>JAESGS010000753.1_pt1 | contig 15953 bp, 13 predicted proteins | sample 9269761 | NCBI WGS metagenome assembly JAESGS01 (sample SAMN15741799, study PRJNA653493) | algae metagenome | isolation source: Cyanosarcina radialis HA8281-LM2 and co-occurring heterotrophs from damp... | place: USA: Makauwahi cave, Hawaii | collected 2011-01-06 | reverse complement strand
ATTCCGGGGCGGCGCGGCTGATGAACAGCTGCGGGCCGCGCGGTTCGTAGCGCACGTCGAACAGGTAGCCGCGGACGCGGTCGCCGGCGCGCAGCACGTCGCGCGGGATGCCCTTGTCCTTCGGAATGAAGGCCTCGGCGTTGCCGCCCAGGTCCACGTAGATGTTGCCGCGCTCGGCGCGCTTGACCACGCCGGTGACCAGCTCGCCCACGCGGTCCTTCCACGCATCGACCACCTGCGCGCGCTCGGCCTCGCGGACGCGCTGCACGATGACCTGCTTGGCGGCCTGCGCGGCGATGCGGCCGAAATCGGGGTTCTCGATCTTTTCTTCGATCCAGTCGCCCACTTCGGCGCCATCGCTCTCGTCGACGGCGTCCATCAGGCGGATCTGGCGGTCGGGCGATTCCATCACCACGTCATCGGCCACCACTTCCCAGCGGCGGTACGTTTCGTAGCTGCCGTCCTTGTGGTCGATGGTGACGCGGACCTGCACGTCCTGGTCCATGTAGCGCTTCTTGGCGGCGGACGCCAATGCGGCTTCGATCGCATCGAAGATCACTTCGCGCGGCACGCCCTTTTCGTTGGCGACCGCATCCACCACCAGCAACAATTCCTTACTCATTGATCACTCCGCGCGCGGCTTGCCGGCCGCCGGTTGGTTGGGTTTGCTCTTGCTTTTCTTGGCCGGGGCGCGCTTGGCGGCACCGGTCCTGGAATTCGGTTTTGCGTCGGCCTTCGGCTTCGGCTTGCGTCCCGCGCCGGCGCCGGGCTTTTCGGGTGCCAGGCCCAGGGCGGCCCAGTCGGGGACCAGCCGACCCTTGTCGATATTATCGAACGAGACCGTCAGCTCGGCATCGTCGACCGAGAAGATGACGTTTTCGCCCTCGATCCGGCTGATCCGGCCCTGCAGGCGGCGGCGGCCGTCCTGCGGCAGCTTCAGCACGACCTTGGCCGATTCGCCGACGAAGCGGGCGTAATGGTCCAGGCTGAACAGCGGGCGGTCGACGCCGGGCGAGGACACCTCCAGCGTGTAGTTGCCGGTGATGGGGTCTTCCACGTCCAGCTGCGCCGAGACTTCGCGGCTCACCGCCTCGCAGTCCTCGATGTTGACGAAGCGGCTTTCACGCTCGCTTTCCTGCACATCGATGTAGAGACGCAGTGTCGCGCTGCCGGGAGCCGGCAGATATTCCGCACCCAGCAGTTCCAGGCCGAGGGCCTGCACGGTGGGGGCAAGCAGATGGGCGATTTGGTTGGCCTTTTCGCTCACGGTTGTCCTGTGCCGGGTTTCAGAGTGCGGAAAACAACAAGGGGCCCGCTGGGCCCCTTGTCCGATACGCTGGATTTCGGTTGGAAGACGGGAACATGCGTCTTCCTTTGCCCGAGCCTTCATGGTGGGAAGCCCCTGATGATGGGACTTCCCGGTCTTGAAAACTTGGTAGCGGGGGCAGGATTTGAACCTGCGACCTTCGGGTTATGAGCCCGACGAGCTGCCAGACTGCTCCACCCCGCAGCAGAAGCGAAATTATGATGAATACGCCGGTTTATTGCAAGCCTTGATTGGCAATCAGCTGAAACGGCGTGTTCATCATCAAGGCCGGCGACGGCGTCACCGGCCCGTAACGAACCGTGTCGCGCGTGGCTCAGCCTGCGAAGGCGAGCTTGCACCACGCCATGATCGGGCCCCAGAAGATGCCCAGCGCCAGCAGGGCCAGCGCATTGACGCCGAAGACGATCGGCACCACGCGATCGGCACGCGGCGGCGGAATCTCGCCGACCGGTTCGTCGAAGTACATCACCTTGATCACGCGCAGGTAGTAGAACGCACCGATCACCGCGCAGACCACGCCGACCAGCGCCAGCCACAGGAAGCCACCATTGACGGCGGCACCCAGCACGACCAGCTTGGCCCAGAAGCCCAGGAACGGCGGAATGCCGGCCAGCGAGGCCATGACGCACAGCACGAGGCCCGCCTGCCAGGGGTTGCGGGCATTCAGGCCCTTGAAGTCGTCGATCCTGTCGGCTTCGAAACCCTGTCGCGACAGCACGATGATGGCGCCGAACGCGGCGGCCGACATGATGGCGTAGCAGATGCCGTAGAACAGGGCCGCGGCATACCCCGCTTCGCCACCGCCGGCGAAGCCGACCAGCAGGAAGCCCACGTGCGACACCGTCGAATAGGCCAGCATGCGCTTGAGGTTGGTCTGGGCGATCGCGATGACATTGCCGATCACCAGCGACGCCGCGGCCAGGCCGGCCAGCAGCCATTGCCACTGCGCGCCCGCCGGGCCCACGCCGTCCTGCAGCAGGCGGAATGCCATGCCGAAGGCTGCCAGCTTGGGCGCGGAACTGATGAACAGCGTCACCGGCGTCGGTGCGCCCTGGTAGACGTCGGGCAGCCACATGTGGAACGGCGCCGCGCCCAGCTTGAACGCCACGCCGGCGACCATGAACACGACGCCGGTGAACAGCAGCAGGCGGTCGTCGCCGCCCGCCAGGGCCTGGCTGGTGGCTTCGAAGATGGCCGGCAGGTGCAGCGAACCGGTCGCGCCATAGATCAGCGACATGCCGTACAGCAGCAGGCCGGAGGCCAGCGAGCCCAGCACGATGTACTTCATCGCCGCTTCCGACGACAGGCCGTCATCGCGGTTCAGCGCGACCAGCGCGTAGGAGCACAGCGCCAGCAGTTCCAGGCCCAGGTAGACCATCACCAGGCTGCCGGCCGAGACCATCATCATCATGCCGGCGGTGGCCAGCAGCACCAGGACCGGCACCTCGCCGGGATACAGGTCGCGTTCGCGCAGGTACGGCCAGGCATAGACCAGCGACAGGCCGCTGACGGCCACGATCACCAGCTTGCTGACGTCGGCCAGGGTGTCGCGCACGAACATGCCGCTGAACACCGTGCCCTGCCCGCCCACGCCCGTGGCCAGCATCCAGACCACCACCGCGATGACCAGCAGCGAAAGCGCATGGGTGATCACGCGGCGCGAATTGTCCAGGAACAGGTCCAGCATCAGCAGCGCGAAGGCGCCCCCGATCAGGATCAGCTCCGGCAGCAGCGGCTGCAGGTCGGCGGCGGAGATTGGCATCGGCGTCGTCATCATTCGTCCTTACAGCTTGCTGTTGGCGAGCTGCATCGCCAGTTGCGCGATCGAGGGCTCCATCAGGTCGGTCAGCGGCTTGGGATACAGGCCCAGCGCCAGCACGCCCACCGCGAAGCCACCCAGTACCAGCGCTTCGCGCAGGTTGACGTCCTTCAGTTCGGCCACGTGGCTGTTGGCCACCTCGCCGAAGATCACGCGCTTGACCAGCCACAGCGTGTAGGCGGCACCGATCACCAGCGTGGTGGCCGCGAAGAACGCGATCAGCGGGTGCTTCTGGAAGCTGGCCAGGATGACCATGAACTCGCCGACGAAGCCGCTGGTGCCAGGCAGGCCGGAATTGGCCATGCCGAACAGCACGAAGAACGCAGCGAACCATGGCATGGTGTTCACCACCCCGCCGTAATCCTTGATCATGCGCGTGTGCATGCGGTCATACAGTACGCCCACGCAGGTGAACATGGCGCCGGAAATGAAGCCATGGCTGATCATCTGCACCATGGCGCCCTGCAGACCGAGGCGCGCGCCGTCCAGGTTGCCGTAATCACGGACCAGGCCGAACGCGATGAAGATGCCCAGCGTCACGAAGCCCATGTGCGAGACCGACGAATAGGCGATCAGCTTCTTCATGTCGTCCTGCACCAGCGCCACCAGGCCCACGTAGACCACCGCGATCAGCGACAGCACGATGACGAAGGTCGCCCATTCGTGGCCGGCATCCGGCACGATCGGCAGGCTGAAGCGCAGCAGGCCGTAGCCACCGATCTTCAGCGCGATGGCCGCCAGGATCACCGAGCCCGCGGTCGGTGCTTCCACGTGCGCATCCGGCAGCCAGGTATGCACCGGGAACATCGGGATCTTCACCGCGAAGGCGATCAGGAAGGCGAAGAACAACCACATCTGTTCCTTCGCATCCAGCGGCATGGCGTACAGGTCGGCCAGCTGGAAGCTGCCGCCCTTGATGTACAGGTACACCAGCCCGACCAGCATCAGCACCGAGCCCAGGAACGTGTACAGGAAGAATTTCAGCGAGGCGTAGATGCGGCGCGGGCCACCCCAGACACCGATGATCAGGAACATCGGCACCAGCATCGCTTCGAAGAACACGTAGAACAGCATGGCGTCGCTGGCCGCGAAGATGCCGTTGGTCAGGCCCTCCAGGATCAGGAACGCGGCCACGTACTGCGACACGCGCTTGTTCACCGAGCCCCAGGCACCGGCCAGGGTCAGTACGGTGATCAGGGTATTCAGCAGCAGCAGCGCCACCGCGATGCCATCGGCGCCGACGTTGTAGTAGATGTCGAAGCTGGAGATCCACGCATGGCTCTCGACGAACTGCAGGCCCGGGTTGGTACGGTCGAAGCCGGTCAGCAGGCCCAGGCTGAAGACGAAGGTCAGCACCGCGATCGCGAAGCCCAGCCAGCGGGCGGCATTCGCGCGGGCATTGCCCAACGCAAGCACCAGCGCGCCACCCAGGATGGGCAACCAGATCAAAACACTCAGCAGGGGCCAGTTCGACACGTTGTGGTATCCGTTTAGTTCGTCGCCAGGACAGTCATTGCCACGGCATTGCTGTCAGGTCGTTACTGCCAGAACTTGATGATCACGGCCAGCAGGGCGATCAGGCCCAGGATCATCGCGAAGGCATAGTGGTACAGGTAACCGGATTGCGTACGGCGCAGCAGCTGCGCGCCCAGGTCGATCAGCCGCGCCGTGCCGTTGACCGCCGCACCGTCGATCACGTGCGTGTCGATGGCGCGCGATACCTTGCCCAGCTTGACGCCGCCACCGGCGAAGCCGCCGATCCACAGGTCGTCCATGCCGTACTTGTTCTCCAGGATGCGCACCGGCAGCGCGAAGAACCTGCGCAGCCTGGCTGGCCATTCGGTCTTCCAGAGGTACAGGACCGACGCCAGCACGAAGCCACCCAGTGCCAACCAGAACGGCGCTGCCTGCATGCCATGCAGCGCGTACTTCACGGGACCGTGCCAGAGCTCGGCCTTCAACGCCGCCACCGTGTCCGAGGACGGCGTGATGAAGTCGATCGCGCCCAGGAAGAAGGGCAGCTGCTCGTGATGGCCGGTCCAGTCGGTGCCGAACAGCATCGGTCCGACCGTGAAATAGCCGATGAAGATCGAAGGAATCGCCAGCAGGATCAGCGGCAGGGTGACCACCCACGGGGATTCATGCGGCTCGTGGGCACCGTGGTGACCATGGCCCTGATCGTCGTGGGCATGGTCATGGTGTGCGTCATGGCCATGGTCGTGGTCGGCATGGGCGTCGCGGAAGCGCTCCTTGCCGTGGAAGGTCAGGTACAGCAGGCGGAAGCTGTAGAAGCTGGTCACGAACACGCCCAGCAGGATGGCCCAGTAGCCGTAGGTGGCGATCCATTCGCTGGGGCCGTTGATGCCCTGCGGCGCCATCGTGCCCAGCTCGGCCAGCTTGCTGTTGAACTCGTGCGCCACGTGCTGGTGGTGCTTGGCCGCCTCGATGATGGTGTCCTTCGAGTAGAAGCCGGAGAAGAACGGCGTGCCCACCAGCGCCAGCGTGCCGATCAAGCTGGTGATCCAGGTGATGGGCATGTACCTGCGCAGGCCACCCATCTTCCGCATGTCCTGTTCGTGGTGCATGCCGATGATGACCGAGCCCGCCGCCAGGAACAGCAGCGCCTTGAAGAAGGCGTGCGTCATCAGGTGGAACACCGCCGCCGAGTAGGCCGACACGCCCAGCGCGACCGTCATGTAGCCCAGCTGCGACAGCGTGGAATACGCCACCACGCGCTTGATGTCGTTCTGCACGATGCCGATCAGGCCGGTGAACAAGGCCGTGGTAGCGCCGATGAACAGCACGAAGTCCAGCGCCGTCTGCGACAGCTCGAACAGCGGCGACATGCGCGCCACCATGAAGATGCCCGCGGTGACCATGGTCGCGGCGTGGATCAGCGCGGAGATCGGCGTCGGGCCTTCCATCGAGTCGGGCAGCCACACGTGCAGCGGCACCTGCGCCGACTTGCCCATCGCGCCGATGAACAGGCAGATGCACGTCAGCGTGGCGATCGACCAGACGACCGGCTGGTCGAGCACCTGCCAGGTCTGGCCGAACAGGCTCACCGCGCCGGACCACACCGGGATTGCCTTGCCCGCCAGCATCGGCGCATTGGCGAACACCGTGGCGTAGTCCAGCGTGCCGAACATCAGCAGCACGCAGCCGATGCCCAGCAGGAACCCGAAGTCGCCGACCCGGTTGACCAGGAACGCCTTCATGTTGGCGAAGATCGCGGTCGGCCGCTTGAACCAGAAACCGATCAGCAGGTACGAGACCAGGCCCACCGCTTCCCAGCCGAAGAACAGCTGCAGGAAGTTGTTGCTCATCACCAGCATCAGCATGCTGAAGGTGAACAGCGAGATGTAGCTGAAGAAGCGCTGGTAGCCGGGATCCTCGGACATGTAGCCGATGGTGTACACGTGCACCAGCAGCGACACGAACGTCACCACCACCATCATCATCGCGGTCAGCTTGTCGATCATGAAGCCGACATGGCCGCTGTAGCCGCCCACTTCGAAGAAGGTGTACAGGTTCTGGTTGAACGGGGAAGCGCCCAGCGCGACCAGCTGGTACAGCACCCAGCCGGAAAGCGCGCAGCTCGCCGCCACGCCCAGGATGGTGATGGTGTGCGCGCCGGCACGCCCCACCTGCCGCCCGAACAGGCCGGCGATGATGCTGCCCAGCAGCGGCGCCAGCACGATGGCCAGCAGCACGTTCTTGGAAATGGCTGGCAGTACGCCGTTGAGTTCCAGACCAGTCATCAGTGCATCAGCCTTTGAGCGTATCGACTTCGGCCACGTTGATCGTGCGCCGGGTGCGGAACAGGGTGACCAGGATCGCCAGGCCGATGGCGGCCTCGGCCGCGGCCACGGTCAGGATGAAGAACACGAAGATCTGCCCGGCCGCATCGCCCAGCTCGCGCGAGAAGGCGACGAAGTTGATGTTGACCGACAGCAGCATCAGCTCGATCGACATCAGCAGGACGATGACGTTCTTGCGGTTCAGGAAGATGCCCGCCAGGCTGATGCAGAACAGCACCGCGCCCAGTGCCAGCAGGTGACCGACGGTAATCATGGCGTGCCCTCCCCTTCGCCCGCCGGCGTGGACGGCGCTTCACGCACCGGCTTCTCGGCGTCCATCTTGACCATCCGGATGCGATCGCTGGCCTTCACGCGCGACTGCTCGCCCGGGTCCTGCGTCTTGATGCCGGTGCGCTTGCGCAGCGTCAGCATCACGGCGGCCACCACGGCCACCGTCAGGATCACCGCCGCGAACTCGAACGGCAGCAGGAACTCGGTGAACAGCGTGCGCGCCAGCCAGGCCGTGTTGGACACGTCGGCGGCGGCCGACGCCGCGTTGTCGGGGAACGGCGTGGCGGTGCGCGCCTTGATGCCGATGAGCACCAGCATCTGGCCCAGCATCACCACCGCGACCAGCAGGCCCAATGGCAAAAACTTCACCCAGCCCTCGCGGATCTTGACGATGTCGATGTCCAGCATCATCACCACGAACAGGAACAGCACCATCACCGCGCCCACGTAGACGAGGATCAGGGCGACGCCCAAAAACTCCGCACCCACCAGCAGCCAGGTGCAGGCCACCGAGAAGAACGTCAGGATGAGGCACAGCACGGCATGCACCGGGTTGCGCACGCTGATCACCGCGCCCGCGGCGACGACCGCGACGGTGGCGAAGGCGTAGAAGCTGATCAAAACCCAATCCATTCTTTGGACCTCAGCGGAAGGCGGCGTCGGCGGCGCGGCGTTCGGCGATTTCGGCTTCCAGCCGGTCGCCAATCGCCAGCAGCTGCGGCTTGGTCACGATGTTCTGGCCACGCTTGTCGAAGTGGTACTCCAGCACGTGCGTTTCCACGATCGAATCCACCGGGCAGCTTTCCTCGCAGAAGCCGCAGTAGATGCACTTGAACAGGTCGATGTCGTAGCGGGTGGTGCGGCGGGTGCCGTCCTCGCGCGGGGCCGAATCGATGGTGATGGCCAGTGCCGGGCAAACCGCTTCGCACAGCTTGCAGGCGATGCAGCGCTCTTCCCCGTTGGGATAGCGGCGCAGCGCATGCAGGCCGCGGAAACGCGGCGACTGCGGGAACTTCTCCATCGGGTACATCAGCGTGTACTTCGGCTTGAAGGTGTACTTCAGCGTCAGCCACAGGCCCTGCATCAGTTCCAGCAGCATCAGGCTCTTGAAGTAGTGCACAACCTTGTTCATTTACACACCCTTCTCGAACACACCGAAGAACACCAGCAATGCCGTCACCGCGATCCAGAAGATCGTGAGCGGAATGAACACCTTCCAGCCCAGGCGCATGATCTGGTCGTAGCGGTAGCGCGGGAAGCTTGCGCGGAACCAGATGTACGCGCTGGCGAAGAACAGCACCTTCAGCAGCAGCCACGGCCAGCCACCGGTCCAGATCCAGTTGATCCAGGGCGACACGTCGGCGGTGATCCAGCCCTGCAGCGGACTCAGCCAGCCGCCCAGGAAGAACAGCGACACCAGGAAGCTGACCAGGATCATGTTGGCGTATTCGGCCAGGAAGAACAGCGCGAACGCCGCACCCGAGTACTCCACCATGTGGCCGGCGACGATTTCCGATTCGCCTTCGACCACGTCGAACGGCGAACGGTTCGTCTCGGCGACGCCGGACACCCAGTACACGATGAACAGCGGGAACAGCGGCAGCCAGAACCACTCGAAGAAGCCGGCGTTGCCCGACTGCGCCATCACGATGTCGGTCAGGTTCAGGCTGCCGGCGGCGATCAGCACGCCCACCAGGGCGAAGCCCATCGCGATCTCGTAACTGACGACCTGCGCGGCCGAACGCATCGCACCGAGGAAGGCGTACTTCGAATTCGACGCCCAGCCGGCGATGATGATGCCGTACACGCCCAGCGAGGTCATCGCCAGCAGGTACAGCAAGCCGGCATTGGCGTTCGACAGCACCAGCTGGTAGTCGAACGGCACCACCGCCCATGCGGCGAAAGCCGGCGCCAGCGTGATCAGCGGCGCCAGGATGTACATGGTCTTCTGCGCACTGCTGGGCTGGATGATTTCCTTGAACAGCAGCTTGAAGACGTCGGCGAAGGCCTGGAAGATGCCCATGCCCACGTACATCGGCCCGTGGCGCACGTGCATCCAGCCGATCAGCTTGCGTTCCCACACCACGTAGAACGCGACCGAGATGATCACCGGCATGGCGATCACCAGGATCTTCAACACGATCCACAGCACCATGCCGATGTCGCCCAGCCCGAAGAACCACTCGCGCAGGGGGCCGACGGCGTTGATCAACAGCTCGTTCATGCGCTCACCACCGTGACACGTCCCGCGCCCAGCGGCGCGGTCGCGCCGTAGCCGCATTCGATCCACGCCGCGCCTTCGGCGACACGCGCGTCCACCACCACCGGCAGGGTCGCGGTGCCGCTGCCATTGGCGACCTTGGCCACCTGCCCACCGGTCACGCCCGCGGACTGCGCGTCGGCCGGATTCAGCACAATGCGGGCACCCACGTTCAACGGATGCTGCTGCAGCGCCTTGGCCCGGCGCACGGTGCCGTCGGTGCGGTAGATCGCGTAGCTGACCGCCAGTTGCAGACCGTCGCCCGACGCTGCGACCGCCGGCGACCTGGCGATATTGGCCACGGTGGCGCCATCGCCGATCGCGGCGCGCGCGCCGGCCAGGTCGGTGAACTCGAAGCCGGCCAGCTGCAGCTCGCCACCCAGGGCACGCAGCACGCGCCAGCCTTCGCGCGCCTCGCCCGGCAGCTTGCCGGCTGCCTGCGTACGCTGGTCACGGCCATCCAGGTTGGTCAGCGTGCCCTCGATTTCCGGCAACGCGCCGATGGGGAGGATCACGTCGGCGACATCCCGCGTGGACTTGCAGGCGAAGTGGCTGAACGCCACGACCTTCGCTGATACCAGCGCCTTGGTGGCGGCCGGCGTGTCGGCGAAATCCAGGCCCGGTTCGATGCCGTAGATGACATAGGCGTTGCGCGGCTCGGCGAACATGCCGGCCACGTCGCGACCGCTCGGCAGCACGCCGTGGCGCGCCAGGCCGACGGCATTGGCGCCCTGCGGGATGCGGCACAGTGACGCACCGGTCGCAGCGGCGAAATCGCCGGCGGCGGCGCGCAGCATGGCGGCCTGCGGATGGTTCTCGACGATGCCACCGACGATCACCACGGCGCGGTTGGCCGAGGTGGCGGCATCGCGCAGCGCGGCGCCATTCAGTGCCTCGCCCAGCTGCGACGGCGCGACGATCTGCTTGCCGGCCAGGCTGAAGGTGAAGTCGAAATCGACCGGATTCACCACGTGCACACGGGCGCCCTTGCGGACGGCCTTGCGGATGCGCTGGTGAAGCAGCGGCAGTTCGTGGCGGATGTTGGTGCCGAACAGCACGATGACGTCGGCCTGCTCGATCTCCGCCAGCGGCAGCACAAACGGCTCCGCCACTGCGCCATCGGAGAAGTCGCGGTTGTTGATGCGGTGGTCCAGGTTGCCGGTGCCCAGGCCTGCGGCCAGCTTCGCCAGCAGCCCGCCTTCTTCATTGGACACCGCCGGGTGCACCAGCACACCGAGGCTGTCGCCCCGGTTGGCGCGCAGGATCTCGGCGGCGGCGGCCAGGCCTTCGGCCCAGGACACTTCGCGCCACTCGCCATCGACCTTCTGCAGCGGCTTCACCGCGCGGTCATCGGCGTACAGGCCCTGGTGCGAGTAGCGGTCACGGTCGGACAGCCAGCACTCGTTGACCGCTTCGTTCTCGCGCGGCACTGTCCGCAGCACTTCGCCGCGGCGCGAGTGGTAGAACAGGTTGGACCCCATCGCGTCGTGGAAGCCGACGGATTCGCGCGCGATCAGCTCCCACGGGCGGGCGCGGAACTGGAACACCTTGTTGGTCAGCGCGCCGACCGGGCAGACGTCGATGACGTTGCCGGAGATCTCGGTGGTCAGCGGCTTGCCATCGTAGGTACCGATCTGCAGGTTCTCGCCGCGGTACATGCCGCCCAGCTCATAGGTGCCGGCGACGTCCGCGGTGAAGCGCACGCAGCGGGTGCACTGGATGCAGCGGGTCATCTCGGTGGCGACCAGCGGACCGATGTCCTCGTCCGGCACCACGCGCTTGCGTTCCTGGAAACGGCTGACCGAACGGCCGTAACCCAGCGACAGGTCCTGCAGCTCGCATTCGCCACCCTGGTCGCAGATCGGGCAGTCCAGCGGATGGTTGATCAGCAGGAATTCCATCACGTTGCGCTGCGACTTCAGTGCCTTCTCGCTGCGCGTGGCGATCTTCATGCCATCCATCACCGGCGTGGCGCAGGCCGGCGCCGGCTTCGGCATCTTTTCCACGTCGACCAGGCACATGCGGCAGTTGGCCGCGATCGGCAGCTTCTCGTGGTAGCAGAAGCGCGGGATCGGGATGCCAGCCTTGTCGGCGGCCTGGATGATCATCGAACCCTTGGGCGCGGCCATCTCGACGCCGTCGATGAAGACGGTGACGTGGTCCGGCGGCAGGTTGGGATTCACGGGCTGCGCACTCACGCGGCCACCTCCAGGTTGGAACGGACCACCGTGCCGTCGCGCTCGTCGTCGACGAGGAAACGCTTGTTCACGATCGCGTATTCGAATTCATGCCAGAAGTGGCGCAGCATGCCCTGCACCGGCCACGCGGCGGCTTCGCCGAACGCGCAGATGGTGTGGCCTTCGATCTGCCCCGCGGCCGCACGCAGCGTCTGCAGGTCCTCCAGGGTGGCCTTGTGTTCGGCCACGCGCGTCAGCATGCGGTACATCCAGCCGGTGCCCTCGCGGCACGGCGTGCACTGGCCGCAGCTTTCCTTGAAGTAGAAGCGCGCGATGCGCTGGCACGCACGCACCATGCAGGTGGTGTCGTCCATCACGATGACGGCGCCAGAGCCCAGGCCCGAACCGGCTTTCTGGATGCTGTCGTAATCCATCGTCAGGCCCATCATGGTCTCGCCCGGCAGCACCGGCATCGACGAACCGCCGGGGATGACCGCCTTGAGCTTGCGGCCTTCGCGCATGCCGCCGCAGAGTTCCAGCAGGTCGGCGAACGAGGTGCCCAGGCGGATCTCGTGGTTGCCCGGACGCGCGACGTGGCCGGAGACCGAGAAGATCTTGCAGCCGCCGTTGTTGGGCTTGCCCAGGTTCATGAACCACTCGGCGCCATTGCGCACGATGGCCGGCACCGACGCGTAGGTTTCGGTGTTGTTGATCGTGGTCGGCTTGCCGTACAGGCCGAAGTTGGCCGGGAACGGCGGCTTGAAGCGCGGCTGCCCCTTCTTGCCTTCCAGCGACTCCATCAGCGCGGTTTCTTCACCGCAGATGTAGGCGCCCGCGCCGAGCGCGTTGTACAGGTCGATGTCCACGCCGGAGCCGAGGATGTTCTTGCCCAGCCAGCCATGCTTGTAGGCTTCGGCGGTGGCTTCTTCCAGGTGCTCGAAGGGCTCGTGGTGGAACTCGCCGCGCAGGTAGTTGTAGCCCACGGTGGAACCGGTGGCGTAGCAGGCGATCGCCATGCCCTCGATCACCGCATGCGGGTTGTAGCGCAGGATGTCGCGGTCCTTGGCGGTGCCCGGCTCGGATTCGTCCGAATTGCAGAGGATGTACTTCTGCATGTCGCCCTTCGGCATGAAACTCCACTTCAGGCCGGTCGGGAAGCCCGCGCCGCCACGGCCGCGCAGGCCGGACTGCTTGACCATCTCGACCACGTCGGCCGGCGGGATCTTCTCTTCGATGATCCTGCGCAGCGCGGCGTAACCCCCGGTCTTGAGGTAGTTCTCGTACGACCACGGCTTGTCGAAGTGCAGCGTGGTGTAGACGGCCTGGTGCTCCTTGGGAGCGGGGCCGACCGGGCCGTAGCCTTCGGAACCGTGCTTGTTTGAATCTGGTGAATGGCCTGCCATGCGCTTACTCCAGCCCGTCCAGCAGCTCGTCGACCTTCGCCGGCGTGAGATTCTCGTGGTAGTGACCGTTGATGACGACCACCGGCGCGCCGCAGCACGCGGCCACGCACTCTTCTTCGCGCTTCAGGTACACGCGGCCATCGGCGGTCGATTCGCCCAGCCTGCAGCCGAGCTTCTTCTCGGCGTGCTTCACCAGGTCCTCGGCACCGTTGAGCCAGCAGCTGATGTTGGTGCAGAACGCCACGTTGTTGCGGCCGACCTTCTCGGTCTCGAACATCGAGTAGAAGCTGGCGACCTCGTAGGCCCACACCGGCGGCAGGTCCAGGTACTTGGCGACGGCGGCGATCAGCTCGTCGGTCAGCCAGCCGCTGTTCTGCTCCTGGGCCGCATGCAGGCCCTGCAACACCGCGGACCGCTTGCGGTCCGGCGGGAACTTGGTCAGCCAATGGTCGATGTGCGCGCGCGTCGCGTCGCTCAACGCCACCAGCGGATCGACATTCTGCGCCGCTTCGAAATTACCCGTGGCCCTCATCGGTCCACCTCACCAAAAACAAGATCATAGGTACCGATCATCGCCACGACGTCGGGCAGCATGTGCCCCTTGACGATGGCGTCCATCGACGAAAGATGTGCAAAGCCGGGCGCGCGCAGCTTCAGGCGGAACGGCTTGTTGGCGCCGTCGGACACCAGATAGCAGGCGAACTCGCCCTTCGGTGCTTCCACCGCGGCGTAGGTCTCGCCGGCGGGCACGCAGTAGCCTTCGCTGAACAGCTTGAAGTGGTGGATCAGCGCCTCCATGTCGTCCTTCATCTCCTCGCGGGAGGGGGGCGCGACCTTGAAGTTCTGCACCATGACCGGGCCGGGATTGGCCTTCAGCCACTTCACGCACTGCTGGATGATGCGGTTGGACTGGCGCATCTCGGCCACGCGGACCAGGTAACGGTCGTAGCAGTCGCCGTTGACGCCTACCGGGATGTCGAAATCGACGGTGTCGTACTTGGCATAAGGCTGCTTCTTGCGCAGGTCCCAGGCGATGCCCGAGCCACGCAGCATCGCGCCGGTCATGCCCCACGCGCGGGCTTCTTCCGGCGAGATCACGCCGATGCCCACGGTGCGCTGCTTCCAGATGCGGTTGTCGGTAAGCAGCGTCTCGTACTCGTCGACGCGCGCCGGGAAGGTGGAAGTGAAGTCCTCCAGGAAATCCAGCAGCGAGCCTTCACGCGCCTGGTTGAACTGCTTCAGGGCCTTGCCCTTCCGCCACGGCGATTCCTTGTACTTCGGCATGCGGTCCGGCAGGTCGCGGTAGACGCCGCCCGGACGGTAGTAGGTGGCGTGCATGCGCGCGCCGCTGACGGCTTCGTAGCAGTCCATCAGCTCTTCGCGCTCGCGGAACGCGTACAGCATCACGGCCATCGCACCCAGGTCGAGCGCGTTGGAACCGACCCACATCAGGTGGTTGAGGATGCGCGTGATCTCATCGAACATCGTGCGGATGTACTGCGCGCGTTCCGGCGCCTCGATGCCCATCAGGGTTTCGATGGCGCGCACGTAGGCGTGCTCGTTGCACATCATGGACACGTAGTCCAGGCGATCCATGTAGCCGATCGACTGGTTGAACGGCTTGGATTCGGCGAGCTTCTCGGTACCCCGGTGCAGCAGGCCCACGTGGGGGTCGGCACGCACGATGGTCTCGCCGTCCATTTCCAGGATCAGGCGCAGCACGCCGTGCGCGGCCGGATGCTGGGGACCGAAGTTCAGCGTGTAGTTGCGGATCTCCTGCTTGCCTTCGGCAGGATTGCTGGCGAACGCGACGCCGGATTGCGGATTGCTCATGCCTTGCCCTCCCGCCCTGCAGCTTCACCCGCGGCGGTCTGATAGCGGGCGTCGTCGCGGATCACGCGGGGCACGCCGACGCGCGGCTCCACCGAGGTGACCGGTTCGTACACCACGCGCTTCTTCTCTTCGTCGTAGCGGACTTCGACGTTGCCGATCAGCGGGAAGTCCTTGCGGAACGGATGGCCGACGAAGCCGTAGTCGGTCAGGATGCGGCGCAGGTCCGGGTGGCCTTCGAAAATGATGCCGTACAGGTCGAACGCCTCGCGCTCGAACCAGTTCACGCCCGGCCAGATGCCGGTGACCGACGCCACCACCGGCAGGCCGTCGTCGGGTGCGAAGCAGCGCACGCGCAGGCGACGGTTGTGCTGGTACGACAGCAGGTGCAGCACCACGGCGAAACGGTTGGGCTGGCTGGCGCCCTGCGGACGCTGTGCCCAGTTGAAGCGGCCGGGTCCGAAGCCCTCGACGCCGCGGCTGAAGCCTTCGGACGATACGTCCGAGGTATCCCACTCATCGCTGCCGTAACCCAGGTAGTCGACGCCGCACACGTCCACGGCCTGCTCGAAACCGAATTCGTCGCGCAGCGCGAGGCAGACCGCGTACCAGGAGGACGACGGGACTTCCAGCGTCACTTCGCCGCGCGGTTCGGCGACCGTGACCACGGCGCCCGCGAAACGCGTGCGCAGCTGATCGGTGAAGTTTGCAGCTTGCTCTGCCATGGGGCGTGGCGTGCTCTGAAGGGGGATGTCGGGGGACTTCGAGGGAAGACGAGTCAGCGCGCGATGGTCTGCGTGCGCCAGATCTTCTTCTGCAGCTGCAGGATGCCGTACACCAGCGCCTCGGCCGTGGGCGGGCAACCGGGCACGTACACGTCCACGGGGACGATACGGTCGCAGCCGCGCACGACGGAGTACGAGTAGTGGTAGTAGCCGCCGCCATTGGCGCAGCTGCCCATCGAGATCACCCACTTCGGCTCGGGCATCTGGTCGTAGACCTTGCGCAGCGCCGGGGCCATCTTGTTGACCAGCGTGCCGGCCACG
>JAESGS010000752.1_pt1 | contig 15960 bp, 15 predicted proteins | sample 9269761 | NCBI WGS metagenome assembly JAESGS01 (sample SAMN15741799, study PRJNA653493) | algae metagenome | isolation source: Cyanosarcina radialis HA8281-LM2 and co-occurring heterotrophs from damp... | place: USA: Makauwahi cave, Hawaii | collected 2011-01-06 | reverse complement strand
AGAGCTTCTGGCGCTCGTAGGCAATGCCGCGCTGGAAGAACACGGTCCAGTCGCTGCGCTTCGGCACGGAGCCGATCTGTTCGACGGCGCGATCGTAGAGCTCGCCCATCTCCTTGTAGTCCTTGGCGTCGGAAAGCACGCTGCCATAGGCGAGATAGTTGCGGATGTTCTTCGGATCGACGTCGATCAGCGCCTTCAGGTGCTTCTTCGCCTCATCGACCTTGCCGATGCTGGCGAGGCTGAGACCGAGCTGCAGCTCCGAAACGCGCCGCATCGGCGAGGTCTCGGGAATGGCCTTGTAAAGCTCGATCGCCTCGTTCGGCTTCTTCAGGTTTTCGGCGATGCCGCCGAGCATGACCAGGATGTCGGCGCTGTCAGGGTCGAGCCGGCGCGCGGTCTGCAGATAGAGCGAGACGATGTCCTCGGCGCCGTCGCGGTTAAGTGCCGCACCGATCGAGAAGAGCACGGCCGCAGCGCCCTGGGTGGCGTTCTTGACCTGCTGTTCCTGCGGAACACCATTCTCGATATCGGTCCTCAGCGCCTGCAGCGGCGTGTAGTTGTTGACCATGTTTTCGCCGACGGCGACGGTATCGAGCGCCTTCTGCTTGTTGCCTTCGCGCGCCTCGAAACGGGCAAGCGCTTCCACCGCACGCATGAAGGTGTCGGGAGCGGCACTTCCGCCCTCGCGGTCGAGAATGGCATCGTTGAGCCTGGTGCGCGCCGTCTGCTTGTCACCCGCAGCAACCGCGATCGCGCCAGCATGATAGTTTTTGAACACGCGGAACCATTCAGGACCGTCAAGGCCGTTGATCTCGGCGAGTGCTTCTTTCGGCTTGCCTTGGCCGAATTTCGCCCAGGCCGAAAGCAGACCGTTCATCAGCCGGTCGAGATCGTTCGGACCCTGGTAGTTCAGAAGCTTCTGCGCGTTGCGATACTCGCGCTTGCGGATCGCCTCGATCGCGCGAATGACCGTCGTGATGCGCTCGACGGCCGGGTCGGACTTCAGCTGCTCGGCGATCTTCGCGCCTTCGTCGAACTGGCCCGCCATCAGAAGCGTGATCATCAGGCGCTGCTTGACATCGTTGTTGTTCGGCTCGAACTGCAGCGCGATCCTGTAGAGTTCGGTGGCTGAAGCGAAGTCGCGGTCCGTATCGGCGGTGCGGGCAGCGAGAAACGCGCCGGAAAAGGTATTGACCGACTTGATGTCGAACGGCTCGGTTTCCTCGACGGCTGCGGTCTTCTCCTCGGCAAATGCCTGGTAGCCGCCGCTGACAGCAGCGAGAGCCAGCAGTGCTGCGCCGCTGAGGAGGCGGAGAATCGTCTTTTGCCGCATGTCAAACCTTTCGCGCCGATTGCTCGGCTTTCGCACCACTAAGGGTTGTTTTCGGAGTCAGCCACATATAGCCCAACGCAACTCTTGAGGAACAGAATGGCTTTTTTGGCGCAACGCGGCAAGAAAATCCTGTCGTCCGTTCTGGCCGACCCGGAGCCCGTCAGCTGACGCGATCGATGCAGAAGTCGATGACTTCGGTGAGCGCCGATTTCCAGGGCGACGCCGGCAGCGGCGCCAGCGCATCGCGGGCGATGGTGCCGTAGTGCTGGGCGCGCGCGATGGTGTCGCTGAGGCCCCCATAGCGCTTGATCAGGCCGAGCGCCTTGTCGAGGTTCGCGTCGCTGCTGTCGCCGCCTTCAATCGCCTCGCGCCAGAAGGCACGGTCTTCCGCCGTGCCGCGACGGTAGGAGAGGATCACCGGCAGGGTGATCTTGCCTTCGCGGAAGTCGTCGCCGACATTCTTACCAAGGTCGCTCGACGAGCCGCCATAGTCGAGCACGTCGTCGACGAGCTGGAAGGCAAGGCCGAGGTTCATGCCATAGGATTTCAATGCGTTGCGGTCGGACTTGCTGGTCTGGGCGACGATCGGCCCGACTTCGGCGGCTGCGGCAAAAAGGGCTGCGGTCTTGGCACGGATGACCTGGAGGTAGTCGTCCTCGGTGGTCTCCATGTTCTTGGCGACGGAGAGCTGCAGCACTTCGCCTTCGGCAATGACCGAAGCTGCGGTCGACAGCACGTCGAGCGCGTCGAGCGAGCCGACATCGACCATCATGCGGAAGGCCTGGCCGAGCAGGAAATCGCCGACCAGCACGCTTGCCTGGTTGCCCCAGATCGTGCGTGCGGTGGACTTGCCGCGGCGAAGGTCGCTTTCGTCAACGACGTCGTCATGGAGAAGCGTCGCGGTGTGCATGAATTCGACGCTGGTTGCGAGCTTCACGTGGGCATCGCCCTCGTAGCCGAACATCGCAGCGGAGGCGAGCGTCAGCATCGGACGCAGGCGTTTGCCGCCCGAAGAAATCAGGTGGTTGGCGACCTCGGGAATCATCTGAACGTCGGAGCCGGCCTTCGACAGGATAAGCTGGTTGACGCGCTCCATGTCTGCAGCGGTCAGATCAACGAGCGGCTTTACGGACGCCTGTTTGTTTTTGCTGTCTTCCAGCGGTATCACTACGCCCACACCGGGACTCCTGTTTTCATTGTCGCTTTCGACAATAGGAAGGGGTGTCCCATGCGGCAAGAGGCGAATTGTCCCGCTTGCTGAAATAGGACAGGAAAAACCGCCGGATGAAGGAATTGATCCGTACCAACGATGCCGTCGTGCTCTCCTTTGCCGAGAGCCTGATGAAGGATGCCGGCATCGCAAGCCTCATCGCCGACCAGGGGATGAGCATTCTTGAGGGCTCGCTCGGCCTCTTGCCCCGTCGCTTTTTGGTCGCCGAGGAAGACGCGGACGCGGCGCGCCGGATCCTGATCGACGCCGGGCTCGAGGCGGAGTTGCGCCCTTGAGCACAGAGCCGATGCCGGCTGCGACCGAAACCGTCGATGCATTTCACCGCGGCAAGTTTCATGTCGTCCAGCCACTCGGCCAGGGGCATCGCTCCGGCATGGACGCCATGCTGCTTGCGTCGCTCGTCGCATCGGATCGTCCCTGCCGGGTCGCCGATCTCGGTGCGGGCGCGGGTGCAGCCGGCATGGCCGTCGCCTCGCGGATCGACGAGGCGGAAGTGGTGCTGGTGGAGCGCTCGCCAGTTATGGCGGAGTTTGCCCGCCGCAGCCTGGCGCTTGCCGAAAACGCCCGTTTTTGCTCGCGCGTCTCGGTCGTTGAGGCCGACGTTTCGTTGACCGGCAAGGCGCGCGTCTCGACGGGTCTGGCGGATGACAGCTTCGATCACGTGATCATGAACCCGCCCTTCAACGATGCCTCGGACCGCAAGACGCCTGACGCGCTCAAGGCCGAGGCCCATGCGATGAGCGACGGGCTGTTCGAGATCTGGGTGAAGACGGCGGGCGCGATCATGAAGCCGGGCGGGCAACTGTCATTGATCGCACGGCCGGAATCGATCGCCGAGATCATCGCTGCCTGTGGTCGTCGCTTTGGCGGCATCGAGATCACGGCGCTGCATCCGCGCGTCGGTGAAAATGCCGTGCGCATCCTGGTGACGGCGATCAAGCAGAGCCGCAAGCGGCTGGTCTTCCGCGCGCCGCTCGTCATGCACGAGGAGGGGCATCGCTTCGCCGACCATGTCGACGACCTCAACAATGGCCGCGCCGCCTATCGCCGCCGCTGATTTACCGTATGCGGCATTGCGTTCGCCGCATCAGTGCATACATGGCATGGAAGAGCCCCCGGCGGGCGATCCGGCGAAGCATTCCGCTCATCGCCGATGAGACGCGGTCACGTCTATGATTTCCGGTCGTTCCGGCTCAAAATCATGGCATGTCCCAGCAGGCAGGAGTTGAAATGAAGGCGTTCCTGAGACGGTTGTTGCCGAAGCGTTTTCGCAAGGAAGGCGTGATGATCCCCGTCGTCCGGCTCCACGGCGCGATCATGTCCGGCGGCGGTCAATTCCGGCCGGCGCTCAACCTGGCGACCGCGGCCCCGCTTCTCGAAAAGGCCTTCGCAATCAAGGACGCGCCTGCTGTTGCGATCTCCGTCAACTCGCCCGGCGGCTCGCCGGTGCAGTCACGGCTGATCTACCAACGCATCCGCGATCTCGCCCAGGAGAAGAAAAAGCGCGTGCTGATCTTCGTCGAGGACGTTGCCGCATCCGGCGGTTACATGATCGCGCTTGCCGGCGACGAGATCATTGCCGACCCCACCTCGATCGTCGGCTCGATCGGTGTTGTCTCCGGCGGGTTCGGTTTTCCAGAACTCCTGAAGAAGATCGGCGTCGAGCGGCGTGTCTATACCGCCGGCGAAAACAAGGTGATGCTCGATCCGTTCCAGCCGGAAAAGGAAAACGATATCGCATTCCTGAAGAACCTGCAGCTCGATATCCATGATACCTTCATCCAGATGGTCAAGGCCCGTCGCGGCCAGCTGCTCGCCGACGATCCGGATATCTTCTCCGGCCTTTTCTGGACCGGCCGGCGCGGTCTGGAGCTCGGCATCATCGACGGTCTCGGCGATCTGCGCGGCGAGGTGAAGAAGCGCTACGGCGAGAAGGCGCGGCTCGAACTCATCCAGCCGGTGCGCAGCCTTTTTGGCCGCCGGCAGAGCGGTGCGGCCATTGCCGGTGCTCTGGTCGAGCCGATGGCCGCTTCCGCAGCGGCGGGACTTGCCGAAGTCATCGAGGAAAGGGCATTGTGGGCACGGTTCGGGCTTTGATGCCTGCCCGGCCTGAAATGTCCTTGGAGGGAAAATGCCGCAACTCATCCTGCTCCTGATCGCAGGTTTCGTCTTCTGGCTCGGCTATCGCAAGTTCGTGGCGGATGCCCGGAAGCTGACGCGCCAGCGCGAACAGGCTCGCCGCGAGGAGCAGACCGGGGCGCAGGGAACATTGGTGCAGGACCCGGAAACCGGCGAATACAGGCTGAAGCGCGACGGCGAGTGAGGGCGGTCGGAACGCGTCACTGTGGCTGCGGTCTATTTGCCCGCCCGCTGCCGTAGCGCTTGACCCCTGTCATCAGGCGTGGCACCTGTCCGGCACATTTTCTAGAAGAAATCCGGACGCGATCCATGACCACTCTGCCTGATCATATGAACCCGAAGCGCTCGTTTCAGGCTCTGATCCTGACACTCCACAACTACTGGGCCGATAAGGGTTGCGCCGTGCTGCAGCCCTACGACATGGAAGTGGGCGCCGGTACCTTCCATCCGGCAACGACCCTGCGTGCGCTCGGGCCCCGTCCCTGGCGGGCGGCTTACGTCCAGCCGTCGCGTCGCCCGACCGATGGCCGCTACGGCGAAAACCCGAACCGCCTGCAGCACTACTATCAGTATCAGGTGATCCTGAAGCCGAACCCGTCCAACCTGCAGGAACTCTATCTCGGCTCGCTCGAGGCGATCGGCCTCGACCCGTTGCTGCACGATATCCGCTTTGTCGAGGACGACTGGGAAAGCCCGACGCTGGGCGCCTGGGGTCTCGGCTGGGAGTGCTGGTGCGACGGCATGGAAGTGTCGCAGTTCACGTACTTCCAGCAGGTCTGCGGCATCGAATGCTCGCCGGTCTCGGGCGAACTGACCTACGGTCTCGAACGCCTCGCCATGTATGTGCAGGGCGTCGACAACGTCTACGACCTGAACTTCAACGGCCGCGAGGGTGCCGAGAAGATCAGCTATGGCGATGTCTTCCTGCAGGCCGAACAGGAATATTCGCGCTACAATTTCGAATACGCCAACACGGCAATGCTGCATCAGCACTTCATCGATGCGGAAGCCGAGTGTCAGGCGTTGCTGGCCGCCGGAGCACCGGGCGACCACAGCAACAACCACCTGCACAAATGCGTCTTCCCGGCCTACGACCAGTGCATCAAGGCAAGCCACGTATTCAACCTGCTCGATGCCCGCGGCGTGATCTCGGTCACAGAGCGCCAGAGCTACATCCTCCGCGTGCGCACGCTGGCAAAGGCCTGCGGCGAAGCCTTCCTGCTGACCGATGCCGGGGGCGCCAACCTCAACCGGGATGCCGCTTGACCGCTGAACCAACGAGCCTCGTCGTCCACATCAATGGCTGGCCGGGCTCAGGCAAGCTGACGATCGCGCGCCATCTCGCCGAAAGGCTCGGCGCGCGACTCGCCGACAATCACACACTGATCAATCCGGCCGAGGCACTGTTTGCGCGCAGCGACCCGCTCTATCGCTCGCTGCGGTCTGCTGTCCGAGAAAGCGTACTCGAGCATCTGGCGCGGGCGTCGGTGGAGCAGTCGTTCATCTTCACCGACGCGCTCTCGGACGATGCCGCCGACACGTGTGCCTTCGAGGACTGTGGTGCGCTTGCACGAAAGCGCGGCGCCCGCTTCGTGGCGGTCGTGATCGATTGCGATGTCGAGGAAAATCTCAAGCGCTTGACGCGTGCCGGCCGGAGCAAGCAGCACAAGCTCACGGATCCCGAGATTCTTCTGGGGTTGCGGCAGGCGCACAGGCTGTTGCGGGGCAATGGCGACCAACTGATCGAGATCGATGTGACGGCACTTGGTGCGGATGAGGCGGCGGCAGCCATAGCGGCGCGGATCGCCGAACGAACGGTGGTCAGATGATCCGGGTCGCGCCGGCGTCGTTCTTGCAATACGGCTTCATGGTCGGATAGGCGCCGGTGTAGACCTGACCGGAGTAGGTCTGAAGAGCGCGGCGAACACCGCTCGGCCGTTCCGGAGAGTGGGCGCTCGCATAGGCAACGAAGAGCGCCGTAAAGGCGATCACGTTGATAAGGGTTGCGAGCGTTTTCATGATCTTCACTTCTGTCCTGTGTTGTTCGATAGGTTGACTATCGCTGATTGTCCGTCAGGCCGCCGTTACCATTGGAACAGGATCGGTTCTGTCGTGACGTCGAGACGTATCGCGGCGGGAAACACTGTGTTCACCGGAGTGCTTGGCAGTTGGGGAGGAGTACGTTTCTCGGCCCGATTGCTGCAGAAAGCGCTATGAAGCTGAGAAGCGAATGCTAATCTCTGCGCGAGTTTTTGGAGGGTGCCCTATGATCGGTCTGGCAATCGCCGTCGTCGTGATTCTGTATCTGGTTTTCGTCTATAACGGTCTCGTCAAGGCGCGGCAGATCGCCGAGGAGGCGTGGTCCGGTATCGATGTGCAGTTGAAGCGCCGCGCCGATTTGATCCCGAACCTGATCGAAACTGTTAAGGGCTACGCCGCCCACGAAAAATCGACGTTCGAAGAGGTGATCGCCATGCGCAACCGCGCACAGGCGGTGCCAGCCGGCGACGTCGAGGGGCGGGCCCAGGCGGAAGGCGCGCTCTCCCAGGCGCTCGGCAAGCTCTTTGCGCTGGCGGAAGCCTATCCGGACCTCAAGGCCAACGAGAACTTTGCCGAGCTGCAGCGCTCGCTGGAAACGATCGAGGGCGAAATCCAGATGTCGCGCCGCTATTACAACGGTGCGGCCCGTGACTTGAACGTCAAGGTCGAGAGCTTCCCGTCCAACCTGATCGCCAATGCCTTCCGCTTCGTCAAAGCCGGCTATTTCGAGATCACCAACGAAGCCGACCGCGCGGTGCCGCAGGTCAAGTTCTGACCGCCACGCTTCCCGAACATTCCTCGCCGCGGGATCCCGCCGCGGCGCCCTTCGCATCAAGAGACCTATTCGATGACCTCCGATAGCATGAAAAAACTGACCATCCTGCCGACCGAACACCCGCTGCGCGGCCATGTCCGCCCGCCGGGCTCGAAGTCGATCACCAACCGGGCGCTGCTTCTGGCCGGCCTTGCCAAGGGCACGAGCCGGCTGACCGGTGCGTTGAAGAGCGACGACACCCGCTACATGGCGGAAGCCTTGCGCGCGATGGGCGTCGAGGTCAGCGAGCCGGATGAGACGACCTTCGTCGTCACCAGCACGGGCAAGTTGCTCCCACCGGCAGCTCCCTTGTTCCTCGGCAACGCCGGAACGGCGACACGCTTCCTGACGGCGGCTGCCGCGCTCGTCGATGGCACGGTCGTGGTCGATGGCGACCAGCACATGCGCAAGCGGCCGATCAAGCCCTTGGTCGAGGCACTCGGTACGCTCGGCGTCGAAGTCACCTCCGAGACCGGCTGCCCGCCCGTCACCGTCAAGGGCACCGGCGGTTTCCCGGCCGGTCGCGTCGTCATCGATGCCGGCCTGTCGAGCCAGTATGTCTCGGCCCTGCTGATGGCGGCTCCCGGCGCCAAGGGCCCTGTCAGCATCGAGCTTGCCGGCGACGAGATCGGCGCGCGTGGCTACATCGACCTGACGGTTGCCGCCATGCGTGCCTTCGGCGCCGAAGTCGAGCAGCTGAGCCCCTCCGTCTGGCAGGTCGCGCCGACCGGCTACAAGGCAGCCGACTATGTCGTCGAGCCGGATGCTTCGGCGGCGACCTATCTCTGGGCTGCGGAAGTTCTGACCGGCGGCGCCATCGATATCGGCGTTCCAGCGGACGCCTTCTCGCAGCCGGATGCCCGCGCCCATGCGGTGATCGCGAGCTTCCCGAACCTGCCCGCCGTTATCGACGGCTCGCAGATGCAGGACGCGATCCCGACGATCGCCGTGCTTGCCGCCTTCAACAAGACGCCGGTGCGCTTCGTCGGTCTCGCCAACCTGCGCGTCAAGGAATGCGACCGGGTGCGCGCGCTGTCGCTCGGCCTGACGGCGATCCGGCCGGGTCTGGCGCATGAGGAAGGCGACGAGCTGATCGTCTCTTCCGATCCCACGCTTGCCGGCCAGACCTTGCCCGCCTCGATCGACACCTTCGCCGACCATCGCATCGCCATGAGCTTTGCGCTTGCCGGCCTGAAGATCCACGGCATCGCCATCGAAGATCCCGGCTGCGTTGCCAAAACCTACCCGGCCTACTGGGATGCGCTCGCTTCGCTCGGCGTCGAATTCACCGGCGACCGGCCTTGATACCGGGCGGGATGGGCGGCCGTGTCTGCGGTTTCCGTGCGCATCCCGTTCTCACCCTTAAGAACCGATCTCGTGTCTTGAACCTCAACCGGAAGAAAGCTTGATCCGCATGGTCCGTTTCGCTGCCGCATTTGCCGTTCTGGTGTTTTTGCTGGCAACGGCGGGCGTCGGTCGGGCGGAGGAGGTTTTCTCCGCCTATCGCTCCGTCATCGATGTCGCCAAGGACGGCACGATGACGGTGACCGAGACGATCACGGCGATGGTCGAGGGCAACAAGATCCGCCGCGGCATCTATCGTGATATGCCTTTGACCTTCACCGATGCGAGGGGCAAGCGCAGCAAGGTCGACTTCAAGCTGGTGTCGGTCGAGCGCGACGGGGAGGAGGAGCCCTACCGCACCGAGACGATCAACGGCGGCATCCGCATCTACACCGGTTCGGCCGAGGTCTTTCTCGAGCGGGGCGAGCATAGCTTCCAGTTCACCTATGAGACTGGCCGGCAGATCCGCTTCTTCGACGATCACGACGAACTCTACTGGAACGTCACCGGTACGGAGTGGGATTTCCCGATCGACGAGGCGAGTGCGACCGTGACGCTGCCGGACGGCGTCAGGGCAGAAGCACTCGATTATTTCACTGGCGGCTATGGCGCGACCGGCAAGGATGCGCGCGCATCCAGGGACGGCAGCGAGGTCTTCTTCGCCACCACCCGACGTCTCGACCCGCGCGAAGGGCTGACGATCGCCATCAAGATGCCGAAGGGCAGCATCGACAGGCCCACCTCCAGCCAGGAAAATGCCTGGTGGCTGCACGACCATCTGGCGCTCGTCATCGCCGGTACCGGCCTTGCCGTCGTCCTTCTCTACTATAGCCAGGCCTGGCTCGGGGTCGGGCGTGACCCGGACCGCGGCGTCATGGTGCCGCGCTGGGATCCGCCGGAGGGCATCTCACCAGCGCTGGTCAATTATATCGACAACAGGGGTTTTTCCGGCGAGGGCTGGACGGCGCTTTCGGCGGCAGCGCTCAATCTCGCGGTCAAGGGCCACGTGGTTCTCGAAGACCTGAAGAACGCCATCGTCATTGCCGCCACCGGCAAGAAAGCCGACGAAAAGCTGCCGACCGGCGAGGCGGCGGTGATGAAGGCGGTCAATGCCGCCGGCGGCAAGCTCACCATCGATCGCGCCCATGGCACCCGGGTGCAGGCGACCGGCGCCGATTTCCGCAACGCCATGGAGCGCGAGCATCGCGGCAAGTACTACCACGCCAATAGCGGTTACATCGTCGCCGGTGTCATCCTGTCGGTGTTGGCGGTCGCAGCCGTGTTCCTGTTCGGGGATCTCAGCGAGGACAGCCTGCCGCTGGTGATCGTTCCTGTTTTCATCGCCTTCTTCGTCTCGATCCTCGCCGTCTCCTTCGGCAAGTCGCTTCGCCGCGAAAGGAGTCTGATGAGCCGGATCATGTCGATCGTGGTGGTCGCCTTCATTGGCTTCGTCGCCTTCACCATCTTCTCAACCATCCTCGCCGCCGTCTTCTATTCGGCCGCCGAAACAGACGAACTGCCGCTGCTCTTCGTGATCGGCGCGATCGTGCTCGTCAACGTGCTCTTCTTCTTCCTGATGGGGGCGCCGACGCCGCTCGGAACGCGGATGATGGATGGCATCGACGGGCTCAGACAATATATGACGCTCGCCGAGAAGGACCGGATGAACATGCAAGGGGCACCCGAAATGTCGCCCCGGCATTTCGAGACGCTGCTGCCTTATGCCGTGGCGCTCGGCGTCGAAAAGCCCTGGACCGAGACCTTCGATCGCTGGCTGCTCGCCGCCGCGGCTGGGGCGGCTGCGGCCGCCGCCTATCAGCCGGGCTGGTATCACGGTGACGGCTTCGGCTCGAGCACCTTCGGCGATCGCATCGGCGGTTTTGCCGGATCCATGGCCGACACGATGACGTCGTCCCTGCCGCCCCCACCCAAATCGTCGTCGTCGGGCTTTTCTTCCGGCGGCGGCTTCTCGGGTGGCGGCGGTGGTGGCGGTGGCGGTGGCGGCTGGTAAATCCGCCTCGCACTTGCCCTTCGAAAACCAAATTCATCGCGGCGCTTGGTGACAATCTTGCCAGAGATTGCTAAGTCCGCCGCAACCGTCAGGAACAGAAAAAGTCACTCCCATGCCCGATCTTCTTATCGAACTCCGCTCCGAGGAAATTCCTGCCCGCCTGCAGCGCAAGGCGGCCGGCGACCTCAAGAAGCTGCTGACCGATGCCCTGGTCGAAGCGGGCCTGACCTATGAGGGTGCGCGCGAATACTGGACGCCGCGCCGGCTGACGCTTGATATCCGTGGCCTCAACGCCCGCTCCGCCGATGTTCGCGAAGAGCGCAAGGGTCCGCGCACCGACGCCAACGAGAAGGCGATCGAAGGCTTCCTGCGCGGCGCCGGTCTTTCCTCGATCAGCGAGGCGCATGTCCATAGCGACCCGAAGAAGGGCGACTTCTACGTCGCCCATATCGTCAAGCCGGGCCGTCCCGCCGAAGAGATCATCGCCGAGGCGATGCCGGATATCATCCGCAATTTCCCCTGGCCGAAGCCGATGCGTTCCGGCGTGGCCTCGGCCAAGCCCGGCGCGCTGCGCTGGGTCCGCCCGCTGCAGTCGATCGTCTGCACCTTCGGTTCGGAAACCGAGGAAACCCATGTGATCCCGTTTGAAGTCGACGGCATCGTCGCCTCGAACGTCACCTATGGTCACCGCTTCCATGCGCCCGAGGCGATCACGGTTCGTCGCTTTGCCGACTATGCCGAGAAGCTGGAAAAGGCGAAGGTCGTTCTCGATGGCGAGCGCCGCAAGGAAATGATCCTTGCCGACGCGCGCAATGTTGCCTTCGCCAACGGCCTCGAGCTCGTCGAAGACGAAGGCCTGCTGGAAGAAGTCTCCGGCCTCGTCGAGTGGCCGCAGGTGCTGATGGGCAGCTTCGAGGAAGCCTATCTCGAAATCCCCTCGGAAATCATCCGGCTGACGATCAAGACCAATCAGAAGTGCTTCGTCACCCGCGCGCCGGGCGCCGACACGCTCTCCAACAAGTTCATCCTGGTCTCGAACATCGAGGCCAAGGACGGCGGCAAGGAGATTGTGCACGGCAACGGCAAGGTCGTGCGCGCCCGCCTTTCGGACGCAGCGCACTTCTGGCACCGCGACCAGGGCAACCTGCCGGACCTCGAAACGCTGGAAGCGTCGGCCAAGAAGTTCGATCTCGATTTGAAGAAGCCGCTCGATCAGCGCATGGCCAAGCTCGACGCGTTGAACGTCACCTTCCATGCCAAACTAGGCACCCAGGGCGAACGCGTCGCCCGCATTCGGGCACTGGCCGGTGAACTCGCCAAGGTGACCGGTGCCGATCAGAAGCTCGTCGACCGCGCGGTCGTGCTCGCCAAGGCGGACCTGCGCACCGAAGCCGTCGGCGAATTCCCCGAGCTTCAGGGCATCATGGGTCGCAAGTATGCATTGCTTCAGTGCGAAGACGACGCGGTGGCGACGGCGATCGAAGATCACTGGAAGCCGAACGGTCCCTCGGACCGTGCGCCGACCGATCCGGTTGCCGTGACCGTCGCGCTTGCCGACAAGCTCGACACGCTCGTCGGCTTCTGGGCGATCGACGAAAAGCCGACCGGCTCGAAGGATCCCTTTGCGCTGCGCCGCGCAGCACTCGGTGTCATCCGTCTGATTCTGGAAGGTAAGGCGCGCCTGGCGCTGTTGCCTGCATTCGAAACGGCACTCGTCGCCCTTCGCGCGCAGAAGCCGGCGCTTGCGGACGACGTTTCGGCCGATCTGCTTTCCTTCTTCCATGACCGCCTCAAGGTCTATCTGCGCGACCTCGGCGCCCGTCACGACCTGATCGACGCCGTGCTGACGCAGGACGCCGACGACCTCCTGATGATCGCCCGTCGTGTGGAGGCGCTGACCGCCTTCATCACCGACGAGGAAGGCCGCAACCTCTTGGCCGGCACCAAGCGCGCCACCCAGATCCTCGCAGCCGAAGAGAAGAAGGGCACGGCCGTCGCCGACGCCGTCGATGCCGGCCTCTTCCGTCTCGACGCCGAAAAAGCGCTGCACCAGGCCGTCGAAATTGCTTCGGCTGAAGCACGCGATGCGATCGCCAAGGAAGACTTCCGTTCGGCGATGGAAGCACTGGCCAAGCTGCGCGAACCGGTTGACCAGTTCTTCAACGACGTGCTCGTCAACGACGATGATGCGGCAATCCGTGCGAACCGTTTGGCGCTGCTCGGCCTGATCCGCTCGGCCACCGGCACGGTCGCGGACTTCTCGAAGATCGTCGGCTAAGGTCGGGTCGCCGCCGGGAGACCGGCGGCATCACACCCGCGCACAAACGTTCAAGCGGCTCGCTGCCCCGCGACCTATATCCTGTCTCCATCACGCAAGATGGAGACAGCCGATGACTATCGCGACGAAGACCTACAAGCCGATCAATTTTGCCGAAAAACTCTCGCTCTTCAGCGATCAGTGGCAACCGCGCGTCCTTGCCGAACTCAACGACTACCAGTTCAAGATCGTGCGGATCGAGGGCGACTTCATCTGGCACGATCATGAAGATACCGACGAGGCCTTCATCGTGCTCGAAGGAACTTTGCGCATCGATTTCCGCGACGGGGCTGTGACGCTCGGTCCCGGCGAAATGTACGTCGTGCCGAAGGGCGTCGAACACAAGCCCTATGCGGAGCAAGAGGTGAAGATGCTCTTGATCGAGCCGCGCGGAACGCTCAACACCGGCCACGAGGGTGGCGAACGCACGGCGGAGAACGACCGCTGGATCTGATCCCTCACTCGGGTCATCACGATCGCGCTTGCTGACCGACATTGCGCCGGAGTAGAGAAGGGCATGCCAGCAAAAATCCTCGTCAGCGCCTGTCTCATGGGCCACGCCGTTCGTTATGATGGCCAGTCGAAGCCGCTTGTTCATCCGGCGATCGACCGCTGGCGGGCGGAAGGCCGTCTCGTGACCATCTGTCCGGAAATGTCGGCCGGCATGCCGGTGCCGCGTCCGCCGGCCGAGATCGCCGCCGGCGCTGTCGGCAAGGACGTGCTCGCCGGCAAGGCAAGGGTGGTGGAGATCAGTGGCGGCGACGTTACCGAAGGGTTCATCCAGGCGGCCGAAAACGCGCTTTCGCTTGCCAGGCAAGCCGACTGTCGCTTCGCGCTGCTGATCGATGGCAGCCCGTCCTGCGGGTCGGGTTTCGTCTACGACGGGAGTTTTTCCGGCGCGCGCCATCCGGGTGAGGGCGTAACGGCCGCCTTGCTCCTCGCCAACGGCGTCGAAGTCTATTCTGACAGACAGATCGAGGCGCTGGTCGCGCGGATCGAAAAACTGGAAAGCCCGCAATAAAAAGATTGCGCCCCCGCTTCTCTCAGGGGCGCAATCTCTCGCTCTTACAGCGATACGCCCGTCAGCCTTTTAGTGCAGGGGACGGCTGAGCGGGGCAGGGAACTTTCCCGATAGGCGGTCAGTCTAGCCGAAGTTCGAGGGTGGACGGATCAAAATCCTGTGAGCTCTCGTTGGCCACGGGCGCAGCCACCATGGACGCGCCGATCGGGGTCACTGCGGCGGTCTTTGCCGTCTGATCGATGGAAAGAAACTCCGGCCTGGAAGCCTGCGGGTTCTGGTCGTTCGCGATGTTAGAGACGGTCACCGTTGCAGAGTCGTCAGTTTCGGCCGCGGCCGTCTTGATCATCTCGTGGGACGGCTTGCTGACGAACACCACCGGCGAGCCGCCAAGCCAGGCCTCGGTGCGCACCATCTTCATCTCGCCGTTGATTTTCTTGAGCTCGATCGTCTCGTCGCCCGCCGCGATCGTGGGGACCACGTAGGTGACCTTCTTCCTCGATTGCAACGGCGGGCAATCGGTGCAGGAAACCGTGGAGACGCTGGCGTTGTCGGTCGTGCCGGAGGCGATCGCTTCGATCGACGACGCCGCGGCGTTGCCGGCGGCAAGCCCAAGGACGGTGGTGATCAGCAACAGGCGCATCGTTTTTCTCCCGGATCGTTACCGGCAAGAATATGCGCGCTCCCTTACTTTCCCGTCAGGAGAATTGGTAAAAATAGAATGATCCGCGAATTACCGGTTTCCGGTCAGGCTTTCTCGCGCGCAACCGCGCGCCAGCCGATATCGTGCCGGTAGAAGCCGTTGTCCCAGGAAACGACCGATAGGGCCGTATAGGCCCTGTCCTTGGCGGTGCCGGCGCTTGTCCCTGTCGCCGTGATGTTGAGCACGCGGCCGCCGGTTGCGACAAGGCCTCCATCCTTCATCGCTGTACCGGCATGGAACACCTTGGTGGTGTCGGATGCTGCGGGGAGGGCGTCGATCGGCGTGTTCTTCGCGTAGCTGCCCGGATAGCCCTTGGACGCCATCACGACGGTCAGCGCGGTCTCGTCGCGCCACTCCACAGCCATGCCGGCGAGCGTGCCGGTTGCCGCGGCATGGAGCAGCGGCAGAAGATCGCTCTTCATGCGCATCATCAGCACCTGGCATTCCGGGTCGCCGAAGCGGACGTTGTATTCGATGAGTTCCGGTCCCTTGGCGGTGATCATCAGTCCGGCGAAGAACACGCCGGAGAAGGGATGACCGCTTTCCGCCATCCCGCGCATCGTCGGCTCGATGATTTCCTTCATCGTGCGCTCGACCAATTCGGGGGTCATGACCGGGGCCGGCGAGTAGGCGCCCATGCCGCCGGTGTTCGGACCGGTATCGCCGTCGCCGACGCGCTTGTGATCCTGGGCGGACGCGAGCGCCAGCGCCGTCTTGCCGTCTGAGAGACAGAAGAAGCTTGCCTCCTCGCCATCGAGATAGGCTTCTACGACCACTTCGGCGCCGGCGGCGCCAAAGGCGCCCGCAAAACAATCGTCGACGGCGGCGAGCGCCTCGTCGAGCGTCATGGCGACGGTGACACCCTTGCCGGCGGCGAGACCATCGGCCTTGATGACGATCGGTGCGCCCTGTTCACGCACATAGATCTTGGCGCTCTCCGCATCGGTGAAGCGGCCATAGGCGCCGGTCGGAATGTCGTAGCGGGCGCAGAGATCCTTGGTGAAGCCCTT
>JAESGS010000751.1_pt1 | contig 15977 bp, 14 predicted proteins | sample 9269761 | NCBI WGS metagenome assembly JAESGS01 (sample SAMN15741799, study PRJNA653493) | algae metagenome | isolation source: Cyanosarcina radialis HA8281-LM2 and co-occurring heterotrophs from damp... | place: USA: Makauwahi cave, Hawaii | collected 2011-01-06 | reverse complement strand
GACGATGCCGCCGACCGAGATGCCGCCGAAATTGACGCCGTGATAGCCGCGCTCGCGACCGATCAGGCGGAAGCGGGAACCGTCGCCCTTGGCGCGGTGATAGGCGAGTGCCACCTTCAGTGCGGTATCTACCGATTCCGAGCCGGAGTTGGTGTAGAGAACGTGGTTCATGCCCTCGGGCGCGATGTCGACCAGGCGGTTTGCCAGTTCGAAGGCCTTGGGGTGGCCGAGCTGGAAGGCCGGCGCATAGTCGAGCTCGCCCGCCTGCTCACGGATCGCCTCGGTGATCTTCGGGCGACAATGGCCGGCGTTGACGCACCACAGTCCCGCCGTGCCGTCCAGTACCGTGCGGCCGTCATGGGTCGTGTAGTGCATGTCCTTGGCGCCGACGAAGAGGCGCGGTTCCTTCTTGAACTGCCGGTTCGCAGTGAACGGCATCCAGAAAGCGCGCAGGTCGTTCGGCGTGTTAAGGCGGTTCGACATTCCAGTTCTCCTCGGTCTCTCTTATCGTCCGGGCGGTACTGCCGCCCAAATTTTTACCCTTTGGTCAAACTATCAGGGCGCCGGGGCGCGTCAAGCCTCGCACCGGTCCGGCGACGGGTCTTGGACGGGTGTCCGCGACAGCGAAATTTCACTGCGCCGCCGGATCTTTTCTCAAGCTTAACTTGTTTGCGGCAACGCTCTGCTGCCATGGCTTGTCGGCTCCGTGGCGCCTTTTGAGTGGCCGGCGAGTTCGGAGTTGGAAACGTGTCGAGGTTCGGGATAGCACACGCGGCGATTGCCGTGCTCTTCCTGCCGGGCCTGGCAAGGGGCGCCGAACTGATTGCTGACGGCCACTTTGACAAAGCACAGGATACCTTCTGGGCGAGCGACGGGCTAACAGTTGCGCGCGAGAACGACCGGCTTTGCGTCGAGGTCGCGCGGGGCGGCGAAGCATGGAGCCAACTCATCGGCACCAATGGCTTGAAGCTCGAGCCCGGTCGCATCTACCGCTTGTCGATGAGGGTGATCGCCGACCCGGCGCGCAGCGTCCAGGCAAGGGTGCAGCGCGCTGCCGATCCCTGGACCACGGTGGACGAATTCACGATGGAAGGCACGCCGGAGGGCAGCCTTTTTTCAGCGGAATTCGCGGGGCAGGAACCGGACGAAGCGCAGCTCGTCTTTCCGCTTGGCGGCGGCGAGAGCGGCCGTGTCTGCCTCGACGACGTCTCACTGGTGGCGACCGGGGCTTCGTCGCCGGCGGCGCGGCGGGCAGCCGAAGGGCCGGCCATTCGCGTCAACCAGCTCGGCTACCTTGCGGATGGCCCGAAGCGGGCAACCTTCGTTGCCGATGCGAAACAACCCATCGATTTTCAACTGCTGGATTTTGCGGACAGGATCGTCGGCAAGGGCAAGACGCAGCCCCACGGCTTCGATCCGACGGCCGGGGTCGAGACGCAGGTTGCGGACTTCTCGGCGTTCAAGACGCCGGGCGACGGCTATCGACTGGTGTCCGGCGACTGGGCAAGCGACCGCTTTTCGATCGGCGAGGATCTCTATACGCGGCTGCGGGTCGATGCGCTGTCCTGGTTCTACCCGCAGCGAAGTGGGATCGAGATCAAGGGGGCGATCGCCGGCAAGGCCTATGCCCGGACGGCCGGCCATGTCGGCGTCGCGCCGAACCAGGGCGACAAGGCGGTTCCGTGCCTTGGCGGCGCGCAAGCCGAGGCGCTCTATGGCGGCTGGTCCTGTTCCTATCAACTGGACGTCACCGGCGGCTGGTACGACGCGGGCGACCACGGCAAATATGCGGTGACCGGTGCGCTGGCAGCCGCCCAACTGCTTGCCGCCTACGAACGCGGCCTGACCTTTACTCCCAAATCGGCGGTGACGCGCGACGGGCTCTCGCGCATTCCCGAAAACGGCAATGGCCTTCCCGATGTTCTCGACGAGGCGCGATGGGAGCTCGAGTTCCTGCTGCGGATGATGGTCCCGGATGGGGAGCCGCTCGCCGGCATGGTGCACCACAAGATCCACGATACGGCCTGGACCGCCGCACCGATGCTGCCCGGCGACGACCCGCAGCCGCGCGTGCTTTACCGCCCCTCGACCGCGGCGACGCTCGATGTTGCGGCGGTGGCTGCCCAGGGCGCGCGGCTCTTTGCCGAGCATAACCCGACATTTTCCGCGCGGCTGCTTTCGGCGGCGCGCAAGGCGTGGGTGGCGGCGAATGCCAATCCGGCGCTCCTTGCCCCCAAGTCCGATGGGTTCGGCGGCGGCGGCGACTACGACGACGACAGCATTTCCGACGAGCTTTTCTGGGCGGCGACCGAACTTTATCTGACGACCGGCAACGGCGAATATCTCAAGACACTTCGGGCCTCGCCGCTCTGGGAGGCGGATGTGCTTTCGCCCGGTGGCGCCTTCAACTGGCGCGACGTTGCCGGTTTCGCGCGGCTGCAACTCGCCCTTTATGGCAAAGCCCTGCCGGCGGTCGATCAGGAGACGATCCGCAATTCGGTGCTCACGAGCGCGCAGCACCTGCTGTCGCTGCAGCGGGCGCAGCCATTCGGTATCGTCTACCTTCCGAACGAGCGGCGCTATGACTGGGGGTCCAACCAGTTGATGCTGCAGAACATCGTCGTGCTGTCGGCCGCCTATGATCTCTCCGGCGACAGGGTCTTTCTCGATGGCGCGCGCGAGGGCATGGACTATATCCTCGGGCGCAATGCGATGGGGCTTTCCTACATAACCGGCTATGGCAGCCGCTCGCCGCAGAACCAGCACAGCCGCTGGTATGCCCGTCAGCGCGATCCGCAGCTGCCAAATCCGCCCGTCGGCTCGCTTGCCGGCGGTCCGAACTCGACCTTTGTCGACGACATCGCCAGAGAACGGCTGCGCGGTTGCGCGCCGCAAACCTGTTATGTCGACGATATCGAAGCCTATGGGTCCAACGAAATCGCCATCAACTGGAACGCGCCGCTCGTTTACGTCGCGTCGTTCCTGGCCGACGCGCGATAGGAGACTGAAAGCGTGACCGGGATTGCCTTTGTCGGAACCGGCTTCGTCGCCGACTATTACATGACGACGCTTGCCAACCATCCGGAGCTGCGGCTAATCGGCGTCTGGGACCGCGATCCGGAGCGCCTCGATGCCTTCGCACGCTACTGGAAGGTTTCGCCCTATGCCTCGCTCGACGCCGTGCTTGCCGATCCCGCGGTGTCGATCGTCGTCAATCTGACGACGCCGGAGAGCCACTATACCGTAAATTTCAGGGCACTTTCGGCCGGAAAACACGTCTATTGCGAAAAACCGCTGGCAATGACGGTGGAGGAGGCGAGCGAACTCGTCGAGCTGGCAAGGGCCAAGGGGCTTGTTCTGGCCGGTGCACCGGCCAATGGTCTCAGCGACGCACAGGCACTCTGCGCCCGTCTGCTTGCGGACGGTGCCATTGGCACGCCGCGGCTTGTCTATGCCGAGATGGAAGATGGCCCGGTATTCAAGGCCAACTGGCGCGCGTGGCGCAGCCGTTCTGGCGCGCGTTGGCCGGGCGTGCATGAATTCGAGGTCGGCTGCACGCTCGAGCATGCGGGTTATGCAGCAAGCTGGCTTGTCTCGCTCTTCGGCCCGGTCGCCGAAGTCAGCGCGGTCTCGGCGCTGACCTTTCCGGACAAGGGGCCGGGAACCGAGACGCTGGCGCTCGGGCCTGATTTTTCCGTGGGTTGCCTGACGTTCCGCTCCGGCGTGACGGCGCGGGTCACCTGTGGCCTGGCGGCGCCGCGCGACCGCTCGCTGACGATCATCGGCGACAAGGGCATGATCTCCGTTCGCGATCTCTGGGACAATCGCTCGCCGATCCATCTGGAGACGTTCGGGGCGAAGCGGCCGCTCCTTCACCGCGGGCTCGACTGGCTGGAGTGGAAACTCGGCCGCAAGCTTCCGGTTCGGCTCTATCCGGGAACGAGGGTGCGTTATCCGACGGCGCCATCGGCAAGGGCGCTTCCGGCCTTCCCGTCGCAGATCGATTTCGTGCGCGGCATTGCGGTGCAGGCGCAGGCGATCGCCGAGGAGCAGGCGCCGTTCTTCTCCGGCGCGACGGCCCGACATCTGACGGAAGTTGTGTTGGCACTCAACGGCGGCTGGCGGGACTATCGTCCGCTCGATCTCTAGGAACGCGTAGCGCCGGCAACGCTTCCCGTTCCGTTTCGGGGCATAACTAGCCTGCCTCAGGCGTCCTTGAGCGGACCGTCTCGATGATTTCCAGCGCCTCTATGCTCGTTGACAGCGGCATCAACGGATGCTCGACGTGGCCCTTGAGAATGGCCGCGCTCGCCGCCTCGATTTCGAATTGCAGGCCGTTGCCGGGAAAACCATGGTCGTGACGGGTGAGACCGGGCAGGGGGACATGCCGGGCCAGTCGGTAGGCCGTCTTGCCATTCGAAGCGAGCAGCCTGCGCGCCGCGCCGCCGGTGGCAACGAAGAGGCGGCTTGCCTTCAGAAACGGCGCATCGATGGCAATCGTACCGCGCTCACCCTCGACGACGAAGCGATTGTGTCCGTCCCGGTCGAAGCCGCAGCCAAGTTCAGCGTCAAAACCGTCATAGGCGAGCTTGATCTCCGCCGAGCGATCGACACCGGTTGGCGCGCGCTTCCACGCACCGTCGACGGAACGCGGCTGGCCGAACAGATTGAGGCAAAGCGCAATCGGGTAGATGCCGAGGTCGAGCAGCGATCCGCCGCCAAGCGCCGGATCGAAGAAACGGCTGCCGGCGTCGAACGGTTTCTCATAGGCAAGTTCCGCCCGGACACGGCCGATCGCGCCGATCGTTCCGGCTGCCAGCAGCGCGCGAACACTCGATATCGCCGGGAGGAAACAGGTCCACAGCGCCTCCATGGCAAAGGCGCCGGCGGCGGCGGCGTTTGCGAGCCCACATGCGTCGGCGGACGTCGTCGTCAGCGGCTTTTCGACCAGCACGGCTTTGCCGGCGGCCAGGGCGAGGGTGGCCTGTTGAAGGTGCTCAGCATTGGGCGAGGCGACGTAGATCGCGTCGATATCGGCAGTGGCCGCCAGTGCCTCTATGCCCTGATGGCTGCGGATTCCATTGAAGCGCGCGGCGAAGGCGGCGGCCGTGGCCGCACTTCGGGACGAGACGGCGACAAGCTCCGCATTCGCTGCAAAGCGAAAGTCAGAGGCAAAGCTGTTTGCGATCGTGCCAGTTCCGGCGATGCCCCAGCGGACCTTGTCACGCATATCCCGATGTCCGCTTTCCGGCTGATTCTGTCGCGGCGCATCGTGCCCCGGAAGTCTCAAGGTCGGGTAAATGCCGGCAGGCGCCGGCACCTTTCGCGTGCAAACTGGGAAGACTGTCCGCCAAAGAATAAGCCCCGCGCGATTTCTCGTGTGGGGCTGTTCGAACGGGTCCGCAGATGCGGACCGAGTATCAGGCCGATTTGCGGACCGGAGTCTTTTCTGCGGTGGCGCTCTGGTCGTCACCGTAGATCTGGTTGAGCGTGCCTAGAATCCGCATGACAGCGTCGGATGAGCTCGAATAGTAAATCGTCTGCGCATCGCGACGGGTGCTGACGAGATTCTGAGCACGGAGCTTGGAAAGATGCTGGGAGAGAGCCGACTGGCTCAGCCCAACCTTGTTGGCCAATGCGCCGACCGCCATCTCTTCCTTCACGAGGGAATCGAGGATGAGGAGGCGCTTAGGATTTGCCATGGCCGAGAGGAAACCGGCTGCTACCTCGGCTTCATCGTGTTTTTCAGGCGAAAGTGGCTGCATTGCGTGCTCCATGCGAAAATTACATCACACGTAGTTATGGTTGACGAAGCAAGATAATTAGTCGTGATGCATAAAAGGGCAACCACCTACTGCAAGAAATGGGGGTAGCTCTCCAGCGATTAACCGTTAAGTTCACGCAAAATTGCCCGTAAATTGGAACTATCTTCGATAGGTGTCGGGAACTCAAGGCGTTTTAGCTGATCGCCATCTGCAAGATCGAGCCCCGCAGCGTCGATACCCACGACTTTCCAGTTGCCTTCCGGTGCCTTGCAGAGCTTCACCGCATAGCGCTGAACTGCGTCAGAATGATCCGTATTCATGTGATCGATCGCGTTCGCCTCCATCGCGGCGAGCGAGGCGATGGCGGGCGTGTCGATCAGAAGGTCTTCTGCGGTCAAAACATAGGCGCGGCCGAAGCCGCCGTTGAGGCTGGCACGCAGTGGCGTCAGTCGGAAGAAGCCGAAATCGGGAAAATCGACATAAAGCTTCGACTTGGGGTGGCGGCGAACGAATCGCTCGCGGATTCGGCTATGGTCTTCGCTGTCGCGTGCCACCGGTTGGGCGGTGCATTGCACGGTCAGGCGAGGATGGGCGAGCGGATCGCCCTTGCCGGGCTCGCCCGTCAACAGCGAGGCCCTGGCGTCGGCCAGCAGCGCCTGAGTGTGCGTCGACAGTTTCGAGATCAGGATGACAGGCACCCCGTCGACATCCATGCCGACGAGCACGCGGCTGACGAAGGGGAAGCCGCCGCTCTCCGGCTCGATCGCCGCAAGCGATGCGCTGCGCGCGCCCCGCAGAAGCGTGCGGGCCAGCGTGCGGGCTTCGTTATCGGTGTCGCGCAAAACGTTCGGCTTGTCGCTCATGTCGTTGAGACCTTTCCTGCCATGCTACCATCGCTCCGAAACGAAAAAAGCCCGGAGCTTCCTCCGGGCTTTTATTGGCTTGTTGAGCGGCTTCGTCAACTTTTGTTGCGGTGGCGCGTCAGTCCTTGCACGATATCCTGGGCATCGATGGTGCCGACCACGGATCCGTTGTCGACGACCCCGATGCTGCCCGGCTGGCGGGACATGGCGTCGAGGATGTCGACGAGTGGTGTCGTGGGCTTGGCCGTCGCGGTCACGCCGGCAACCGTCACTCCGCGCTGGACGCCGGTCTGCATCACGTCTTTCGCCGTCAGCATGGTGATCGGGTTCATGTGCTGGACGAAATCGGCGACATACTGGTTGGCCGGGTTCTTGACGATATCTTGCGGCGTGCCGCACTGGATGATGCGCCCGCCCTCCATGATGGCGATGCGGTTGCCGATGCGGAAGGCTTCGTCGAGGTCGTGGCTGACGAAGATGATCGTCTTCTTCAACCGCCGCTGGAACTCGAGCAATTCGTCCTGCAAGCGAGTGCGGATCAGCGGATCGAGCGCCGAGAACGGCTCGTCCATGAGCAAGATCGGTGCGCCTGTCGCAAAGGCGCGGGCGAGACCGACGCGCTGTTGCATGCCGCCCGAAAGCTCGTTGACCTTGCGGCCCGCCCACTTCGTCAGATTGACGAGGTCGAGCTGTTCTCCGACGCGCGCCTTGCGTTCGGCGTCCGGCATGCCGGCGAGCTCAAGGCCGAAGCCGACATTGTCGGCAACGGTGCGCCAGGGCAGAAGCGCGAACTGCTGGAACACCATCGAGACCGTGTGCATGCGGAAGTCGCGCAGCGATTTCGCGTTGGTCCGATAGGGGTTGAGCGGCCCGTTCGAGGTCTTCACCTCGACGTCGCCGCGCACCACCGGGGCAAGGCCGTTGACGGCGCGAAGCAGCGTCGACTTGCCGGAGCCCGACAGCCCCATCAGCACCAGGATCTCGCCCTCGGTGATTTCGAGCGACGCGCCGGCGACGCCGAGCACGAGGCCGGTTTCGGCGCCGATCTCGTCGCGGGTCTTGCCCTGGTCGACCATCTGCAGCGCGACTTGCGGGTTGTTGCCGAAGATGATGTCGACGTTCTTGAAAACGACGGCGTTGGTCATGCGCCTTCTCCTTCGTCGGACGAGCGGAAAAGGCGGTCGAGAATGATCGCCAGGATGACGATGCACAGTCCGGCTTCAAAGCCCTTGGCGATGTTGACCGTGTTCAAGGCTCTCACGACCGGAACGCCAAGGCCGCTGGCCCCGACGAGCGCGGCGATGACCACCATCGAGAGCGACAGCATGATCGTCTGGGTGAGGCCGGCCATGATCTGCGGCATGGCAAAGGGCAGCTCCACCTTGCGCAGCACCTGGCCGGGCGTCGCGCCGAAGGCCTGTGCGGCCTCCACCAGCGACGGCGGGGTGGAGATGATGCCGAGGCGCGTCAGCCGGATCGGTGCGGGGATGGCGAAGATCACCGTTGCGATCAGGCCCGGAACCATGCCGAGGCCGAAGAGGATCAGCGCCGGGATCAGATAGACGAAGGTCGGGATCGTCTGCATCAGGTCGAGGATCGGCCGCATGACGGCGTAGACCCAGGGGCGACGGGCGGCGGCGATGCCGAGCGGCACGCCGACGGCCATGCTGACCGCGGTGGCAGCGAGCACAAGTGCCAGGGTTTCGGTCGTTTCCTTCCAGTAGCCCTGGTTGATGATCAGAAGCAGGCCCAGGCCGGTGAACAGCGTTATGCCGATCGAACGGCGGAACCACCAGGCGAGCCCGGTGATGACGGCGACGACGATCAGCGGGTGCGGGGCATAAAGCACCCAGAGCAGCGAGTCGGCGACGGCCTGGAGGAATCGGGCGAGCTGGTCGAAGAAGAAATCGAAATTCGTCGTCAGCCAGTCGACGAATGCCTTGGCCCAGCCGCCGATGGGGATGCGGTTATCGGTCAGATATTCCACGAAGGTAATCCGTCTCGTCAGGTCAAAAAGGAGCGCATGACGCGGTGAAAAAAGGCGGGGTCATTCCCCGCCTTGATGCCGATCAGAGGCCGAGCGCGGCCTTGACTGCGGCCAAGCCGTCGCCGCCATCCTTGGCGGTCACGCCGGCGAGCCACGGATCGACGGCAGTCGGGTTGGCCTTCAGCCATTCCTCGGCCGCCTTGTCCGGCTCCTGGCCGTCGTTCAGGATCTTGCCCATGATCTCGTTTTCCATCTGGAGCGAGAACTTGAGGTTGGTCAAAAGCTTGCCGACGTTCGGGCACTCGGTGGTGTAGCCGGCGCGCACATTGGTGAAGACTTCCGCGCCGCCGAAATTGGCGCCGAAGATGTCGTCGCCGCCCGCAAGATAGGTCAGCTTGAAGTTGGCGTTCATCGGATGCGGTTCCCAGCCGAGGAAGACGACCGGCGCGCCGTCCTTTTCGGCACGAGCGACCTGCGCCAGCATGCCCTGCTCGGAGGATTCAACCACTTCGAAGCCCTTGAGGCCGAAAGTATCCTTGTCGACCATGTCGATGATCAGGCGGTTGCCGTCATTGCCTGGCTCGATGCCGTAGATCTTGCCGTCGAGTTCGGTCTTCTTGGTGGCGATGTCCTTGAAGTCCTTGATGCCGAGCTCGGCGCCCTTGGCGTTGGTCGCCAGCGTGTACTTGGCACCGACCAGGTTCGGCCCGAAGGATTCGACCGACTTGTCGTCGAGGAAGGGACGAACATCGTTTTCCTGGGTCGGCATCCAGTTGCCGAGGAAGACGTCGATGTCCTTGTTCTTGAGCGAGGTGTAGGTGACCGGAACGGAGAGAACCTTGATGTCCGTCTGGTAGCCGAGGCCCTTGAGAACGGTGGAAACGGTGGCAGTGGTCGCGGTGATATCCGTCCATCCGACGTCGGAGAAACGGACGGTGCCACAGCTTTCCGGCTCGGCAGCTGCAGCCTGCTGAGCGGTGATGGCGACGACCGAAACGGCGCCTGCCAGTATCAGTTTGAGAGAGAGTCGTTTTTTCATCGTTGTCGTTCCCCTGCCTCGATTATTGTTTTAGCCAAACACCATTGGATAGCGAATTCAAGCGCTTTGATGTCGGAGGAAGTGTATTGCGTCAATATGCTGGCGGGGTGCACGATGCGACGCTCGATGTCGCAATGTCCACGAAATAGTCTAGTCCGCCGAAAAACTGTGGGTGCTGCAAACGGGCTCTGGCCTTCCCGGCCAAGCCTCGTCATTACCCAAAAAACGGAAAAACCGGACGCGGTGACAATGGCCAAACTCTATTTCAGCTATGCGACGATGAATGCGGGCAAGAGCACGATGCTCCTGCAGGCCTCCTACAACTACCAGGAGCGCGGCATGCGCGTGGTGATGCTGATCGCCGCCCATGACGACCGGGGAGGCGTCGGCCGCATCTCCTCGCGCATCGGTCTTGGGGCGGACGCCATTCCGTTTCACGGCGACGACGATCTCTACGGGCTGATCGATCGGCTGCACTCGGATGGCGAAGGCGAGATCGCGTGCGTCTTCGTCGACGAGGCGCAGTTCCTCAACGAGGGACAGGTCTGGCAACTCGCCCGCGTCGCCGACCGCATCGGCATTCCGGTCATGGCCTATGGCCTGCGTACGGATTTCCAGGGCAAGCTCTTTCCGGGCTCGATGGCGCTGCTGGCGATTGCCGACGAGCTGCGCGAGGTGCGCACCATCTGCCATTGCGGCCGCAAGGCTACGATGGTCGTGCGCCTGGACGGTGAGGGCAAGGTCGCGCGCGAGGGCGCCCAGGTCGAGGTTGGCGGCAACGAGAAATATGTCTCCTATTGCCGTCGCCATTGGGACGACCTGATGCGCTGCGAGTGAGTGCGGCGTCGTGGCGGCTTGAAACCGCCACGTGCGCGATGCCATTCTTCGCCTCTATCGCACGCCAGGGGTCTTCGATGTTGCGTCTCGTCACCAGCCTTTCCATCACGCTCTGCCTTGGCACGCTCTGTCTTGGCGCAACGGTCGCCCATGCCGGCGGCGACGCTACGGCTGGCGCTGCCGTCTTTCGCAAATGCGCCGCCTGTCACACCGCAAGTGAGCCGACAAACCGCGTCGGCCCAAGCCTCATGGGCGTCGTCGGACGCCCGGCCGCATCCGTCGTCGACTACAATTACTCCGATGCAATGAAGGCCTTCGGCGCTGAGGGTCGCGTCTGGGACGAGGCGACGCTGAGCGAATATCTGCTGAGCCCCAAGGCAATGGTCGGTGCCACCAAGATGGCTTTTGCCGGCCTGAAGAAGCCGCAGGACATCGCCGACGTGATTGCCTACCTGAAGGCGCCGCCGGCTGCCAAATAGGGACGACGCAAACCCCGGACGGAAAACCGTTTCCCGTTTTCCTGGAGCTGCGCGCGGCAATGCCGTCGATATCTCAAGCACTTCGCTGTGGTGGCTGATCAAAAAGCTGCCGGGAAAGGCTTGTTCTCTTTCGGTAAACACCCTTTATATAACTGCAATCGAAGGCTGAATAATTCAGCCGGGCTGGCGGATATCGCCACGGTGGACCGAGGGGCAGGACATGGCGACTCTTCAGAATTTTGACGCTGAGATCGAAAAGACGAAGGGCGTCGTCGAGCAGATGCGCGGCAAGCTCGAACAATCCGGTGTCGTGCTCGAACAGTTCGCCAAGGCCGAAACCAAGCTCGGCGACGTCAATTTCGACATCGAGAATGCCCGCATCCAGGACGTGATCAACCAGCAAAAGGTGATGGAAGCCAACATCGCCGACCTGATCATCGGCCTTGAAGACGCGACCAATGTCTTCGGCTCCGAATTCGAGAGCATGAAGAACTATACCGGCTACGAGAAGTTCATCGGCATCTTCTCCAAGCAGAAGATGCAGCGCATGCGCACCGACCGCGTGCGCAACATGTCACTTGCCGGCAACCTGCAGGAACTGCTTTCCAAGTCCGACATGATCGTCGGCATCCTCAAGGAACAGAAGTCGATCCTCGACCAGCGCTACAAGACTTCGGAGCAGAGCCTGATCCAGGTGATCGAGCGCCGCAAAGGCACGATGGCGAACCTCGAAGCGGTGCAGAAGCGCATCGAGGAACTGAACCCGCTGCTGCTCGACATCGAAAACCGCATCGCCGCCTCGACCGAGCAGAAGGTGCGCACCGAGCTCGAAGGCGAGCGCTCCGCACTTGCGACCGAATATAACGAGAAGCAGGCCAAGGAGCAGGAACTGCTCGCCGAGAGCCAGACGCTCGAACGCTACACCTCGATGTTCCAGACCTTCGTCGATTCGCTCAACAACCAGATCGCCGCGCAGAACACGCTGATCAACAAGCTGACGATCGATACCGAGCAGCGCATCGTGCTCTACAAGGCGCTGGAAGACTCGCTGAAAACGGCCGCCCAGCAGGACGTCGCCCACAAGATCAACACGCTCGGCAGCCAGGTCGACACGGCCGCCGAGGAGACGATGGCCGGCATCGGTGCGGCAGCGCAGCGCCACATCGGCGATCTCCTTGAAATGCATGAAAAGAACATGCTTTCGACGCAGGATATCCAGCGCCGCAAGAAGCTCGCCGACGACGCTTTTGCCCGCCGCTTCCAGTCGGTGATGGATAAACACAACACTGCCAACTACGTGAAGCAGTGAACGGCCAGCGCATGGTCCGCACCGAGTTGACCGGCCGGCAGGCGCCACGGGGATTTTTATGAAGGTCGCGGCTTCATCCGCTGTCGCACAGTATTTCGCGTCGATCCATGCGGCGCTCGCCGGGCTCGAGCTCTTTCTCGGCGACCGCAACTCGCCGCTCTATCGCAACACCGTCGTCGGTGAAGTGATCGTTCCCTATCTTGGCCGGCTCAAGGCCTCGATCGACTGCTGGGAGAACCGGATCGGCTTCGTCGACCAGTTCCGGATTTCGCGCGCCGAAAGCGGCTTTCCGGTCTTTCAGAACGTGCTGGAACTGGAGAACGATCGCCAGACGGCGGGCAAGCGCCTGGCCGATATTCCATCGGCCGATGCGCTGCGCGACGAGATGGTCGACTTCATCTTGAGGCAGAAGGCCTTTCCCGAAGCACTGCAGACGCGCATGGCCGAGCGGCTCTATCTGGAGCAGATCGGCAAGGGCGAGATCTTTTCGCCCTTCATCCTGCCAGAGACCATCCGTGTCGCCGTCAATTCCAAGACGATGCGGCCCTATTACATCGTGAGCTGGGGCGCCTTTGACGGGGCCAACACCCTGCCGATGGTCTACATGGCGACGATCGAGGATTCCTCGGAAAAGATCGTCGACATGCTGGTGACCGCTGATGGCAAGCTTAACCCCCAGGTGGAGATTCCTCTGCCGGTCGGCGGCCTGCTCAATCCGGACCTCGCCAGCCGGTTTGACGATTTTGCGTCCAAGAACAGCAGCTATTCGCTGACGCCGGTGACGATCGCCACCAATCTCGACAAGGATTTTGACGAGCTGCATCCGAAGCAGTTGCGCCGCATCGTGCTCGGACCGTTCTACTCGGCCGGGATCACCGAGAACAATGCGCGCATCAACGATATCCTCTCGAAGGTACGCAAGACCGAGAATGCCTGGCTTCTGACCTGGACGGTGCAGGAGGTCTTCTCGAAATCGGAGCGGCCGGCCAAGCGCGGCTTCTGGTCGTCGACCCCGGCGCAGGAGGAATTCCACATCGACACCGCCAATCTGGAAGCGACGCGCATGGGGGTTTCTTCCTACGAGAAGCACGCGCTGGTGCCGCACGACGCCTATCAGGCGCTTTATGCCGCCGGCGAGGCGGAACAGGTATTCGGCGACTACAAGGTCCACGTCATTTCCGGCAACCAGGTCGTGAGCGAGGTTTGACGATGACACTCAATACGGGGCTGACGACGCTGCACGAGGACGAGATCGCCAAGCACCAGGCGGTGGCGCAGGGGCTGGTGACCAAGCTCATCATTCTGGAACGCGATGATCCAGCCGCCGGCACGACGCTTGCCGGCACCGGGCGCCGCTTCGTGTCCACGGTTTCGACCGGCGGCCAGCGGCGCACGCGCGAAGTCGAGTTGACCAAGACGGTTCAGGCTGTGCGCCAGGGCGACCCGATGCTGTCGCCGGCCCAGCATGCGCTGCTCTATCGCACGCGCCGCGGCATCCAGGTGGCGCTGGCCGTCGCCGATGTCTTTGCCCGCCAGACGAGCCTCGAGCAGCTGCAGGCGAAGAACGCCACCTCGCCGCTTGGCGGAGAGGAGGCGAACCAGTTCAAGGCGCTGCTGTCGGCCTCGGCTTACGTCGCGGCCTTCACACTCGCTGCCTATCTCGGCGCGACCTTGGCAGGCGAGGGCGAGCCGGTCGACGACGCGGTCGAGCCAGACTTTCTCTTTGATACACCGGAGGATGCGCTGAAGAGCCTGATCTCGGCGCTGGACCGCGGTCTTGCCGGAGCACCGGACGATCTGGCGCTGACGGCCCGGGCACGTGCCTTCTCGCGGGTGGCGATCGAAGGGCTGATTGCCCGCAAGGCGCGCTTCACCGGCCTGCAGAGCTTCGAGAATGTGCATATCCGGCTCGACCAGGACGATTTTACGCTGAATGGTTTCGACGTCGCACCCGGCCAGAAGCGCAAGCCGCTGGTGATGACCTTCAAGAAGCCCGAGGAGATCATCGGCAATCACATCGCCAAGTACCAGGCACTGAAGCTTGCAAAGATGCTGATGGCCTACGACTTCGACCGGCAGATGAACCCGTTCGTCGAGCTCGGCGGCTTCCTCTTTACCTTCATCGGCGACGGCATGCCGGGCACCGGCAAGACGATCCTGATCCAGATGCTTGCCGGCATGCTCAACGACTATTGCGAGATCGCCGGCTACGCCTTCCACTACGAGAACTTCGGCGTCGACCAGATCTCCTCCTACCAGGGCAAGTCCGGCCAGAACTGCAAGGAATTCGTCAACAACGTCATCAATCCGCGGGCGATCGGCTTCGGCACGATCGACGATGTCGACCAGGTGGCGGCCAAGCGCTCCGACGATCGCGCCTCGGCCGGCCAGCACGAGGTGACGGCGGTCTTGATGGAGAGCTTTGCCGGCGCCTCGACGGTCGTTCGCGGCAACTGCACTTTCGGCATGTTTTCCAATTACCCTGAAAATGTCGACGACGCGCTGCGCCAGCGCGCCGGTGCCCGCTGGCTGGTCGACGGACCGCAGACCGAGGACGACTATATCGACATCTTCGCGTTGCTCGTCGGCAAGAACCACAAGATCCCGCTCGGCGAGCACCAGCTGTTCGAGGGGCAGGAGATCAAGCGCGCGGTTGCTCAGTCCTATGCCGAGCATGCACGTCCGAAGGAGGATGGTCTCGTCGCTGTCTGGGAGCGCTACGAGAAGGAAAAGGGGGCGATCGCCTCGCTCGCCGACGTCGGCGCCTATCTGCACATGATCAAGGAGGCGGAGCCGCGCTTTACCGGCCGGGCGATCAAGAACATCACCGACGCGATCAAGCTCCGCGCCATGGATGTCGAACTGCCGGATGACTGGTTCAAGGACGCCGGCTCCTTCATGCACAAGGGTTACGATGAGAAGAAAGCGATGATCGAGGCACTGCGCGGCCCGATCACCATCGACATGGTGCTGCAGGAGATCAACCGCTACGCTGACAGCGAATTCCGCTACACCGACAAATCCGACGACGCCGCCGTCACCGACATCATCCGCCGCGAGCGCCAGCGCGAAAAGGCGATCCGCGAGATCGAGGCGATGAAACGCGACGGCCGATGGCAGGGGTGATGGTGTCTGGCGTCTGGGTCATGCCCGGTTCCGGGACTTGGCTTTGGGGCACGTCCCCTCTCCCCGCTCGCGGGGAGAGGGTTAGGGTGAGGGGCAGACCCGAGGTGAAGGGCAAACCTTGAGAGGCGCGAATACGAAAGAGACCGAACGCGCCCGGCTCCTCAGGCGCTCAGACAACGAGGCCGAAGCCGTCTTGTGGTCGGAGCTGAGAGGACGTCGCCTCAACGATTACAAGTTCGTGCGGCAGCTTCCGATAGGGCGCTACTTTGCCGATTTCGCCTGCCGCGACCACCATCTCGTTGTCGAAGTCGACGGTAGCCAGCATGCAAACAGGAGTAGCGATTCAATTCGCGATATGTACATGGTGGCCAGTGGATGGAGTGTCGTTCGCTTCTGGAACACACATGTTCTGAAAGAGTGCGGCTCGGTTCTTGAGACGATTGTCGCAATCCTGGAAAAGCGACTGACGGACGAAGTGAGAGCAACGGATTTGACGTTCATTCCAGCAGGCGGAAAACATGATTGAGCTATGGCGAGTTGCCCCTCACCCTAGCCCTCTCCCCGCAGGCGGG
>JAESGS010000749.1_pt1 | contig 16078 bp, 16 predicted proteins | sample 9269761 | NCBI WGS metagenome assembly JAESGS01 (sample SAMN15741799, study PRJNA653493) | algae metagenome | isolation source: Cyanosarcina radialis HA8281-LM2 and co-occurring heterotrophs from damp... | place: USA: Makauwahi cave, Hawaii | collected 2011-01-06 | reverse complement strand
GCAGGAGATCGCGAACTGGTGGGCGTCGATTCGTCCCGGACAGGAGAATGAAAAATGAGCGGTCCCCAAATCGGCGATGCGATTCCCGCCGTGCAACTCCTCGACGCCGATGGCGCGGCGATCGACCTTGCCGCGCTGAAAGGTGCGCCGCTGGTTGTCTATTTCTATCCGAAGGCCGACACGCCGGGCTGCACCGTCGAGGCGCAGGATTTCACGCGCCTCGCGCCCGAGTTCGCAAAACTGAACGCACAGGTCCTCGCGGTATCGCGCGATGCGCCGGCGAAACTCTGCAAGTTCCGCGATAAATATGGCCTGACCGTCCGTCTTGCCTCCGACGAGGATGGCGCGGTGTGCGAAGCCTTCGGCACATGGGTCGAAAAGCAGAATTACGGCCGCACCTATATGGGGATCGAACGCTCGACCTTCCTGTTCGGCGCCGATGGCAAGCTCGCCAAGGAATGGCGCAAGGTGCGCGTGAAGGGCCACGCCGATACCGTTCTGGAGGCTGCAAAGGCGCTGTAAATGCCGACTTTGGGTGAAGCCGCGCGCGCGGTCCTGTTGACCCCGGACCCGCACGACAAGCGCCGCGCGGCGCGCAGCATGGCGCGCGCGTGGCGTCAGGGAAAGCTCGAACATCGCTGCGACACGGCGATGCCCGACCAGCCCGCTTGGCCTGCGGCACCCGAACTGCTCCCGCCGAACCGGATGCCCAAGCGCGGCAGGGGCGGGTCGGAGCGCGGACGCATAGCGCTGCTCCATGCGCTGGCGCATATCGAATTCGTCGCGATCGACCTTGCGGTCGACCTGGTCGGCCGTTTCGGCGATGAATTTCCGCGCGCGTTCGTCGACGACTGGATCGGTGTCGCGGCCGACGAGGCAATGCATTTCGCGCTGCTCGACCGGCGTCTCCGCCAACTCGGCAGCCACTATGGCGCGCTTCCCGCGCACGCCGGATTGTGGGAATCGGCCGAATCCACCGCCGACGACGTGCTCGCGCGGCTCGCGATCGTACCGATGGTGCTCGAAGCACGCGGGCTCGACGTCACGCCGTCAACCGTCGAACGCTTCCGTGCGGTCGGCGACGAGGCATCGGCGAAGATTTTATCGCGTATTTACAACGACGAAATCCGCCATGTGAGCGCGGGCACAGTCTGGTTCCGGCAAAAGTGCGATGAAATGGGATTCAACGTCGTCGAAACGTGGCAGTCCCTAGTAAAATCGCGGTTTCGGGGCAGTTTGAAGCCTCCGTTCAACGACTCGGCGCGCCACGACGCCGGTTTAACGCAAGAATTCTACGCCGTTATTGCTTCGTAAGGATTGGGACAGCACACAGGCTTCCGCGGGGGATGAGCAATCATCCAAACCTAGAAACACCAGCGCCAAGGCCCATTTCCGGACTTTGACGACATGGCAAACGCGGGGTCGTTGTTTTGATTAACACTTTTCTGGCGCAGAAGTTGCACCAAGTCGCAATAATCTGCGCGGCAGCATGTTTCGGAATGGCCACGCCGGCCGCCCATGCCGCCGAAACCAGCGCCGACGCTAGCATTACCGCTCCCGACGAGCCCGATGACGACAGCTTTACCGCTGGCGTTCCGTCGACCGGCGAGGACAGCGAAGCCCGCGCGATTTTCCAGGCGTGGAAGCGCCTCGACACCGGCCTGACCGCCTCGATCGGCGTTGCGGTGCCCTCGCGCCGCCCGATCGACCAGATGTCGCTCTCGTCGTCGTACGGCATGCGCGTCCACCCGGTCACCGGCAAGGTTGCGCGCCACAACGGCATCGACATCCCGGCGCCGCACGGCACCCCGATTTATGCAACCGCTGACGGCATCGTTGGTCGCGCCCAGCGCCTCGGCGGTTATGGCAATTATGTCGAAGTCGAACATGGCAACGCCATCCAGACGCGCTACGGCCACATGTCGTCGTACATCGTGACCCCGGGCCAGTCGGTGAAGAAGGGTCAGGTCCTCGGTTACGTCGGTTCGACCGGCCGTTCGACCGGTAACCACCTCCATTATGAAGTCCGCATCGAAGGCGCGCCGGTCAATCCGATGCCGTTCGTTCGTTCGGACCAGATGGCGATCGCCGCCATCACCGGCAAGAATGTCGCGATGGGCGGTCCCGAATAACAAGCTTTCCTGGGTCGGAGAGGAGGGGCGCCAGGCGGGTCAACCGTCGAGGCGCCCTTTTTATTTGAGCACAAGGTCCCTATCTAGCGCTCATGGCCACGCAGCTTTCCGAAATCACCCTGTCGCCCGCCGCCGCGGCGCGCGTCCGCTGGATCGCCGATCGCAAGGGCGAGGCTGAGGCCGCGCTGCGCCTTGCCGTCGATGGCGGCGGATGTTCGGGCTTCACCTATCGCTTCGGTCTGGCCGAAGGGATCGATGCAGACGACATCGTCACCGAAACCGACGGGGTGAAACTGGTCGTCGACCCGGTCAGCATCGACCTTGTGCGCGGCTGCGTCGTCGATTTCGTCGATTCGCTCGGCGGATCGTCGTTCAAGGTCGAAAATCCCAACGCGGCCTCGGGCTGCGGTTGCGGATCGAGCTTCTCGATCTGACGCCTTTCACAGCGGTCTGCTTGCTGCCATAGGTGCGGCATGAAAATCGCGACTTTCAATATCAACGGGATCAAGGCCCGTTTGCCGCGCCTCGTCGAATGGCTCGAGGAAACGCAGCCCGATGTCGCCTGCCTGCAGGAACTGAAATCGAGCGACGAGACGATGCCGACCAAGGAGATCGAGGCGGCGGGGTACGGCTTCCTCTATCACGGGCAAAAGGGCTTCAACGGCGTCGCGATCCTCGCCAAGGGCACACAGCCGGTCGAAACGCAGCGCGGGCTGGCGGGCGAGCCCGAAGACGAGCAGTCGCGTTATCTAGAGGCCGACGTCCATGGCCTGCGCGTCGCGTCGATCTACCTCCCCAACGGCAATCCGCAGCCGGGCCCGAAATTCGATTATAAATTGCGCTGGATGGCGCGGCTGCGCGAGCGCGCGAAATTCCTCCTCGCCTCCGAAATCCCGACGATCCTGACGGGCGACTATAATGTCATCCCGCACGACGACGACGTATGGGACCCGCGCGCGATGTCGACCGACGCGCTGATGCAGCCCGAATCGCGCGACGCCTGGTTCCGGATGCTCGGCGACGGCTGGACCGACGCGATCCGCAGCCGCCATCCGGCGGGCGGCATCTGGACCTTCTGGGATTATCAGGCGGGTGGTTGGCAGCGCGACCATGGTTTCCGCATCGATCATCTGCTGCTCAGCCCCGCGCTCGCCGACCGCCTCGTCGATGCGGGCGTCGACAAGGATCATCGCGGACGCGAGAAGGCGAGCGATCACGCGCCTACTTGGGCGATTCTAGACTAAGCGTCGGGGTACAGCGTCGCCATCACGCGTTTCGGGTCGAGCGCATAATGATGCGCGACCGCGCCCGCGATCACGCTTTCGAGGCTGCGCGTGGGTTTGAGGTCGCGGCCTTCATAGCGCGCGGCGGTACCGAGACCAGGCCAATCGGCCGACACCTTGCCGCCCTCGCTTAGTCCGCCGCCGAGCAGCATCGCGGTCGATGCGGTGCCATGGTCGGTGCCGCCGGTACCGTTGACCTCGACCGTGCGCCCGAACTCGGTCGCGACGATAACCAGCGTGTCGCTCCACGCAGGGCCAAGCCCCATCCGGAGCGAGCCGATCAACTGATCGAGCCCGCGCAATTGTGCCGCTAGCCGACCGCGCTGGCCGCTGTGCGTGTCCCAGCCGCCCGTTTCGACCATCATCACGCGCGCGCCGTCGGCGGGCAGCATCAGCGATGCCGCGAGCTTGCCGAGGTCGGCGCCGTTGCGGCCGTTGTTGCCGCCAATGTCGCCCGCCAGCTCCTGCGTTTTCACCGCGCTGTCCCACAGCGGATGGAGCAGCGGATCGTCGGCGTAGAGTGCGGTCAGCCGGGCGATCAGGTCGGCGTCGGCCTGCGGTAGCCGGCTCGGCGCATAGGTGCCGACCTGCACCGTCCCGCGCAGCGCGAGCGGCACCGCCGGGGCAATCGCGATTGCATCGCGCTCGGCGGCGGGCAGCAAGGTGAGCAGCCGCCCGACCCAGCCGGTGTCGCTCCCATAGGGTCGCGACCCACCGCCCTCGAGCATATTCTGGCCGTCGAAATGCGATCGGTCGCGATAGCCCGTGGCGACCGCGTGCGCGAAATGCGCCTGCTTGCCGGTGTAGAGGCCGGCGGTCGCCGTAAGCGCGGGGTGCAACGTGAACATGCCGTCGAGCTTCGCGCCGCCCGCCGTCTCGTCGGCCATCGCGCGGCGCGCGGCGGCAAAGGCGGGATCGCCGGTCGGCGCAACGGTCGCGAGACCATCGGCTGCGCCGCGCTGGATGATGAAGACGAGGCGCTTCGGCGTGCCTGCGGCGGCATAGGCAAAGCCGGGGAGGGCGCCCGCAGCGGCGACGGTGATTCCCGACAACAGGATCGAACGGCGTGAGAGGATCATCGTCTATCTCCGCAAAAAGGCCGGGCTGGCGAACAGCATCGCGATGCCCTGTCCCGGGCTGTCTGCGCGGGCGATCGCCTGCGCGGTGTCGGGGGTGAGTGCGTCGGCAAGGACGAGCGGCGCGAGCTGGCGCGCATCGGCACGGTCGCCGATCCGCCCCGCGATGCGGCTCGCGAGTTCGACGCGCTGCATCAGCGCCGCCGATCCCGCCCAGGTTGCGACCATGTCGTCATAGCCCTTGGGCGACCCGGGGCGCCACACCGGCTGGCCAAGCTGGGTGAACATCGCGGCGACATTCTGCCGTTCGCCGAGCCCGGGCGTTTTCAGCGCGCGCAGCATCGACACCGTCCAGTCCCAAGGCGATTTGAACATCGCGGGCGTCGCCGCCCAAGGTTCGGGAGACGCGACCAGCACGCGGTAGAGCGAGGGCAGGTCGCCGCCCGTCTTCAGGAAATCGGTCGAGAGCCGATCGACCAGCGCCGCCGGGGGGTCGTCGCTCGTGAAATGACGCGCCAGCTTGGCGGCGATATGCTTGGCGGTCGCGGGATGGACGGCGAGGTCGCGCAGCACGGCCTCGGCCTGCCGGGCACCGGCATCGTCGTATCGCTTGCCGAGGATCGTCTGCGCGCCCGGTTCGTGAAGCGGGCCGATAAATACCGTCTCGCCGGGCTGGGCGTCGGCGGGCATCAGCCGCTGTCCCACGCCGCGTCCGAGGCCGGCGACGGTCAAGCCGGTGAGCGCCTTCGCGAAAGCCGTCACATCGGCCTGCGTATAGCCCGCGCGCACGCCGAGCGTGTGCAGTTCCAATATCTCGCGCGCCAGATTCTCGTTGAGCCCCGGCGCTTGCCGCCTGCCGCGGTTTCGCACGCGCGTCGCGAACGGGCTGTCGGGGCCAAAGCTTTGCGCCTGGTCGAGAAAGAGCAGCATCGCGGGATGACGCACCGCGGCGATCAACAGATCGGAAAAATTGCCCATGATGTGCGGGCGGATTGCTTCATTCTCGAAATTGCCCGCGAAGCCGACGACGGTCTGCTTGTCCGCCGACACCGCGAAATGGTTCGCCCAGAAATGCGCAAGCCGTTCGGGAAAAGGCGTCGGCGTCGCGACCGCGGCGGCAAGCCGCGCGGCGGCGGCGTCGGCATAATGGCGGCGGAAACCCGCGCGCGCCATGCGGCGCATCGTGTCGGGCATCGGGTCGTCGTCGCGCATCGCCGCATCATTCGCCTCGCGGCGCATCGCCTGTCGCTCGTCGCGATATTCGGCATAGGCGGTCGCGATCGCCGCGCGCCCGGCGAGGCCCGCGAGCGCCGCGGGAGCAGGATCATAATCGCCGATCTGGTGCGTCAGCCAGGCTTTCGGGTCATCGATCGCCGGATCGTCGAAGCGGCGGCCGAGGCCGAAGCGATTGGCGGCAAGATATTGGACTGCCATGACAAAGCCTTTCCGTGCTCCAAACGCACGATGGCCGTCATTTGTCGCAAATCTGTCCCGGCGTCAGAGCGATTTGTCGTAGATCTGGTACACGCGGTTGACCTTCGCCTCGATTGCATCGGCCACCGCATTCATCCCCTGATTGTCGTCGAGCACCCAGCCGATATCGCCGCGCTTGGTGCCATAATCGGCGACCGCGTCGCGGCGGATATATTCGATCATCATGAAAGCGAGCGTGCTCGCCATGCGGCTGTTCTGGAGCTTTTTCGCGACCCCCATAAGCGGCACGCGCAGGATATGGCTCTGGGGCTTGCGGAGCCACCACAGCAGCCGCGCCCAATTGAAGGGCAGCAACGAGCCGTCCATATCGATCAGCAACTGGTTGATATTGGGCAGCACGATCATGAACGCGACCGGCTCGCCGTCGACTTCGGCGACACGGATCAGATCCTCGAAGACGATGTCCTTCAGCTTCTTCCCGACATAGGCGATCTCGCTGTCGGTCAGCGGGACGAAGCCCCAATTATCGGACCAGGCATCGTTGAGCAGCCCCATGATCAGCTTCGCTTCGGCGGCGAAGCGGCGCTTGTCGACCTTACGGATGCGGATGCGCGCATTCTTCTCGCCCGCGGCGACGATGCGGTTGACCAGCGGCGGAAAACCCTCGTCGATTGCGACGTCATAGTTGAGCAGCTGTTTGACCGGCTGATAGCCGGCGCCCTCGACCCACGCGCGGTACAGCGGGCTGTTGTGCCCCATCATCACCGTCGGCCGGTTGTCGAATCCCTCGATCAGCAGGCCGGGCTCGTCCCAGATCGAGATCGACAGCGGCCCCAAGGAGCGATGCATCCCCTGCGTGCGCAGCCAGTCCTCTGCGGCAACGAGCAGCGCCCGTGCGGTTGCTTCGTCCTCGGCTTCGAGCAGGCCCCAATTGCCGGTGCCCGGCCCCATGCCCTGTTCGGCGGGCTGCGCAAGCGCGAGCGCGTCGATATGCGCCGAAATGCGTCCGATGGTGCGGCCATCGCGGCGCGCGAGAAAGAACTGCGCCTTGCCATGCTCGAACCACGGATTCTTGCCCGGCGTCAGCAGGCCGTAGACCTCGCCCTTAAGCGGCGGCACCCATGCGGGATCGCCGCGATTGAGCCGAAAGGCGAGCTCGACGAACTCGCGCAAATCATTCTTGTTCTTGACCGGGTGGATTGTGATCGGGCCGTCCGAATGTCCGCTCATACTGGTTTCCTGAAATCGCTGACCTATATGTTTGGCGACGCATTACGGCATAGAAATGGCGCTGGCGACCCGCATTCGGCCATTTTGCTGCCACGAAATAATGGTGAAGACCCCGCTATGACGACGATCAATCCCCCCGCCGATCGGGTCGCGACTCCCTTCGTGACGTCGGCAACGAAGACGCCCAAGTCGGCGATTGCCGACGATATGGCCATGATCCGCGCAGCTTCCGAGCTGACGCGCGATCTGGTGCAGCCGTCGGCGCGCATCTATTGGACCGATATGCTCGCCTCGGCCTTCGTCGGCTATGCCGGCATTGCGGCGGCGATCTTTGCGCCCTCGACCGCATGGATGCTGGTCGCCGCGGTGATCTCGGTCGTCGCGCTGTACCGCGCGGGCAGCTTCATCCACGAGCTCACCCATATCCGCAAAAATGCGCTGCCGGGCTTCCGCCTCGGCTGGAACATCCTCGTCGGCGTGCCGATGCTGATCCCGTCGTTCATGTATGAGGGGATTCACAGTCTGCACCACAACCGCACCAAATATGGCACGGTCGAGGACCCCGAATATCTGCCGCTCGCGCTGATGAAGCCGTGGACGGTGCCGTTCTTTGTCGTCGCCGCGGCGTTCGCGCCGATCGCGCTCCTCTTCCGCTATGCGGTGCTGACCCCGCTGTCGTTCCTGATCCCGCCGCTGCGTAAGGTGGTCGTGGAACGCTATTCGGGGATGATCATCAACCCGCTGTTCCGCCGCAAACCGCCCGAGGGTGAGTTCCGCCGCCAATGGGCGTGGCAGGAAGGCGGCGCGTGGGCGTGGTCGAGCTTGCTGATCGCCGCAGGCGTTTTCGGCTGGGTGCCGCTACGCGCGCTGGTAATTTTCGGCGCGATCGCCGCTGCGACTCTGGTGCTCAACCAGATCCGCACGCTCGTCGCGCATCTCTGGGAAAATGACGGCGCGGTGCTGACCGTGACCGGCCAATTCCTCGACAGCGTCAACGTCCCGCCGCCGGGCCTGCTTCCCGAACTGTGGGCGCCGGTGGGGCTGCGCTATCATGCGCTGCACCATCTGCTGCCGGGCGTGCCCTATCATGCGCTCGGCGAAGCGCACCGCCGCCTGAAGGATGCGCTGCCCGCGGATTCGCAATATCATGGCGCGAATTACGACAGCCTGCCGAAGCTGGTGATGAACCTGGTTGCGGGTTCGGCGAAGGGCGCCGCGGCCTAAGATTGATCGAATTGAACGCGGGCAGCCCGAGGGCGTCCGTGGAAATTGGATCAATCGTTGGAGTCTTGCCGGACGGCCCACATCTGAAAAGCTCTGAGCATATGGAAGGCTAGGTAGCCCAGCCATATTATCCCAGGCGTAATCAACGCGCCGAAGATTATCAGGCGATATGGGTTCGTCAGACCTATGCCGATGTCGAGCGGAGCAAAAATCGCGCAGCCAGCAAAAGTTGGCCAGACCATCGTGAACTGATCGGGGCCGAACGGTTCGCCCTCGTACATTTCGCCCAAAATCCTGGCTCGATAGTTCGCGAACCACTCCATTCGGTTCGCGACCCTATTCCTCGGTCCGGATCAAAATCATCTCGCCGATCAGCGCAAACAATATGAACGGCCCCCACGCCGCGAGGAAGGGCGAATAGGCGCCGAGGTCGCCCATCGCGAGCGCGAAATTGTCGGCGACGAAATAGGCGAAACCGAGCCCCATGCCGAGGATCGCGCGGATGAAGAGCTTGCCCGATCGCGCGAGGCCGAACGCCGCGACTGCGCCGAGCAGCGGCATCAATATCGCCGACAGCGGCCCCGAAATCTTGTGCCACAGTACGCCCTTCAGCGCGTCGACGGGACGTCCCGCAGCCTCGAGGTCGGCGATCGCCGATTGCAGCTTCAGGAACGGCAGTTCGTCGCCGTCGACCTGCGCCAGCGTGAACTGGTCGGGGCGGACGTTCTTGGCCGCGATGATCGTGCCCAGCGGTTCGAGCGTGCCCGAGCGGCGCATGAAGCGTTTCGCACCCGTCAGTTCCCAGCCGCCCTGGACCGCACGCGCGCTGTCGGCGGTCAGCATTGACGAGAGCACGCCGCCGGTGCGTTCATAGATCGTCACATAGCCGAGGGTGATCACCGGACCGCTGGTATCGACCGTCGCCGCGTTGATCAGATCGTCGCCGTCGCGCACCCAGATGTTCGTGCGAATGCCGCTGTCCTTGGGGACTTGCTTATATTCAACCTTCTGCCACGCGCTGAGCGCCGCGGTCGATCGCGTGACGATGCGTTCGTTGAACGCAAAGCTGATCCCCGCGACGAGCAAGGCGGCGAGGAACAAAGGCGCAAGCACCTGATGCGCCGACATGCCCGACGCCTTCATCGCGATGACCTCGCTGTTCTGGTTCAGCGTCACCATCGTCAATATCGTGCCGAGCAGCACCGAAAAGGGCAGGAAGGTCTCGACGATCTGCGGCAATCGCATGCCGACATAGCGCCACACGTCGGAATCGCTGTTGCCCGCGACCGCGAGGATCTTGCCGCTCTCGCCAAGCAGGTCGAGCGTCTGGAGGATCAGCACCAGCGCGAACAGGATCGAGAAGGAGCGAACGAGGAAGAGGCGGCCGACGTAGAGCGCCATCGTGCGCGACGGAAAAAAGTGGAGTTGATGCATTTAGGTCTGGCTCTCCACCAACCGCGGCCTGCGCTGGAACATCGTCAGCATCGCGCGGATCTTCTGTCCCGCCTTGGCCGCGACGCGTTCGAGCGCACCGATCGGCTGGCCGCCCGGGACATGCGCGACGACATAATACATCCAGATCGCGAGCGCCGCGAACAGCAGATAGGGCACCCACAGAGCGATCAGCGGATCGACCACCCCGCGCGCGCCCATATCCTCGGCATATTGGTTGATCTTGTGCTGGGTCACCAGCAGCACGATCGACAGGAAGACGCCCAGCGACGAGGTCGATCGTTTCGGCGGGATGGCGAGCGCGATCGCGATCAGCGGGATCAGGAACATCGACATCACTTCAACGATGCGGAAATGGAAATTCGCCCGCGATTCGAGCCGCGTCTGCACCGACTGGCTCTTGTCCTTGCCGGCGACGAACAGTTCGGGGATCGTCATTTCGCGGTCGGCGCCGCCACGCAGGCGGAACGCCTCGATCTTGGGCAGCGGGATCGGCAGGTCGTGATTGTCGAAGGTCAGGACGCGCGGCACCGCAAATTTCGGCGATTCATGGATCAGCACGCCCTGCGAGAGCCTGAGGATGATCGTGTTCGGATCGTCGGTCGCAAGGAACTGCCCGCGTGCGGCGGTCGCCGACACGCGCTGCCCGTCCTTTTGCTCGCCGCGCACGAAAATGCCGCGCAGGCTGCGCCCGTCGTTATAGCTTTCCTCGATCCTGAGCGTCATGCGGTCGCCCATTTTCGTGAATTCGCCGACCTTGATCGACGCGCCGAGCGCGCCCGAGCGCAGCTCGAACTGCAAGCCTTCATAGGCGTAACGCGCGACGGGCTGGATGAAGCCGACGATGGCGAGATTGAGCGCCGCGAGCGCGATCGCATAGGCGAAGGGTACGCGCATCAGCCGCCCGAAACTCATCCCCACGCCCTTCAGCACATCGAGCTCGCTCGAGGTCGCAAGGCGCCGGAAAGCGAGGAGAATCCCCAGCATCAACCCGATCGGGATGCCGAGCGAGAGATATTCGGGGATCAGGTTCGCCAGCATGCGCCAAACGACGCTGACGGGGCCGCCTTCGGTGGCGACGAAATCGAACAGGCGGAGCATTTTTTCGAGCACGAGCAGCATCGCCGACAGGACGAGCGTGCCGAGCATCGGGAAGAAAATGAGCCGCGCGATGTAGCGGTCGATGGCAGGAAGCTTATTCAATCTTTGGTCGCCCCATCACCATGATTTGGCCGCAGTTGTTTCCGATATGCCGATTCAAGGGCGACAGGGACCCATGTCGGCGCGCGTTTTTGCGCTCGCGGAGATGGCTATAGCCTCTGGAGGTTTTGAGGTCATGTCGAAATTTGTATCCGCTCTGCTTGCTGTTTCGGTGCTGGCTTTTGCCGCATCGGCGCAGGCAGAAGGCCGGGTCATCTCGAACGATCTGTCGAAGTGCAGAAGCGGTCCGTCGACGCTGGTCCAGATCAGCGGTGTCAAGGCGTCGACCGGCAAGATCCGCGTGCAAAGCTATCGCGGGACGGCGGACGAGTGGCTGGCCAAGGGACGTTGGCTTGCTCGCGTCGAAGTGCCGGCGCGCGCCGGAACGATGACCGTGTGCGTGCCGCTGCCCGAAGCCGGCGTATATGGCATTGCCGTGCGCCATGACGTCAACGGCAATGGCAAGACCGACTTGCGCGCCGATGGCGGCGGGATGTCGAACAATCCCAGCATCAACGTCTTCAACCTCGGCAAGCCTAGCTACCGCAAGACGGCCTTTTCGGTTGGAGAGTCGCCCAAGACGATCTCCATCTCGATGAAATATATGTGATCGGATATGGCTAGCGTTGCGCTCCTTTCGAATCCACGCTCGACGGGCAATCGCTCGTTGTTGCCACGGGTTCGCGAATATTGCGCGGCGCACCCCGATATCTTTCACTATGAGGTCGAGGACGTCGACCAGATCGAAAAGGCCATTCGCACGATGGCGATGGTCGGTCCGCGGGTCGTTGTCATCAACGGCGGCGACGGCACGGTGCAGGCTGCGCTGACCGAAATTTATTCGGGCGATCATTTTGGCGGCTCGCCGCCGCCGGTCGCGGTGCTGCCCAATGGCAAGACCAATTTGATCGCGCTCGACCTCGGTGCCGAAGGCGATCCGATCAAGGCGCTCGAACGCGTGCTCGAGCTCGTCGAAACCGGCCGGTTGGAGGATCATGTGATCCAGCGCCAGCTGATCTCGCTCGACAGCGGTGGCGAAGAGCGGCCGGTGCTCGGCATGTTCCTCGGCGGGGCCTATCTCGCCGACGTGATGCTTTATTGCCGTAACCGCATCTATCCGCTCGGCCTGCCGAACGGGATCTCGCATTTCCTCGCGGCGATCCTCGGTATGTTTGCGATCATCTTCGGGATCGGCGGCGGACGCCTGCCGCCCAAGCCTGAAAATATGACCGTGTCGCTGATCCGGCAGGGCGAGTATAAGGGCAAATTCTCGCTGTTGATCGTCACGACGCTGGAAAAATTGCTGCTCAGCATCCGTACCAGCGAAGCGCATGGTACCAACGGGAATATGAAGATGCTTGCGACCGACAGCAATGTCGGGGCGATGTTCCGTATGCTCGGCGGGGCATGGCGCGGGACGCTGGGACAGAAGCAACTCAACGGCGTGCATTTCCAGCAGGGCGACGAAATTCGCATCGAGGGCGAGCGGTCGAACGTCATCCTCGACGGCGAAATTTTCCAGGCAAAGCATGGCATGCCGATCATCCTGACCTCGACGCAGCCGGTTCCGTTCCTGCGCCTCGCTGCCTGAGCGCTCACGCGTGTCCGACCTGATCGATCTGGTCCGCGCCGAACTGGCGACCCCCGTCGACCCGCGCGCCGCCGCGATGGCGCACGCGATCGCGGCCGAATATCCCGGCAGTGCGCGCGCGGTGCTGTTTTACGGCAGCTGCCTTCGCGAGAGCGAACTCGACGGGTTGATGCTCGATTTCTACCTGATCGTGTCGGACTATAGCGACGCTTATCCCAAACGCTGGATGGCGGTCGCCAACCGGCTGATCCCGCCCAATGTCTTCCCGTTCCAGCACGACGGGCTGATCGCCAAATATGCCGTGCTCAGCGAGGCCGATTTCGACCGGCTGAACGGTGCGGAGACGCGCAATGTATCGGTGTGGGCGCGCTTTGCGCAGCCGTCGCGGCTTGTCTGGGCGGTCGACGATACTGCGCGCGATCGCGCCGTCGCCGCGGTGGCGCGCGCGGCGCCGACGCTGCTCGCCGCAGCGGGCCGCGTCGACGGCGAGGCGCCGCTCGACTGGTGGCGCCGCGCCTTTTCGCTCACTTATTCGGTCGAACTGCGCGCCGAGCGCACGAGCCGCGCGCAGTCGGTCGTCGACGCCGACGCCGGGCGTTACGAACGGTTCAGTCCCCCCGCGATCGCCGCGATCCCGTCCGATGCGCGTGGCGGCGGTTGGGCGCGGCGGCGGCTGGAGGGCAAGGCGCTCAGCATTGCGCGGCTTGCCAAGGCCAGCCTGACCTATGCCGGCGGGATCGATTATCTGGCGTGGAAGATCAACCGCCACGCGGGGACGAAGATCGAGATCAAGCCTTGGCAGCGCCGCTGGCCGCTCGTCGCCGCGCTGACGCTGGTGCCGCGTTTGATGAAGAGCGGGGCTATTCGGTAACGCCGGGCCTCAGCTCGCGAGCCGCTGCCCTTCGGTCGGCCGCGGGTGGCCGCTCCGCCGGATCGCCTGATCGAGCGCGGCGAGGGTGAAGGGTTTGCGCAGCACGTCATGGTCGCCGAAACTGGCGATCTCGCTCGCATCGCCGGCATAGCCCGTCACGAACAGCACGGGCAGGTCGGGCCAGCGCTGTTTCAGCTGCGCGATCATTTCCGGGCCGGTGAGCTTGGGCATCAGCACGTCGGTCAGAATCAGGTCGAAGCCATTTCGTCCCTCTGCCAGCTGTCCTTCGACCAATGTTTCGGCTTCGAGCGGGTTGCCGCACGCGACCGCGGTATGGCCGAGCTCGCCGACCGCCTCGACCGTCGCGGCAAGGACGCGCTGGTCGTCCTCGACCACCAATATGTTCAGCGCATGATCGGGCAATGCCGGGTGCGCAGCGACGTCGCCTTGCGTCGTGTCGGTCGCGGCGTCGAGCCCCGATGTGGTCACGGGCAGCAGCATCGCGACGCTCGTGCCCTCGCCCTCGGTCGATGAAATCTGGACCTCGCCGCCCGATTGGCGGCAGAAGGCGAAGACTTGGCTCATGCCAAGGCCGGTGCCCTGGCCGGCGGGCTTGGTCGTGTAAAAGGGATCGAAGACGCGTTCGAGCACCTCGGGCGACATGCCGCAGCCGGTGTCGATCACGCGCACCGCCAGCGCCTTGCCTTCGCCGTCGTCGAGTGTCTGGATCGTCAGCGATCCATTGCCGTTCATCGCGTCGCGCGCATTGACCGCGAGGTTGAGCAGCGCATTTTCGAATTGCTGCCGGTCGACCCAGCAGGCGTGGCCTGCGGCTTGCAGGTCGAGCGTCAGCGCGATCCGGTCGCCGATCGTGCGTTCGATCAGCTCGCCAAAGCTCGCAATACAATCGTCGATCGTCACCATCTCGGGCCGCGCGGGCTCTGACCGGGCAAAGGTCAGCAGGCGGCGCGTCAGGTCGGCGGCGCGATTGGCACCGTCGAGCGCATTGGCGAGGTGGCGCGACGCCTTTTCGGGCGCGCGCTGCGCCAGCTCGAGACCGCCGACGACGACCGCCAGCATATTGTTGAAATCATGCGCGATGCCGCCGGTCAGCTGGCCGACCGCCTCCATCTTCTGCGCCTGGCGTAGCTGGGCCTCGGCGGCTTCGCGCTCGATCATCTCGCCGCGCAGCGCGTCGTTCGCGCGCGCGAGTTCGGCGGTTCGCTCTTCGACTGCGGCCTCGAGCTGCGCGGCGCGGTCGCTTTCGACAAGCTGCTCGTTCCGCGCGAGCCGCCGTTCGCCTTCGGCGCGGATCAGCGAGAAGGTCGTGCCGATCGCGATGACCGCCGCGCCCGCGCCCAGCAGCGAGAAGAGCAGAATCGCCTGATTGAGATTGGCGCGATCGGCGATCGCGATCCGGTTCCGCTCGCGCAGCAAGGTCCGTTCGTTGGCGATGATCGCCGTCAGCAGCTTGTCGATCTGGCTCAGCCCCTGACCTTGCCCCGCGGCATAATATTTGGAGATGGCCGCGACGGTCTGGTTATAGTTTGCGCTGAGCGCGGCGTCGCCGAGCTGCGCACCGCGGATGTCCATCTCGCGCGTCAGCTGTTCGACCAGCGCCATCTGCTTCGGGTTGTCGCGGACGTTGCGGCGCAATTGCGTCATGAACTGCCGCGCGCGCGCCCATTGATATTCATAGACGCGTCCGTCCGATTTCTGGAGCCCGACCGCGAAGCGCCCGAGCGCAGCCTCGGCGCGCGCGATCGCCGCGTCGACCGAACGCGTCTGCGAAATCACCTCCATGCTCTGCGTCTGCCAGCCGAGCGAGCGGTCATAATTATCGTTGGCGCGCGCAAGCAGCACGAGCAGCGCCCCGACCACACCGGTCAGGATCGCTCCGAGGACGATCGTCGACCAGAAGCGAATACGCTCCCGCCGGCCGTCGTTTTCGCTGTCGCTATCCCGCTCGAACACGCGCTTCTCTTACCGGACAAGCGGGCCGCCGCAAAGCGCCGAAGGCTCCGCGGCTTCAACTCGCCCCGAAAAGGAATCCGCTGGTCGGCGGATGATCTCGGTTCAGCCGATAATCCCGACGCGCTGGCCCGCGCGTTCGAACCGGCCGAGGATCTCGCCGACCTGTTCGATCGTGTGCTCGGCACAGAGCGAACAACGCAGCAAGGTCATCCCTGCGGGGGTCGCGGGCGGGCGCGCGAGGTTGACGTAAAGCCCTTCTTCCAAAAGCGCTTCCCACATCATCGCGCCGCGTTCGAGGTCGGGCATGATCACCGCGATGATCGCCGACTGCGGCTCTTCGGTGCCGAGCTGAAAGCCGAGGTCGCGCAAACCCTTGTGTAGCACCTTGGAATTTTCCCAGAGGTGGGCGCGCTTGTTCGATCCGTGCATCAGCTTGCGGATGCTCGTCGCCGCGGTCGCGACAACGCTCGGCGGCAGCGAGGCGGTGAACACATAGGGACGGCAGACGAGCCGCATGATCTCGAACTTCGGATGGTTCGAGACGCAGAAACCGCCGACGGTGCCGACGCTCTTGCTGAACGTGCCGATGACGAAATCGACATCGTCGAGCA
>JAESGS010000746.1_pt1 | contig 16205 bp, 18 predicted proteins | sample 9269761 | NCBI WGS metagenome assembly JAESGS01 (sample SAMN15741799, study PRJNA653493) | algae metagenome | isolation source: Cyanosarcina radialis HA8281-LM2 and co-occurring heterotrophs from damp... | place: USA: Makauwahi cave, Hawaii | collected 2011-01-06 | reverse complement strand
GCCGGTACAGAGGCTGCCGACGGCGACGCCGCGGTTATAGACCTCGCGCAGCCAGGCGTTGACCGACTTGTTGTTGAAGTCCTCGACATAGATGCCGGAACAGACCAGCACCATCGAGGGGCGGTTTTCGCCGCCGAGAAACTTGCGCTCGTCTGCAAGCGACGAATTGACCTCGAGCGCGATACCGCTCGACGACAGGACCTTTTCGCCGTCGGACGAAGCGAGGCGCCAGGAATAGGCCTCGTAGCCGAGCATGCGGTTGGCGATGCGGAGCGTTTCGATCGCCGCCGAAAAGGGCAGCATGGAAAAGTTCGGCACCAGGAAGAAGACGAGAGAACGCTTTTTGGTCAGTGGCTTGTTCATGAGGCTTCCCATGCTTGGCGATGCGGTATATTCGTCGCTTGGAAGATACTCTTCGGCTTGTCTGTTTGCGACATTCGCATGGATAGCAGCGACCGCAAAGAGATTTCGCATTGCGACATCGCGCGGTGAAAGGCGGCTCGGCCCCGCTTTCAGGCTTTTGTAAGGAAAGCGACAGTTTTTACAGCGCTGTTGACGCTATCGGACAAGAACTGCCAGAGATACGCAACATCTGTAAACCGCTCGTATAGGTTGTGTTTGCCGATTGCGACGCTTCAGACGGCTGGCGCGGGTGTCGGTAAAAGACAAGTGAACCTCGTGCGGTCGCTCGCTAGTCTGATTAACGGCACCGCGAGTAAAGGTGCGAGCCAAATTGGCCGATGATCACACACCATTGGCGGCGCGTGCTTTCGACTTTACATGCGATACGGCGGTCTCTTTGGAAGGGTACTTTGCGTGGGGCAGAATCAGCCAACAATTCTGAGGCGCGCCGTCTCGCTGGTGAAGGTCCTGTGGACGGTTTCGGTCATCATCGCGACAAGCGCGATCGGTGCCCACGCCGGATGGCTGGGCCACGGCATCGTGGGGGCGTTGGCACTTGGGTTCGTGGGGCTTGTCGCCGGCTGCTTCCTCAGTCGGCCGTCGCTTCTTGCACAATTGCTGACCTAGGCCAGCTTGCGTTTCAGACTGCGCGACGACACGTTCGAGCGCAAACGAAAAGGGCATCGCCTTGTCGGCGATGCCCTTCGATTGATCCGGAACGTGACGCTCAGAAGAGACAGGTCACGCCGTCATTCATTGTTCGGACTTATGCACCGCATCGTCCACCGACGGGAAGCCGATGTCCTTCAGAGTGTCATAGGACAGGTTTTCCAGAGCCCGTTCCTGACGATGACGCTTCCACGCCGCCCAGGCACGAACCTGCAGATTGAAGAGACCCGGAAGGGACGAGTGGGAGGATGCCCGTTCCGAGGCCGATGAAAACTGAGTGTTGGACATTTCATGGCTCCTTCTGAGTGTCTCAGCAGGTCGCGACCATGATGATAGTTATGGCCTAACCTGACTTATCATTCCAACGAATATGTTTGATGCCTTTCATCAAACATGGTGATTGATTAGCGGGTCCGCAAACATCACGTCGTCACGGACTCTCTGTGGCAGTTTGGCGAGTTCGCGCCGGGCTTCCACCCGATTTCGCGCGATCTGTTTTTCGCGTCGCTGCCTTGCAACACCGTCGAGGACGGCAATCATCTGGTTAAGGGCGTTGAGGACCATGTCGTTGCTCCTGCTATGCTCTTTTTTTACCACTGCCTGCGGCAGGCGGCTGTTACGGAGGGAACTCTTCGAAGCGGCGATAACAAGGGCTGCGGTGGACATGCGTTTCTCCTTCCTGTGTCGTCCTTGAGCTTGACTATCGGTCATTGCTGATGTTCAATCAAACGAAATGAAGTGAAGCTATCCTTCAGTTTTATTGAATGAGGTTGACGCCATGAACATGCTGATGCGCCATGCGCTTCCGCTTCTCGAAATGGACGTGCTGAAGACTTTCATCGCGATTGCCGAGACCGGCAACTTCACCACCGCCGCCGAAACCGTCTACCGCACGCCGTCGGCCGTCTCGATGCAGATCAAGAAGCTCGAGGAAATGCTCGGCTGCACGCTTTTCCTGCGTGACGCGCGCTCGGTCACCTTGACGCCGAAGGGTGAGTTGCTGCTCGGTTTTGCTCGCCGCCTGCTGTCGCTCAACAATGAAACGGTTTCCCGCTTTCTCCTGCCGGACATGAACGGCGTCGTGCGCGTCGGCGCGCCTGAGGACGTGGGCGAGCGCATCCTGCCCGAGGTGCTGAAGCGTTTTGCCGAATCCTATCCGAACGTCACGGTCGATGTGTCGATCGGCATGAGCAACGCCATGCGCAAGAAGGTCGACGAGCACCGGCTCGATATCGCCATCTTCAACAGCCTGACCGAGGGAACGCCCCGCAACGGCGAAATCCTGATGCAGGAGAAGCTGGTCTGGGCCGGCGCCAAGTGCGGCAGCGCGCATCTGAAGGATCCGCTGCCGGTGTCGATGTGGGAGGACGGCTGCGTCTGGCGGGCGGATGCGGTAGAAAAACTCGCGCGCGCCGGCCGCAAGTTCCGCATCGCGTTCCTCAGCGCCTATACCACCGGGCAGCGCGCCGCCGTGCTTGCCGGTCTCGCGATCGCGCCGCTGCCGCGTTACCTCGTCCAGGGGGAAATGGTGCAACTCGGCGAGCGCGACGGCCTGCCGGATCTCGGCCACTACAATATCGGCCTGCAGGTGATCAGCGATGCACCGGCGCCGGTACTGGCGGTCGCCGACCATGTGCGCGACGCCTTCGCCGATCTGCAGGTCCAGTAGGGGGAGATATCGCGGTTGCGCTCTTCCCGGTCGCTGCCCGCCGCCTTCCTGTCGTCCCGGCCACTTGCGTCGAGTGCCCGGGCATGAGCGAGCGGTCGCGCGTTCTCGATCCGATCGACCGCCTGTCGGAGATCATCTTCGGCCTCTTGATGGCACTTTCCTTCACGGGAACCATGAGCACGGTCACGGCCGGCGAGGGCGGGGTCAATGCCGTGCTTGTCGCCGCCCTCGGCTGCAACATCGCTTGGGGCATCGTCGATGGCGTCATGTATGTGCTGACGACGGTGGTGGAGCGCGCGCGACGGCGCGGTTTCCTGGATCGGCTCAGGCATGAGCGGCTCGATCGCGCCCGCGAACTGTTTCTCGAAAGCCTGCCCGACGATGTGCGCCGCGTCTCTTCGCCCAAGGAAACGGAAGCGCTGCTTGTCCGGGTGAGGGCGCTTTCCCCCGATCCCAGGCACAGGGTCGTGACCGGACACGACCTTAAGGCGGCCGTCGCGATCTTCCTGCTCGTCGTCGCCTCGACGTTGCCGCCGAGCATTCCCTTCCTGCTGACGGACAATGTCGCGCTCGCCATGCGCGCCTCCAACGCCATCGCGCTCGTCATGCTCTTCGTCATCGGCGCCCGCCTCGGCCGCTACATGGGCCGAAGCCCCTGGCCGATGGCCTTTGCGATGACGGCGATCGGCGCGGTTCTGGTGGCGGTGACGATCCTCTTTGGCGGGTAGCTTTCGCCCTGGAGCGACGAGGGTTCGTTCACGCCTTGATCGGCGCCTGGCGGATGTGGATTTCGATCAGCCGTTTCAGTTCGGGCAGGTCCCGGGCTTCCAGCGCGTCGACCATCAAGTGGTGCTCGCGGGCTGATTGCTCGATGCGGGCGCGGGTGCGCCATTGCGACACCGGGGCCGATACGGTGCGCTGGCGGATTTCGGCGACGACGTCGACGAGTTCGGAATTGCCCGAGAGCATGAGAAGGGCGCGGTGGAAGGCGAGGTTGGCGTCGTAGTGCTCCATGATGGAGCCGCGAAACGACATCTCGTCGAACTGCCGGGCGAGTTGCCGCAATTCGGCGATGGTGGCGGGCGTTGCATTGGCAACCATGCGGTCGGCGACGCCGGTTTCGAGAATCACGCGGATATCGCTGATTTCCTGCGTGCGCTGGTCGTCGAGTTCGTAGACCTGGTAGCCGCGGTTGGGATTGTGCTGCACCAACCGGCGCTGCGACAGCCGGTCGAGCGCCCGGCGCACCTCAGGCCGCGTGCAATCGTAGCGGCGCTCCAGGTCGATCTGCTTCAGCCAGGCGCCGGCCGGCAGGGTTCCGGTCAGGATGTCGTGCAGCAACAGCTCGGTGACGTCCTTTTTCTCCTCGGGCTTTTCCTCGGGCGCCAGCATTTCCGTCAGATCGTCGCTCATTCCTGCCTTACACTCTCTTTCCGCCTGTCACCGGCCTCTGCCGCACGTTGCTGGTGCAAGTCCCAGGTCCTTGGCGCCTCGCGTCGCCCGCCGCAGCGGAATTGGCTCCATTTTTGGAGAAACTATGATGCCGTCCTGAACAATTCAATGCGGGAGAGCGGCATTCCCGGCCTGCCTCCCGTCGTTGTGCACATCGCTCGAAATGTTTCAGGACCCTCTTGTGTATCCAAAAATGTTATCATAAATTGGCGCCAATTCTGGTTACTATTGTTGCGGAAGTCAAGAAACGATGAAAAATGCCGATGCCGTCTGGGACCTCCTCGAAGCCAAGCGCGAACGTTTCTTCGTGCTCAGCGACCGGGTCTGGGATACGCCGGAAACCAATTACGAGGAGTTTTCCTCGTCGGCCGAACACGCCGCACTGCTGGAGGCCGAGGGCTTTCGCGTAACGCGCGGCATCGCCGGCATGCCAACGGCGGTGATGGGAGAGGCGGGCGAGGGCGGACCTGTTATCGCCATTCTCGGTGAGTTCGATGCGCTGCCGGGGCTGAGCCAGGAGGCCGGCATTGCCGAGGAGCGGCCGGTCGTCGAAGGTGGTAATGGCCATGGCTGCGGCCACAATCTGCTCGGCGCCGGCGCGATGATGGCGGCGACCGCCGTCAAGGATTACCTCGCGACCAGCGGCATCAAGGGGCGGGTCCGCTATTACGGCTGCCCGGCGGAAGAGGGCGGCTCGTCCAAGGGCTTCATGGTGCGCGCCGGCGTGTTCGACGATGTCGATATCGCGATTTCCTGGCACCCCGCACCCTTTGCCGGCGTCAACAATCCGATCTCGCTTGCCTGCAACGAACTGGACTTCCGCTTCAGCGGCCGGGCGTCGCATGCATCCGCTGCCCCCCATCTTGGCCGCAGCGCGCTCGATGCGCTTGAACTGATGAATGTCGGCGTCAACTATTTGCGCGAACACATGCCATCGTCGGCGCGCATCCACTATGCGGTGACCGATACGGGCGGCAATGCGCCGAACGTGGTGCAGGCCCGCGCCAAGGCCCGCTATCTCGTGCGCGCCCGCAGCCTGCCGGAACTGCTCGATCTCGTGGAACGTGTCCGCAGCGTTGCCAAGGGCGCGGCGCTGATGACCGGCACCACGGTCACGGACGAGATCGTCAGCGGCGACGCCAATCTCATCGGCAACACCCCGCTCGAAGCGCTGATGCACCGCCAGCTTGAGCATCTGGGACCGCCGCAGTTCGACGAGGACGATCGGGAGACGGCGGCAAAGTTCCAGGGGACCTTCACCGGCGAGGATATCGCCTCCGCCTTCGAGCGTTTCGGGCTGAAGCTGCGCCGGGGCATTGCCCTCTGCGATACGATCTTTCCGCCGGAAAACGGCGCCGGCACGCTCGTCGGTTCCACCGATGTCGGAACGGTGAGCTGGGTGGTGCCCACCGTGCAGATGCGCGGCGCGACCTACGCGATCGGCACGCCCGGCCATTCCTGGCAACTGGTCGCGCAAGGCAAGCTGCCGGCCGCCCACAAGGGCATGGAGCACGCAGCCAAGGTGATGGCGAGCACGGCGGTGGAGCTGATCCTCGATCCCTCGCTGATCGCCGCTGCCAAGGCCGACCATGCCGCCCGGCTCGAGGGCACGCCCTTCGTCAATCCCATTCCAGACGATGTCGACCCGCCGATCCCCGGGGTGAGCCATGGTTAAGTCATCGATCGACAAGCGAAGGGAGGCGCTGCGATGACTGAGCCCGGTTTCCTTGACATCATCAGCTTCGGGGCGGACGGCTGGGGGCCGGCGCTTGCCGCCGGCGCCTGGATGACGATCCTGATCGCGATTGCCGGATTTGCGATCGGCGGTCTGATCGGCACCTTCGGCGCCTGGGCGAAGATCTCCGGCGGCCCGGCCGTCCGGGGCTGCGCCGAGGCCTACACGACCGTCCTTCGCGGCATTCCCGACCTCCTGGTCATCTATCTCTTCTATTTCGGCGGCAGCGCCGTGGTAACGGCCGTCGGCCAATTGTTCGGCGCGGAGGGTTTCGTCAGCTTCCCGGGCTTCATTGCCGGTGCGCTTGCGGTCGGCATCACCTCAGGCGCCCAGCAGACCGAGGTCTATCGCGGCGCCTTCCGCGCCGTGCATCCGGGCGAGTTGGAGGCGGCAACCGCCTGCGGCATGGGCCGGCTCCTCAAGTTTCGCCGCATCATTGCACCCTTGACGCTGCGTCATGCGCTGCCCGGTCTCGGCAATGTCTGGCAGGTGGTGCTGAAGGAGTCCGCGCTGGTCTCGGTCACGGGCGTCGTCGAACTCTTGCGCCAGGCGCAGATCGGCGCCGGATCGACCAGCCGTCCCTTCGACTTCTTCTTCATCGCAGCCATGATCTATCTCGCGATTTCCACCGTGTCGGGCCTCATCCTTCAGGTCACCGAGCGCAGGTTCTCGCGCGGCGTCAGGAGGGGCTGATGGATATCAAATTTGCCCTCGAAACCTTCTGGAGCTTGGCGGCAGCGCTGCCGCTGACGCTGGAGCTTGCCGCGACATCGATCGCGCTCGGCTCGGTGCTGGCCCTTGGGCTGGCGCTCTCCCGTCTTTCGGGCATTCTTGCGCTCGATCTCTTTGCCCGCACTTACGTGTTCCTGTTTCGCGGAACGCCGCTGCTCGTGCAGATCTTCCTGATCTATTACGGCCTCAGCCAGTTTCCGGCCGTGCGCCACAGCATCTTCTGGCCGCTTCTGCGCGAACCCTACTGGTGCGCCGTGCTAGCGCTGATGCTGAACACGGCCGCCTATGCGAGCGAAATCATCCGCGGCGGGCTCCTTTCGGTGCCGCACGGCCAGGTCGAGGCAGCACGCGCCTGCGGCATGGGACGCTTCATGATCTTCCGCCGCATCGTCATGCCGCAGGCGCTGCGCCAGGCACTGCCCGGCTATGGCAACGAGATGATCTCCATGGTCAAGGCGACCTCGCTCGCCTCGATCATCACGCTGATGGAAATCACCGGCGTCGCCGCCAAGCTGATTTCGGAGAGCTACCGGGTGATCGAGGTCTTCGTCGTCGCCGGTCTCATCTATCTCGCCATCAACTTCGCGCTGACCCGGCTGGTTGCGTTTGCCGAACATCGGTTTAACCCGCAGTTGCGCGCGCCATTGCCGATCTCCGCCGAACTCAAGGGAGAAGCCCATTGAACATGTCCGCCGCCGCCACCGCACCGGTCGCGATCCGCGTGCACGACCTTCACAAGAGTTTCGGCCCGGTCGAGGTGCTGAAAGGCGTGTCGCTCGACGCGCGCGAGGGCGAGGTGATTTCCATCCTCGGATCCTCCGGCTCCGGCAAGTCGACGCTGCTTCGCTGCATCAACATGCTGGAGGTGCCGAATTCGGGCACGATCGAGGTCGCCGGCGAGGCGATCCGGCTGAAGACATCGAGCGACGGGCGCAGCCGCCCGGCCGACCAGAAACAGGTGGACCGCATCCGCTCCGAACTCGGCATGGTGTTCCAGAGCTTCAATCTCTGGTCTCACAAGACCGTGCTTGAAAACGTCATCGAAGCGCCGGTGCATGTGCTGAAGCGCCCGCGCGTCGAGGCGATCGAGGAGGCCGAAGCCCTGCTTGCCAAGGTCGGTATCGCCGACAAGCGCAACCATTATCCCTCGCATCTCTCCGGCGGCCAGCAGCAGCGCGCCGCGATCGCCCGTGCGCTTGCCATGCGCCCGAAGGCGATGCTCTTCGACGAGCCGACCTCGGCGCTCGACCCGGAGCTCGTCGGCGAAGTGCTGCGCGTCATGCGCGGCTTGGCGGAGGAGGGGCGCACCATGCTGGTCGTCACCCACGAGATGGGCTTTGCCCGCGACGTCTCCAGTCGCGTCGTCTTCGTCCACAAGGGCACGATCGAGGAGGAGGGGCCGCCGCACGAGGTCTTCACCCATTCGAAGTCCGAGCGCTTCCGCCAGTTCATCAAGAGTTGAAGCCTGCCGTGATCGGCGGGCCGAAAGACAGGGCAATCAACATCCACAAAAGGGGAATGCTGCAATGAAAAAGACCACCGCAATCATGGCATCGGCGCTTGCCGTTGCCGCGGGGCTGATGTCCATGCCGGCGCAGGCCGAAGACAAGAAGTGGACGAAGGTGACGATCGCCACCGAAGGTGCCTTTCCGCCCTATAACCTGACCAAGGCGGACGGCACGCTCGACGGCTACGAGATCGAGCTCAGCAAGATCCTCTGCGACCACATGAAGGTAGAATGCACCGTCATCGCGCAGTCCTTCGATGGCATGATCCCGGCGCTCAACGCTGGCAAGTTCGACGCGATCATGGCCGGCATGTCGGCGACCGAGAAGCGCAAGGAAGTCATCGATTTCTCGATGTCCTACGGCAGCACCGGCCAGGCCTTCGCGACGCTGAAGGGCGGCGATCTCGAAACGCTGCCGATGAAGGGTGAACTCTTCTCGCTCGCCTCCAACGAGGCCGGCGCGCGCAAGGCGGTCGACGAGCTGAAGCCGCTGATCGAAGGCAAGACCATCGGCGTCCAGACCGCCTCGATCGCGGCGCGCTTCATCGACGAATATCTGAAGGACGTCGTCGAGGTGCGCGAATACAAGACGACCGAGCAGCACGATCTCGATCTCGTCGCCGGCCGCGTCGATTTCGTTATGGCCTCGATGGGGTACCTGAAGACGACCGTCGAAAAGCCCGCCAACAGCGACATGGTCATCACCGGCCCCCGCTTCCAGGGCGGCTTCCTCGGCGCCGGCAGCTCCGTCGGCCTGCGCAAGGGCGACCCCGAATTGAAGGCGCTGTTCGACGACGCAATTGCCGCTGCCAAGGCCGATGGTACCATCAAGCGCCTGTCGGAGAAGTGGTTCGGCTTCGACTTGACGCCGCAATAAGGCGTGCGTCAGTACTGTTAACGGAGGCGCCGCGTGTTCCGCCGAACGCGCGGCGCCTTCGTGTCGGGAAGCGGCGGGCATTGCTTGCCCGCTTGCGAGGCGGTTGGCAGGGCAGTTTTTTAAGTAGCGACGCGCAGCGCGTGTGGACATCTTTCGAACACAATCGCTGCGTAAAAGCCCATCCGTCGACATTTGCTTATGAGCGCTGAATGTGTTCGCCGCTCGCAACTGTCGCGTCGCTTTAGACTTTTGACCACGGATGTACTGGCACTGGTGTAAGAGCGATGATGAGGAAGGTCGGTGCGGTTTCGCCCCGGCCTTTTTTATTGCCGGATGATCACTTCAGCGTTTTCGACGCAAGCACGAAGTCGATCAGATCGCCGACCGTGACGAGCTTTTCGGCAGAGTCGTCGGTCAGATAGATTTCGAACTCTTCCTCCACCAACATCGCCAATTGAGACACTTCGAGCGAGTCGGCGCCCAGATCATCCTCGATCTCGGCATCGTCTTTCACTTCGGACGCCTTCACGCCGAGCAGCTCGACGAGGATCGCCTTTACGCGTTCGGAAACATCGGATCGTGTGGGTGCCATGGATCTACTCCCTCCCTTAAAGCATAACACAAAGGGCGGTGAACGGCCGTCTAGGCCTATAGGATCATTCGCTGATTTCGTCATGATCCAAATGGGTTAGGCATTTCGGTCAGGGAGAGCCCGGGGCGTTGCCGGTGCCAGAACGCGGCGCCTCGGCGAACTCCTGCGATATGTCGGCGAACGCGTCGATCCGGGTGCCGCCGAGCGATATGAAACCCTGACGATCGACTACGGGCCGCGCTATACGCCCGTGCTGCGGGCGCTTGCCGCCGGCGCCGAGACCGCCACCGAGATCACCAGCCACAGCAGTCTCACCCAGGGCGCGATCAGCCAGACCGTGAGCCTGATGTTGAAGGACAGGCTCCTTGTGCGGCACGGCCTCGAAGACGGCAGGAAGACCGGCCTTCGGCTGACGGACAAGGGTGTGGCGCTCCTGAAACACCTGGAGCCGCACTGGCAGACGACGTTCCTGGCGATTCGGAGCCTCGAGGAGGAAATCGGATATCCGGTTCGAGAAGTGCTGCAGGCGCTCGGGGCGGTGCTGGAGCGGGAAGGGTTCGCAAGCCGCCTGGAGGCGGCCGCGCATCGTCAGGAGAAGGAGGCTTCCGATGGCCGCTGAAGTCGGGACCAGAAACTGGTTCGATGGCGGAGGCAGCGCCTATGCCCTGTTCCGGCCGGACTATCCGGCGGGATTGTCGAAGTTCCTGGCGGGCACGGTGAAGGGGCAGGGACGCGCGGTCGACGTCGGCTGCGGCAATGGCCAACTCACCTGCTTACTCGCCGACCATTTCACTGCCGTCGTCGGGATCGATTCAAGCGAGGACCAGATCGCGAATGCGGCAAAGCCGCCCCTTTCACCTTGCGACGATGCCCTATTTCGTCGGAGGAGGCGTTGGCCGCACCAGCGAAACGACGCGCGGCTTCGAGGGGGCGTCCAGCCACTCGATCCACTTGTCCCGTTCCTCGGTCGTGTCGAAGAACCGCCAGAGCTTGTAGTCTTCTTCGGTGGTCTGCAGCATTTCGCCGATCGAAACGAGCTCCATCGGCAATTCCACCTCGTTGCCGTCGTAGCGAATGAAGTAGATCCCCTCGGCGGCAAGCCGGATGATCTGACCGGTGCCATAGGTGCCATCGGGATCGTCGACTGTGAAGTACATGCCAGTCAGGGTATCGAGAATTTTGTCGTTCATGGGTTCTGGATGCCAGTTTAAGGAACAGGTTTCATCAGACCGTCGCCCGCCGCCGGAATTAAGGCAAGCTGAAATCTCCAGTGTCCACATTCACCAAACAGCAAGATAGCCCGATGCGCGACCAAACGAGGACTTTCGCTTGTGCGCTCGGCCGCCACTCTCATGGCGAGAGGGCGGCTAGTGCCGCCCTCCGTTTGCGTCAACCAAAGTACGAGGTTTTGCCGCGCGTGACGTTGGACCTACCCGTGCCTGGCGTCGTGTTGGGTTTTCCGCTACCGCCGGCCAACTCGATTGCTTCAACGGCTTTGGCGGCCGGCTGATTTGCAGCGGCCCCCAGCGAGCTCGCTGCGAAGGCGGAGCCGGCAAATGCAAGCGATGCCGCAACTGCGACGATGATTTTCATTGGTCTCTCCTTGGTTCAAAGCACGCGCAAAAGCGCGCCAACCTCGGCGTAGACCTGCTGTGAGAACGAAGACATACGGCGGTTGTCGTATTTCGACACGGCAGAGACTTGTGAGAGCTCGGAATGGTTACCGGACTACTCCCGGCTCCTTCGCCGCCGCCGACCACCACCTTCGCCGTCGTCCGTCGTTGTCTTGCGCTCCGGCAAGGTGACCACCGTCGAAAGCTTCGGGAAGCTGTCGACCTTGTTCGGCATCGCCATGGCGTTGACGAAATGCTCCTGAAACTTTGATTCAAGCGCCGTCTCTATCTTCTCGATTTTGCTGACAGTTTGCTCGATCTCGCGGCGGTGGCCGCGGTTCAAGAGCGCCATCAGCGCGCCGGTGCCGGCGGCGTTGCCGACGGCTTTGACTTCATCGAGGTCGCAGTCCGGGATGAGGCCCAGCACCATCGCGTATTTCGGATCGATGAAGGAGCCGAAGGCGCCGGCGAAGCGGATGGTATCGACGCGGTCGACGCCCTGCTTTTCCATGAGCAGCTTGATGCCGGCATAGAGGGCTGCCTTGGCAAGCTGGATGGCGCGGATGTCGTTCTGCGTCACCGTGATGCGCGGCTCGCCGTCATGCAGCAGGTAGGAGAAGGTGCGGCCGTTCGGGACGATGCGCGGGCTCTTTGCCGCCATTCCGCCATCGACGACGCCATCCTCGGAGATGATGCCGGAGAGATACATCTCGGCGACGATCTCGATGATCGCCGAGCCGCAGATGCCGGTGACGCCGACAGAGGCTGCGGCTTCGGCAAAACCTTCCTCGTCCGACCACTTTTCGACACCGATCACGCGGAAGCGCGGCTCCAGCGTTACGGGGTCGATTCGCACGCGCTCGATCGCGCCGGGGGCGGCGCGCTGGCCCGACGAGATTTCCGCACCTTCGAAGGCCGGGCCCGTGGGCGAGGAGGCGGCGACGACGCGGTCCTTGTTGCCGAGCACGATTTCGGCATTGGTGCCGACATCGACGAGCAGCATCATCTTGTCCTGGCGATAGGGCCCTTCGGCGAGGGTTGCGCCCGCCGCATCGGCGCCCACATGGCCGGCAATGCAGGGCAGCATGTAGAGGCGCGCACCGCGGTTGACGTCGATATCGATCTCATGCGCCCAATATTGCAGCGCGCCGGACACGGCGAGCGCGAACGGCGCCTGGCCGAGTTCCGTCGGGTCGATGCCGAGGAACAGGTGGTGCATGATCGGGTTGGCGACGAAGACCATGTCGAGAATGTCGTGGCGGTCGACTTCACCCTCGGCGCAGACCTTGCCGATCAAGCCGTTGACCGCCTCGCGCACGGCCTTTGTCATCGCCTCCCGCCCATCCGGGTTCATCATCACATAGGAGACGCGGCTCATCAGGTCTTCGCCGAAGCGGATCTGCGGGTTCGATGCGCCCGAAGAGGCGGCGATGCGGCCCGAGAGCAGCGACACCAGATGCATGGCAATGGTGGTCGAGCCGATGTCGCAGGCAACGCCATAGGCCTCGTTCTTGAGGCCCGGCCAAAGGCCGACGATGAAGGGGCGAGAACTATCCATGTCGCGGTGGATGGCGGCGGTGACGGCCCAGTTGCCCTTGCGCAGGATGCCCTGCACCTGAGGGATCAGGTGCGGCGCGATCAACAGATCCTTCCAGCCCCAATCCTTCTCCAGCATCACCTTCAGCCGATCGAGGTCGCCGAGCGGCTTGTGCATGTCGGGTTCGTCGACCTCGACATAGCAGAGCTGAACGGCGGCATTGCGCTCGATCACCCGGTCGGTTGCGGCCTTGCGCACGACCTGGGCGTTGATGACGGTATCCTGCGGCACGTCGATGACGAGATCGCCGAGGATCTGGGCGGAACAGGAGAGGCGCCGGCCATCCGGCAGGCCGCGGATCTTTTCGTAACGCTCTTCCTTGGCGCCCTTTTCCGAAATGTGCTCCAGCGAGGAGACGATCTTGTGCTTGGCGAAGTTGCCTTCCTGCACCTCAATCTGACAGCGCCCGCAGGTGGCGCGCCCGCCACACACGCTTTCGACATAAACGCCGAGCTTGCGTGCCGCATCGAGAACCGGGGTGCCGACCGGAAAACGGCCGCGCTTGCCCGAAGGCATGAACAGCACCAGAGGTTCCTTTTGCACGGCTTCGCTCATGTTGGTCTCGATCTCGGAAGTGCCTTCGATGCGCATGCTCAGTGGTCTTTCATCAGGTCCGCTTAAAGGGCCAAGCGAAGCACGGGTAAACGGTTTCAGACTGCACCGGAACAATGCCCGACAGTTGTCCAATCCCGACATGCAAGCATCTGTTTCAAACAGTTAGGTCGTGAGGCGCGGCGGCAGGGCAGGACTACTTGCGCGCCAGCCGCCGGGCGTTGCTGCGCACCCGCTTGCCATAGGGCCTGAGGGCTGCCGACGCAATCGCCGTTCCGTGGCCGGACGCCATCCCACCGGTCATCAGCCGTATCGTGTTGTCGAAGGCAGCCTTCCAGAGCGCCATGTTGACGGCCATGACGCTTTCGGCGGTGGCCGCCATCTTTTCGGAGACCATGCGGTGCAGCTCGGTGACATCCTGGGTCTTGCCGGTGAGTGCCGCCATCTGCATCTCCTGCAACCGGACGGCAATCACGAAGGGGGCTTCGAACCAGAGGGATGCTGCATCGAGGCGTAGGCTGCGTGTCATGGTGATCTCCACTTTGCGTTGGCGGATGGATGAACCGACGTGCGTTGCTACGGCGCCCCGGCAAGTTTTACGACTGCGAATGTATAGGCAAGAGTCGCGGCCAGCACGGCCGAACTGCCCCAGAGGCAAGCCTTGATCACCTGCTCCTGCGGACCGAGATAGACCTTCCTCGTGACGGTGGCGATCATTATTGTTCCAAGCACGGCAGCCGTCACGATGATCACGGGTGCACCATAGGTCCGGAGCGCGGCGTAGAACCGCTGAAACTCGGCCGCATCGTCAAACAGTGTGTACCTGGCGATAACGACCAGAGGGAGAACGACGGCAAGGAGGCGCAACTGGCTTTTCATCGTCTTTCTCCCTCGAGCGCATCAGCACCGATCCAGGAACTACTCGCTCGCAGCCGCCCCGCCGGTACGGGCCGCGCGACCGCCGCGGCGTCCACCGCCGGCGGCTGCGACTGGCGCGGCGGCAACGACGTGGCCACCCTCTGCCGGCTTATGGTCGCGGTAGGTCTTGATCCAGTGGGTGCAGTTCGGGTCGGTGCCGTTAAGCACGTTTGCGGCGCGCACCGCTTCCATTTCCTGCGGGCGGCAGGGGTTCATGATCGCCGACGTCATGCCGGCGCCGATGACCATCGGGATGAAGCCGGCATTGATGCCGTGGCGGTGCGGCAGGCCGAAGGAGATGTTGGAGAGGCCGCAGGTGGTGTTGACCTTCAGCTCCTCGCGCAGGCGCCGAAGCAGCGCAAAGACCTGCTGGCCGGCGGTGCCCATGGCGCCGATCGGCATGACCAGCGGATCGACGACGATGTCATGCGGCTTGATGCCGTAGTCGGCGGCGCGCTCGACGATCTTCTTGGCGACGGCAAAGCGCACGTCCGGATCCTCGGAGATGCCGGTCTCGTCGTTGGAGATGGCAACCACCGGAACGTCGTACTTCTTGCAGAGCGGCAGGATCGCTTCGAGTTTCTCTTCCTCGCCGGTGACGGAGTTGACGAGCGGGCGGCCCTTGGCAACGCGCAGCGCCGCCTCGATCGCGGCCGTCACGGAGCTATCGATCGACAGCGGCACGTCGACGAGACCCTGGACGATTTCGAGCGTCTTGACCAAGAGCGGCGGCTCGGTCTCGTTCGGGTTGACGGCGGTGACGCCGGCGTTGACGTCGAGCATGGTCGCGCCCGCGGCAACCTGTTCCAGCGCATCCTTGATGACGGTGTCGAAGTTGCCTTCGATCATCTCGGCGGCAAGCTTCTTGCGGCCGGTCGGGTTGATGCGTTCGCCGATGACGCAGAAGGGCTGGTCAAAGCCGATGATGATCTCGCGGGTAGCGGAGGCGACGATGGTGCGGGTCATTAAGGGTCCTTTGTCCTGGCGGTGGGCTATGTAATCACGCCCTGGAGATCGATGATAGGCGTCGGAGACCGGCGCCGGTTTTTCCTGCTGTCTCTTCAGTGCGGATGGTGGGCTGCTGCCTCGGCCATCTGCTGCTGGTTTTCTTCCTTGCCCTCGCGAATGTGTTCCAGGCGCTCGGCAACAAGTGCATCCTCAGGCAGCGTCTCGTGCTTCCAGGGCCTGCGGCCCTTCAGGACGCCCGATTCATGCACGATTTCTGCGACATATTCTTCCTGGCGATAGGCCATCACGTGAATGCCGGAGACGCCTTCGATCTCCTTCACCTCGTTGATGATGTCGATGCAGAGCTGCTTGCCTTCCTTCTTCTGGTCCTGCGCGCCTTCGAGACGCGTGATGACGCTGTCCGGGATATGGATGCCCGGCACGTTGGAGCGGATCCAGCGGGCGGTCTTGGCCGATGCCATCGGCCCGACGCCGACGAGGATGTAGCATTTCTCGTGAAGGCCGAGGTCACGCACCTTCTTCATGTATTCGCGGAACATCGGCACGTCGAAGCAGTACTGGCTCTGCACGAACTGCGCACCGGCCTCGATCTTCTTGGCGAGACGATAGGGGCGGAAATCATAGGGCGGCGCGAAGGGGTTGATCGCGGCGCCGAGGAAGACCTGCGGCGGCGTTGTCAGCTTGCGGCCTGAAAGGAACTTCGAATTGTCGCGCATGATGCGCACGGTTTCGAGCAGCGACATGCAATCGAGGTCGAAGACAGGCTTGGCGCCCGGCTGGTCGCCGGCCTGCACGCCGTCGCCGGTCAGGCACATGATGTTCTGCACGCCCATGGCAGAGGCGCCGAGCACGTCGCCCTGGATGGCGATGCGGTTCTTGTCGCGGCAGGCGATCTGCATGATCGGGGCATAGCCCATGCGG
>JAESGS010000745.1_pt1 | contig 16221 bp, 19 predicted proteins | sample 9269761 | NCBI WGS metagenome assembly JAESGS01 (sample SAMN15741799, study PRJNA653493) | algae metagenome | isolation source: Cyanosarcina radialis HA8281-LM2 and co-occurring heterotrophs from damp... | place: USA: Makauwahi cave, Hawaii | collected 2011-01-06 | reverse complement strand
CATCGGAATGACGAGGCCCTTCATGCCCAATCGCGCCATCGACCCCACCGGCGTCTCTTACGCGCAGGCGCATCTTGTCGAAGCCCCGACGCGCTGGCTGTTCGTCAGCGGCCAGATTCCGGTCGACGAAAAGGAGGCGGTTCCGGCGGCGTTCGAGGACCAGTGCCGGCTGGTCTGGCGCAATGTCGAAAAACAGCTCCTCGCCGGCGGAATGACCTTGCACGACCTCGTCAAGGTCACCGTCTTCCTGTCGGACCGCCGCTACCGTGAAGCGAATTACAAGGTCCGGCACGAAATATTGGGCGGCCATTCGCCCGCGCTGACGATCATCATCGCCGACATCTACGACGAAGCCTGGTTGCTCGAAATCGAGGCGATCGCGGCCGCTTAGCGATCCCCCTTAGCGATCCTTGTCGCGTTTCAGGATCAGCGCGGTCGTCGTATCCTCGACCCCCGCAATCAGCGCGATCCGGTCGCGCGCGGCGTTGAGCGTCGCGGCATCGGGCGCCTCGATCTCGACGAGCAGGTCGATCTCGCCGCTCAGCGAATAGCAGCGCGCGACCTCCGCCATTCCCGTCACGGCGGCGACGATGTCGGGCGACGGCGTGCGCGCGAGCCGCAGTTGCAGGATCGCCCCGATGCCGCCCTCGTCGACGATCCGCGCATGATAGCCGCCGATCGTGCCCGCCGCCTCGAGCTTCGACAGCCGCTCGCGCACCGAACTGCGCGCGAGGCCCACGGTCGCCGCGATCGTCTTCAGCGGCAGGCGGGCATTGCCGCGCAGCATCGCCACGATTTGCCGGTCGATCGTGTCCATATCCTCTCCCCGCCGCCCTTTCGGCGCCGCCACCGCCGATCGGACGATGGCCAAGCGCCTGCACCCGGGCAAAAAATCGGCGCCGCTTCTGCTAGCGTCTTGCCGGAGAGAAAGTCCATGATGTTTGCCGATCGCGCGCCGGCGCTCCTCTGCCTCGCGATGCTCGCAGGGTGTACTGCCGCGGCCGATACGCCCGCTCCAGGCGACGCGAAGCTGTGGACGCCCACCGCCATATCCGGCCCCGGCTATGAATCCTCGCCGACCTTCACGCCCGACGGACGGACGATGGTCTATCTCGCAGCCGACAAGGATTTCGGGAATTACCGTCTGATGCAGTCGCACTGCGAAAATGGCGCTTGGGGAAAACCAGCGCCGCCACCGTTCTCCATGCCGCTGCCGGTGATCGAGGCCGATCCCTTCCTCACCCCCGACGGCAAGCGCCTCTATTATATCTCGTCGCGGCACGCGCCCGCGAAAGAGGATTTCGATATCTGGTATGTCGAGCGCACCCGCGAGGGCGGCTGGGGCGAACCCCAGCGCCTGCCCGAACCCGTCAATTCGCCCGCCGCCGAGCTTCTCCCGCGCACCGATGCCGACGGCCGCCTCTATTTCGGATCGAGCCGCGCAGGCAGCGCGGGCGGCGGCGACATCTATGTCGCGACCGAGGTGCGGCCCGGCGAATGGACCGTCGCCAATGTCGGGCCGCCGGTCAGCGCAGGCGGTTATGAATATGAGGCCGAGATTTCGCGCGACGGAAAGACGCTGATTACCGTGTCGGACCGCGGCGACCGGTCGCACCTCTATCGCTATCGCCGCGCGGGCGATCGCTGGATCGAGATCGGGCGCATCCCCGCCGATCCCGGCCAGTTCCAGGTCGGCCCGCTGCTGTCGCCGAAGGGCGACCGGCTGCTTTTCGCGCAGCGGCACGGCGACCGGTCGGGCGAGATGTTCCTGATCGACCTCGTCCCCGACCCCGATCGGTCGTGGCCACCCGACTGCGGCGATCAGGCGGCGTTATAAACGCGCCGCCCGCGGTCGGCGGTCATGCTGTGGGTGCCCTTGAGCGCGAGCGAACGCGCGCGGATCGTCTCGACGCTGTGCCAGTTTGCCGTCACCCGCTCGGGGGTGAATTGCACCGTCACATAGCCGCGATCCTCGGTATTTGCCCATTTAAGCTGTGGCGACGAACGGCGCAGCGCAGCGACGCGCGTCTCGTTGGTTGCGCCCTTGATGTAGCTTTCATAGCCCGGCGAGGTGACGCTCTGCCCCGCGATCTCGATCCCCGCGGGCCGACCGTCTTCCGCAAGGTCGAGCGCCCAGGCATTGTGCGTGTCGCCGGTCAGCGTGACGAGGTCGGCATCGGCGCGCTGCGCCGCGGCGAGCAGGCGGCTACGCGCGGCGGGATAACCGTCCCACGCGTCGAGGTTGAGCGGCAGTCCGGCCTTCGCCGCAAGCTGCCCCGCCTCGACGCGGCGACGGATATAGTCGGGCTGCTCGCCGCCGAACCAGTCGCGCGTTTCGGGCGGGGTGAAGATTGTGCCCATCACCACCTGCTGCGCGCAAACCTGCCAGCGTGTTCCTGCCCTGGTCGACGCCGCGAACCCGTCGAACAGCCATTTCTCTTGGCTTGCGCCGAGCATCTGGCGCGCCGGGTCCCGATAGGCGGTCTCGGCAAAAGTTTTGAGCTTCGCTGCGGCATCGCCGCCGTCGGCAATAATCTCTTCGACTTCGAACTGCCGGTCGCGCGCGGTCACGCGCGTTTCGGGAAGGAAGATCGTCGCAAGGTCGCCGACCTGATATTGGCGCCAGCGCGTGTCGGCGACGGGCATCCACTCATGATAGGCGCGTTCGGCGGCCGCCATGCGCGCGGGCCATTCGCCCTCACCCTCATTGTGATTTTCGGCGCCGCCCTTCCAGACATCGTTCGCGAATTCATGATCGTCCCATTGCGCGATCATCGGGAACAGCTGGTGCAGTTTCTGCAGGTCGGGATCGGCGCGATAGGCGGCATAGCGGAGGCGATAATCGGCCAGCGCGACAATCTCGTGCGCGGGCTGGATCTCTCGGCCGGGCAGTGCATCCTTTGCCGCGGGATAGTCGCCGGCCTTATATTCGTAGAGATAGTCGCCGACATGCGCGACAAGGTCGATGTCGCCGCGCGCGGCCGCGTGGCCATAAGCTGTGAACCAGCCGAACGGCATGTTCGAGCACGAGAAGAGCGCGAGGTTGAACGCCTTGGTCGATCCCTGCGGCAAGGTTCGCGTGCGGCCGGTCACCGATTTGGTGCCGTCGGGGGCGATGAAGCGATAATGATACCAGCGGCCGGGCTTGAGCCCGTCGACGACCAGCTTGGCGGTATGATCGCGCTCGCCCGCCGCGACGACGCTGCCGCCCGCAACGACCTTCGAAAAATCCTCGCTTTCCGACAATTCGGCGGTCAGCGTCGCGTCGTTCGCCGCGGCGTAGCGCGTCCAGAGCAGCACCGAGTTCGGGCCCGGCTCGCCGCTCGCGACGCCGTGGGTAAAGCCCTGCGCCATCACCGCGCGCGCCGCGCCGGGCAGCGACAGCGCCGCAAGCCCCGCGGTGCCGAGCTTGATGAGCAAACGGCGATCGATTTCGTTCCACAGCTGATGCATCGCATATTCTCCCGCGTCGCCGGGTCTGTGGCCCGTCTTTGTTACAGCTTTGCGCCCGCCCCGGCCGCTATCCGCTGATCCCGAGCGCGAGCAGCAGCAGCATGAACCAGATCACGGCAAACATGCTGAAAAAAAGCAGCAAGGTCGCGCGTACGAGCGAGCCGAAGCGCGACGAACGATAGGCGTCGCGCAGCTGGCGATACATGTGGAACGGCACGTAAAGCATGGCGAGGAAGGTCGCCACATCGCCGAAGATCGTGAGGTTGAGCAGGCGCACCGCGACGAACAGGAGCAGCATGAAGCTGATCGAATAGGTGACGAAAACAAAATGGTCGTAGGTGTGGAAGCGCCGGCTGAACGGAAAGAGCAACCACATGAAGGGCAGCGACAGCGGGATCAGCGCCCAGGCGAATTTATAGGCGTTCGCCTGCAATTTATAGAGAACGAGCGCCGGATTCGCGAACGCCTTTTTGAGGCCATGGTCGATGAACGGAACGCCCGTATCAATCTTGTTCTGCGAAATGAAATCGGCGCTCGTCTTGACCTGCGTGACGGGGTTTTCGAGGACCGGCGGCCCAGCCGCACGGTCGGCCGCGCGCTCGGTCTTGCTGCGACTGCGCGCGACGCCGAGATAGTCGGCGCTTTTCTGGAGCACGTCGCGTTCGGCCTCCAGCTCGCGGCGTTGGTCGGCGGGCAGATCCTTCTTGACCAGTTGGGCGTCGACGCGGTCGACCTCGGCCTGCATGCTGTCCTTGATCGCGGTCGTGCGCGTCTGCTCGGCCGCGGCCTTGTTGAGCCCCTCGCCGAAACCACCGCCGCTGCCGACCATCGCGAGCACCGCATAGGTCAGGAAGACCGCGAACAAGAACAGTGCGAGTGGCGAAATGAAGCGCGCGCGCTCGCCATGGATATAGCGACGCGTCAAGTCGCCCGGCCGCCAGCTGAGGAGCGGCAGCGTGTTCCAGATCTTGCCCTCGAAATGGAAGATCGCGTGGACGAGATCGTGCCCGATCGCGCCGAAACTGCGGTGCACGTCGGCGCGCTGGCCGCAATGATGGCAGTGCGAGCCCGCCAGGCTGGTACCGCAGTTCAGGCAGCGCAGGCCGGCATGCGCCGCGCCATCTCCCCCATGATGCGGCTCGACCGCACGCGCCGCCAAACCGGCAGTCACCGCCGCACCGATGCCTTCGATATCCCCTGTCATGGTGCCCTGCCTAAAGGCGCGCGAGGCGCCGCGCAACGGGACTTTCGCGGCCCGTACAAAGCGTGATAGTGGCAGCGCCATGAACGCCGAAGCCCTCACCGCCCCGCCGATGCCCGGCGACGCCGCCGCCCTGATTGCCGACATGGGCGCGCGCGCGCGCGCCGCGTCGAAGGCGCTCGCGCTGGCGCCGACAGTGGACAAAGCGGCCGGGCTCGCTGCAGCGGCGGCGCAAATCCGTGCGCGGGCGGCGGATATTCTCGCCGCCAATGTCGAGGATATGGCGGCCGGACAGAAGAATGGCCTGTCGGGGGCGATGCTCGACCGGCTGCGGCTCGACGAAGGCCGGCTCGCGAGCATCGCCGACGCGATCGACGATGTGGCGGCGCTGCCCGATCCGTCGGGCGCCGAGATCGACCGTGTGACGCGGCCCAACGGGCTGATGCTGAGCCGTGTGCGCGTGCCCTTGGGCGTCGTCGGCATCATCTATGAAAGCCGTCCCAATGTGACCGCCGACGCGGCGGCGCTCGGGCTGATGTCGGGCAATGCGGTGATCCTGCGCGGCGGCAGCGAGGCGGTGCATTCGAACCGCGCCATTCACGCGGCGTTCGCGGTGGGGCTCGTCGAGGCAGGCCTTCCCGCCGATGCGGTGCAGCTCGTCCCGACGCAGGACCGCGCCGCGGTCGGCGCGATGCTGCGCGCGCAGGGGCTCATCGACATCATCATCCCGCGCGGCGGCAAAGGCCTCGTCGCGCGCGTGCAGGACGAGGCGCGCGTGCCCGTGCTCGCGCATCTCGACGGGATCAACCATCTCTATATCGACGGCGCCGCCGATCCGGCGAAAGCCGTCGAGCTCGCGGTCAACGCCAAGATGCGCCGAACCGGCGTCTGCGGCGCGACCGAGACGATCCTGATCGACCGCGCCTATCCCGCGCCGCTCGCGATCATCGACGCGCTGGTAAAGGCGGGCTGCGAAGTGCGCGGCGACAAGGGCGTCGCGGCGCTGAGCCCGCACGTCGACGCGGCATCGGCGGGCGACTGGGACACCGAATATCTCGACGCGATCGTCTCTATCGCGATGGTCGACGGCCTAGCCGGCGCGCTCGCGCATATCGACGCGCATTCGAGCAGGCACACCGACGCGATCGTCACCGAAGATGCAGCGGCGGCCGAACGCTTCCTGTCCGAAGTCGACAGCGCGATCGTGATGCACAACGCCTCGACACAATTTGCTGACGGCGGCGAATTCGGATTGGGCGCCGAGATCGGTATCGCGACGGGGCGTCTCCACGCACGCGGTCCGGTCGCGCTCGAGGGGCTTACGACCTATAAATGGCTGGTGCGCGGCACGGGACAGGTCCGGCCTTGAACTCCGACCGGCGCCGCAAAAAGACGAGATGGTTGCGCTGGTCGCTGGCCTTCTTGCTGATCGCGGCCACGCCGTTCTCGTGGCTCCTCTTGCGTGATGCGATCCTCATGCTGCGTGCCAGCGACGGCGAAGGCGAAGTGGCGGCGCGCGGGATACTGGTCGAGCGCTTCCAACATACCATCGAGAACTCGAAAATCGCTCGCGAAACGCGAACGCCCATGCGCCTTACGATGCTCCTCGATCCCGACTGCTTTATCATCGATGGAGCGAAGCTCCGCGTAAGCGATACGCCACCGGACCCATCCAGCCTGCGTGAAGGCAAATTGCCATCGTTCGATGAACTCGTCTTCGAGCATCGATCCCTGGCTGAGCGGCAAACCCTAAAGTTCGCAGCATATAAGAATATCTCGGAGAGTTTTTCGACGAGCGAGCTTTCCCTCTTCAACGCTTGCATGGCGGCGACGCCTTTTGCCGGCTGGTGTGAAGAAAGCATATCGGCGCGACTGGATCGCGGATACGACAAGGCGCTCGCCGACGTAACGACCTTCTTCGGCATCAAACTCCCGTTGGCTCATGAAAAAGGCCACTATTGCTACACGATGCCCGCTCGGATCGGCGAGTGAAGCGATCATGATCTCCACCGGTCTCCTCGGCGGGAGCTTCAACCCCGCGCATGGCGGGCATCGTGCGATCAGTCTGAATGCGATCGAGGCGTTGGGGCTCGACGAGCTGTGGTGGCTCGTCTCGCCGGGCAATCCGCTGAAGCCCAAAGCCGGTATGGCGTCGCTTCCCGCGCGGCTCGGATCGGCGCAGCGCATGGCGCGGCGCTCGCCGATCCGCGCAACCGCGATCGAGGCCGAACTCGGTACGCGCTACACGATCGATACGCTCAAAAAGCTCGTCCGCCGCTACCCCAACCGGCGGTTCATCTGGATCATGGGCGCCGACAATCTCGCCCAATTGCCCCAATGGCGCGACTGGCGGGAAATTGCGCGATTGATGCCGATTGCGGTTATCGCGCGTCCGGGCTATAATGGCCGCACCCATGCTGTACAGGCGATGGGTTGGCTTCGGCGCTTCGTCCGGCCCGCGGACCAGAAACTCCAATGGACGAACTGGAGACCGCCTGCCCTCGTGTTCCTGCGTTTTTCGCCCGATGTGCGATCCGCAACTGCAATACGGCAGGCCAACCCCCGCTGGTTCGAACGCTATGCAGGCCGCGCAATGCGCGACCCTGTGACGCATTCGCGCCTTGCCATGGACGAAAGGAATGAAACCGCTTGATAGCCGCCAGTAAGGATGCGGGCGCCGCATCCGCCAATGACAATGTGGACGCGCTCCACGCGCTGATCCTCCACCAGCTGGATGAGGATCAGGCCCAGGAAACCATCTCCATCCCGCTTGCCGGCAAGAGCAGCATCGCCGATCATATGGTGATCGCGAGCGGCCGGTCGACGCGTCATGTCTCGGCAATCGCCGACAAGCTGGCGCAGCGCATCAAGCAGGAAGCGGGCCGCCAGGTTCGCGTCGAGGGGCTTCCCAACGCCGACTGGGTGCTGATCGATGCCGGCGACGTCATCGTCCATCTGTTCCGGCCCGAGGTGCGCAGCTTCTACAACCTCGAGCGCATGTGGTCGTTCGGCGACGCGCCGCCGGTTGCCGCGGTAAATTGACGCCTTTGCCTCGCTAACGTAGGCGAGGCGTCATGTTGCTGCACATCATCGCGCGCGGGCGCATCGGGCGCGGGCCCGAGGCCGAGCTGGTCGAGCGCTATATGAAGCGCGTGACCTGGGCGCAGAAGATTTCGGAGCTTCCCGATACGGGCGGTCGTATGCCCGCCGCTGCAGAAAATAGCCGCACTGTCCTGCTCGACGAGGGCGGCGACCAGATGTCGTCGCTCGAATTCGCCAAATTGCTCGAAAAATGGCGCGACGGCGGCGTACGCGAGGCGCGCTTCTGCCTTGGCGCCGCCGACGGCTTCACGCCCGAGGAGCGCGAGGGCGCCGACAAGGTCATCGCCTTTGGTCGCGCGACCTGGCCGCATCTGATGGCGCGCGCGATGCTCGCCGAACAATTGTGGCGCGCGACCAGCATCGTCGCGAACCACCCCTATCATCGCGAGGGGCGCCAGTGAGGCGCGCGTTTGCCGCCTTGGCCATCGCAGCCCTATTCACCGGTGGCGCGCTGGCGATTGCGCAGAGCGACGTCTTCGATCCCGCCGCGATTGCCGCGCGCGAACGCGAGCAACTGCTCGGTGCCAAGCAGCAGTCGGCGGCGGCGATGGCGCGCAGCGCGTTGCTCGAAAAACAGGCGCTGGCCGCGAGCAGCGAAGCCGACCGGCTGAAGAAACGCAGCGCCGCACTCGCCGCCCGCATCCAGTCAGCGGAGGCCGATATCAGTGCGGGCGAAGCGCGCGTCGCGCTCGTCACCCGCCGCCTCTCGGCGCAGCGCGCGCGGCTCGCCGAGCAGCAGCAGCCTTTGCTCGAACTCGCAGCGTCGCTCCAGCAACTCAGCCGCCAGCCGCCCGTCAGCGTGCTCGCGCAGCCGGGATCGCTCACCGACATGGTCCATGCGCGCGCGGTGATCGACGCCGCGATGCCGGTGATCGAGCGCCGCACCGCAAGCGTTCGCCGCGAACTCGCATCGCTCGACACAACACAGCGCCAGCAGGCGGTCGCGCTGAAAGCGCTCTCGTCCAGCAAGGCACAGCTCGCGCACCGTCGTGATGCGCTGACCCGGCTCGAGAATGAGGGGCGGCTGCGCTCGCGCGAGCTGATGAGCAGCGCGCAGCTCGAAGCCGACCGCGCGCTCGGGCTCGGCGAAAAGGCGCGCGATATTGTCGACCTGATGGATTCGCTCGAGGCCGACGGCGCGGTGCGCGCCGAACTTGCGCAGCTTGCCGGTCCGCTGCCGCGCCCGCGCAATCCAGAGAGCAGCGTCGCCAGCGCCGCCCCGCCCGCCGCCGCCAAGGCCGAACTGACGCAGGGCGCCTATCGCCTGCCCGTCGTCGGGCGCATCGTCGCCGGGCTGGGCGAGGTCAACGAAAGCGGCGTGCGCTCGCGCGGTGTCACCATCGCGGCGCGCCCGGGCGGCCAGGTCGTCGCCCCCGCCCCCGGCCGCGTCGGTTTCGCCGGCGATTATCGCGGCTATGGCAAGATCGTGATCATCGACCATGGCGGCGGCTGGGTTTCGTTGCTCACCGGCATGATCGCGCTTTCGGTCGGGGTCGGCGACACGCTCGACGCCGGGGCGCCGATCGGCCGCGCCGGGTCCGACGACAGCCGTATCACCGTCGAACTCCGCCGCGCCGGGCGGCCGGTCGATATCGTCGCGATGATCGGCTGACTGACGGCATTAATCGCCCGTTCGGACACTGTCCCGCATACGGATGCTTCGCTTGACGCCCGCACAAATGCGTAGGAGGATGGCGCGCCGGGGATTATAAGGCGGGATTGCTCTCGCGTGACTGAAAGACGCCCATGACCGAATCGACCAAGACCATCTCGTCCCCTCGGCGCCGCTTTGCCTTGTGGCAGGGTGCCGCTGCACTCTCGACGCTGGCGCTCGTTCCGCTCGCAACCGGGGCGATGGCGACCGTCGATTCGAAGACGCAGGAAGAAATTTCGCGCTTCATGGACGTCTATCTCGAGGTCAAATCCAACTATGTCGAACCCGTCGACGATTCGAAGCTGATCGAAGGCGCGATCAACGGCATGCTCGCCAGCCTCGACCCGCATTCGGGCTATCTCGACGCGCGCGGCTTTTCGAACCTGCGCACGCAGACCGACGGCGAATATGGCGGGCTGGGCCTCTCGGTGACGATGGAAGACGGCGTCGTGAAGGTGATCGCGCCGACCGCCGACACTCCGGCCGCGAAGGCGGGGATCAAGGCGGGCGACTATATCACCCACATCAACAAGGAACTGATCTTCGGCCTGACGCTCGATGAGGCGGTCGAACAAATGCGCGGGCGTCCGGGAACCAAGATCGACATCACCGTCGTGCGCGAAGGGCAGGACAAGCCGATCGAACTGTCGCTGACGCGCGAAATCATCGACCTCAAGCCCGTGAAATGGGAAGTCGAGGGCGACGTCGGCGTGCTCACCGTATCGAGCTTCTCGGCCGACGCGACCACCGACCTCAAGGCGGCGATGATGGCGGTCGAAAAATCGCTCGGCAAGAAACCGCGCGGCTGGATCCTCGACCTTCGCTCGAACCCCGGCGGGCTGCTCGACGAAGCCGTCGGGATCAGCGACCTGTTCCTCGAACGCGGCGAGATCGTCTCGCAGCGCGGGCGCAAGAAGGGCGATATCGAACGCTATTTCGCCGAACCCGGCGACGCCGCCGGCGGCGCGCCGGTCGTCGTGCTGATCGACTCGGGATCGGCCTCGGCCTCCGAGATCGTCGCGGGCGCCCTGCAGGACCAGCATCGCGCGGTCGTGATGGGTGAACGCAGCTTCGGCAAGGGATCGGTGCAGACCGTGTTGCCGCTGACCGACACCACCGCGCTCCGCCTGACCACCGCGCGTTATTATACGCCGTCGGGCCGCAGCGTGCAGGAAGGCGGCATCGAACCCGATATCCGCGTGCCGCAGATCTCGGACCCCGACTATGCCTCGCGCCCGAAGTTCCGCGAAAGCGACCTGCGCCGCCACCTCGTCAACGAGAAGAAGGTCGACAACGGGCTGCTCGAAAAGGACGAAAAGGCCGATCCGCGCTTCACCGCGACCGCCGCCGACCTGAAGGCAAAGGGCATCGAGGACTTCCAGCTCCACTATGCGCTGCAGACGATCGGGCGCATCGGTCCGGTCACCCCGCGCATGGCGCAGGGTAGCAAACCGGCGGTCAAGCCCGCCAAGCCGACCGCACGCAACTAAGGGCCTCGGGGCATGCTGAACTCGCGCCTCGCCGCGCCCGTCGTCGCGTTCCTCGCGCCGCTGCTGCTCTATGGCGGCGCGCTCGTCTCGCAATATGGCTTTGGCCTCCATCCCTGCGAGATGTGTTACTGGCAGCGCTGGCCGCACCAGGCGGCGATCGTGCTGGCGCTGCTCGCGCTGCTGCTCCGCCGCAACGACAAGGCGATGCGCGCGCTCACCCTGCTCGCCGCCGTCGGAATTGCAGTGAGCGGCGCGATCGGGATTTTCCACGCAGGGGTCGAATATGGCTTTTGGGAAGGCATCACGACCTGCGCAACGGGCGGTAGCGGTCCGGTTTCGCTCGACTCGATCATGAACGCGCCGCTGATCCGCTGCGATACCGCGCAATGGACGCTGTTCGGCATCTCGCTCGCCGGGTTCAACGCGATCTTCTCGTTGGGTGCCGCCGCACTTGTCTTGACCTTGCTGCGCCGGAAGACCACATCGGCGGCATGACAAAGAAGCGCACCACATCGATGATCCGCGTCGACCAGGCGGGCGAATATGGCGCGACGCGCATCTATGCCGGCCAGCTCGCGGTGATGGGCGACCGCCACCCGATGGCGCGCGAAATCGCGCATATGGCCGAGCAGGAAGAGCGCCACCGCAAATTCTTCGATGCGATGGTCGCACGGCGCGGCGTGCGCCCGACCGCGCTCCAGCCCTTCTGGAACGTCGCGGGCTTTGCGCTAGGCGCGGTCACGGCCGCAATGGGGCCGCGCGCCGCGATGGCGTGTACTGCTGCGGTCGAGACCGAAATCGACCGCCATTACCAGCATCAACTCGACGAACTGGGCGACAGCGACCCCGAACTTAGCGCCGCAGTCGAGGATTTCCGCGCCGAGGAACTCGAGCATAAGGAAGCAGCGCTCGCGGCGGGTGCCGAAAGCGCTCCCGGCTATCCGGTCCTCAGCCTCGCGATCCGCGCGGGTTGCCGCGCAGCCATCGCGCTGTCGAAACGTATCTGATAGACTAACCGCCGGCGGCCGTTCACGACGGATGCAGGTAGCGGCTGCCATGCCGCCTGAAACGACAAAGGAAGATCGAGATGACCCGCCTCCCCCTGTTCGCGCTGATCCTCGCCGGCAGTGTCGCCGCCATGCCCGCCGCGGCGCAGCAGACGGTGGAGGCCGAAAAGATCAATCAGGTCATCGTCTATGGCAACGACCAGTGCGAACAGTCGAGCCCCGACGAAATCGTCGTCTGTAACCGCCTGCCCGAAACCGAACGCTATCGCGTGCCCGAAATGCTGCGCGGCAATCCGCTCGACGTGCGCAACGAAGCCTGGGCGAACAAGGTCGTCGCGGTCGAGCGCGTCGGCCGTTTCGGTACCGACAGCTGCTCGCCGACCGGCCTCGGCGGCTTCACCGGCTGTACGCAGCAGTTGGTCGCGGGCGCCAAGGCCGAGCGGCAGGCCGCGAACAAGACCGACTGGCAGGCGATGATCGCCGACGAGCGCGCCAAGCGCATCGCGGGCATCGACGCCGCATCGGACCAGGTCGAAGCCGCGGTCGTCGCCGAGGAACGTGCGCTCGCCGAGCGGCAGAAGGCGGCGGAAGAACTCGAACGTCAGGCGAGCGGCCAGCCCCCCGCGCCCGCGGCGCCCGACGAAGCCGACGCCGCCCCGCTGCCGACCCCGCCGAAGCCCTGAGGCTGCACGCCCCCACACCCCCAAAACACCCCGGACCGGCGCCCCAAATAGCCGGAAACACTGCCAGAATTGCACCGATTTTGCGGCCCAACGCGTTTTCGTTGCGAATCCGCGCCGAATTGAGTGCAAAAATTAACGAATCGCTGGCAAGCTGTCTTGACTTGGGAATTTTTGGGGCAAAACGTGCGGTTCTGGGAATCGCCAGCCTAAGGGGGCTGTAAACATGGCAACAGCATTTGGTCCGCGCCTGTGGAGGCGCACGGCAGTTAGCGTGCCGCCGGCACGGAGTCTGGGTCGCCGAATGACGTGGCACGCCGCCGCCGCCCTCCTCGCTTTTGCCGCGCTCCAGATCTGGCTCGTGATGAGTGCCATGGCCGCCGGGGCGCCGTCCGCCCTCATCGTCGTCGCTCTCGTCATGCTGCTCGCGCTTGCGCTGCCCGTTGCGCGCTCGACCGAACGCCACTGGTACCGCCTCAGCCGCCAGGCGCTCGCAAGCTGGGGCCTGCACGCGCGTTTCCGCCGCGACGTCCGCCGCCTGTGGGTCGCGGCACTCACGCTGCCCTTCCTGTGGATCAGCGGCGCGATGGCCGCCACCGACGCGATCGCCGCGATCATCAAGTAAGCCCCTTCCGCTTTCTTCGTCATCCCGGACTTGATCCGGGATCCATTCCGACAGCGAAGTCATGGACCCCGGATCAAGTCCGGGGTGACGACGTTTGATGACTTTATTTTGACCCTTGCCCGCGCGCCGTATAGGGCGCGGGGATGCTGACCGTTTCCGAAGCCCTCGATCGCGCGCAGATGCTGTGCGACGCCGCCGCGAAAGCCGGTGCCGACGCCGCCGACGCCCTCTATTATTGCAACGCCGCGACCTCGGTCTCGATGCGGCTCGGCGCGCTCGAGGATGTCGAGCGGTCCGAGGGGCAGGATATTTCACTGCGCGTCTTCGTCGGCCAGCGCAGCGCGAGCGTGTCGACCGCCGACATGGACGCCGGCGAACTTGCAAAGCTGGTCGAACGCTGCGTCGCGATGGCGCGCGAAGCCCCCGAGGATCCCTATGCGGGCTTGGCGCCCGAGGAATTGCTCTTCAAGGGCGCCGTTCCCGATTTCGACCTCGACGACAATAGCGAAGCCGATCCCGCCGCGCTGCGCGAAGCGGCCCTCGCGGTCGAGGAAGCCGCGCGCGCCGTCGCGGGCGTGACCAACAGCGAAGGCGGCAGCGCGAGCCACAGCCGCACGCGCTTCGCGCTCGCGACCAGCCACGGTTTTGCCGGCGGCTATGGTTCGAGCGGCCACAGCCTGTCGGCGAGCGTCATCGCCGGCGAAGGCGCAAGCATGCAGCGCGACTATGGCTGGCACAGCGCGCACCACCTCGCCGACCTCGAAAGCGCCGCCGACATCGGCAAACGCGCCGGCACCCGCGCGGTCGCGCGGCTGAACCCGGGCAAGGCGCCGAACGGCAAACTGCCGGTGTTGCTCGACCCGCGCGTCAGCGGCGGTATCGTCGGCCATCTGCTCGGCGCGATTGCCGGACCCGCAATCGCGCGCGGGACGAGCTTCTTGCTTGGCAAGGAAGAACAGATGCTGTTCGACAGCAGCATCGTTATCCGCGACGAACCGCATCGCCCGCGCGGCCTGCGCAGCCGCGCCTTCGACGGCGAAGGGCTGCCGACCGCGGCGCGTAATCTGGTCGAGGGCGGCAAGATCACCGGTTGGTTGCTCGACACTGCATCGGCGAAGCAACTCGGCCTGACCCCGACCGGTCACGCCAGCCGCGGCGGCGGCGCTTCGGGGGTCGGCGCAAGCAACCTGAACCTTGCGCCGGGCAATGTGACGCCCGCGGCGTTGATGGAAGGCATCGCCGATGGAGTCTATATTACCGAGCTGATCGGCCACGGCGTGAACCCCGTGACCGGTGATTACAGCCGCGGCGCATCGGGTTTCCTGATCAAGGATGGCGCGCTCGCCGGGCCGATCGCCGAATTCACGATCGCGGGCAATCTGATCGACATGTTTGCGGCATTGATCCCCGCGAACGACCTCGAATTCCGCCACGCCGTCAACGCGCCGACTTTGCGCATCGACGGCATGACCGTCGCGTCAAGCTAGAACCAATGCCCGGTCGCAACCTCGAGGCCGCGATCGCCGCGACGCGCGAGGTCGGCGACATGGCAATGGCGCGCTGGCGCGGCGAGGGTCAGGCGGTGAATGTCTGGAACAAGTCGCACGACAATCCGGTCAGCGACGTCGACCTCGCAGTCGATGCGCGGCTGAAGGCCGTACTCGGCGCAATGGTGCCCGAGGCGGGTTGGCTGTCCGAAGAAACCGCCGACAATGAAGCCCGCCTGTCGTGCCGCGCGATGTGGTGCGTCGACCCGATCGACGGCACCCGCGACTTCATCCGCGGCCGCCCCGGCTGGTGCGTGTCGGTCGCGCTGGTAATCGACGGCACCCCCGAATTCGGCATCCTCTACGCTCCCGCGCTCGACGAATTGTGGGTCGCGCAAAAGGGTCAAGGCGCGCAGCTCAACGGTGAAGCGCTGCATGCCAGCCAGCGCACGACCTTCGCGGGATCGCGCGTCCCCGCCGACGCGCTGCCCAAGGTCGACAGCGACCTCGTCATCGTCACCAAGCCGAACAGCATCGCGCTGCGCATGGCGCTCGTCGCCGACGACCGCGCCGACCTGGTGGCGACGTTGCGCTGGGGGTTCGAGTGGGACGTCGCCGCCGCGGCGCTGATCGCCAGCGAGGCGGGCGCGTCCGTCACCGACGCGTTCGGCGCGCCTTTGCGCTTCAATACCCCCCGCGCGCAGGCGTTCGGCGTCATCGCCTGCGCGCCCGGAATCCATGCCGCGGTCGTCGACCGCTTGCACGATCGGGCGGTCGCTCTTACATCGGCATCCTGAGCCGCGTCCGCGGCTTCAAACCACCGCACTTCGCTTGACAATCGGCCCGACTCACCTTAGTTGCGCGTCCATTCCGACAGCCTGACCGGACGGCGAAGCGCCCTCGTGCGCATCGTGGTCCGTTTTTTGCGTTGGAAAATCAGACGCTTTGAGATGGGGCCGATTGCCAGCGGCCTCGTGGAGCAGGAGAAAGTTACCAATGGCACGTATTGCGGGCGTCAACCTGCCCACCAACAAGCGCGTAATCATCGCACTTACCTACATCCACGGCATCGGTCGCAAGACCGCCGTCGACATCGCCGACAAGCTCGGCATCGACCATAGCCGCCGCGTTCAGGATCTCTCGGATGCCGAAATCCTCCAGATCCGCGAAACGCTCGACGCCGACCACACGGTCGAGGGTGATCTTCGTCGCAACACCGCGATGAACATCAAGCGCCTGATGGACCTCGCCTGCTACCGCGGGCTGCGCCATCGCAAAGGCCTCCCGGTCCGTGGCCAGCGTACGCACACCAATGCGCGCACCCGCAAGGGCAAGGCAAAGGCGATCGCCGGTAAGAAGAAGTAAGGTTTTGAGCGCGTCCATCCGGGCGCGCTTCCTTACTTTTCGCCGTTGGTCATCGAAAGAAGCCGACGGCAGCTTCGAAGAATTCAGGATTTAGGATAGCAACATGGCTCGTGAACCGCAGCGCCTTCGTCGGCGCGAACGCAAGAACATCTCGTCG
>JAESGS010000742.1_pt1 | contig 16404 bp, 23 predicted proteins | sample 9269761 | NCBI WGS metagenome assembly JAESGS01 (sample SAMN15741799, study PRJNA653493) | algae metagenome | isolation source: Cyanosarcina radialis HA8281-LM2 and co-occurring heterotrophs from damp... | place: USA: Makauwahi cave, Hawaii | collected 2011-01-06 | reverse complement strand
AGGACGTGACCGCCAAATGCTACGGCGGCGACGCGACCCGCAAGAAGAAGCTCCTCGAAAAGCAGAAAGAGGGCAAGAAGCGGATGCGCGAATATGGCAACGTCAACATTCCGCAGGAAGCCTTCATTGCGGCGCTCCGGATGGGTGACGACGCCTGATCTGCCTCAGGGCTGACGCGTAAAGAATAGAACTGATTCCACTCAGGCGGCGCTGCGGGGGCAGCGTCGGCCTGCCTGTCCGCGTCCGTGATTCCCGAATCCGGATCATGCGGTGATGCCGTCGGTCGCCTTGCCGCGCGGTCCCGACGGCCGCGCGCCGTTCCGCGAGTTGCGACACAGCGTCGCGTTCGGCCGGACTAATCGTCGTGCCACAGGCTGCCATATGGGCGCGGTCAATAATGACAAAAAAAGGACAGATTAATGAAGCTTTCCGCTCTCCCCTCGCTGGCGGTCGTCACCGCGCTTGCCATCGCTGCGCCGGCCGCCGCCGAACCGTTCAAGGGGCCCTATGTCGGCGCCCAGGCCGGTATGGTGCATAACAAGGTCGGGACGATCGACGCCGACGTGGGTTCGGTCACCGTCAACGATTCGAAGGACGCCTTCACCGCCGGCATCTTCGCAGGTTACAATATTCAGCCGATCGCGCGGATCGTCGTGTCGCCCGAAGCCGGCTTTAACATTGGCACGAGCGATGCGATGTCGCTGAAGGGTGCGACGACGATCGGGGCGGTCAATCCGCGCTACGCGTTCGATCTCGGTCTGCGCGCCGGATATCTGATCGACGACAACTCGCTGATCTATGCGCGCGGCGGCTATGAAAATCTCAACGCGACCGTCCACGCCCTCGACGGCAAGGTTCCGGTTCGCGATCGCGATACCTTCGACGGCTGGTCGATCGGCGGTGGGTACGAGCGCGTGATCACCGGCGGCATCTCGGCGCGCGTCGAATATCGCTACAGCGACCTCGGCGGCAGCGACGGCAAGTTCGACCGTCACCAGGCGTTGCTGGGCGTCGCCTACAACTTCTGAGAAAGCCAAACCTTTCGAAGGCAAGGCACGGGCGCACCGGTGGGTGCGCCCGTTCGCTTGTATGCCTTGGGCTATCCTAACGGGTCGTTGTCCCGGCACGGCCGCATCCCTACCTGCCGTCCTTGTTGTGAGTCCGACCGGAAAGGCGATGGGCGTGCTTGATCTCGACGATCTGGCCATTTTTGTGGAAATTGCCGACGCTGGCGGTGTGTCTCCGGCCGCGCGTCGGCTTGGCGTTTCCAAATCGATCGTCAGCCGCCGGCTTTCGCGGCTCGAGCGCGAACTTGGCGTCCAGCTTTTGGCCCGCACGACGCGCGGTGCCGCGCTGACCGAGGCGGGGAGCACTTTTCGTGACCATGCGGCGCGGATCGGTGCAGAAATGGATATGGCGCGTGAGGTGATGGTGCCGGTGGGCGATCTGCGTGGCCGACTCCGTCTCGCGGTGCCGCTTGCCTATGGAACGACCCATTTGGCGCCGATCCTTGCCGAATTGGCGCGCCGACACCCCGCGCTCCAGGTTCAAACATCCTATAGTGAGGATTTCGTCGATCTGGTGAGCGAGGGCTTCGATGCCGCGATCCGTATTGGTCATTTGGCGGATTCGTCCCTCGTCGCGCGGCGCGTGGGGGCGGTGCGGCCGCTGCTTGTGGCGAGTCCCGCCTATATCGATGCGCATGGGGCGCCGCGAACGCCCGTCGAGATTGGCGATCATGAGGCGCTGATGCAGGGCACCGAAAGTTGGCGCTTTATGACAAAGACCGGACTGGTGTCGGTTCATCCGCAGGGCCGTTTCAAAACGGCCAACGCCTTCGCGCTTGCCGAGGCTGCGAAAGCGGGCATCGGTATCGCCTATTTGCCCGATTCTGTGGTCGTGGAGGAAGTGGCTTCGGGAGATCTTCGCGTGATCATGCCGAATTACCCCCCGGCGGAGACCGGCATTCACGTCGTGCGGCCGGCTGGCATTCAAGCTCCGCGCAAGGTTCGTATCCTCATCGACATATTGCTGGAGTATCTGGGCAAGTCGAAAAACGCACCGAAACTTGCGCGGCGGAGAATAGCGTGATGCCCATACCCCGACGCCGCCCCGTGTCAGGGGCGGGGCGACGAAGGGGAGAGAAACGGGAGGTGCGTCGGCGCCTACATCTCGATGGTGATGCGGATCTTCGACGGAGTGGTGCCAGCGGCGTGGGCGAGTTCGGCGCGCATGCGGGTGACGAGGTCGGAGAGGTGATCGCTGCCCGGCGCGCTGTCGCGGCTTAGCAGTTCGGTCGGCGAAGTGCCGAGCAGCGCGGCGAGTTCGTGTAGCCGCGCGAGCCGCGGGCGCGAACGGCCCTGTTCCCAATAGCAGATCGAGGTGACGGTAACGCCGAGCTGGTCGGCGAGGTCGGTCTTGCTAAGGCCTTTAGCCCGGCGCAGTCGTGCGAGCCGTTCGCCGAGTACTTCAAAGGTGGGGCCGTCTGGGTGGTCGTGGATCACAGACTTGCAACCTTTCAGACTTCAAGGTGCAACATTACCAAAGTTAAGCCGGGTTCGGCTTTCAACATTTCACCGATCTGGCGCGGCGAAAATGCGTAGTACGATATGTGTAGTCCTATGGATCGGGGGGCGGATTGCGGCGGGCGCCCGGCGCTCCTATCGTGCCCGGACTGGGAGGTCGTGATGGCCGGAACGGACAGGCAGGCGCGGTTGGCGCCCCGGATCGAGGATGTCGCGGTGCATTGTGCGCTGAACGACGGGACCGCGGTATGCCTGCGCACTATTACCCCCGACGACGCGCCGCTGATCCGCGAGGGGATCGCCAAACTGTCCGCCGAGTCGCGCTATTTGCGCTTCTTCTCGCCCGCGCCGGTGTTGCCCGACGCGGTTGTCGAGCGGCTCGCCGACGTCGACGGACACGACCATATCGCGTGGGGCGCGATCTGCAGCGACTGCCCGGGGCGGCCGCCGATCGGCGCGGTGCATGCGGTGCGGCATCGGCACGACGGACCCGTGGGCGAATTTTCGGTCGCGGTGCTCGACGCATTTCAGGGGCAGGGGCTGGCGCGGATGATGACTGCGGCGCTGCTCGTCCACTGCCGCGCCGAGGGGCTGGACGTTCTTGACGTGCATATGCTGTCCGAAAATGCGGCGGCGAAGCGGCTGGTGAAATCGATGGGTGCGGCGTGGGCAGGCGAGTCAGCGGGGGTCGCTGAATATCGGCTCGACGTCGCTGCGGCGATCGAGGCGCTGCGCGCCGATGGCGACGCGCCGGGGGTGCAGGATGTGCTGCGGACGCTGGAGGGGGCGAACGGGGCCGCGGACTAGTCCCTCCCGCCGCCCTGGGTCGCTGGTGGCAGCGGGAGGGTGGTCCGTGAAATGGTTCGCTGAAAGCGAGTTCCCGTCCCATTTAGGGTCAATATCGCGGATCGCCGGGTGCTGCGGTGATCGAGATCACAGGCGAGGAAAAAGGCGACGGCCATGACAAAGGGCGCCGGAATCGACCGGCGCCCTTCACCCTGCCCTTTAGGGGAGGCAGCCCTTATTTTTTGGCGGGGTCGGCCGGCGGCGTGGCGCCGGTTTCCGACGGAGCGATTTCGCCATTGTCGTCCATTGCGTTGGCCTTTTCCTCGCCCGCGGCTTCGACGGCGTCGGCCTTGGCTTCGGTGGCTTCCTTGGCCGGACCTTCGGGCATGGCGTCGGCCTGCTCGTCGATCACGTCGGCCTTGGCTTCGGCCTGATCCTCGACCTTGTCGGCGGCCGGGCTCTGGCAGGCGCCGAGAGCAAGGGCCGAAGTGGCGGCGAGGGTAATGAACATCTTGCGCATATCGAGTGACTCCCAAAGTTGACTCGGGGGCTTAACGCCGGGTGAACGAGAGAGTTGCAATAAAATCGTCATGGCACTGGAATTGTGCCGCTTTTTGTTTCGGATAGCGGCGGCAGCCGTTCAGTCCCGCGGCTTGACCTTAACCCAGACTTGCACCGTCGCGGCGAATTTACCGGGCGCGGGCGGGGTGACGTCGATCCGTTCGGCGGTGACGAGCTCGCCGGTCGCGAGGTTGAAGCTGGCCCATGGTTTGGGCATGCGGCCGAAGCTCATCTTCTGGATCGGCTGGCCGGTGGCGGTGTTCATGATCGTTGCGTTGATACCCATGGCGCGCCGGTAGCGAGCGGGGGCGGCTCCTGTCTAGGTCCGACCTTGGCCGCCACGCAAAAAAAGAGGGCGCCGGAAGCGCCCTCTCTCTATCTGGTCCGGTCCCGCGGGCCTCAGAAGCGCTGTTGGCGCTCGTAGAGGTCGCGGTAGTGCTGGATGCGTGTCACGCGCAGCCCCGGCATGCCGCTGCGGTCGATCGACCGCTGCCAGCCGGCAAATTCCTCGAGGGTCAGCCCATAACGTTCGCACACTTCATCGACAGACAAGAGTCCACCGTTAACGGCTGCGACAACCTCTGCCTTGCGGCGAACGACCCAACGGGTCGTCGACGGCGGCGGCAGCGTGTCGAGGGTTAAAGGTTCACCGAGGGGGCCGATGACCTGTGCGGGCCGGATTTTCTGATTCTCGATCATAGTCATTCCATATTTTCACCGTCGGGGGGGGATTTTTCCGACGCGTTTTTCTTTAAATCGGAGGGACTCAACATCGGCTGAAATCCTCTGGTAAACAGGCTGTTCATAGTTTCCGGCGAGGCGTTCAGATCGTCCGACAAGTCGAAGAAGCGAACGACCCGCGGCACCTTTTGTTCCGCCATGCGGGTCGTCCCGCAAAGAATATGACGAAGGGCGTTAAGCGTCGCGGCGTGCGATTCGCGGTGCGCCTGCGTCCGCAGTTGCCGGACGGTCGGCAGCATGGCCTGACGCGCGCTCGAGACAGCCAGGATGATGTCGAAGTCGGGCTTCGACAGTCGGGCCGCACCGGCAATGCGTGGCAGTTCGGACGGGGCGATGTTCATGCGACTCGTCTACGCGAGAGGAGCTAAGGTCCCGTAAATGCCCGTTTCAGAACCCGTTAGCGAAGCTTAATCCGCGTCAATATCTTGACAGGCGCGGCGGAAAAGCTGGTATTTTTGGATATGCATCCCTAGATGGCGCCGACCATGATCGACACGATTTCTTCTCCTGCCGGGCTCGCCCAGGCCGACTTTCAGCTCGCTTCGCCGCTGAAGGACCGGCGAATCGTCGTCGCGATGTCGGGTGGAGTCGACTCGAGTGTCGTCGCCGCGCTCGCCGCGCGGTCAGGTGCCGAGGTGATCGGCGTGACGCTCCAGCTCTATGATCATGGCGCCAAGGCGAAGCGCGTTGGCGCCTGCTGCGCCGGGCAGGATATCCGCGACGCGCGCGCGGTCGCCGACCGGCTGGGCTTTGCGCATCATGTCTATGATCATGAAAGCCGCTTTCGCGACACGGTGATCGACCAGTTCGCCGATGAGTATCTGGCGGGGCGGACGCCGATCCCGTGCGTGCGTTGCAACATGGGGGTGAAGTTCACCGACCTGTTCCGCCTCGCGAAGGAACTGGGCGCCGACTGCCTCGCGACTGGACATTATGTACGCCGGGTGATGGGACCCGCGGGCGCCGAATTGCACCGCGCGGTCGATCCGGCGCGCGACCAGAGCTACTTCCTGTTCGCGACGACGCAGGACCAGCTCGACTTTCTGCGTTTCCCGCTCGGCGGGCTCGAGAAGAGCATCGTGCGCGAGATTGCGCGCGACCTCGGCCTCGGCGTCGCGGGCAAGCCCGACAGCCAGGACATCTGCTTCGTTCCCGACGGCGATTATGCGACGCTGGTCCGGAAGCTGCGTCCTGAGGCCGACGACCAGGGCGATATCGTCCATGTCGACGGCACGGTGCTCGGCGCGCACAAGGGCCTCATCCATTACACGGTCGGCCAGCGGCGCGGGATCGAGATCGGCGGGCAGGCCGAGCCGCTGTATGTCGTCCGCCTCGATGCCGGCGCCAAGCAGGTGATCGTCGGCCCGCGCCGCGCGCTCGCCGTGGCGGGTGCGCGGCTGGGCGAGGCGAACTGGCTGGGCGCGGTCGACGGACGCGAGGTGCTGGCGAAGGTGCGCAGCATGGCGAAGCCGGTGCTCGCGCGCGTCGAGGGCACGCGGCTGGTCTTTGCCGAAGCCGAATATGGCGTCGCGCCGGGACAGGCGGCGGTACTCTATGATGCCGCCGACAACTCGCGCGTGCTCGGCGGCGGCTGGATCGAAGAGACGTTCGCGGCGGACGATCTTCAGGCCGGAATAGATTGAACTTTTCGCCCTGATGCCGCAGCTTGGCGGTAATCAGGGGAGAAGAGAGATGGTCAATTGGGTCTTGCGCGGCGCCGTCCTGTTGTGGGCGCTGTTCTTCGTCATCGTCGGGGCACGCGGGTTGTTCGATCCCGCGAGCTATACCGAGACCTTTGGTATTGTCGTCGAGGGCGTGGCGACGAATACGATCCGCGCAGACCTGTCGGCCTTCTTCCTTGTCGCAGCGGGCGCCGCGTTGGTCGGTGCGCTGGTGCCGGGCTGGCTACGTGCGTTGCTTGTGCCCGCCGCGCTCTATGGCACCGCGCTCGCGGGGCGCCTGTTCGGGATCGCGAACGGCGACCTCGTCAATTCGGGGATCGTGCAGGCGATGATTATCGAGGCGCTGACCGTGTTGCTGATGATTGGCAGCTGGTGGGTCTTGTCGCGGCCGCAGGCGGGCGAGCCGATCGCGGGCGATGTCGTGCACTGAAATCGGTATGACCGGTCGCGATGGGAAGCGGCCGTCTCTTCTCCCCTCCCGCTTGCGCGAGGGGATATTCGAGCACTACTCAAACGGCAGCTCCCACCCAAAGCCGACTCTGTCGAAACGACGGATTTCCGCCGTTGCTTGTTATTTTAACCATTTTGTGAGTAACTGCACACCGGGTCGCTTCTGTTTTCCTTTGTGGTGGGAGGGGGCATATGGCATCGGGTGACGATAAACGGACAGCTTCGGATAGGCGGTCGGCCGACCGGCGCGTTGCCGAAGATCCTGATTTTAAAGGACCGGATCGTCGCAAGGGCGACCGGCGGACGGGCAAGGATCGCCGCTCCGACTGAGCGCGGCGGCGTGCGCGGACAGGAGACGGAATTTGACTGAACCGCGCGTCCCGCGCCTGAGCGTCGACATCGTGTCCGACGTGATGTGCCCATGGTGCATCATCGGCTGGCTGAAATTCCAGAAGGTCATGGCGCATTTTGCGGGTCGGCTCGATTTTCGCGTCCAGTGGCATCCGTTCGAACTCAATCCCGACATGCCGCCCGAGGGCGAGGACGCGGCGAGCCATGTCATGCGCAAATATGGCATCAGCGCCGAGCAGAGCCGCGCGAACAGCGGCAAGATGGCGGGGGTCGCCGCCGACCTCGGCTTCACCTTCAACCGCGGGCCGGATTTCCGGATGCGCAACAGTTTCGACGCGCACCGCCTGCTGACCTGGGCGGGGGCGCTCGAAGAGCCCGAGCAGGCCGGTGCGACGGGGGTGCAGACGGCGCTGAAGCTCGCGCTGTTCGCGGCGCATTTCACCGACAATCGTGATGTCAGCGACCATGCGGTGCTCGCCGACGTCGCCGCGTCGGTCGGGCTCGACCGCGAACGCGCGGCCGCGACCCTCGCGTCGGGCGAGTTCGGCGAGATGGTGCGCACCGAGGAAGCCTATTGGGCCGACCAGAATATCACCGGCGTGCCCGCCTTCATTCTCGGCGGGCGGATGTTGATCCCCGGCGCGCAGGATCCCGACGTGTTCATTCGCGTGATCGAGACGAAAGTGTTGGCGGCCGCCGCCTGAGGAACCGCCCCGGCCGCCACGCGTTTTCCGACCATCCTCTTTCAAGGAACTGGTCATGGCCGACGATCCGCGCAAAACGCAAGCAGACGACGCCCCCGAGGCGCACAACCGCGAGCAGGATGACGAGGAGGCGCAGGCGCAGAGCGTCGCCGAAGCCGCACGCCGCGACCGGCCGCTGGAAGAGAGCGACAAGGCCAGCAGCGGCGACGACAGCGACGATGTGCAGGATCTGGTCGACCATATGAATCAGATGGAACGGTCGGGCGTGATCGACATGGACGCATATCGCGGCGAACGCAGCGACGATGACGAGGATGACGAACTCGGTCCCGGCGGGATCGAGGATGACGAGCCGCGCGGCGCGCCATAGCCATCGATATGGCGCCGCACCCGCCGCGATTATCATGCGTTACAACCTATAGCGGACCTGCCTTATTGGGATTTCGCTAAACATCCGCCGGTAGGATCGCCGGCATGTCCGGACCCGATTTTCATTACCCGCGGCGCCGCGCCGTTCGCCGCCGCAAACCCGCCCGCTCGCGCCGGAGCACCGCGTCGAGCCTCCGGCTGGCGCCGCTGATGGCGGTCGCGTTCCTCGCGGCGTTGGCTGGTTTGCAGCGCATGCCGGGTGGAGCGATTGCCGATGCCAGCGACGCGATCGGAATGTCCATCATGGACAGCGCTGCACCAGCTGCAAAGGATGCGCTGTCGGCGCGCTTTGCGCTCTGCCACAGCGGCGGCGGCAGCAATTGCGTCGTCGATGGCGACACTTTCTGGTTCGCGGGCGACAAATATCGCATCGCCGACATCGACACTCCCGAAACGCATCCGGCGCGCTGCGCCGAGGAGGCGGTGCTGGGCGCGGCGGCGACCGGGCGACTCCATCGCTGGTTGAATGAAGGGTCATTCAGTCTGGAAAGCGCTGGCCGCGATGCCGACCGTTATGGCCGCAAGCTGCGCATCGTCACGCGCGGCGGGACGAGCGTCGGGTCGGTGTTGGTCGCCGAAGGACTGGCGCGACCGTGGGAGGGACGGCGGCGTCCCTGGTGCCGGGCCTAAGTCTAGTCGCGCGGCTCGTCGGTTTCGGCCTCGGTCTCGGTTTCATCGGCGTCCGCGTCAGCCTCCACATCGGCATCGTCGGCGGCGACTTCGGCCGCCCTTGTCGCGGCCTCGACCGCGTCGGCCGCGGTTGCGGCGTCGGATTCGTCGGGGGCTGGCGGAAGCTCGCCCCTCAGCGGCGGGTTCGGGCCGGCGAGCTGGCGGCTGATATCGGCGGCGAGCAGCTGCGCGACCGGATCGTCGCCGAGCGCGCCGAGTTCGCTGCGGCGCGCCGCTAGCGCGGCGGCGCGCTCTTCCTCCGGCAGCCTCGCGACATCGATATAGAAGCGCACGGCCTGTAGCCAGGGCGCGTCGTCGGTCAGCACATCCTCGGCCCAGCGGCTGAACGGACCGCCCGCCGCGTGCCAGGCGTCGTCCTGCCGATCGAGGAAGAAGAGGACGCGCGATCCACGCGGGAAGACATAACGGATGCACGCGCCGGCGAGGCTCTGCGGATGCGCGTCCTGAAGATCGTAGGGATTGCTGGGCAGAATGTCGCCGTCGGTCGCGATCATCGCGGGCAGCGTGATCGGGCGGTTTGGCATCGGGCCCTTGAGCGCTTCGACCGGCTCGACCGCGATCATCTGCTCGGGCGTGCTGTCGGGCTCGAAATCGCCTTCGGTGACGGTGCCGAGCAGGATGAGGTCGGCGCGCTCGACGAGTTCGAGGTTGGTCGGGACGCGGTAGCCGGGGGCGGGCGAGCAGGCGAGGGCGGGAAGCGGCGCGGTAAGAAGCGCGGTAAGAAGCGCGACAGCAGCGAGCAGGGAGAGGGGACGCATGGGCGTAGGGTAGCGGCGCGGCGGTGCTATGGGAAGCGGGCGCGGCTTTGGTGCACCCTATCTTGGTATATGGAGCCGACTCGATTCCTGTGCGTATGATGACCAGGCTCCCCTCCCCGGAGCGGCAAGGAGAAATGACCATGGCAGAGCATGACCATAGCGCGATCAAGGAAGGCCTGAATGTCGTCGGCGCCGACGGCGTCCACATTGGCACCGTCGACCATCTCGACGGCGAGCGCATCAAGCTGACCAAGGCCGACAGCGGCGACGGCAAGCATCATTACCTTCCCGCGGGCCTCGTGGCCGCGGTCGAGGGCGACACGGTCCGCCTGTCGGCAAACGCCGCGAACGCGGTCGACCTGTTCGAAGAAGCCGAATAGGCTTTGACGCGATAACAGAGGGCCGGCGCCGCAATCGGGCGCGCCGGCACCTGAACTGGCCCGCCCTTTCCCCTGGGGCGGGCCATTTTCTTTCGGACAACCTCCCGGCAAAGCGAAAGGGAGCCGGTTTCCCGGCTCCCTCCCCGATCGCGTTCGCGATGCGGTCTCTCCCTATCTCAAGGTGGGGAGCCAGGTGCACCCGGCTCCCCCCAGCGCAGCCACATCCCTATTGCAAGGGGTCGCCGCGGCTAGTTCCGTTCAGCGCGATTCGATCGCGGCGGTCGTGCGCGCCTGGATCTCGGCGGCCGACAATTTCGTGACGAGGCCGTGGGTCGCGCCCACTGCGCCATGATAAATCTGGGCGATCGGCACATTGTAGAGCTTGCCGCCGCGCACGACGACCGCAGTGTCGCCCTCGACGCTCTGCACGGTGCCGACGCTGTTGCCGCCGGTGTCATAAAGTTCGGCGCCCGCGCGGACCTGCTCGCGCGTTGCGAGGGTAAGGTCCGCGGCGTCGACCGCCTTGCCGACCGGGCTGATCACGCCATCGACCGTGTCCTGAACCGCGCCGCCGTTCAGCCCGACCTTGCCGACGAGATTGACGTTGGCGCTGCCGTCGGGCGCAAGCTGCGCGAAGGCAGGATATACGAGGAGGGCGGGAGCGACCGTCAGAAGGGCGAATGCTTTGCGCATGTCTGTCTCCGTCGTGGGTTGGGTTCGGCATCGGCGCCCGCCCGCGGGGGGGAAGGGGCGGCGCCGATGCCTACGGCGGGGAAACTTGTGCAAGGTCAGATTGTTGCATCGGATCTGACAGGTTGCGACGGGCCGCGCCGCGCGAGCGACGAGTGGCTAATGCGGGTTCGGGCTCGATGCCTTTCCCGGCGGCGCGGCGATCAATTTGTTGAGCGTCGCGAGGCGCCGGCGCGCCTCTGTCCAGTCGCGTTCGGGGTGTGCCTGGATCTGTTCGAGGAGGACGCGAACCTCCTTGCGGCGGTCGCCTTCGGTTACGGCCTGCATCGGCTTTCTCCTTTCGCGCCGGATTATAGCAGCGAAGCGGCGCAGCGGGCGGCGATCCGTCGTGCGGACGGGGCGGTTAGTCCGGCCCCGACGCCGCGTCGCTCCGTTCGTTCTGGCGCAGCAGGTCGCGTGCGCGCTGGCGGGCGATTTTGCGGTCGTGGCTGTTGTGGCGCAGGAAGGCGATGCCCGTGATGGCCGCCGCCACCAGCAACAGGATCAGGCCATAGGCAATGAGGGTTCTGGTCTCGATGATACCGACTCCTTCGGCGCGGCCGTTTTGCGCCGCAATAATTACGGATGCTTCGCTATTAGGTTCCATTTGCGGCGTCGCGGGTCCGGATCGAAGATCGCAAAGGTTGCCCATAACGCGTGCGGGCGAAAGGTCGCAAAGGTTGCGCGCGGGTGCGATGTTTCGCGCGCCAGAGCGGGTTGCGGATTTGACGGTTCAAAGAGCAAGGGGTGCGGGGCTGGCACGCGGCGGCAATGTAGGAAAGGCGCGCGCGGTCCTATTTTAGCTTGGGCTCGAACGGGCGCGGGGTGGCGCGGCGCGGCGGCGATGCCTATCTAGGCCGCGATGACGAACGGGGACCGGAAAATGGTGGTGGTGGCGCGGCTGCGCGCGGCGCCCTTGGTGGGGTGGCAGTTCGCGTGCGCGGTGCTGCTCGGCGTGCTGCTGGTGCGGCTCGATTGGGGCGGCGATCCGCTCGATGCGTTGCAGGCGATGATCTTCGGGCAGCCGCTGCTGTTGCTCGGTATCGCGGCGGTGCTGGCGGTGTGGGCCTATATCATTGGGATGTGGCGGCGGCGCGGCGATTACCTCCGCCACGACGGGGTGACGCTCTATCGCGGCGCGAGTGCCCAGTGGCCGCTCGCGCTGGTGCGCGACGTGGTGGTGGCGCGCGGCAATATGGGGCTGGAGTCGCTTCGGCTGGTCGTCGACGACGACAGCGAGGTCACGCGCGAGCTGGTGAAGCTCTATATGCTCGACGGCGCGCCCGAGGTGGTGCGCGACGGGGTGATGTTCGCGGTGGCGCGGGCGAGCGGGACGATGCGGCCGGCCACGGTGCATTGAGGGCTAGCAAAGCCGCAGGTTCCGGGGCGTCAGGCCGCCATATCCGCGGCGCGGGCATCTTCCTCGATACAGAAAAGCGCGCGGGATTTTCCGCCCGCCTTGGCGCGGTACAGCGCGGCGTCGGCACAGGCGATCAGCCGTTCCAGCTCGACGCCGAGCTTGGGCGCGGTCGCGATCCCGACGCTCACCGACACCGTCATGCTGATGTCGTCGACCAGATAGGGCTTGCTGATCTCGCGGATGATCCGGCGCGCGAGGAGTTCGGCTTCGCTTTCGTCGCGAAGGCCAGCCTGCAGCACGACGAATTCGTCGCCGCCGAGCCGCGCGACGACATCGTCGGCGCGCACCATCGATTCGAGCCGGCGCGCGACCTGTTCGAGCAGCGCGTCGCCGGCGGGATGGCCGTGGCGGTCGTTGATCGCCTTGAACCCGTCGAGGTCGAGGAAATGGAGCGCGACGAGGTTGCGCGCCCGCATCGCGCGTTCGGCGCGGTCCTGAAACAGCTCGCGGAGCACGAGTCGGTTCGACAGACCCGTCAGCGCGTCGGTGCGCGCGAGCTGCGCCATGTCGTGCCGCGCCGTATGATGCGCGACCGCCGAACGATGCAGATGCGCGACGGTCTGAAGGCTGAGGCCCGTGATCATCGCGACGATGAACGCCTCGATCAGGAAGAGTTCGCCGTGCAGCGCGATGCTGTGCGCTTCGGTTGCGTGCCAGGCGAGCGCGGCGACCGTCGGCACGGTGGCGATGAGCAGGCTGGTCACACAGATCGCGGGGCGCACCGACGTCCGCGACACGATACCGGCGCCGAAGCTGAAGATCAGGCTGACCGTGATCAGATGCAGCAGCGGATAGTGGACCGAGATCGCGGTGACGTTGAGCGCGGCGAGCAGCATGGCGGTCGCATAATTGCCCGCGGCGTACCGGCGTTCCCATCGCCTGAGGTCGTCATAGGAGGCGACAGGCTTCACCCGGTCATAGGCGCGGAAGGACGCGACGCGCAGGAGCGTCACCACCGCGCCGGCGGCGGCAAGCGCGAGGAGAAAAGCGCTTTCGATTTCATGTCCGACGAGCAGGCAGATGCCGACAAACACCGCGCCGAGCCCGAACACCGGGATCCACATGGAGAAGAGCATGTCGACGAAGTCGCGATAGACCGGCAGCGGAAGCGTTGCGGGGCTTCCGAACAGGTGCCAGCGCGTTGGACCCTCGATCGGCGGTGGGGATTCCGATCCGTTCATGATCCGGACCCTGCGCCGATAAGGTTAACGTCGGGTATGCCCTGCGGTGGATCGTTTTCGGGCTGGCGTGCTGTGTGGGCAGGACATCGCGAAACAGGGCGATGTTCCGGGAGGATCGCGAGTGTGTGCAAGGCAATTGGCGCGGGGTGATGTGGCCTGTTACGGCGGATTGAGGCGCGCGGCAATCCGGGCTCGATGCGATACGGCTGGTCGTCGATGACCACAACGGGATCACGCGCGAGCAGGTGAAGCTCTATATGCTCGAAAGCCCGCCCGAGGTGGTGCGCGACGGAGTGGTGTTCGCGGCAGCGCACATGCGCGGGGTGCCGGGTGGGGTTACGGTGAATTGAGGGAACGACATGAAAAATCGGCCCCCAAAATTCATATTATTCTCAAAAATTCAAACTGCTAGGTCAAGTGGCAGGTCTCGAATATCTTTTAGCCTCATACTTTCAATCATTACGCTTAACATCTCAACAGCCTCTGACTGGCCTATGCTCGCGACTGCTTCTACGAGCTCTGGCAATGCGAAATGGTACACGCAATCCAAGTCTCCAGTTCCCAAGCATAAGGAACTCAGGCGGCTCGGCAAAGGTTCAGCCGTCACGACGGCTATATGTGGAACTCGCCCTTTCCGCTTTCTGATAAGATCCAACGCCTCGGTCCGCGAATTTTGCGCGCGGTCACTGCGTATTGTCCATTTACAGGAGATCGAAGCATGAAGGGATGGGAGTTTGTGTTTCACAGATCTTAGATCGTCATTTCCAATAAAGCTAACGTCACAAATATCGTCGGTTTCATTAATGAAATTGTCGGATAATCTATCCTTATAAACTACTACGTCTGACGCCACGCTGTAGTCTCGCCCTAAAAGTCCGGCGAGCTCGGGATTCTCCATCGTTGCATTGTATACGGCTTCAAGGTGGCCGTATTGTTGAAATTTCGCGATGACGAGGGGGTTTCTGGAGCTAACCCGTTCGACCCTCCAGTCTCCTGGGCGAACGTTCGATAGCTTTGTAAAGGTCGACCGAACAAAATTCCCCACTGCATCTTCAAAGAGATTTCCAATAGTTTGGGCCGGTACCTTATTTCCCGGTGCCGCGCCGAGTTTGTTCGCTATGTGGTTGGCAATCGTCCTACTTGCCGGATTCGATGCGTCAGCGTTGCTCGCATTGCTTCCGTGTTTCGCGGTCGTCGTAAATGCGAGGAGGTTCTCGCAAAGTTCGGCATGGAATTCATCGCGAGACGAGTTGATCAAAGCGGTCAAGCTAGGCTGCCCTTACCGAAAAATGTTTCTGAACCGACAGAGCAATTTTTAGATTCTGCGCAACTGCTTTCGCTACCGGGGGTGGGAACGCGTTACCAACTTGCCGGTAAGCGGTCGTTTTACGGCCGTAGAATTGCCAGCTGTCAGGGAAACCCTGAAGGCGAGCGACCATCCTCACGGTCAGGCGGGGCATTCCGAAAAATTCTTGGTCTGGGGCAGTCTCAGCCAAGCTGCGTCCCTCTACGCCTAGTGATGCCCAAGCCTGTCGCGCTCGGGTCGGCCCAAGGTCCGGGCCTCCATGCTTTTTGGATCCACCGACAATCGTGGGCGCGATGTCATTCGCCTGCTGAGCCCAACGCTCAGCGCCCGCCCATCCGTTCGCTGCCATCAGATCTTTCAGCGTTTCCCCCACCGAAGGCGGATTGTGTGGATGTGGCGTGGGCCAATCGAACGCTTCGACCAGATCTTTACGCATCGCGACGATGACGACGCGTGGACGCAATTGGGGAACGCCGTAATCGGAGGCATTGAAGAGGCGCCAGTCGGCAAAATAGCCCAGCTTGTCGAGCTGTTGCTTGAGGTTAAGGCGGTAGTCTTCAAATACGGCCGAGAGAAATCCGCGCACGTTCTCGATCATCACGGCTTTTGGCCGAATCTCGTCGATCAGTCGCAGCGCGGCAGGAAAAAGATTTCGTTCGTCCTTATCTCCAAGCTGCTTTCCTGCCACAGAAAATGGAGGACAAGGAAGCCCACCGGTCAATAGCTCGACGCCTTTGTATGGCCGACCGTCAAACGAATTCATATCAGCAGTATGAACGTCCCATGTTGGCCGATTGAGACGAAGTGTCTTGGCGAAATCAGGTTCGATTTCCACCAAGGCAGAATGCTTGAAACCAGCCTGCTCCAGCCCCAAGGCTTGACCGCCCGCACCCGCGCAAAATTCGATAGATTGCATGGCTTTTCTCCTGCTTTTTGCAGAGTATGTTCTTGTTGTGTTCTAGTCAACACTCCTCGGTCTTAGACGGAAAACCCGCCCGAATTTCGCCGGTTCGAGCTCGCCGCCAGCACCTTCTTGCCTGTCGGGGTCAGTGCCCATTTGGCGCCCTGCTTCACGACGAGGCCCAGCGTGACGAGTTCGTCGCGGACGGGATCGGTGGGGAGTTGGGGGCGGCGGTTCGAGAGGCCTTCGAGGGTCGCGCGCTGCGGCTGGCTGAGGATCAGGAGTTTCTGTTTTTCGGTCATTTGGTTGGCCTTGTTTGATTGCGTCGCGGCGGGGTGGCGTCTGATGCCCTCCCCGCTGCGACTAACGGGCAAGCCCGTAAGTCTCGCTGCCCCTCCCGCAGGCGGGAGGGGTTTTCAAGGGGTCATTCGGCGGCGATGCCCGCTTTTGCGAACATGTCTTCGCCGTCGGCGTCGGCGTCGTTGACCGGCGCGGCGTCGTCGCTGGTCTTGGCTTTCTTGCGGCTGTCGAAGCTGGTCCACACGGTGTTCCAGTCGCCGCGCGTCGCGCCCTTGCTGTATTCGGTCGCGCGCGTTTCGAAGAAGTTGGCGTGCTCGACGCCGTTCAGCAGCGGGGCGAGCCAGGGGAGCGGGTGCTCCTCAATCATGTAGATCGGCGCAAAGCCGAGCTGACCCAGGCGCCAGTCGGCGATGTAGCGGATGTAGCGCTTGATCTCCTTCGGCGTCATGCCGGGGACGGGGCCCTGTTCGAACGCGAGGTCGATGAACGCATCCTCGAGCCGCACCGTCT
>JAESGS010000739.1_pt1 | contig 16495 bp, 19 predicted proteins | sample 9269761 | NCBI WGS metagenome assembly JAESGS01 (sample SAMN15741799, study PRJNA653493) | algae metagenome | isolation source: Cyanosarcina radialis HA8281-LM2 and co-occurring heterotrophs from damp... | place: USA: Makauwahi cave, Hawaii | collected 2011-01-06 | reverse complement strand
ACCTCCCTTTCACAGGGGCGATGCTCCCTGGGAGGGACGCGCTCACCCCCCTCCCTAACCCTCCCCCCCAAGGGGGGAGGGAATAAGACAGCGAACCCCGGCCCGTTGCCCCGTGTCCTATCGCGGAAGTCAAGTGTCCCGCCGCCACGGGGTGGCCCCGTGGCGGTGGCGGCGGTGGCGGCGGTGGCGGTCTCGACCTGTCGTAGGCGTTTTCACGCCGCCACGATTCGGAACAATCTCGGAAATTCCGCGAGACGCCGTCCGCCGCGACGCGGATACTGGCCCCATGACCGTCCTCGAAGACCACCTCGACCTCGACACGCCGGCCGGCCCGATGCGGACGTACCGGTACCGGCCGGCCGCGGCCGGGCGGTATCCGGGCGTCGTGCTGTTCTCCGAAATCTTCCAGCTGACCGGGCCGATCGCCCGGCTCGCCCGGCTGTACGCCGGGCACGGGTACGCCGTCGCCGTGCCGGAAATCTTTCACGAGTTCGAGCCGCCGGGGACGGTGCTGCCGTACACGCAAGCCGGGACCGACCGCGGGAACTTCTGCAAGGTCAACAAGCCCCTCCCGGCCTACGACGAGGACGCGCGGGCGGTCGTCCGCCATCTGCGCGAGTGGCCGGCGTGTACCGGGGCGGTCGGGGCGCTCGGCGTGTGCATCGGCGGCCACCTCGCGTTCCGGGCGGCGCTGAACCCGGACGTGCGGGCGGCGGCGTGCTTCTACGCCACCGACCTCCACAAGCGGAGCCTCGGGGCCGGGACGAGCGACGACTCGCTGGGCCGCGCGGCGGAGATCGGCGGCGAGTTGATGATGGTGTGGGGCCGCCAGGACCCGCACGTCCCGGCCGAGGGGCGGGCGGCGATCCACGCGCGGCTGACGGAGTGCGGGCGGACGTTTACGTGGCACGAGTTCAACGCCGCGCACGCATTCCTCCGCGACGAGGGCCACCGGCACGACCCGGAGCTGGCGGCGCTGTCGCAACAACTGACGCTGGCGCTGTTTCATCGGACGCTGCGGGCGTAGGTCGGGTCGAATGCGACGAGGCCCCACCGTCTTGGTTTTGTTCCCTCCCCCCTTTGGGGGGGAGGGTTAGGGAGGGGGGTAACCTCCCTTCCACTGGGGCATTCGCGTCGGAGGGAGGAAGCTCACCCCCCTCCCTAACTCTCCCCCCAAGGGGGGAGGGAACAAAAATCGGGCCTCGCAAAGCCTCGACCCGGACCGACAGGAACACCGCCCGGCTGATTTTCCCCATTTCCCTGTATGCGTCCGGCCGCGTCGCGGATCATGTCGGTATGAGTCGGCCGCCGTTGAGCTTCCTGTTCCCCCGCGACGACGGCGTGCCCGACGCGGTCCTGCTGCGGCGGTACGCCGCCGACCGCGACGAGGCCGCGTTCGAGCTGCTCGTGCGGCGGTACGCGGACGTGGTGTGGACCGTCTGCCGCGCCGCGGCCGGCGGGCACCACGCGGCCGAGGACGCGTTTCAAGCAACCTTCCTCACGCTGGCGAAGAAGGCCACGAGCGTCCGCGAGAACCTCGCCGGGTGGCTGTACCGCGTCGGGTACCGCGCGGCGCTGAAGGCCCGCGCCCGGCCGGCATCAACAATGACCGTCGAGCCTTCGACGGACGCGCCAGAAGTCGATGATGTCGCGCCGCTGATTCACGCCGAACTCGCGGCACTGCCGGACCGCTACCGGCTCCCCTTACTCCTGTGCGACCTCGACGGGTTGACGCACGCGGAGGCGGCGAAGCAGCTCGGCTGGCCGGTCGGCAGCGTGTCTGGGCGGCTCGTCCGCGGCCGCGAGCGGTTGAAGGAGAAGCTCGTCCGCCGCGGCGTCGCGCCGATGGCCGTCGTCCTTACCGCGATGCCGCTCGCCGCCGCGTCCCCCTTGATCCGAAGTTCCACGGCCGCCGCGACCGGCGGGTTCGTCCCGCCCGCGGCCGCCGCCCTTTCCCACGGAGTGATTTCCGCCATGCGCATCGCGAAGTTGAAACTGACCGCCGCCGTCGCCGCCGGGGTGATGGGCGTCGCGACCGTCATCGGAGTGTCAGCGGCCCCGCAGGACCCGAAGCCGACCCCGCCGCTCGCGGCCGCCGCGAAGAAGGACGAGAAGCCGGCGGCAAAGGCGCTGATCGCGAACGCGAAGCAGCGGGCACTGTCCGTCAACCGGATCAAGCAAATTCTGCTTGCGTGCCACAACTACCACGACGCGAACGGCCACTTCCCCGCGGACGTGATCGGCAAGGACGGCAAGCCGCTGCTGTCGTGGCGGGTTCTCATCCTGCCGTACATCGAGGAGGCCGCGCTGTACCAGAAGTTCAAGCTCGACGAGCCGTGGGACAGCGCGCACAACAAACTCGCGTCCGCGACGGTGGTGAAGCTGTTCACGAACGGCCACGAGCCGCAGCACACGAAGTACCCGATGACGTTCTTCCAGCGGCCGACCGGCAAGGGCCTGATCCACGACCCGGCCGGCCGGCCGACCGCCGACGAAGGCGGCGGTACCGGCGCGGGCGCGCCGCCGGCCGCCGGCTTCGGCGGCGAGGGTGCGGCGGCGGGCGGGGCCGGGCTGGCGGCCCCGGCGGATCGCGGCGGCAAGATTCGCCTCGTGGACATCACCGACGGCTCGTCGAACACGATCTTCCTCATCGAGGCGGAGAAGGCCGTCGAGTGGGCGAAGCCGGACGACCCGGGGTTCGACGTGGCGAAGCCGACGGACGTGCGGGGGCTGTTCGCGAATGTCCTCCACTGCGGCATGGCCGACGGGTCCGTGCGGACGTTCGCCGGCGGGCTGGGCAAGGACGCGGCGAAGGTCCTGTTCGGCCGGGCGGACGGCGTGCCGTTCAGCCCCGACTACCGCGGGACCGGCTGGGCCGGGTCGATCGACGACCCGAAGGAGGCGGCCGAGTTGGCCAAGGAACTGGAAGGGCAGACGGCCGAGTTGAAGAAGCTTCTCGACGAGAACCAGAAGTTGCAGCTGGAGTTGATGAAGCTCCAGGCCGAGCGGACGAAGAAGGCGTGGGGCGTCGGCGTAGCGGCGCAGCTGATCGAGGTCGAGCGGCTGATCGAGAACGAGCGCGAGCGGAAACGGCAGTTGGAGGAGCAGTTGAAGGCGGAGAAGAAGTGATTTCATATAGCCGCCGGCTTGCCGGCGGGGTTTTGCGAACCCCAAACCCCGCCGGCAAGCCGGCGGCTATATAGTTGCCGCCCGCGTGAGTCGGTCCCGCACGGCGGCCCACGCCGGCACGTCCGGCGGCATCTCGACTTCAATCCGGTCGTACCCCGCCGCGTCCAGTTCGTGCAGCGTCGCGTAGAGCGCCGCCGCCGCCGCCGCCGGGTCGTCGCCCAGTTTCAGCCGGAACACGCGCCCGCCTTCGTTCCCACGTTCGCCATGAGTTAACACCACCGGCGTCCGCGGGCTGTAGTGCTTCGCCATCAGGCCCGGCGACTTCGCGACCCCGTCCCCACCGCCGCCGGCCGCCAGCGGGCCGACCACGGCTTCCAACATGGTCGAAGTCACGAGGCCCGGCCGTAGGATGCGCACCCCGGCGGTCACGTCCACGACCGTCGATTCCAGCCCGCCGGGGCACGGGCCGCCGTCCAGGATGCCGTCGATCCGGTCGCCGAGGCTCTTCGAGACGTGCTCGGCCCGCGTCGGCGACAGCTCCGTCGAGCGGTTGGCGCTCGGCGCGGCCAGCGGGACGCCGGCGGCGCGGATCAGCGCCCGCGCCACGGCGTGGGCCGGGCAGCGGACGGCGACCGTCGGCCCGCCGGCCGTGACGACGGCCGGCACGGCGGAACCCTTCGGCAGCACGAGCGTCAAAGGACCGGGCCAGAACGCGGCGGCTAGCTCCGCCGCGACCGCCGGCCACGCGGCCGCGATCGGCCGAACGTCTTCGGGTCGGGCGACGTGAACGATGACCGGGTTCGTCGCGGGCCGGCCCTTGGCGCGGAAGATTTTCTTCACCGCAGTTTCATCGAGCGCGTTCGCCCCCAGGCCGTAGACGGTTTCCGTCGGGAACGCCACCAACCCGCCGCCGCGGAGCACTTCGGCCGCGGCGCGAACGGGCGGGTCGGCGGGTTGCAACGGATCGACGGGCCAAATCGGGGTCACGGCGCGGTTCCCGGTTTCCTTCGCAATCTGTGAGGATATTATTTACACTACGAATACTCGTGGAACGCGGACCTCGCCCCGCAGGAACGTCATGCCGCCGGCACGCAGTACCGCCGCTCTCCCCGCGCCGACCGCCGAGCAACGCCGCATCGCGATCGAGAACTTCGACCGCGCGCGGCAGGTCATGGCCAACGGGCAGTTCGACTACGCCATCCAGATGCTGCTCACCTGCTGCAAGATCGACCCCGGCAACTTCGGGTTCCGGCAGATGCTCCGCCGCGCGCAAAAGGAGAAGTACGGCAACAACCTCCGCGGCAGCCGGTTCAGCTTCCTGTCCACCCCGCGGATGAAGGCCCGCGTCAAGGCGGCGAAGGCGAGCGGCGAGTACCTTAAGGTCCTGGAGCACGGCGAGCAGGTGCTCGTCAAGAACCCGTGGGACGCCGGCACGCAGATGGACATGGCCGAGGCGTTCGACGCCCTCGGGTTCCTCGACCTCGCCGTCTTCAGCCTCGACCAGGCCCGGCAGAAGTACCCCCGCGACGCGACCCTCAACCGCGCCCTCGCCCGGCTGTTCGAGAAGCGGGGCGACTTCCAGAAGGCCATCGTCCTGTGGCAGTTGGTGCGGGAGGTCGTGCCGTCGGACGTGGAGGCGTCGCACAAGGCGAAGGACTTGGCGGCCAGCGAGACGATCGCCCGCGGCAAGTACCAGGAGAGCGTGGACGGGTCGAAGCCGTCGCCGATCCTCGGCAAGATGGACCAGCAGGCCGCCGAGAAGGTGGACAAGCTGACCCGCGAGACGGAGGCGTTGCAGAAGCGGATCGAGGCCGACCCGACGGAGCCGAGCCTGTACCTGCAACTGGCCGCCGCGTTCCGCAAGGTCGGCCAGGACGACCGGGCGCGGGCGGCCCTCCAGCAGGGGCTGGGGCCGACCGGCAACCACTTCTCGCTCCAACTGGAGCTGATGGAACTCGACTTGCTGCCGCTGCGGAAGAACCTCGAAGTCACCGAGGCCCGGCTGAAGGAGAAGCAGAAGAAGGGCGACACCGACTTCGACGACGACGGCCCGACCGAGCCGGAGCTGACGAAGCTCCGGGCGAAGCAAGTCAAGGAGATCATCGCCCAGGAGATCGGCATCTACCGCACCCGCGCCGACCGGTTCCCGGCCGACCTGTCGCTGCGGCTGGAACTCGGCACGCGATTGTTGAAGGCGGACATGGTGGACGAGGCGATCACCGAACTCCAGCACGTCCGCCGGGACGAGAAGCTCAAGGGCATGGCCGCGATGTACCTCGGCCTCTGCTTCCGCCGCCGGGCGAACTGGCGGCTGGCGCAGCGGAACTTCGAGGAGGCACTGCAATCCCTCTCGCCGGGCGAGGAACTGGCCCGCAAGGAGGTACTGTTCCAGCTCGCGACCGGCGCGGCCGAGATCGGCGAGTTGCAGCGGGCCATCGACCTCGGCCACGAGCTGGCGAACATGGACTTCTCGTTCCGTAACATCGGCAAGTTGCTCGACGACTGGCAGGACCGGTTGCAAAAGGTGTGACCCCGCACGTCATCCGCCTCCGCGGCTTCTGGGCGACGGCCGAGGTGGAACCCGGCCGGTTCCGCCATTCCCGCCCGTTCGGCCGACCCACCTTCCCGCCCGGCGAGACCGTCTGGCTCGTCGGCACCGCCGCGGCCGTGTGGCTGAACGATGAACTGCTGGGCGAGGCCGACGGCCGGTTCGCGTTCGACGTGACGGCGGCGCTGCTCCCCCGGAACGAGCTGCAAGTCGAGACGGCGACGCCGGACCCGCCGACGGACGTGGCGGTCGAGGTCCGGCCGGGCTAGGGCCGGCGAAGTCGGCTTCCTTCCCGGCGGGCGATTTCGTACCCTGCCGGGAATCCTCACCTGACCCAGCTCCCGGCGAGCCGACATGAACGTCACCCTTCCGAAGATGGCCGAGCCGTCCGCGATCCACGACGTGAAGTGGATCCCGCTGAAGTTCTTCCACGACCCCCGCGGGTGGCTGGTCGAGCTGTTCCGCAACGACCTCATCGACCCGGCGTTCCACCCGGTCATGGCCTACGTGTCCCAGACGAAGCCCGGCGTCAGCCGCGGCCCGCACGAGCACGTCGATCAGGCGGACTACTTCTGCTTCTTCGGCCCGTCCACGTTCCGCGTCTACCTGTGGGACGCCCGCGACAAGTCGCCGACCCGCGGGGCGAAGGAGGTCAAGGACGTGGGCGAGGCCGCGCCGTTCGCGCTGATCGTCCCGGCCGGGGTGGTCCACGCGTACAAGAACGTCGGGGACAAGGACGGGCTGGTGTTCAACGGGGCGAACCGGCTGTACGCCGGGTGGCTGAAGCAGGACCCGGTGGACGAGATCCGCCACGAGAAAGACCCGACCTCGCCGTACCAGCTGGACTGACTTCCGAAGTCCGGCTTCGACTTCGGAAGTCGAGCGGGAAGCGGGGCGTGTGCCGACTCCGCGAACGCCCCCGCGCGGGCTCGACTTCCGAAGTCGAAGCCGGACTTCGGAAGTCTGGGTTCCCCTCCCGTCGGGCCGGGCCGCCTCGTGTAACCGGGGCAAACTTCACCCCCCGCGCGTCGATCATGGTGGTACGGTAACATGAACTTGCGGAGGCGGTGCGGCCCGCGTATAGCCCCCGGTTGAGGGGGATTCGTCATGAGAAACGTCTTGCTCGGCGGGGTGTTGGCCGTGGGCCTCGGGGCGGCCGCCGCCCAGGACAAGCCGGCCGCCGTCCCCCCGCCCGTCACCTGGGTGGCCGTCGCCCAGGACAAGCCGGCCGTGCTGCCGCCGCCGAAGCCGGCCGACGAGCCGCGGAAGTTGCGGGCCGAACTCGAGGCGCTCGCCGCCGAGCGGGAGGCGGCCGCGAAGGACCTCGCCGACGGGCCGCCGTTGGCGGCCGAGCGGGCCAAGCTGCGGGCGCAACTGCTGGACCTCATCAAGAAGGTCGGCGAGAAGAAGCCGCCGGCCCCGGCCGTCGTGATGCCGCCGGCGACCGTCACCCCGAAGGCGGTCGAGCCGGCCCCGAAGCCGAAGGTCGTGATCGACGAGAGCTTCAAGCCGCTCGACCCGCTCGGGTACGCGCGGAGCCTGTACCTCGCCGGCGACGTGGAGGCGGCCCTGCAAGCCTTCCACAACATCGACCCCGACACGCTGCCGAAGGAGAGCCGGCTGTTCGTGACGTACATGTCGGCCTGCTACCTCCGGGACCAGGGGAAGGCGACCGAGGCGGCCGCGCAGTTCCGGGAGGTGGCGAACGCGAAGGACGACAAATTCCTCGCGGAATACGCAATTTCTCAACTACAGATGATGAAGGACCGGCAGGAACTTCAGACACAACTCGAACAACTGCGAGCCGGGCGCAAATCGAAGTAGAATTTCGCCCGGATTATTGCGGATTTCCCGTGCGATCGGAACAACGCATAGTAAAGAATGGACGAGTGCGATGCCGACGACCGAAGACATCACGAAGGCGATCCGCGAACGACTGACCACCGGCGACGGGCTGGACGAGTTACTCGACCAACTGTCGCGGTCGGTCGTTCAAATGGAACAGCGGCTCGCCGCCGCGACCGGCCCCGAGGGGGACGGCGTTCGGGCCGAGGCATCGCGGTTGCAGCAGGACATCGACGAGCTGACTCGCCTCGGCGAAGGCCGGCTGCAACGGCTCCACGCGGACGTGGTGGCCCTCGTGCGGAAGGGAAGCCTTCATCGCCTGTACGGACTGCCCACCTGACATGGCCGTGACACCCGCCGACCTGCTGGCCGCCTCATTGCCGCCGCGGCTCACCTTCGCGCCGTCGAACCAATCCGCCAACCCGACTGACGACCCCGGCACGCCCGCCCAGGCGACGTTCGACAACGTCCTCGCGTCCGTCCAGTCCGCCGCCCCCGCCGAAGCCGCCGCCACGCCGGACGTGCCGCCCGACACCGGGTTATCGACGCTCGACGGCGATGCGTTGCCCGCCGACTTGCTCGAAGCGTTCTTCGACGACGACCCGACCGCGGCCGACGCCTCCGCCCTCGGGTTGCTCCTCGCGGCCGTGACGGTGAACCCGCCGGCCGCACCGACCGTCGCCCCCGTGGCGGTGGCGGCGGTGGCGGTGTCGCCGCCCGCGGCCGCCGTGCCGGAAGCCGTGGCCGCGGAGTTGCCGCCCCTCCCGCCGACCGAGGTGCGGTCGCGGGCCGACGAACTCCGCCTCGCGCAGTCCCCGGCCCAACAACTCGCGGCGACGGCCGCAACGCTACAAGCCCCGACCGCCGCGGCGACGCCGAACCCGCTGCCGGCCGCCCCGGCCGACGCCGCCCCGCCGGCGGCGACGACGCCCCGACCGCTCCCGGCGGCGGCCGCCGCCGTGCCGACGGCGGCCACGCCGGCCGACACCCAGCGGGCCGCGGCCCGCCCGCCGTCCGTCGTGCCGCAGGCCCCGATCGTCGCCGACCTGCGGCAGGGGCTGCCGAGCGAGTTGCCGGGCGTCGCGACGCAGCCGGTCTTCCCGCCCGCCGCGCCGGTCGTCGAGGTCCAGCCGACGGCCGCCGTCACGCCGGGCGACCAGTTGCCCGTGAACCTGCGGACGGGCGTGGCCCTCGCCCAGGAATCGCAACCGGCCCCGACCCCGCCGCCGGCCCCGCCGCCGTTCGCGGCCGTGCTGGGGCAAGAGGCCGTCGTCCCGCAACCGCCCGCACCGACCGCCGCGGTGCCGCCGCCGGACCAGCCGGTCGAAGTGACCGCGGCCCCGTTGCCCGTTCCTGCCGCCCCGATTTCCGTCGAACAACCCGCCGCGTTCACGGCCCCGCCGACGGCCCTGCCCGCGGTTCGCGATCCGAACCCGGACGCGAAGCCGGTCGAGCTGACCGACGGGCCGATCCCGACGGGCACGCCGGTCGCCGGGCTGGTCCCGCAAGCCCTCGACGCGCGGCCGACCGCTTCCCCGAACGCCCCCGCGAATGCCACCCCGACGGTGGCGGCGCAACTGACCGACGGCATCGTGACGCACGCGCGGGTCGCCGAACGGGACGGGGCCGTCGAGTTTCAAATTCGCCTCGACCCGCCGGAGTTGGGGCCGGTGAAGGTGAAGATCACGGCCGTCGGCGACCGGCTGACGGCCGAGGTCGTGGTGTCCAACGACGCGATCCGGCAGATGGTCGAGAGCCAACTGCCGGACCTGCGGCAGCGGCTCGAACAGGCCGGGGTGAACCTGCCGACGCTCGACGTGAGCACCGGCGACCGCCAACAAGGTGACGCCCAGGAATGGGAGCGGCAGCTGTTCGGCTTCCGCCAGGCCGCGGGGTCGCCCGCCGCCCGCCGCCCGACCCCCGCGCGGGTCGCGACCGGAACGGGTACACTGGACGTGATGGTCTGAGTCGCGAAAGGAGTTTCCCATGAGCCAGATAGCCGGCGCGACCTCCGCGGCGTTCTCGCAGGACCAGTTCCTGCAACTGCTCGTCACGCAGTTGCAGAACCAGGACCCGCTCGCCCCCGTGTCCGACCGCGAGTTCATCAACCAGCTCACGCAGCTGAACACGCTGCAGAGCTTGCAATCGCTGGAGGCGAGCTTCGCCCAGAACCTGCGGCTGCAACAGCTGACCCAGGGGGCCGACCTCGTCGGCCGCGAGATCGACTTCACCCCCGCCGGGGGCGGAACCCCGGCCCGCGGGACCGTGGACGCCGTGGCCGTGCAGAACGGCCAGTTCGTCCTCCGCGTCGGCGCGGCGACCGTGCCGCTGGACAACATCGTTTCCGTCCGTTGACCCCTGGCCGTCCGGACGCGGCCGCCCACCCTGATTGACACCTTAGGAGTTTTGTTCGATGGCTCTCACCGCCCTGTTCACCGGGTCGAGCGGCTTGCAAGCCAACTCGACCGCCCTCGACGTCGTCGGCAACAACCTCGCGAACCTGAACACGACCGGGTACAAGACGCAGCGGACGTTGTTCAAGGACCAGGTCTACCAACTGCTCAACGCCGGCTCGGCCGGGGACGCCGGGAGCGTCGGCGGGCAGAACTCGTCCCAGCTCGGGTTCGGCGTGTCCGTCGGGTCCGTGGACACGCAGTTCGTGCAAGGGGCGGTCAACCCGACCGGCCGGCCGCTGGACGCGGGCATCCAGGGGAGCGGGTTCTTCGTGCTGCGGTCGCAGGGCGGGCAGGTGTTCAGCCGGGCCGGGGCGTTCGGCGTGGACTCGACCGGGTTCCTGGTGGACCCGTCGAACGGGGCGCGGGTGCAGCGGACCGGCACGGTCGGCGAGCCGACGCCGACGGCCCCCGGCTTCCAGGTCCCCGCGGACAACGACATCCGCGTCCCGTTCGGGGCCGGCGCGCCGGGCGTGGCGACCACCGCCGTCCGGTTCCAGGGGAACATCTCCCGCGACCTGGCCGTCGGCGAGGTCGCGACCACCTCGATCGAGATCTTCGACACCCAGAGCGGGCCGCAACCGCTGACCGTGCAGTTCACGAAGTCGGCCGTGAACACGTACACCGTGTCGGCTAGCATCCCCGGCGCGACGGTCACCGTCCCGCCGACGAGCGTGACGTTCAACACGGACGGCACGCTCCAGGCCCCGGCCTCGCTCGCGGTAACCATCACCGGCATCCCCGGGGCGGCCCCGCAGACCGTGACGCTGAACCTGGGCACGCCCAACGTGGCCGACGGGCTGACGCAGTTCGGCGGGACGACCGAGGCGAACGCCGTCGGCCAGGACGGCAGCGGGGCCGGCGTGCTGACGAGCGTGTCGATCGACAACGACGGGTTCGTGCAGGGGCAGTTCAGCAACGGCCGGACGATCCCGATCGCGCAGCTGGCCATCGCCGGGTTCAACAACGAGGGCGGGCTGATCCGGACCGGGGACAACAACTTCGTCGTCGGGCCGGGGTCCGGGCCGCCGTTCATCGGGACGCCGGGCACGGGCGGCCGCGGGCTGGTGCAGGGGTCGGCGCTGGAGGGGGCGAGCGTGGACATCGCCATCGAGTTCAGCCGGCTGATCCTGGCCCAGCGGGGCTTCCAGGTGAACGCCCGGACGATCTCGGCGGCGAACGAGACGCTGCAGGAGCTGGCCAACATCGTCCGGTGATTTCTAGGCACGCCCACGGACGTTCGTCCGTGGGCTTTCAGCCCTGCACGTCTTCCACCAAGTCGTCGAACTTCTCACCCAAGATCACGATCGCCCGGATGCCGGTCGCGTCCGTCGTCACGGCCACGGCCTGCCCGTCGGCCTTCAGGACGTGGACGCCGGCCCGCGAATTCAGCGTCAGGCTGCTCTCGACGACGAGCCGGTCGTTCGTCGGCCCGGCGGCCGGGCGGGTGACCCGGCGGGTCGCCCAGATGAGGCCGCCGCACACGGCGAGGGTGCCGGCCGTGAGCGCGACGAGCCGGAACAAGAGTCCCGTCGGGTCCGGCGGCGGCGGGGCGGCCGGCGGCGTGTACGGGAACTCCGCCGCCGCGGCCGGGGCGGCGAGGAGCGCGAACGCGATGAGGGTGAACAGCGGCTTCATGCCGGGGTCCGGGTCAGGATCGCCGCCGCCCATTCCTGTTGTTCGGGCGTCAGCGGCGGGTCCGGCGGCTTCGTGTCGTACTTCACCCGCCGGGCGTAGAGGCCCGTATCGTAAGCCCGGTCGAGCAGCGGTTGCAACTCGACCTTCACCGGCGGCACGCCGGGGTCGAGCGGGACGACGATCATGGGCAGCCGGTCCGTCAACAGGAACGGCTTGACGTGGTAGAGCGTCGGGTCGCCGATGACGGTGGCGCAGATGTGGTAGTCGAAGTGCGGCGCGATCCGCCGGAGGCGGGCGTGCGGGATGGCCGTCGTGTGCGTGCCTCCGCGGAGCAGGTCGATCTCGACAAGGTTCACGTTCCCGAGCCGGAACTCGTTCTGCCTCTGTAGGTAGGACGTTCGCCCGGTGTCGCCGGCCTTCTTGTTCGAGAGGCTCAGGACTTCAATCGCCGTCACGAGTCGCTCGCCGTCCGCGGTTTGGATTTCGAGGTACGGTTCTTCCCACGGTTCCGCGACGGGATCGGCGGCCAAACACAGCATCCCCTGTTCGGCGAAATAGTCCGTCATCGTTCCACCCGACGGCGGGCGATCCGGCCCGTACAGTCCGACATCCGGCTCGCGTCGAAGAACGGGATCGATCCAAACGAGGTGCGTCGTCGTGGCCACGTAGCCCGGCGGCAGTTGGGCGTTGACCGCCTCGAGCAGGTAGGTAATCAGGCTCGAGTGAAGGCCACCAAAGACGGCGGGGCGTTCCAGCCACGGGTCCATGCCGGGGAACGGGGATGGCATGTCGGCGTCCTCTTAACCGGTGATCGGCTTGCCGCCCTTCGCGGGGAGGAGGTGCTTGATCCGCACCGCGAACCGGTCCTCGACCACCACCACCTCGCCGGTCGCGAACGGCACGCCGCGGACCGTCAACTGGATCGGCTGGCTCACCAGCTCCTCCAGTTCCAGCACCGCGCCGGGGCCGAGCTTCAGGATTTCGCTGATCGGCAGGACGACGTGGCCGAGCTGCGCCGTGATCGTCACCGGCACGTCGCGGAGGAAGTCGAGCGAGTTCGGCCCGTTCGCGACGGCCGCCTGCGGCAGCAGTTGCGCGAACTCGGCCATCTTCGCGAGGATTTGGTTCACGTCCGCCGGCGACGGGGCGGGCGGCGGGGTGGTCGTGCTGGCGGTCGTCGGCTCGGCGGTGGACATCGGGCCTTACCTTGTTTCGGAACGCTCGGCCGGTTTCGTAGGGCGGGTCAAGGCTTTGCGCCGACCCGCCGCCCGTCCCGGTCACCCCCGGCGGGTCGGCGCAAAGCCTTGACCCGCCCTACGAGGTCGCGGACTGCACCTGGACGGCGCACCGGCCGCCGGCCGCGCCGGGCCAGACGCGGAACTTCGCCGTCCCGGCCACCCGCGCCTCCAGCGGCTCGCTCACCCGCTGCCGTAAGAGTACCACATCCCCGGCCGCCAGCCGCGCCAGGTCGTACATCGTCAGGTCGGCCGTGCCCAGGATGACGGCCACGTCCACCGGCATTTCCTTCACCAGCGTCTCAATCTGCGTCCGCACCGCCGGGTCGGCCGGCACGGCCCGCACCTTCGGCGTCGTGAGCTGCTCCAGCCGCCCGGACCGGTTGAACAGCAACTGCACCGGCAGGTCGCCGAGGGGCGTGGCGATCGCGACCGTCGCGGCGTAGGCCGCGTCCGCCAGCGGCTGCCGCCAGACCGTCTCCGGCGGGCCGCCCGGCCCGACGGTCAGCTTCAACCCGCCGGGCAGCGGCCACGCGGCCTCCATCGGACCGAGGAACAGCTCCCGCAGCATGTACTCGCACAGGGATCGTTCGACGGTGCTGAGGTCGCGGTCGGCGGGAAGGACGGCGGGCTGTTCGCCCATCATCCCGGCGAGCAAGAAGAGGACGACCGGCCGGGACAAGGCGAGCAGAAACCCGTCGTCCGGTTGGTCCGAGGCTTTGACGGCGAACCCGACGGTGTCGAGCGGGAGGAACCGGAGGCCGACGCCGGTGGTGGTGATCTCGACCTTGTCCACCCGCGGCTCGGCCGGGAACGGCAGGGCCTTCGCCCACGTGACGGCGGCCCGGCGGCACCCCTCGGTCAGCCACGCGGCGATCCGCCGCTCGGTGTCGCCCGGCGGCGGCTTGCGGAAGTCGAACGCGGGGGGCGCGGTCGGGGTCGTCATTGCACCAAGTATTCCTCGAACATGATGTGCTTCAAGTGCCCGTGCCCGCTCGGGTAGAGCGTGTCCTCGAAGCGTTCCAGAATCTCCCGCTGCGTCCGGTTCACGCCGACCGTCCCGGCCACGTCCTTGAGCGTCTTGCCGGTCAGGTGGCTGATGAGCCAGCTCTTCATCGTCGCCTTCTTCTTTTCGAGAAGGGCGGTCACCTCGGCCTCGGCCTCTTCCTCGACGACGAGGACGATCTTCAGCCGCAGGTAGCGGGTCAGCCGCTCCTCCGCGAGGTTGACGACCACGTCCCCGAACGGGATGCTGACCGTCTTCTCTTCGGCGTGGCCCTTCTTCTTCTTCGCCGTCGTCTTGGCGTGCCCGTCATCGCCTTCGTCGGCGGACTTCTCTTTCTCCTTGCCGAGCAAGGCGGGAACGTTGACGAACATCGGGGTCGCGGCCCCGGCCCCGACGGACAGGACGGCGGCGACGACGAACAGCAGCTTGCCGCCCTTCTTCTTCGGGGCGGCGGGGGCTTGCGGTTGGGCTTCCTCGGACATGGGCGAACCTCACGGGCGTGCGAACTTCGGTCGCGCGTCCGTGCGGCGGAAGTGAATCCCTTCGTCGCCCACGTATCGCGGGCGTTGTAACGTGCCGGCGGTTGCCGGCACAAGGCCAAGTAGTAGTAGGCACACTCCGTGTGCCGTCTGCTGTCGGCCGCCGCGACTCGGGCGAACTCCCCGCGGCACGAAGGAAACGGCACACGGAGTGTGCCTACTACTTTCGTTTCAGCGGGAACAGCGGCTTGCACTCCTGGCACGCGCCGCCGGCGCTCCCGATCGCCGCCCCCGCGGCGGGGGGCAGGGCGGCGGCCGGGACGACGAGCATCCCGTTGACCGTCTCGATGCCGAGCAGCGTCTCCGAGACGACGTGGGCTACCCACCGCTGGAATAGGGCCGGCGAGTCCAGCGCCAGCTCCTCCGCGAACGCATCGTCGCTGACGATTTGGTGGTTCCGCACCCGCGGCGGCAGCGGCTTCGGCCGCTGGCGGTAATACGTCCGCACCGCCTCCGCGATCCCCGCGTCGGTCGTGTCCCACAGGCCGTCCACGCTCGCGACCACCTTCCCCTGGGCCGGGGACACCGCCTGCACCACCAGGCCCATCCGCGGCCGGGGGTACGGCGAGTAGTGCGTGACGGTCACGTGAATCACCACGTCGGCCTTCGTCACGCGGGCCAGTTCCAGCATCAGGGCCTCGTCGAACGTCCCGTCCCGGTGGATCGTCGCGGCGAGCCGCGCACAGTCGTCCGGCGGGCCGGCCACGACCTCGAACCGGCCGAGCCGTTGGAGTTCGCCGGTCAGGGCGGCGTGGAACTCCTCGTCGGCCCGCGTGTACGCCGACTCGTTGAGCGGCGGCAGCACCAGCACGCGGGCGACGGCAGCCCAGTCCCACTTGTCCACGTGGTAGTGGCTGTACGTCGTCGGGGCGGGCGGCGGCAGTTGGTTCTTCGGCCACCCCGGCAGCGCGTGGATGCGCTCGGCCAATCGGCCGTCGCCGACCCAGTGGCAGCCGGCCGTCGCGGACAGGCTGCCGAGTATCGCCACGATCCGCCGCATGGGACTCCGTTCCGGGCTGGGTGTTCGTAGGGTCACTGCTCCAACAACTTCTCCAGCGCCGCGATCATCGCCTTCAGCGTCTCGATCTCGTCCTGCTCCATCTGCCGCATCTGCTGCTTCAGCCGCGCCACCGCGGCCCGTGCTTCCTTCAGCTCGTTGCGGGTGCGGATCACCTCGACCGTCGCCGCCTCCACCTCCCGAACGCTCTCGGCAATCGCCTCCTCGCGGCCCGCCGCGGCCTGCTCCAGCAGCGCGATCCGGGCCACCAGCGCCTTGTTCTCCGCCTGAAGCTGCTCGATCTTCTTCGCCAGCTCCACGGCCTTGTCGAGGCCCGTCTCCGTCGGATTCAGCGACAGCCGTTCGCCCTTGACCGTCGGCGTGTCCCGCTTGTGCTCGTCCGGGAACACGGCCGACCACGATGACGGCGGCGCGGCCGGCACGGCGGGCGGCGGGTCCGGCGGGAACGTGCCCCCGGCGGTCGGCGGCGGGCTGGCCTTCCGGCCGCCGCTGGCGAACGCCGTCAGCTCCCCCGGCGGGGCCTGCGGCCGGGCCACGGTACTGCCGGAATCAGTCGGATTATCGAACGCCTTCGGGTCGGATTTGCCCGCCGGGGCGAACAGCCGGAATTGCGGGTCGAACTGGCGGCCGGCGCACCCGACGGACAGCAGGGCGACGAGGACGGGCAGCAGGCGCATCGGTCCCCCCTCCCTGGGTCCGCGGAAATCTCAGGCGTAGTCGCACTGGATGCGGATGCGCTCCCCGCACCCGCAGGTAATGTCGATGGCCCGGACGACGCCGTCCTCGCGGACGAGCTGGATCGTCGGCTCGCCGTGCTTGCCGTGGGAAACGGGCGCGCCGATCCGGACCGTGTCACCCGACACTTTCACCTGCTGCCCGGACAGCACGGCCGGGGTCATCGCTTCAGGTTCCGCGCCCATCTTCCCCCATCCCCACGGGTGGCCCGTAACCGGGCGGGTATAGCGGGGCGGCCCGGCCTGTCAATCCGAAGGCCTCCGCCCACCCTTGACTATACCCACGGGGCGGCCGGGCCGGAGTTTTCCCTCCGTTCGGGCGGGGGACTTCTATAGAGCCGCCGGTTTAC
>JAESGS010000737.1_pt1 | contig 16510 bp, 11 predicted proteins | sample 9269761 | NCBI WGS metagenome assembly JAESGS01 (sample SAMN15741799, study PRJNA653493) | algae metagenome | isolation source: Cyanosarcina radialis HA8281-LM2 and co-occurring heterotrophs from damp... | place: USA: Makauwahi cave, Hawaii | collected 2011-01-06 | reverse complement strand
ATTTCAAAGACCGGGTTTTGAACTCTTTGTAGTTTTTCTCCGCGCCCTCTGCGCCCTCCGCGGTGAAATCGGTTTTATTCTTCGGCCGGCCGCTCGCCCGTCTCGCGGTACGCGGCCCGCTGCTTGGCGTACTCCTCGGCCGAGTGGCTCAGTTCCTGTTGCTCGAACAGCTTCTTCAGGAACGGCACGCACCACCCGCACCCGGTCCCCGCGCCGCCGCACTGCGAGAGCTGGCTCGCCACCACCGGCTGCTGCGTCCGCAGGTACGCGAGCAGCTTCCGCTTGGTGACGCGGAAGCACAGGCACACGTCGTCGTCCAAATCCATCGCCGACCGCCCCGAACTACTTGGTGGGAACACCTACACACATAGTAGTAGGCACACTCCGTGTGCCGTCTGCTGTCGGTCGCAGCGGCTCGGACGAACTCGCCGACCCGCCGAGGAAACGGCACACGGAGTGTGCCTACTACTATGAGGGGGCAACCTGTGGATCAGCCGGTGCTCTTGTGCGGGTTGGGCCGGGTCGGGTTCCGCATCCTCGAACACCTGAAGGCGGCCGGGATCGCCGTCGTGGTCGTGTCGCAGAACGAGCCGGACGACCCGCGGCTGGCCGGCGTGCCGTACTTCAAGGGCGACTGCCGCCGGCCGGAGTTGCTCGAACAGGCCGGGGTGAAGACCGCCCGCGGCGTCATCATCGTCACCAGCGACGACCTCGTGAACGTCTCGACCGCCCTGCTCGTCCGGCAGATCGCGCCGGACGTGCGGGTCGTCGTGCGGATGTTCAACCAGAACCTCATCCCGCGGCTCGGGGCAGCCGTCAAGAACACCGTCGCCCTGTCCGTGTCCGCCCTCACCGCCCCGCTCATCGCGCTGACGGCCCTCACCGGCGACACGCTCGGCGTGTTCAAGCTCGACGACAAGCCGCAACAGGTGGCGGAGATCGCCGTCGCGGAAAGTTCCCCCCTCCTCGGCGTCCGGCTGGCGGACGTGGCCCGGAAGAACAAGTTGCTCATCCTGTCCCACGCCGCGAACGGCGGCGAGACGAAGTTGTGGGAGGCGACGACCGGTAACATCGCACTGTCAGTGGGCGACCGCTTCGTCGCGTGCGGCCGGCCGGAAGACCTCGCCCCGCTCTTGACGGGCGCGGCCGACGACTTCCTCGGCGGCGTCCTCTGGGCCGGGTGGCTGCGGCGGCAGTTCCGCACCGTCGGCCGCACCCTCGCGGCCATCGACCTGCCGGTGAAGCTCGCCAGCGTCGGCCTGTTCCTCGTGCTGTTCGTCAGCACGCTCACGTTCCGGTACGGGCTGAAGACCGACTGGGCCGACGGGCTGTTCCAGACGGTGAGCATCGTCGCGACCGGCGGCGACCTGCACGCCGAGGGGCGGCCGCCGTGGGCGAAGGTGTTCATCAGCGTGCTGAAGATCGCCGGGGCGGCGCTGCTCGCGATCTTCACGGCCATCTTCACGCAGTACTTCATCCGCGCGAAGCTCGGCGGCGCGCTGGAGGCCCGCCGCATCCCGGACGGCGGGCACGTCGTCGTCTGCGGCCTCGGGAACGTCGGGTTCCGGTGCGTCGAGGAGCTGGTCCGGCTCGGCCACCCGGTCGTCGCCATCGAGACGGTGAACGACAACCCGTTCGCGGAAACCGTCCGCCGCCTCGGGGCGGCCGTCATCATCGGCGACGCGACGGTGAACGCCGTGCTGAAGCAGGCCCGCGTCGCGACCGCGCGGTCGGTCATCGCGGCGACGGAGTCGGAGCTGAAGAACCTCGAAATCGGCCTGCTCGTGCGGGAAGTCAACGCGACGCAGCGGGTCGTGGTGCGGCTGACGGAGCCGAACTTCGCGGCCGCCGTCCGCGAGTCGGCGAACATCAAGCACGCCGTCTCCGTGCCGGCGCTCGCGGCCCCGGCGTTCGCCGCGGCGCTGTTCGGCGACCGCGTGCAAACGCTCGTCACCGTCGGCACGAAGACGCTCGCCATCGTCGAGCTGGTGGTGCAGCCGAACGACCCGTGCCTGCACGAGCAGTCGCTGCTGGCGACGATGATCGACTACCGGTTCCTGCCGCTCGGCATTTCCGGGAAGCCGCCGTTCGCGCAGGAGGGGCTGCCGAAGGCGCTGCGCCTGAAGGCCGGGGACCGGCTCACGATCGTCGCGGAACTACCGGCGCTGGAGCGGTTGGTCCGCCGCGAGCCGGCCGTCGCCGACCGCAGCGTGACGGTGGACGCCTTCCCGCTGTCGGCGAAAGACGGGCTGATTTCTATCGCGCGGACGAACCGGAGTTGTTCGCAGGAGGAGGCGCTCGCCGTGATGGCGGAGACACCGTTCGTGCTGTCGGAGAAGCTGACCCGCGGCGAGGCAGAGGAACTGGTCGCGCTCGTGGCGCGGGAGAAAGTGGACGCCCGCGTTATATAGCCGTCGGCTTGCCGGCGGGGTTTTGCGATGCTCAAAACCCCGCCGGCAAGCCGGCGGCTATATCGAAGAGACGCCGGTGGGAGTCGAACCCACTACGACCGGGTTGCAGCCGGTTGCCCGACCGTCAGGCTCCAGCGTCATCGGTTTTGTAGGGCGGGTCAAGGCTTTGCGCCGACCCGCCGGGAGCTACCGTCGCCGACGGCGGGTCGGCGCAAAGCCTTGACCCGCCCTACAAAACATGTCCTCGCCAGGAGTCGAACCTGGCCTACGACCTTCGCAGGGTCGCGTGCCTCCGCCACACCCCGAGGACGGGTCGATGGAATGAGGGGGAACGGCGGCGGCAGGTTCGGGGGCGGTCAGGATTTGGTCTGCGGGTTGAGGGGCACACCGCTCAGGTCGGTCCCGGTCGTGTCCCCCTTGGGGTGGCGGTCCCACCACTCGGCCGCGAGTTGGCTCGTCCACCCGGCGGCGCACTCGCACCGCGCCAGGGCCGCGTCGAGGTCGGCCGCCTTCGCGAACCGCTGCTCGAGGGACTTCGCCAGGCAGCGGTCCACCACGGCCGCGAGGTCGCCGGGCACGAACGGGTTGATCCGGGCCACCGGCGTCGGCTCCTCGTTCACCACCGCCAGCAGCGTCTTCACCGGGTTCTCCCGGTGGAACGCCTCCCGGCCGGTGAGCAGGAAGTACAGGACGCTGCCGAGGCTGTACAGGTCGCTCCGCTCGTCCAGCGCCAGCCCCTGCGCCTGCTCCGGCGACATGTACTCCGGCGTGCCGACGATCAACCCGTCGCGGGTGATCTTCTCCTCCGCGTCGGCCTCGGCCGTCAGCGACTGCACGAGGCCGAAGTCCACGAGCTTGACCTGGTCGTGCGGGCTGCCGTCCGGCAGGACGACGATGTTCGACGGCTTGATGTCCCGGTGGACGAGGCCCATGTGGTGCGCCTCGCGGAGCGCCCCGCACACCTGCCGCATGAGGTGGACGACGCGGTCCGCGGACATCGGCCCGTGCCGGTTCACGAGTTCCTCCAGGCTCAGCCCGGACAGGTACTCCATGACGTAGTAGAACGTGCCGTCGTCCGCCCGGCCGTGGTCGAAGATGACGACCGTGTTCGGGTGGCGGAGCTGGGCCGTGATCTGCACCTCCCGCTCGAACCGCTTCACCTGCTCGGCGTTGTTCAGGTACTTCGCGTGAATCCGCTTGACCGCGCACGGCCGCTTGAGGAGGGCGTGCTCGGCCAGGTAGACCTCGCCCATGCCGCCCTGCCCGAGTTTCCGCCGCAGCCGGTACTGGCCGAGTTCGCGGGCCGCCTGCTTCGCGACCTGGATTTCCTCCCGCAGCGCGGCCGTCTTCGCCGTGCCGAAGATCGCCAGGCCCGCGCCGGTCGGGAGCAGCGTCAGGGCCACGGCGATGACGACCCACATGTTCCGGGCCGTCGGCTCGTGCAGGGCCATCGCCGTCCCGTCGATGAGGAGCGGGACGAGGACCATCGCCGAGATGACGCCGACGCCGCGGGAGAGGGTGTTCGGCACGAGGACGCCGTGGAAGACGATCAGCGCGAACCAGTTGAAGTGGACGATGAGCGCGGCCGCGAGGATGGAGTACTGCTCCTGGCGGAACGCGGCCGACCCGTCCACCGTCGGGTTCGCCCGGAGGACTTCGGCCGTCAAGAGCGAGAACGACCAGTAGGCGAAGAACATGCCCATCGCGCCGAACACGGCGATTTCCACGACCCGCAGCCCGACCTCCGGCAGGCGGCGGATGCGGCCCATCGCGACGGCGACGGAGATGAGCAGCAGGAACACGGCCCCGGACAAGAACACGCCGGTCCACCCGACGACGGGGCGGCCGAACAGCTCGATGAACCCGGTGAGCGTGGAGACGAAGAAGAAGAAGAACGGGAACGCGGCGACGAGGCAGCAGAGCCGCAGCCGCTGGTGGAAGAGGGCCTGCGTCTCGGGGTCGAGCTTGTCGGCCTGGGGGGTCGCGTCCGCCGGCGGGTCGAGGTTGAACCGGACGCCGGCCGGGAGGATGGCGGAGTCGGAGAGTTCGTAGTGCGTCTCTTCGGGCGGGTACTCGGCCGGCCCGGTCCGCGTCATCCGGGTGGTCGGCGGCGGCGGCGGCTTGAGCGGGGTGAAGGCCATGGGAATCCAGTTCGAGGACCGACCAATCGCCCCCACGATTCTAGCAAAACCCGCCGGGCGGGGGTTCCGGATTCCGACCGCCCGACTTCCGAAGTCCGGCTTCGACTTCGGAAGTCGATCCCGCGCCGAAGCGTTCGCGCGAATGAGATACGCCCCGTCTTTCCTCGACTTCCGAAGTCGAAGCCGGACTTCGGAAGTCAGGTCTTCGGGAACCAGTCCTGCAGCGCCGTGACGGTCAGTTCCTGTTCCCGCAGGGCCTTCATCGCGTCGGCCGCCATCGCCGCCCCGGACAGCGTCGTGATGCACGTCACCCGGTTGGCGACGGCCGCCGCCCGAATCTTGCTCTCGTCCGTCCGGCTGCCGCGGCCGCTCGGCGTGTTGATGACCAGCTGCACCTCGCCGTTCTTCATGTAGTCGAGCAGGTTCGGCCGGCCCTCCTGAATCTTCGGCACTTCCGTCACCGGGATGCCGTGTTCCTGGAAGACGGCCGCGGTGCCGCGGGTGGCGAGGATGCGGAACCCCATCTCGGCGCACCGCTTCGCGATCGGGATGGACGCGAGCTTGTCCTGCCCGGCGAGGCTGATGAAGATCGTCCCCTTCGTCGGCAGGGCGGCGGACGCGGCGAGCTGCGCCTTCGCGAACGCCATCGCGTAGTTCGCGTCGATCCCCATGACCTCGCCGGTGGACTTCATCTCCGGGCCGAGGATGATGTCCACGCCGGGGAACTTGTTGAACGGGAAGACCGACTCCTTGACCGAGTAGTGCGGCGGCACGACCTCGCCGGCGACTCCCAACTCGTCGAGCGTTTGCCCGGCCATGACGAGGGCCGCGAGCCGAGCGAGTTGCACGCCGATGGCCTTCGACACGAACGGGACGGTGCGGCTCGCCCGCGGGTTGGCTTCGAGGACGTACACCGTCGGCGTCGCGCCGTCGGCCAGCCCGGTGACGGCGAACTGGATGTTCATCAGGCCCTTCACCTTCAGGGCCGTGGCCAGCTTCACAGCCTGCTGCTTGATCTCGTCGATGACGACCCGCGGCAGGCTGTACGGCGGCAGCACGCACGCCGAGTCGCCGCTGTGGATGCCGGCCTCCTCGATGTGCTGCATCACCCCGCCGATGATCGTCCGCGTGCCGTCGCTCAGGCAATCGACATCGACCTCCGTGGCGTTCTCCAGGAACTTGTCGATGAGAATCGGCTTACCCGGCGACACGTCGATGGCGCGGCTCATGTAGCCCTCGAGCGCCTCGTCCGAGTAGACGATCTGCATCGCCCGGCCGCCGAGGACGAAGCTCGGCCGCACGAGCACCGGGTAGCCGATCCGCCGGGCGTTCGTGAGCGCCTGTTGCAGATCAACGGCCGTGCCGTTGGCCGGTTGTTGCAGGTCGAGTTCGTCGATCAGCTTCGCGAACCGCTTGCGGTCCTCGGCCACGTCGATGCTGTCCACGCTCGTGCCGATGATCGGGACGCCGGCGGCCTCCAGCGGCTTCGCCAGGTTCAGCGGCGTCTGCCCGCCGAACTGCACGATGACACCCTTCGGCTTCATCCGGTCGTAGATGTTCAGCACGTCCTCGACCGTCAGCGGCTCGAAGAACAAGTGGTCCGACGTGTCGTAGTCGGTGCTGACGGTCTCCGGGTTCGAGTTCACCATGATGACCTCGTACCCGGCCGCGCGGAGGGCGAACGCGGCCTGGACGCAGCAGTAGTCGAACTCGATCCCCTGCCCGATCCGGTTCGGCCCGCCGCCGAGGACCATGATTCGGTCCTTGCCGGTCGGGGGAAGGACCTCATCCTCGGGCACGGCCCCGGTCGCGGTTTTCACCGGCGACTCGTAGGTGCTGTAGTAGTACGGCGTGTACGCCTCGAACTCGGCGGCGCAGGTGTCCACGGACTTGAACACGGCGACGACGCCCATCGCCTTCCGCCTCGCGCGGATTTCGGCGTCGGTCCCGCCCCAGAGGTTCGAGAGCTGCCGGTCGGTGAAGCCCCACTGCTTCGCCTTCAGCATTAGTTCCGGCGTCACCTTCTCTAGCGGACCGCCGGCCTTCAACTCGTCCTCGAACGCCGTCAGGTCGTAGATGTTCTGCAGGAACCAGCGGTCGATCTTCGTTCGTGCGAACACGTCGTCGATGCTCATCCCGGCCTTGAACGCGTACCGCAGGTACCAGGCCCGGTCCGCGTTCGGCGTCGTCAGCTTCGCGTTGATCTCCGCCTCGTCGGGCGGGTTGTCGCCGCCCCAGCGATCCCGGAGGTCGCAGCCGAGGCCGAACCGCCCGACTTCCAGGCCGCGGAGCGCCTTCTGGAAGCTCTCCTTGAAGGTGCGGCCGATGGCCATCGTCTCGCCGACCGACTTCATCTGCGTCGTCAGCGTCGGGTCGGCTTCGGGGAACTTCTCGAACGTGAACCGCGGGATTTTCGTCACAACGTAGTCGATGGTCGGCTCGAAGCTGGCCGGCGTGGTCCGGGTGATGTCGTTTTTCAGCTCGTCGAGCGTGTAGCCGATCGCGAGCTTCGCCGCGATCTTCGCGATCGGGAACCCGGTCGCCTTGGACGCGAGGGCGCTACTGCGGCTGACGCGGGGGTTCATCTCGATGACGATCATCCGCCCGGTGCGGGGGTCGGTGGCGAACTGGATGTTCGACCCGCCGGTCTCGACGCCGATCTCGCGGATGATGTCCTTCGCGGCGTCCCGCATCCGCTGGTATTCCTTGTCCGAGAGCGTCTGCGCCGGGGCGACGGTGATGCTGTCCCCGGTGTGGACGCCCATCGGGTCGAGGTTCTCGATGCTGCAGATGATGACGACGTTGTCCGCCTTGTCCCGCATCACCTCCAGCTCGTACTCCTTCCACCCGATCACGCTCTCCTCGATCAGCACCTCGGTCGTCGGCGACAGTTCGAGGCCGCGGGAGACGATGGTGTTGAACTCTTCGCGGTTGTACGCGATGCCGCCGCCGGTCCCGCCCATGGTGAAGCTCGGCCGGATGACGCACGGCAGCCCGACGGCGGCGCGGGCGTCCTCGGCCTCGGCCATCGTGTGGACGACGACGCTCTTCGGCACGTCCTGGCCGATCTTGAGCATCGCGTCCTTGAACTTCTGCCGGTCCTCCGCCTTGTCGATCACGTCCGCCTTCGCGCCGATCATCTCGACGCCGTGCTTGCGGAGGACGCCTTCCTTCCACAGCGACATCGCCGTGTTGAGCGCCGTCTGCCCGCCGAGCGTCGGCAGCAGCGCGTCCGGCCTTTCCTTCTCGATGATCTTCTCGACGACCTGCCAGGTGATGGGTTCGATGTACGTGCGGTCGGCCGTCTCCGGGTCGGTCATGATCGTGGCCGGGTTGGAGTTCACCAACACGACCTCGTAGCCCTCCTCGCGGAGGGCTTTACAGGCTTGCGTGCCGGAGTAATCGAACTCGCAGGCTTGACCGATGATGATGGGACCGGAACCGATGAGCAGAATCTTCTTCAGGTCGGTGCGCTTGGGCATGGTTTCCAGGAGCGTCGTGGGTTCGGCGAAAGCGTCGGCCTCGCGGCGCAAACTCCCCCTAGTTTAGGGAGTCGGTTTCAATCTCCAAGTGGCCGATCCGCCCGCTACCTGCCGAGGTCCTTCGGCCGCGCGACGGTCCAGATGACGGACGTGCCTTCGACCTTGAATTTCGACGACTTGGCGACCGCCTCGATCAACTGCCCGACCGCCCTGCCCTCCTCCGGCTTTAGTGCGTCGATTTGCTTCTTCACCTCCGGCAGCGCGAGGGACAGCAGCGCGACCAACCCCTGGAACGCCTCCTGGACCTTCTCGGCGTCCTCGGCCGACCGGGCGCGGAACGTCCCCTGGAGCACGGGGTCCGACGGGAGGTCGATCCACAGGTGTGCGGCGTCGAGCAGTTTTACCGCGTCCCAGATCGGCTTGAACGGGCTGTTCGCGTCCAGGTCCGGGTTCGCGGGGTGCTCGCGAACCCAGGCCACCAGCGGCTTGACGGCCACGACAACGACGGCCGTGCGGTTGAGGTTCGCCCGGCCGAGTTCCGCCGCCAAGTCGCCGGACCCGCCGTCGTCCTCGAGCGCCGTGCGGATGGCCGACTCGGCCCCGAACAAGAACCGGCGGCCGTCCAACTGCGTCCCGAAGGTCGTGTCGTCGAAAACCTTCCCCGTGCCCCGCCAGCCGGCCCGGCCGGCCACGGTCACGTCGGTCGTGGTCTCGTTGGTAAAAAGCAACTCCCGCGGCTCGGTCGTCACCGGGTTGGCGGTCGTCACCGCCAGGAAGCCGGTCGGCTGCTTTGAACTGGCCGCGGTCGGTAGGACCACGAACGAGATCCGCTCGAACCGCTCCGCGTCGGTGGCGCGGAACCCCCGCGTGTCGCTAAACAGCTTCGCGATCGGGATGCCCACGTCGGACAGGCCCTTCTTCAACGCCGGCACGTCAAACGACCCGGCCAGGAACGCCCCCTTCGGGGCGTACCGGGTCAGGAACGTCTTCGGCGTCAACAGGGCCGGCTCGGTCGCGGACGAGCCGCCGGACTTGAACGGGTTGGTCACCTTCGTCGGCTCCGCCGCGACGTTCGCCGCGTTCGCGACCGTCGTTCCCTTCGCCGGCTCGTTCGGCGTCAGCTTCGTCGGCTCCTGGGGCGGCATCTTCACCGGCTCCGTCGGCGGCTTGGCCGTATTCGCCGGCGAAGTGTTCTTGTCCGGGGCCGCGTTGATCGGCTGTACCGGCGGGGCCGGGTCGCCCATCGGCTTGGTCAGGTCCACCTTGCCGGCGTTCGCGTCCGATTTCTGATCGGTCCCAATGGGCGGCGCGGGTGGGTCCTTCTTCCCCGGATCGGGTGGCGGCGATGGCGGCCCCTCCGCGACCGGGCCTTTGCCGACCTGCGACCGCACGGCGAAGAATCCACCCACGGCGGCGGCCACGCCCAGGAACAGCACGACCAGTAACACCCCGCGGCGGGAGCTTGTCTTCTGAATCTGTGGCGCGACGGGACCGCGGCGGCCGCCCGGCTCGGTCGCGTCCGGCACGGGCGTGCTCGGGGCCGGTTCCAGCGGGATCGGCGTCGCCACGGCCAGCGACTTCGTTTGCACCAGCGGCGAGCCGCTGCCCCAAGCGGCGGCCGGCCCGCCCTGCGACACGTACGGGTACGACGCCGCGGCCGCCCCCTCCTGGGCGAACGGTTGCAGCGCGTGCGCGACGGCGGCCGGGGTCGCGAACCGCTCGGCCGGGTTCTTCCGCAGCATCTTCGCCATCACCGCCGCGAGCGCCGGCGGCACGTCCGGCCGGAGCGTCTCGATGGGGGCGTCCGGCTCTTCCGTGATGAGCTTGATGATGATGTCGTTGTAATTCTTCCCCAGGATCGGCGGGCGGCCGGACAGCAGGAAGTAGAGCGTCGCGCCGAGGCTGTAGATGTCCGCCCGGATGTCCGCGGCGGTCGCGTCGCGGGCCTGCTCCGGGGCCATGAACAGCGGCGTCCCGAGGCTCGCCCCGGTCGCCGTCAGGTGGCTGTCCGGCAGGTTCTCGCGGTTCACCTTCGCCAGCCCGAAGTCTACGACCTTCACCGTCGTCTCGTTCGCGCAGATCACGTTGCTCGGCTTGATGTCGCGGTGGACGAAGTTCCGCTCGTGGGCGTGCTGCAACCCGGCCGCGACCTGCGCGGCGTAAGCACAGGCTTGCGGCACGGGCAGCGGGCCGACCCGCTTCACCAGGTCCGCGAGGTTCTCCCCCGGCACGTACTCCATCGCCATCACGATGGTGCGGCCGAGTTCCTGGGCCGAGTACGCCACCACGATGTTCGGGTGCGACAGCTGCGCGGCCGCCTGAATCTCGCGGAGGAACCGCTTCCGCAGGTTCGGGTCGTTGACGAACGCCTCGTTGACGACCTTCAGCACCTCCAGCCGGCCCATCAGCCGATTCTTGGCGACGTACACGACGCCCATGCCGCCCTTGTTGAGTTCGCGCACGTCGGTGTAGGCGGCGAGGGCCGCGAGGTCGGGCGGGACGGAGGCCGGCGGATCGCTCATGGGGAACCCTGCGGGGAAGCCGAAACGCATCCTGAATTATCCGCCCGCCGCCGGGGGAAGCCAACGAGAATCGCCCGCCGACCTTCGGTTGACATCCCGGCGGGAGCGGTTATAACCCGCCCTCCGCTCGGAAAAGGGGCCGCGATGGCCGACGACACGACGCCGGTGCAGGCGCTCAAGGACGGCATCCGGGCGTTCGCCGCGGTCCGGGGGTGGGACCCGTACCACACGCCGAAGAACCTCGTCATGGCCCTGGCCAGCGAGGTCGGCGAACTGTGCGACCTGTTCCGCTGGCTCACGGCCGAGGAGTCGGTGGCGGCGGCGGGCGACCCGGTGAAGCGGGAAGCCATCGCCGACGAGTTGGCCGACATCGCCAACATCGTGTTCCTGCTGAGCGAGCACACGGGGATCGATCTCAGCGACGCGGTGGCGGCGAAGATGCAGAAGAACGAGATCAAGTACCCGCCGCCGTGAGGCGGCGCGGCCCGCGGGGGCGGGCCGATCGCTCATTCGACGAATCGGGGCAAGGGGGCTATCGTGCGCATCCGTGGAAGTTGGATCGCCGTGCCGGCGTTCGCGATGGCCGGGGCCGTTGGGCACACGACCATCACGAGCTGGCTCGCCGCGCAGGAGCCGCCCGCGACTTACGGGTACTACCCGCCGAAGGTGTCGCCGTCGCAGCCCGGCCTCGTCCCGGCCGGCGGCGTCCCGCAGACCCGAAACACGCCCCCGCAACCGAACAGGACTTACGGCCAGCCGACGAAGTGGAACCCGTCGCCGTCCGGCAAGCTGACGACGCCGGCGGTGTCCGGGGCGAGCCTCGACCCCGTGCCGATCCGCCAGGTCGGGGCGACGGAACCGCTCACGCTGCCGCCGCCGAAGATTACATCCGAGCCGCTGACGATGCCGCGGGTCGCGGCGGAACCGTTGGGCGCGCCGCCGTCGCTGACGAAGCCGCTGCCGACGCCCGTGCCGCTGACACCGCCGAAGCTGACGGTCGAGAGCAACCTGCCGGACCCGCTGCCGCTGCGAACCGCCCCGCCGCCGACCACCGGCGTCCCGCTGCCGGCCGTGCCGAAGCTGATCGCGGAGTCCGAGAGGAGCGGCCCGCCGGCGCTGAAGCCGCCCGCGCCGCCGACCCTCACGACCAGCGCAATGCCGGTGATTCCAAGCGTGCCACCGGCGGTCGTCGAGCCGCCGGTCGGGCCGAAGGTTTCGACCTCGAACTTCCCGTTCGCCAACCTCGCGACGAAGAGCGCGCCGACGGTCGTGCTGGAAGTGATCGCGCCCGACTCGGTGAGCGTGAACCAGCCGCTGACGTATGAACTCGTGGTGCGGAACACCGGGGCCGCGGCCGTGGCGAACGTGCGGGTCGAGGACGAGCCGCCGGCCGGCGCGAAGTTCGTGACGAGCGAGCCGGCCGCGGAGCAGGTCAACGGCCGCCTCGTGTGGCAGCTCGGGGCGCTGGACGCGGCCGCCGAGAAGCGGATCAAGGTGACGGTCAAGCCGAGCGACGAGGGCGAGGTCCGCAGCCGGGCCGTCGTCAGCTTCTCGGCCGCGACGGAGGCCCGCGTGAAGGTCACGCGGCCGAAGATCAACGTCGCCGTCACCGCCGTCGAGACGGTCCGCGTCGGCGACGAGGTGGCGTTCACCATCCGCGTGTCGAACACCGGCACGGGCGCGGCCAACAAGATGCAGCTCCAGGCCAACCTGACGGACGGCCTGAACCACGCCCAGGGCGGCGTCATCGAGACGGAGCTGGCGAACCTGCCGGCCGGCGAGTCGCGGACGATCACGCTCCGCACGCTCGCCACGAAGGCCGGCGCGCAAGCCTGCTCGCTCGTCGTCGCGGCCGACGGCAACCCGTCCGAAACGTCGAAGTTAGCCGTCGCCGTCATCGAGCCGTTGCTCGCCGCGAAGGTCGCCGGCCCGGCGAAGTGCCTCGTCCGGTCCGAGCCGGAGTTCAAGATCGAGTTCTCGAACCCCGGCTCCGCGCCGACCGATGCGGTGCAGGCGCTGGCCGCGATCCCCGACGGGTTCGAGTTCGTCTCGGCCACTGACGGCGGGGCGGTCACGCCCGGCACGCGGACGGTTTCCTGGAAGCTCAACGGCCTGGCCGTCGGCGGCAAGAAGGAAGTCGGCCTGAAGGTCCGGGCGACCGGCATCGCGGACGGCACGCTGAAGGTCCAGGCCCAGGTCGCGGCCGACACGACGACCGAGGGCGGGATCACGCCCGCCGCGGCCCGCGTCACCCGCCCGCTGGAGGCGAAGGCCGAGGCCCCGATCAAGGCCGAGGGCGTGCCCGCCCTGCGGTTCGAGGTGCTCGACGTGGAGGACCCGGTCGAGGTCGGCAAGGAAGCGATTTACGAGATCAAGGTCGTGAACCAGGGGACGGCCCCGTGTACCAACGTGCAGATCGCGGCGGCGCTCGCGGACGGCACGGCGGCGACCGGCGCGACCGGCCCGACGCAGGCCCGCGGCCAGGGGCAGACGGTGACGTTCGACGCGGTCGCGTCGCTCGACATGAAGCAAGAGGTCGTGTTCAAGGTGAAGGTGAAGGGCGGCGTGGCCGGCGACCAGCGGTTCCGCGTGCAGGTGACGTGCGACCAGATTCGCACCGTCGCGAAGGAAGAGAGCACGCGGTTCGTGAAGGACTGACCAAAGTAGTAGGCACACTCCGTGTGCCGTCTGCTGTCGGTCGCAACGACTTCGGAGAACTCCCCGCGGCACAAAGGAAACGGCACACGGAGTGTGCCTACTACTTTGTCGCGGGCGAGAAACAACGAACCATCCCCCGGCGGTTTGGGGAAGCCGGCGGGGGGAATGCCAGGGATGGACAGGGGGTTGGAACAGACCGGCCGGCGGCGTCACACCCGGCGGCCAGGGGGAGGTGTCTGTTTATGGGCGCAGGACGCACGATCGTTAAGGAAGCCGGGAAGCTTCACATCCGTTGGATGATCCGCCGGGACATGGCCGAGGTGCTCAAGGCCGAGGTCGCCAGTTTCGAGTACGCGTGGACGGAGGACGACTTCCTCCGCTGCCTCCGCCAGCGGAACTGCATCGGCATGGTCGCCGAGATGAACGACCGGATCATCGGGTTCATGATCTACGAGTTGCACAAGAACAAGCTCCACGTCCTGAACTTCGCCGTCGCGCCGGGCCACCGGCGGGCCGGCATCGGCCGGATGATGGTCAAGAAGCTCATCGGCAAGCTCTCGACCCACCGGCGGTCGAAGATCACACTCGCCGTGCGGGAGCGGAACCTCGTCGCGCAGATCTTCTTCCGCACGCAGGACTTCAAGGCCGTCCGTGTGCTCCGCGACTATTACGAGGACAGTGGCGAGGACGCGTTCCTGATGGAGTTTCACGTCGAGGAGGACGGCGACGATTACGCCGTGCCCGTGAACCGCATTGCCCAGTTTGAAGAGAACTGACGGCCCGCGAACGGCCGAAACTATTCAGGGCGTCGCCGCGAACCGGCGACGCCTTGCTTCGTTTCCGCGCCGGAGTGGGACATGACCGTCACCGCGATGCACCGCCGCCTGGTCCTATCCGCCCTCGCCCTGGTTGTCGCCGCCTGTCATACGGCCCGCGCGGAGCCGCCCGAACTGCTCCCGCCGCCGCTGCCCGTCCCGGCCGACCCGAAGCCGATCGAGAACCCGCGGCCCGCGCAACCCGCACCGCCGGCGGACGCGGCAAAGTCTCCCGCCGCCCCGCCGCCCGATTTCCGCTTGCAGCCGTCGGACCCGCGGAATAATGTCAAATCGACGGAACCGTTGCCGCCGCCGGGCAAAATGCCCGTTCCGACGCTGACATCGTTCGCACCACCGAGACCACCGCAGGGAGACACTCCGATGCCATTGTCCCTCCGCCGCACGGCCCTGTCCGCGCTCCTCGGCACGGCCCTCGTGACCGGGTCCATGTACGCCGACACCGACCCGCCGAAGGCCGACCCTATCACGAAGAAGGACCTCGAAACGACGAACCAACTCCTCGCGGACCTGAAGACGCAACTGTCCGAGTTGAAGACGAAGGACTTCGCGGACCTGAAGAAAGAGATCGCGGACCTGAAGGCGAAGGACGTGGCCGACCTCAAGAAGGACATCGACGCGCTCAAGACGTTCCGCAAGCGGGTGGAGGACACGCTCGAAGGGACGACGGACAAGGGCGTGACCGGCGACGGCCTCGTGAAGAAGATCACGGCCCTCGACGACAAGCTGACGGCGTTGACGAAGCAGCTCGACGGCCTCGACCGGAAGCTGGCCGAATCGACCCGCACGTCCCTGGCGTCGCCGGTGACGAAGGACGCGGAGAAGGCGAAGACCGGCAGCGTAAAGCTCGTGAACATGTACGCGACGGACGTGGACATCCTCGTGAACGGGAAGGGCTACCGCGTCGCGCCGAACGAGTCGCGGAACGTCGTCCTGACCCCGGGGTCGTTCACGTACCAACTGCTGACCGGCGGCGGCGCGGAGAAGACCCGCACGCTGAAGGAAGGCGAAGAAGTCACCCTCATGGTGAACTGACCCACAGTGGAGGAGACCGAAAGCCCACGGACGATCGTCCGTGGGCTTTCCGTTGGCGCATGATCGTGACCATTGATGGGTACGCGGGGACCGGCAAGTCCGCCGTCGCGAGCCGCCTCGCCGACCGGCTCGGGTTCCGGCTCCTCAACACCGGGGCCATGTACCGGGCCGTCGGGTTCGCGCTGCTGCGGGCCGGGGTGGACGTGTACGCCGACCCGCGGGACGTGGAAACCATCACGCGGTTCCTGGCCGACGCGACGTTCGACATGCCCGACCATCGGGTCATCCTCAACGGCGAGGACCTGACCGCCTATATCTTTGACGAGGAAGTCGGCCGGGCCGCCAGCAGGGTCGCGACGTTCCCGGAAGTGCGAAAGAAGTTGAAGGCCGAGCAGCGGCGGATCGCCGCCCACGGGGATTTTGTCTGCGAGGGCCGCGACCAGGGGACGGCCGTGTTCCCGGACGCGGCGGCGAAGTTCTTCCTCCGGGCGACCGCCGACGTGCGGGCCGACCGGCGGTGCAAGCAGTTGCAATCCGCCGACCGCGACACGATCCTTCAGCAAATCCTCGCCCGCGACCGGCAGGACGAGACGCGGGCCATCGACCCGTTGATGAAGGCGGCCGACGCCGTCGAGATCGACACCTCGACCTTCACCCTCGACGAAGTCGTGGAGCAACTGTGGCAGTCGGTGCAGCAATCCCGTTCGAAGGCGTCGCCGGACGACTCGTCTACGACGCCCACTACTGGGCCGTCTTCTGGACGCTGACGCTCGGCTGGAGCTACCGCGGGTCCGGCCGGCACAACTTCCCCCGCACCGGACCGGCGCTCGTGCTGGCGAACCACCAGTGCTTCCTCGACCCGATCTTCGTCTCGCTCGCGGCCGGCCGGCCGCTGTCGTTCCTGGCCCGCAGCTCCCTGTTCACCGGCGGGAAGTTCGAGCGACTGATCCGCACCTACGGGGCCGTGCCCATCGACCGCGGGTTCGGCAAGGACGGCATCCGCACCGTCATCGAGACGCTGAATCAGGGCCGGGCGGTGCTGGTCTTCCCCGAAGGCGAGCGGACGCACGGCGGCGAGATTCAGCCGTTGAAAGCGGGCGTCTCGCTGTTGATCGAGCGGGTGCGGGTTCCGATCGTGCCGGTCGGCATCGCCGGGGCTTATGAGATGTGGCCGCGGAGTCGGAAGTTGCCGGTCGCGGCCCCGTTGATGATGCCGCGGAACGGCAAGGGGATCGCGGTCCACGTCGGCGAGCCGATCCCGCCGGACCGCTACGCGAACCTGTCGCGGCAGGAGATGCTCGCGGATTTGGAGCGGGAGATTCGCGCCGCCCACGCCGCCGCCGAGCGGGTGCGGCGGAAGTAGGGTGGGCCGAGTCTTCGAGGCCCACCGGTGCGGCGGACGCTCTCGCGGTGGGCCTCGAAGACTCG
>JAESGS010000731.1_pt1 | contig 16653 bp, 12 predicted proteins | sample 9269761 | NCBI WGS metagenome assembly JAESGS01 (sample SAMN15741799, study PRJNA653493) | algae metagenome | isolation source: Cyanosarcina radialis HA8281-LM2 and co-occurring heterotrophs from damp... | place: USA: Makauwahi cave, Hawaii | collected 2011-01-06 | reverse complement strand
GCTCGGCTCGCCACGACCTCCATTTGTCCCCGCGGGGGATCGACTTCCGAAGTCGAAGCCGGACTTCGGAAGTCGGGCGTTCGTCGCGGAACGTTGCTGATTTGATACGGATTTCACCGCCGGATGAGCTTCAGCGTCAACACGACGGCGATGGCCGCCACCACCGCGTCGGCGGCGAACACGCCGAGGTGCAGCGGGACCTTCCCGTCCCGGCCCATGTTCGACCCGGCCAGCAGGATCGGGTAGTACACGATCACCGTCGGCAAGAAGCACGTCACGAACGAACTCAGGTAGTCGGCCCGGTTCGCCCGGATGCCGACCGGCACGCCGACCAGCGCGAACACCAGACACCCCAGCGCCAGCGCCGGCCGCATGTAGTACTCGTTCTCCGTGTTCCGCATCGACCGGTACTGGTCCTGGATCAGGTACTTCAACGACCCCGCGTGCTTCAGCAGGAACTCGCGGCTCGTCGGGTCCGGGGCGGTCGCGGCGGACTGCTCGGTCGCCCGCAGTTCGCCCTCCAGCTTCGTGATGGCGGCCCGAATCTCGGCCGCCTTCGCCGGGAGCGCGTCCCAGATCAGGTTCATCGGCCGGTTGCTCAGGTCCTTCTGCGAGAACATCTCCGGCAGCGGGACGCCGATCGGCCGGGTCGCGTCCGCGGTGAACTGCGTCGAGCCGTCCCCGCCGACCCACCGGTCCGGGTCGATGAACAGCATCGGCTGCGCCGTCGGGTTGTCGGCGTCCGGCATCACCACCCGCAGCCGGGCCTCGCGGGCGCGGGCCACGAAGTCGTAGTCCCCGGTCGGCGCTTCCTTCCCGGTCCCGTCCTTCACCATCTGCTTCCGCTTCAGCACCACGTCCACCAGCCGCGTGCCGATCACGTCCTTCACGTGGATGACGTAGGGGAAGTTCCCGGCCTTGAACGTCCGGTCCCGCTTGAGCAGGTTGTAGAGCAACTCCTCCGGGTTCCGGAGGATGCGCTTCTGCAACTCCGCCTGCGTCTGCGGGATGACCGAGTGGGCGAGGGCGAACGTCGCGCCGCTCGTCAGCAGGCCGAGGAGGACGGCGGGGCGGATGATGGTGTGCAGGTTGACGCCGGCCGCCTTCATGGCGACGGCCTCGTTGTCGTGGGCGATCCGGCCGTAGACCACGCACGTCGAGAACAGCGTCGTGGCCGGGATCGTGTACGGCAGCGTGTACGGGATCAGGAGCGGGATGGCGGTGAGCGTCTGGACGAGCGACAGCCCGAGCTGGCTGGCCTGCTGGATGACGAGGCCGATGAGGAACAGCCCGGTCAGCCCGGTGAGCGTGAGCGCGAAGACCTTCAGCAGCTCGAAGAAGATCACGCGGTGCAGGATGCCGCCGAGCAGGAACACGTTGAACCCCTTATTTCTCGCCGGTCGCCCGGGCCGTCGGCGTCGTCCGGGTGCGGGCCTTCACCCGCTCCGCCACCGCCTTGAACGGGTCGGTCACGAACGGCACGACCCGCGGCTCGTACTTCATCTCGCCGTCCGGCTTCCGCGTCACCTCGATCTTGAACAGCTTCTCGCTCACCATCGCCGTCACGTCGCCGAACGGCGTCGTCAGCCACCGCTGGAGCGTCTGCGACCAGATCGTGTAGAAGTCGAACTTCACGTACTTGCCGGTCATGTCGAGTTCGCCGGCCCCGCCGAGGCTGAGGGCCGTGCCGAGCAGGTCCACGTGATCGACCCGGACGCGGTCGCCGCGGACGGTGAACGTCGCGTGGGCCTCCTCGAACGCCGTCTTGTCCGGGGCCTGCAGCTTCAGCGCCTTCGTCAGCGCCACGATCGGCGGCAGGTTGTAGATGTGGCCCCGGTCCACGTCCGCCTTGCCGTACCCCTGCAGCATCTGCTTGCCGGTCGCGGGGTCGGTGGCGGTTTCGAGCAGGATGCTCGCCTGGGCCGCCCCCTCCAGCTTCGCGCCGCCGCCCACGTTGTGGAACCGCGCCACGTCTTCCAGTCTTATGTCGGTCGCCGTGAGCGAGAGCCTATAGCGGACCGGGGCGGAAAGCACAACCCGGCCCGTGCCGCCGACCGTCCCGTTGAACACCGTCCCCTGGAGGTCCGTGAACTTGAACGCCGGCGGCAGCCGGCCGCCGGGCTTCGCCGGGTCCACCTCCTGCGGGTCGGCGTCGAACGTCGCCTTCACCGCCGCCGCCGGGTGATCGGCGATGAGGGCCGACTCCAGCCAGAGGTTGCCGGCCACCTTCCCCAGGTGCGTCGGGTGGTAGCGGCCGGAACACGCGAGCTTGCCGACCGCCTTCTCGCACGGCACGCCGGCGTCGAACGCCGCGCCGAGCAGCCGCAACTCGCCCTGCCAGTAGAGTTCGGGGTCGGGGGAAGATGAAGGGGTGAGGGGGTGAACGGGTGAAGGGGTGAAAGAAGAGTCGGCCGTGAGGACGACCAGGTGCTTCATCGTCAACTCGGCGGGGCCGCGGAGGTTGACCTCCTTCACGCCGTCGCGGAGGCCCTTCGGCAGCGCGTCGAGCAGGGCGTCGTCCACGACCAGCGGGGCCACGTCCAGCTTGCCGAGGTTCGCCCAGACGCGGCCGTCGTCGTAGAGGCGGACTTCGGCCGCGTTCAGCCCCAGCCGGGACGGGCCGTGGCGGGCGACGAGGTGTTCGAGCTTCACCCGCGTGCCGTCGAACCGCAGCTTGCCGGCCAGCTCGTCCATCCGGTACGCGAAGAACTCCGGCGTGACGCTCGGCCCCTCGAAGTTGAACGCGAGCGTCAGGTCCGTCGCCGGGTCGAACGCCGGTTCCGGCGTCCGCACCGCGGACGCGAGCTGATCGACCGGCGACGCGATCTTGAGCGCCGTCGGCCCCAGGGTTTCCTTCTTCGGCGGGGCGGCGCGGTCGATCACGGCCAGGTCCACGGCGAACGTCAGCTTCCCCCTCGGCCGCAGCACGTCCGTCACCGTGTCGAGCTTGACCGCGGCCAGCGCCTCGCGGAACTTCTCGTCGATCGGGCAGTCCTTGCCCCAGACGTGCAGCGTCAACTTGCGGTCGGGGCTGTTCGGGATCGGGTCGTTGTCCCCCTTCATCCAAACCGTGCCGCCGGCGTGCCGGGCGGTGAGGTCGCGAATTTCGATCCGGTCCGTCTCCGGCAGCGGCGCGACCGGCCCGCCGGGGCGGATCGGCCGCGTGCCGTCGTTGGTCGTGACGAAGATGTTGACCTTCGCCTTGCCGTGGTCGAGCGGGTACGGGAACGTCTTGTAGTTCAGGGAACAATCGTACACGTTCAGGCGGAACGTGTTCTCCATGAGGTTCACGCCCGCCTCTTGTTTGACCTCGACGGTGAAGTCGCCGCGGCCGCTAGCCCGGAGGCTGCGGACGAGGGCGCGGTACTTCTCCCGGTGAAGGGCGTTCGCGAGCACGTCGTCGATGGGGATGTTCGTTCCGGTCAGCTTGAGCGCGACGAACGGGTCCGGGCCGGGGCCGCGGACGACGCCCGTCACGTCGATCCGCTGGCCGCCCGCCGTGCCGGCCAGCTCGACCGTCGCCTCCTCGGCGTCCGGCGTGACCGTCTGGCGGATCAGGCCCGTCACGCCCGTGAGCGGGTAGCGGAACTTCTCGTACAGGATGTTGAGCTTCGTCGGCCGCAGGTCGAACTCCCGCTTCCACGTCGTCGTCGCCGGGCGGTTGAACCGGTAGCCGACCGCGACCGTGCCGGACGGGTTGAACTTCGGGCGGAACTTCTTCAACTCCTCGGGCACGCGGTCGAAGAAAGCGTCATCGACGGCGAGGTCGGACATGGAGAAGTCGATCCGCTCGACCTGCTCCTCGATCTTCGCGATCAGGGACGGTTCCGCTTCCTTCGTCCGGGCCGCGAGTTGCGCCGGCACGCCGGACGGCGACGGGATCGGCGCGGCCGGGAGTTTCGGCGCGAGGGTTCGCGTCTCGAACGAGAGTTGCACCGTCGCCGGGCCGAGCTTCGCCGTGAGCCGTTCGAGTGTGACCTTGCTGTCCTTCAGGTTCGCGACGGCCTCGATCTTCTCCAGCGGGGCCGGGAGCATGTCGTCCGTGAACCGGCCGTCCTTGAGCGTCAAGTGAACGTCGTACTTGGCGGGCTGGCCCGGCTCCGTGAGGAGGTCGGCCTTCACGGCCGCCTTGCCGGTCAGCTTGTTCAGGTAGTCCGCCAGGTCCGGCCGCACCGCCCCGACGACGCCGGCGAGCGGCGGGCCGAGAACCACGTCCGGGACTTCGGTGCGCAGGGCGAGCTGGCCGGTCCCGCGGTTCAGCGTCGCGGCCATCGAGAACTTGAGGCCGAGCTGGTTCGCGACGGTGGCGAGCGCCGCCCCCTTGATGTTCAGGAACAGCGGGGCCGGGTCGTTGACGATGGTGAAGTTCGCGTCCGTGAGCGTCACCGGCGGCAGCTTCCGCGGGCTGCGGTCGAGGACCGTGACGGTCGCCTTCGTCACCACGAACGTCGGCAGCGCCGCGGCCGTCGGCCCCGGCTGGCTCAGCCCTTCGAGGCTCCAGACGCCGTCCGGCCCGCGCTCGAGCGCGAGCGTCGGGCCGTCGAGTTCCACCTTGCGGATGACGAGCCGGCCGCGGTTGATCTGCTCCTTGTCGTGGTAGATCGTGCCGCTCGGGGCGCGGAAGAACGGCGCGGCCGCGCCGCGGCGGGTGATCGTCAGGTCGCGGACGGAGATGCCGCCGAAGACGCGGATGTGGGCCGACCCGACGGTGATGTCCGTGTCCGGGAACTGCTCGCCGAGGGTGGACAGGAGGGCGGTGCGGACGGCTTCCGGGCTGACGTAGGACTGCGCCCACCAGAGGCCGTAGCCGACGGCCGCGAGGACGGCGAGTATGACGCCGCGAACGATCCAGGTGCGGAGGGCCATCCGTTGCCGTCCGGGTAGCAGGTGCGCCGGGCAGACCCGGCGGTGCGGGATGATAAGCAGGGTCGGCAGGGGCGTCAACGGGAAGCCGCGGTTAGCGGGCGACCCGTCGGGTCGCCCACGAACCTCCCAGAAGTGAGACTTCCGCGGCCCCGGCGTCTCACTTCTGGGAAACCGAATTTCCTTGAAACCAGTTGGCTGCCGCGGGTCGGGGCGGTTCCTACATTGCGAGAACACGAAAACGGGTCACTCCGTCCCGAACGAAAAAGGATGCTCGGCATGGCGACCGAAGCCCCGCCCGCCCCGGCCCCGGAAACGCCGGTCGTGAACACGACCCGCCGCGGCATCGCCACGGCCGCGTTCAGCCTCGGGCTGTGGGGGTCGCTCACGTTCTGGTGGTTCCCGTTCGGCATGTGGGTCGGCCTCATCGCCCTGACCCTCGGCACGGTCGCCAACTGGCGGGGGTGGCGGGCCAACAGCAACGGCGACAGCCTCGCGACCGCCGGGCAGGTCCTCGGCGCGATGGCCGCGGCCGCGTGCTACACCTGCTACCGGGTCATGCAGTACTACTTCGAGAACTACACCCCGAACTGGCCGTAACCCCCGGCCGGCGACGCGGTTTCGCACTCGACGATTCATCCGGAGGCAGTCGATGCCCCAAGTCTTCCCGAAGAGCATGAACCCGATCGCTCGGATCATGCTGCTCTCCATCCCGGTGATCGCCGCCAGCACCGGCGTGGCGCTGGCCGCGTTCTTCCGGTCCGACTACGTCACCGGCCGCAACGAGATCGTGGACCAGCCGATCCCGTTCAGCCACCTGCACCACGTCAGCCAGCTCGGGATCGACTGCCGGTACTGCCACACGGCGGTGGAAAGCTCCGCCCACGCCGGCATCCCGCCGACGAAGACGTGCATGAACTGCCACCAGCAGGTGTGGAACGGGGCCGACCTGCTCGACCCGCTCCGGAAGAGCTACGCCACCGAGACGCCGATCGCCTGGACGAAAGTTCACAACGTCCCGCACTACACGTACTTCAACCACAGCATCCACGTCGGCAAGGGCGTCGGGTGCGTCTCCTGCCACGAGCGGATCGACCAGATGCCGCTCGTCTACCAGTCGAAGACGCTGCTCATGGAGTGGTGCCTGGACTGCCACCGCCACCCGGAGAAGAACCTGCGGCCGAAGTCCGAGGTGTTCAACCTCGGGTGGACGCCGGCCCACGGCACGACCGACACGGACGGCAAGAAGTACGGCCCGGCCGAGGGGACCGGCACGCAGGCGGAGTTGGGCCGCCACCTGAAAGAGAAGTACCTCGTCCGCGACGAGAAGACGCTGACGAACTGCAGCATCTGCCACCGCTGACGCAAGCGCGGGTCGCGGACCTCGGAACTCGGACCTAAAAACCCGGCTTCCTGGTCTTCGATCCGAGTTCCGAGATCCGCGATCCGAGATGGTGTGACATGGCTCTCGACTTCGACACCACGAACGGCGAACCGACCGGGGCGGGGTCCGCGCCCGAGCAGTTCCACTCGCTGGAACACCTGCTCGGCACGCCGGAGTTCCAGCGCGCCCTGAAGGACGAGTTCCCGGAAGACGCCTCGGAGTGGCTCGACCCGGTGTCCCGGCGGCGGTTCCTCGCGCTGTCCGGGGCGTCGCTGGCGCTCGCCGGGGCGGTCGGGTGCAACCCGTCGTTGAAGCCGGCGTCGCAGAAGAAGATCATCCCCTACGTCAAGAAGCCGGAAGCGATCACCCCCGGCGTGCCGCTGTTCTTCCCGACCGCCATCACCCTCGGCGGCGTCGGCCTCGGCGTACTCGTCAAGAGCCACGAGGGGCGGCCGATCAAGGTCGAAGGGAACCCGTCGCACCCCGGCAGCCTCGGCGCGACCGACGTGTACGCGCAGGCCGCGCTCCTCGGTGTGTACGACCCGGAGCGATCGAAGGGCGTCACCGAGAAGGGCCAGCCCGCGACGTGGGAGAAGGCCCGCGCCGCGCTGGCCGCCCTCGTCGGGGCGCAGGTCGCGAAGGGCGGGGCCGGGCTGCGGGTCGTCACCGAGGCCGTCGCCGCCGGGACGGTGCTGGCGACCATGCTCGGCGAGCTGAAGGCGAAGCTGCCGGGCATGAAGTGGATTCAATACGAAGCCGTCGGCCGGGAGAACGCCCTGAAGGGCGTGAAGGCCGCCTACGGGAAGTACCTGACGCCGATCTACGAGCTGGCGAAGGCCGACACGCTGGTGGCGATCGACAGCGACATCGAGTCGCACTGCGCCGGGGCCGGGGTGCGGAACATCCGCGCCGCGATGAGCCGCCGCAAGGTCCGCATCCACGAAGACCGGCGGTCCGCGGACGGCGTGCCGCTCGACCGGCTCAGCCGCATCTACGCCGTCGAGTCGATGGTCAGCGGGTTCGGCGGCGTCGCCGACCACCGGCTGCCGCTCAAGCCGAGTGAGATCGAGTCGTTCGTCCGGGAACTCGCGAAGGAACTCGGCGTCGCCGGCCCCGCCGCCGGGCCGCTCCCCGACCGGGCGAAGGCGTGGGTGAAGGCCGTCGCCGAGGACTTGAAGGACGCGAAGAAGCCGGGCGTCGTGGTCGGCGGCGAGACGCTGTCCGTCGCGGCCCAGAACCTGATCCACGCGATCAACGACAAGATCAACGCGGTCAAGAACGGCATCGTCCGGTTCGTCGAGCCGGTCCAGGCCGGCCTCACCGGGCCGGACGCCGACGCGGTCGCCGACGGCACGGCGTCGCTCAAGGCGCTCGCGGACGAGATGAACGCCGGCAAGGTGGACGCGCTGCTCGTCCTCGGCGGGAACCCGGCGTTCACCGCCCCGGCCGACCTCGGGTTCGCCGCCGCCCTCCAGAAGGTCACGACCACCTTCCACCTCGGCCTCTACCAGGACGAGACCGCCACGCTGACGACATGGCACGTCAACGCCGCGCACGAACTCGAAGCCTGGGGCGACGCTCGCGCCTACGACGGCACGGCCACGATCCAGCAGCCGATGATCTCGCTCCACGGCGGGAAGTCGATCCTGGAAGTCGTCGGCGCGCTGCTGGACAAGCCCGGCTCGGCGGAAACGCTCGTCCGCGAGGCGTGGCAGAAGCACTTCACCGACAAGAAGCTGCCCGGCGAGTTCGACTCGTTCTGGCACAAGGGTATCGAGCGCGGCGTCGTCGAGGGCACGGCGTCCCCGGCGGCGATGGTCGCCGCGGCGGTCGTCGCCCCGGCCACGGCGTCCGCCCCGGCCCCGGCGACGAAGGCCGACGAGATCGAGCTGTCCTTCCGCCCGGACCCGACGCTCTACGACGGCCGGTTCGCGAACAACGGCTGGCTGCAGGAGACGCCGAAGCCGGTCACGCGGATCACCTGGGATAACGCGGCCCTCGTCAGCCCGCACACGGCCGAGCGGCTGAAGTGCGAGGTCAGCTACCGGTGGACCGGCGGCGAGCACGGCAGCCACGAGGTGGACAAGATCGAACTCACCGTGGACGGCCGCAAGGCCCGCGTCCCGGTGTTCGTCCTCCCCGGCCACGCGGACGACGTGATTACCCTGCACTTCGGGTACGGCCGCGAGAAGGTCGGCGTGGTCGGCAAGGGGACCGGGTTCAACGTCTACCCGTTGCGGACGACGGCGAACCTGTGGACGGTCGGCGGGATCAAGCCGCAGCCGGACTCGGCGGAGCGGACGCAGGAGAAGTACGTCCTCGCCTGCACGCAGGGCCAGCACGCGATGGAGGGCCGCCGCCCGGCCCGGCACGGGACGGCGACGCAGGCGGCGCTGGAACTGAAGGTCGAGGACCACGGCGACCACAAGCACTACCACATGAAGGACCACCACAAGGACGCCTTCAGCTTCGCCGACAACCCGCCGGTTTCCGCCGGCGAGAAGGATTTGATGCGGGCGCTCTTGCCCGGCACGCCGAAGGAGCGGGCGTGGCTGGCCGACCCGCACCACCCGCAGGAGTTCCACAAGAAGGGGTACAAGGACAACGTCCACAAGCACGAGGAGAAGGCGGACGCGACGAAGGAGGAGGCCGAGCACCACGAGCACGACAAGCGGCTCGTGCCGCTGACCCTCATCCAGGACCACCCGGACAACAAGCTCTACCGCCGGTGGGCCATGGCCATCGACCTCGGCGCTTGTACCGGCTGTTCGACGTGCGTGACGGCGTGCGTCGCCGAGAACAACATCCCGGTCGTCGGCAAGGCGGAAGTGACCCGCGGCCGGATCATGCACTGGATTCGGATCGACCGGTACTTCGCCATCCCGGAGGAGAAGGGCGGCACCGAGCCGGTGGACGCGAAGACGCGGGCGGAGAAGATGAAGCACGCCGCCGCCGACATCACCACGCACTTCCAGCCGGTCCTCTGCCAGCAGTGCGAGAAGGCCCCGTGCGAGCTGGTCTGCCCGGTCGCCGCGACCGCCCACAGTGCCGACGGCCTCAACGACATGGCGTACAACCGGTGCGTCGGCACCCGGTACTGTGCCAACAACTGCCCGTACAAGGTCCGGCGGTTCAACTTCCTCCAGTACGCCAACTACGAGAAGGACAACACCCTCCAGCTCGTGAACAACCCGGAGGTCACCCTCCGGACCCGCGGCGTGATGGAGAAGTGTACCTACTGCGTCCAGCGGATCCGCAACGCCGAGATCGAGGCGGAACGCGAGCACGACAACCCGAACCGGGTGAAGGTGAAGACGCCGCTGGGCGTCCGCCCGCTCATCGCGGAGGGCGAGGTGCGGACCGCCTGCCAGGCTGCGTGCCCGGCGAACGCGATTAGCTTCGGCGACCTGAACTACGACCAGTACGTCCCGGTGAAGAAGCAGGCCGACGGCACGTGGAAGGAAGAGGGCCGCCACCTGCCGTTCAGCGAGGTCGCCCGGTGGAAGCTGGAGGCGACGAACTACGGCCTGCTGGCGGAGCTGAACACGATGCCGCGGACGAGCTACCTCGCGGCGATCAAGAACCCGAATCCGAAGCTGGCGTAGCCGGCGAGGGTTTTGTTCCCTCCCCCCTTGGGGGGGAGGGTTAGAGAGGGGGGTCGGCTTCCTCCCACCGGCGCGATTGTCTGGGACGGGGGGAGGTTACCCCCCTCCCTAACCCTACCCCCCAAGGGGGAGGGAACAAGACAAGGGCCACCACCCACGGGGTGACGTGGCCCGTCGTGCCGAGGTTAAGAGTGCGTTCGGCCGGGCGTTGTCCGCCGAAGCGAAGCAGGAAGGGGCTGCATTTATGGCGACGGTGACCACACCGGCGACCCAGCCGACGACGGAACCGCAGGTCTTCACCGACGATGAGCACCTCATCGGCGGGAAGCAAACGCTCGTCACGATCGGCGAGAAGATCGGCAACGTCTGCCTCGGCGAGGTCCCCACGCCCAAGGGCTGGTGGATGCTGTTCCTCGTCGGGTTCACGCTCCTGCAGGCCCTCGTCCTCGGCCTCGCGTGGCTGTTCTACATGGGCGTCGGCGTGTGGGGCATCAACTCCCCGGTGTTCTGGGGCGTCGCCATCGTCAACTTCGTGTGGTGGATCGGCATCGGCCACGCCGGGACGCTGATCTCGGCGATCCTCTTGCTCATGCACCAGAAGTGGCGGACCTCCCTGAACCGGTTCGCCGAGTCGATGACGCTGTTCGCCGTCATGTGCGCCGGCATCTTCCCGCTCATCCACATGGGCCGGCCGTGGCTGGCGTACTGGCTGTTCCCGTTCCCGAACAACATGGCCGCGTGGCCGCAGTTCCGCAGCCCGCTCTGCTGGGACGCGTTCGCCGTCAGCACGTACTTCAGCGTGTCGCTGTTGTTCTGGTACATCGGCCTCATCCCGGACTTCGCGTACCTCCGCGACCGGGCGAAGACCCGCATCCAGCAACTCACCTACGGGTTCCTGGCGATGGGCTGGCGCGGGAGCGCCTACCACTGGCGGCGGTACGAGAAGCTGTACCTGTTGCTCGCCGGCCTCGGCACGCCGCTCGTGTTCAGCGTGCACACGATCGTGTCGTTCGACTTCGCCGTGTCGATCGTGCCCTTGTGGCACGCGACCATCTTCCCGCCGTTCTTCGTCGCCGGGGCGATCTTCGCCGGGTTCGCGATGGTCATCTGGCTGGCCATCCCGATCCGCCACTGGTACGGGATGCAGGACCTGATCACCGAGAAGCACCTGGACGTGTGCGCCAAGATCATGCTCGGGACCGGGCTGATGGTGTCCTACGGGTACTTCAGCGAACTCTGGATGGCGTGGTACAGCCAGGGGGCGTACGAGTGGGGGACGACCCTCCAGCGGATCTGGTACGGCCCGTACTGGTGGTCGTACTGGCTGCTCATCCTGACGAACACGATCATCCCGCAGCTCTGCTGGATGAAGCGGTTCCGGACGAACGAGGTCCTGCTGTTCCTGGTCGCCGGGTCGGTCCACATCGGCATGTGGTTCGAGCGGTACGTCATCATCGTGACGCTGTCGCGGGACCACCTGCCGAGCAGCTGGGGCCGGTACGCCCCGACGGTGTGGGACTACGCCGCGATGTTCGGGTCGCTCGGCCTGTTCCTCACGCTGTTCGCCCTGTTCATGCGGTTCCTGCCGATGATCTCGATCACGGAAATGCGGGAACTCCTACCCCGCCACGCGGGCGGCCGGGACGGGCACGCCGTCATGGAGAACGCCAAGTGAGCACGCCACAGACGCCGGAAACGTGGGGCCTGCTGGCCGAGTTCGACACGGCCGACGCCCTCATCACGGCCACCCGCAAGGCCCGCGAGGCCGGGTACACCCGGATGGACGGGCACAGCCCGTACCCGATCGGCGAGGTCGCCGACGAGCTCGGGTTCCCGCGGTCCGAGATCGGGGCCGTCATGTTCATCGGCGGCCTCGTCGGGGCCACGATGGGGTTCCTGATGCTCAACTGGGTGAGCTGGGTCGAGTACCCGCTCAACATCGCCGGGAAGCCGTACTTCTCGTGGTCGATGTTCATCCCGATCACCTGGGAACTGCTCGTGCTGACGGCGTCGGTCAGCGGCGTCGTCGGCCTCTTGGCCCTGTGCGGGCTGCCGATGCCGTACCACCCGCTGTTCAACGTCCCGGCGTTCGCGCGGGCGACCAGCGACGGGTTCTTCCTGTCGGTCGAGGGGATCGACCCGCGGTTCGACCTGGCGAACACGAAAGCCTTCCTGCATAGCCTGCCGGACGTGAAGAGCGTCGAGGAGGTCCCGGCGTGAACGAGTTCAACGGTCAAAAAGCAACGTTCAAAGGTCGGGCCGCCGGGTTCGTCGTCGTCGCGTGCGCGGCCCTCGTCGGCTGCCAGCAGAAGATGGCCGAGCAGCCCGCGCCGCGGGCCTACGACGCCTACGCGGGCGGCGTGTTCGCGAACAGCCAGTCGGCCCAGCCGCTGACCCGCGGCGTCGTCCACCGCGGCCAGCGGCCGGCGGACGACCCGATGCTGACGTGGCTGACGCCCGCCGGCAAGGCCCCGAAGGTCAACCCGGACTGGAAGAAAGCCGTGGACCCGTCCGGCGACCTTCAGGCGACGGCCGGCGCGCCGACGGACGTGGGGAACTTCGTCGCCGAGTTCCCGTTCGAGATGACGGAGGCCGACCTGAACCGCGGCCAGCAGCGGTACAACGTGTTCTGCGGCGTCTGCCACGGGGCGGCCGGGAACGGGTGGGGCAAGATCGTCGAGCGCGGGTTCCTCCGCCCGCCGAGCTACCACCAGGACGCGCAGGACAAGGCGTTCGACTGGTCCTCGACCGGCCAGCCGTCCACGGAACTAAAGCAGGGGTACTCCCGCGGGTTCTTCCGGTACGGGATCAAGGTCCCGCTGGACCAGGTCCCGGTCGGGTACATCTACCAGGTGATTACGTGGGGGTACGGCGGGATGCCGGACCACGCGTCGCAGATCCCGCCGGAGGACCGGTGGCGGATCGTCGCCTACGTGCGGGCGCTGCAACTGAGCCAGGGGGCGAAAACAGACGCGCTGCCCGCGGACGCGAAGAAGGAGCTGGACGACGCCGGCAAGCCGAACGCCGAGAAGAAGGCCGACCACTGAGTTGACATGGAGCCGCCCGGCGAGGACCGTGCCCCCCGCGAACCCGGACTCCTGCTGTTCGGGCTGGGGGTGCTGGCCTGCGGCGGGGCCGGGTTGGCGACCGGCACGACGATCGTGTTCTGCCCCGGTAACGGGCAGGCGGTGGTGTGGCAGATCGCCGCCCCGGGGGCGCGGGTGGCGGCCGTCGGGCTGCTGGCCGTCGGCGTGGCGTGCCTGGCGTATTGGCGGTGGCAGGACCGGCGGCGGTGGCCGATACCGGTCGGGCTGGTCGGGTTGGGCGTCGTGGCCGTCGGGCAAGTGGCGGCGTGGATTGGGTGGCTGGTGGGACCGAACCGTTAGCCGGTGAACGAACGAGGCGACCTGTGAGCGAACATCACCACGATTCCGACTACACGGCCCCGCCGATCGAGGCGAACTTCGCCCCGCTCCGCCGGGTCGCGTTCCTGGCCGCGTTCCTCGGGGCCGTCGCGTTCGTCGGCCTCGGCGTCGCGAACCTGTCGATGAACGACCGGCACGCGGCCACCCGCGACTTCTTCCTGACGTACCAGGCCGCGTTCGTCTTCTGGCTGAGCGTCCCCGTCGGCGGGATGACGCTCATGCTGCTCGGCTACCTGACGCACGCGAGCTGGGCGCTCGTGTTCCGCCGCATCTTCCAGGCGGCGACGCGGACGTGGCCGCTCGTGTTCGTCCTGTTCCTGCCGGTCGCGCTCAGCACGTTCATGAACCACGGGTCGTCGTTCTGGTGGGCCGTCAGCCCGACGGAGATGGACGAGATCAAGGGCAACCTGCCGGCCCAGCACGAGATCGAGCACCGGCAGGGGCTGTACCTGAACGGGCCGTTCTTCCTGCTCCGGGCGCTCGTCATCTTCGGCGTGTTCGGCCTGTTCATCCGGGCCATGCGGAAGTGGGCCCCGAAGGCCGAGGACGAGGGGGACGAGGCGTACCGGGCGAAGCTCCGCGGCCTCGGCGGCCCCGGCGTGCTGACGTGGGCCATCCTGTTCACCGTCGCCATGACCGACTGGTCGATGTCCGTCGAGCCGACGTGGTTCTCCAGCATGTTCCCGGTCGTCACCGGCATGAACTGCTTCCTGACCACGATGGCGTTCTCCGCCCTCGTGTTCTACTCGCTGGTCGGCGAGAACCAGACGGCGCTGTCCATCGTGAAGGACAAGTTCCGGATCGACATCGGCAGCCTGACGTTCGGGTTCTGCATGGTCTGGGCGTACGCGTCGTTCGGCCAGTTCATGCTGATCTGGGCCGGGAACCTGCCGGAAGAAATCGTCTACTACCGCAAGCGGATGAACGGCGGGTGGGAGTTCGTGACCTACGCCCTGATGATCTTCCACTGGGCCGTGCCGTTCGTCGTGTTCTTGTTCCGCGGGGTGAAGACGAACCCGACCTCCATGCGGGTCATGGCCACGATGTTGCTCCTGATCTGCGCGACGGACGTGATCTGGTGGATCGTGCCGTCGGTCCCGCACCAGGGCGAGTTCCAGTTCTTCCACCTGCCGATGGCCGCCGCCGCGGTCGCGATGGTCGGCGGCGTCTGGGGGCTGGCGTTCCTCGGCCAACTGCGGAAGGGCAACCTGCTGCCGAAGAAGGACACGGCGTTCCTGGCGAACTGGGGCCACCACTAAGGCAGGAGTCAGGGATCAGGGGTCAGAAGTCAGAAGAGACAACGGAGGAACCTCCGATGAGCGATAAGCCGCACGACGAGCACGCGACCGCCGCCCGGTGGGCGCGGATTTACGAGGCGATGACCGGGGCGTCCGCCCCGCCGGGGCCGCACGACCACGACGTGGACGTGCCCGGCGCGAACCCGGAGGCCGTCAAGGCCGGGCACGAGGCCGACCGGTTCGACGCCCGCGGGATCGTCATGGTCCCGGTCGTCGTCGTCGTCATGGCCGCCATCGCCTACGCCCTCGTCACCGCGCTGTTCAGCGTGTTCGAGTTCGGCAAGCTCGACACGTCGAACGTGCAAAGCCCGCAGGCCGCCGAGCAGGCGACGCGGCCGCACAACGAGCGGGTCGCGACGATCAGCTCGACCGACCCGCACGCGAAGTCGCACGAGCCGCGGCTGGAGTTCCTCAAGCGGATCGACGACTCGCGGAACGGCAAGGCCGCGGACCCGCCGTTCGTCCGGTCGTTCCAGCCGGCCGAGGGCGGCAACTCGCCGGAGATGACGCCGCAGGACCTCGACCCGGACCGGTACACCGACCCGCTGACCGGCAAGAAGCTGCTCGTCGGGTACGAGTACGTGAACAAGGAGAAGGGCGTCGCCCGCATCCCGATCGCGGAGGCGATGAAGTTGGTGAAGCTGCCGGCGAAGAAGGGGACGCCGAACAGCAGCGTCGGCGGCTCGCCGAAGATTTCCAACGGCGGCCAGACGGCCGACGGCCCGGCCCCGAAGGAAGAGAAGAAGCACGAGAAGCACTAGGCGGTCTTGTAGGTCGGGTCGAGGCTTTGCGAGGCCCGACCGATCTACTCCCTCTCCCCCGGCTTTGCGGGGGAGAGGGCCGGGGTGAGGGGGAAGGCGCTCACCGGAGCGAGAGGCGCTCCTCCCTTCGGAGGAAGCTCGAACCCCCTCAACCTAACCCTCTCCCCCGCAAAGCCGGGGGAGAGGGGACCGGAGCGGTCCCAGGGAGACGACGAGAACACCCATGCGGTTCGCGATGCGATTCCTGTTCGCGGTGCTGACGGCGGCCGCGGTCGTCCCGGCCGCGCACGCGCAAATGAGCTACGGCAAGGCCCCGATGGTCGTCCGCGACCCGGAACTGCCGGGGCAGGCGAAGGTCGAGCCGAAGCTCGGCGAGAAGCTGCCACTCGACGAAACCTTCTACGACCACGACGGCAAGGAAATCACGCTCAAGGACGCCATCGGCGGCAAGCCGACGGTCTTCATCCTCGCGTACTCCGCGTGCCCGAAGCTGTGCAACGAACTGCTGAACGACACGGTGGCTGCCCTGAAGGCGCTCGCCCGGCTCGGGCTGGTCGCCGGGAAGGACTACCAGGTCGTCCGCGTGACGATCGACCCGAAGGAGGCCCCGATCTTCTCGCGGAAGATGCGGGAGTCGTACCTCGCGGAACTCGACAAGCGGTCGCCGGAGGAGCCGGGGTTCTGGTTCCTGACCGCCAACCACGGCCAGGGGTCGGACGTGCTCGCCGTGCGGGAGAAGATTCTGAAGGTCGCGGACGCCGTCGGGTTCCGGTACGCGGCCGACAACCAGGCCGCCATCGACGAGGCCGGGGACGACCGGCGGAAGCTCGACAAGGCCGTGCGGAAGACGAAAGACTTCGTCCACGCGAGCGCGCTGTTCATCGTGGCCCCGGACGGGACGGTCAGCACCGTGCTGCAAGGGCTGAAGCGGTCGCCGGAACTGCCCGCGGAGAACGGGTGGACGCCGGAGGACGTCCGCCAGGGGCTGCTTACGGCCGCGGACGGGAAGCTCGGCACGGCCGTGCAGCGGCTGGCCATGCTCTGCTTCGCCTACGACAGCACGAGCGGCCACTACAAGCCGACGATGCGGGCGATGGGCCTGTTGGCGCTGCCGTTCCCGTTCATCGTCGGGCTGATCGCGTGGACGGCGTGGCGGCGGTCGCGGGCCGAGAAGAAGCTGACGCCGGCCGACCTGAAGCCGGAACCGGGCGTCTACCCGCCGCCGAGCGCGAACTGACGGACAAACCCCCTCGTTCCGAACCTCCGGTTCGGGACGCGCCGCCGCAAACGAGACGTTTGCGGCGGCGAGGGCGGTTG
>JAESGS010000730.1_pt1 | contig 16681 bp, 15 predicted proteins | sample 9269761 | NCBI WGS metagenome assembly JAESGS01 (sample SAMN15741799, study PRJNA653493) | algae metagenome | isolation source: Cyanosarcina radialis HA8281-LM2 and co-occurring heterotrophs from damp... | place: USA: Makauwahi cave, Hawaii | collected 2011-01-06 | reverse complement strand
CTTTGCTTCAGGGGTTGCGCACAATCATGCGGCGACGGGTTTCGCGCGGCACGGGCAACGGCGTCTGCGCGGCAGCAGGTTCGGGGCCCGCCCATTCGCTCGCAATGTCGCGCCGCGCGGCATCCCCGATCGCCCGCGCCGCGAGCGCCGATCCGTCGATCATGCCGCCGCCTCCAACGCCGCCAGCCGCGCCTCCTGCGCCGCGAGCAGGAACAGCGTCAGCTGATCCGGCCGGATACCGAACCGATAGCCCGCCGGGCGCACCACCTGATCGTCGCCGTCCCGTTCTTCGGGCCAGGCGTCGTGACACAAAAAGGCATAGCGGCAGTCGGGCGACTGACCGGCCGTGGCGGGCGCGATCAGACCCTCGTCCGCCATGATTGCCCACACCGCCTGCGCGCGAACGCCAAAGTGCAGGCGCGCGCTTTCGCTGCCCTTGACGGCCACCGCGTCGTTCCACTGAAAGAAACCGAGTTCGCCCGCGATCCGCCTCGCCGCCGCCATTTCGGCCGCGGTGGGATCGCCGCGCCAGCTTTTTTCGCGGGCATCCGACGTGTTGATCGCGCCGGTCGCCGAGAAGACGACGGACCAGCGATGGCTGGCGTCGCCGATCGCGAAGCTGTTATCGCTCCCCGGCCGCAACGCCCCGTCGGTCCCGATCGCCAGAAATGGCGGCGAGCCATTGAGCCGGAGATTGAAACTATTGTCGCCCGGCGTCCCCGATCCGCCGATCGTCCACGCGGCGATACCGTCGCGTAGCAAGATGATGCGCGGAAATTCGGGGCCATTGAATTTGGCCGACCCTGCCACGTGCAATTTTTCGTCGGGCGTCGCGACGCCGATGGCGACGCCGGTCGAAGTCAGGCGGAGCCGCTCTGCACCACCGGTTGCGAAGCCGATGCTGTCGCTCGCCGCACGAAAAAGGCCGGTGTCGCGATCCGCTGCAAAGCTGACCGCCGGCGCCGCGGCGCTTCCACCCGGCGCCCCCAATGGCCCGTCGAGCGCATGAAAACCGTCGCTGTTGCGAAAGCCCAGCGTCGACAGCGGGATATTGACCCAGCCGGTGCCGCGACGAACCGTCACCCGGTCGCCGTTGGCGCCCGTCTCCGCGTCGCCATGTGTCGTCGAAAGCGGCTGTTTTGCCTCGATGTCGACGGCAAGCGCCGCGATATCGGCGTTGCGCGTCGCGAACCAGTCCGCCGTGACGGTCAGCGCGATCGTCTTCAGCCCCGCCGCGAAATCGACCGGCGCGCCGCCGTTCGACGAGGCCGCGACACTGTCGCGCACCAGCCGGCCGGACGCGTCGATCCGGCCCAGCCCGACTTCCCATTGCGCCGTATGCGCGATCCCCGCGACGGCATAATGAAAGGGCGTGTCCGGCGGCACGGTGCCAGCGAAACGGCGATGACCGGGCACCGCGCCCGTAGGCGTCAGCGGCCCGGTCCCGCCCTCCTGGCACAGCTCGCGCACCAGGTCGGCGAAAAAGGGAGTCGGCATGGCAAGGCCATCCTTTCCAATATCGATGAGAAGAAAATTGGCGCCCGGCCCGGCTCCGAAAGGGAAGAAGCCGGCACCGGGCGCCCATCGCGCGCCAGTCGCTTAGCTGGCGGCGAACTTCATCAGCTTGATGGCCTGTGAATCGATGATCGCACCGCCGACCCTTTTGGTTGCATAGAAATGCACGAAGGGCTTGTTGCTGAACGGATCGCGCAGGATGCGCGTCTCGCCGCGGTCGGCGACGAGGTAGCCGGCGCGGAAATTGCCGAACGCGATCGACAGGCTGTTCGCACCGACATCGGGCATATCCTCGGCCTCGACCACCGGATAGCCGAGCAAGGTCGCCGCCTGCCCCTCGACCATCCCCGGCTGCCAGATGAACGCCCCGTCGGTGGTCTTGAATTTGCGGATACGGCTCAGCGTATCGCTGTTCATCACCCAGCACGCCCCCTGCCGGTACGGCGCCTTCAGCGAATGCACCAGTTCGACGAGCTTGTCCTGCGGGTTCGACGCCGGAAAGGCGCCCGCGGTGCCCGTCGCGAGATATTGCAGCGACCCGAAGGCGCGCACGCTGTCGGCCTCGTTCGTCGCCGTATAGGTCAGAAAGCCCTTCGGCCGGTTCGTGCCGTTGCCGTTCACGAACGCGCTGCCCTCGGCGACCGCAAACTCGCGGCCGATCTGTTCGGCCAGCCAGTCCTCGACGTCGAACATCGCATCGTCGAGCATCGCCTGGCTCGCCGCCGGATTGGCGTAAAGCTCGCCCGTCGGCGGCACGATCTCGGCAAAGCTGCGCGTCGCGGTCTCGGGCCGCGCCGTGGTCTCGCCGACCCAGCCCGTCCCCATCGACCCTGTCGCGACCAGCTTGCGATATCCGCTCGTCCCCGTCTGCACGACCGTCGCGATTCCCCGGATCGGCGACAGCGTCTTCAGCGTCGCCGCGATCGAGCCGTCGATCTCGCGCGGCACGGCAAAACCGCCCTCGGCCGCCGTCGCCCCCGACAGGCTTTTCATCTCCACACCCGCATCGATCCCGCGCCGCAGGTAACGTTCGACAAAGGCACCCAGCGCCGGGTCGGCCGCCTTCGCCCCGTCGAGCGGCAGCCGCGACGCCGCCACCGCCTGTGCATCGACCTGTGCCTTGAGCGCCGCCACCGACGCCTTCAGCTCGTCGACCGCCTCGGCCGCCAGCACCGCATCGAACGCCCCGTCGAGCGCGTCGGCCTTCACTTCCATATCGTCCATGCTTGTCACTCCTTCACCACCTGAATCACCCGCGCCAGCGGCTGCATCGGCGCCGCCACCAAACTCACCTCGGCGAGGTCGAGCGCCGTCAGCTCGCGCGGATTCGCCCCGCGCGCACCCTGCACCCGATAGCCAAAGCTCAATCCCGTCAGCGCCCCGCGCGCGACGAGCTTCGCCGCCGCCGGATGCGTCACCCGCGCCACGACGCGCAGCCCGCGCGCATCCTCCGCCAACATCTCGATCGAACCAACGACCGCTCCCGGCCGGTGCTGCCAAAGCAGGGGCACCGCCCGCCCCGCCTTCAAACTCGCCGCAAAGGCCCCGGCGCGCACGACATCGCCGCCGCGATCGACCCGGTCGAACACCGACGCATAGCCCGCAAAGCGCACACTCATTTGAGCAGCCCCGCAAAGCCCAGCTTCATCGCCAGCCCGACGACCAGCAGCGCCAGCATCCCGCGCACCGCCCAGTCGACGACCGCCGCCCACACGCTCTTCTTGGCGTCGCGCCACGCGCCGAGCAGCTGCCGCAAATCGCCGATGTCGTCGCGCGCCGCCTCGTCGGCGAGCCCCAGCCGCGCCAGCGCCCGCCGCGCCCCCAGCTCGCTCGCCTCCTCGACCACCGCCCTCAAGAGCGCCGCATCGGGCGCACTCGTCCCCGCCAGCGCGATCAAGCGCGCCAGCGCCTCTTCTTCGTCCATCGATCTTCTCCAATATTCGTCATCCCGGACTTGATCCGGGATCCACAGCGGCGCCGAAGTCATGGACCCCGGATCAAGTCCGGGGTGACGATTGCGGCTAGTTGAGCCCCAACAGCGCCTTCTTCTCATCCGCCGTCAGCCAGTCCGCCGCCGACACCTCGCGCCACAGCGCCATCCGGTCCTCGGCCAGCGCCGGCACCTTATCCAGATCGACACGCAGCTCCGCCCCGTCGAACCACCCCGACAGCCCCTGCGCGATCGCCCCCAAAATCTTTGTGCAGAGCGGCAACACCGTCAGCCGCCACAACGCGCGGTTCGCCTCGCGATAATTGGCATAGGTCGCATCCCCCGGCAGCCCGAGCAGCATCGGCGGCACCCCGAACGCCATCGCGATCTCGCGCGCGCTCGAATCTTTCAGCGCCAGAAAATCCATCTCCGCTGGCGACAGCGACAACGCCTGCCATTTGAGCCCGCCTTCCAGCAGCAAAGGCCGCCCCGCATTCGCGCCGCCCGCGAAGCTCTCCGCCAGCTCCTCGCGCAGCCGGTCGACCTGCTCGGCCGACAAGGGCATCCCCTTGTCGCCCGGATCGTGCACCAGCGCCCCCGAAGGCCGCGCCGCATTCTCGAGCAGCGCCGCGTTCCACTTCGCCGCCGTATTATGCGCCGCAATCGCGCCCGCCGCGGCCCCCAAACACCCCGCACCATAATGATCGTCGAGCGGATGCAGCGCCTTCACATGCACCACCGCGACGCGCCCCGCGCCATCCTCGGCCGGCAGCACCGCGGCCGACCCGCCCGCCTTGTAGCGATAGGCCACCGGCCACCCGCGCGCGTCGGCCTCGACCGTCACCCGCTCGGGCCGCAGCGCAAACAGCTCCGCCGGCGCCCCCGCACCATCGGTCAAAATCTGCACATAGCCATTGCCGTGCAGCAGCAGTTGCGACGCGAGCGTCTCGACCAACCCCTGCCCGCCCGACGTCGCGCCGACGAGCGCCCCCAGCACCGGATCGCTCGCCACCAAAGGCGCCGACCCCGCCGCCTCGGCAACAAGCCGCACAGCCCGCTGCACTATCGCATTGGCCAGATACCCCTCGCGAACCTGCGCCTCCCAGCTCATCGGAGCAGGCGCACTCCACGTCCCATACACACGCGACAAAGCGGGCCGCGCAGCACCCTGCGCGGCCTTGCGGCCAAACCAGTTCATGATGTTCTCCTATCCGCCGCGGCCGAACGAGGCCTTGTACCCAGGCCCGTCACCCCGGACTTGATCCGGGGCCTGCCTATTCCACTCTTTCGTCATCCCCGGACGCGTTGCATCTCGACGCGACGATGGCTAATTGCTCGCAATGCACGAAAACGACGTGGCGGGACTGGAAAGCCAATTCAACGAAGCTTTTTACGTGCCCGCAAAGTACGACTGGCAGTCCAGACGCGCTATGATCCACTGGATCGAGACGGCACATCTGGAAGTCGCGCTGGCCGGTCCGGTTCACAGCATCGTGACTTCCGGTGGCTGCAACTATGCATATAGCCGCGAGGATTATTATTTCCGGGGCGTCGATAATCCGGTGGCCTTGCGAAATCGACTGCTGCAATCGCACAACCAGATGGTCGAGATCGTCGACAACTTCATGCCAACGTCCGCTCGCGAATCCGCAGACCTCGTTTCGATGCGTCAATTCGTATCCGACATAGGCAATGTCATCGAAGCGGCATGCGATATCGAGCAGAGGCGCTGGGACGATCAGAACGATCGACAAGCCTAACACCTGACTACCGTTCAGCCTCAAACCCGTCGCACCCCTGGCTCCCGCCCATTCCTCAGCCCCTCCAGCAGTTCCGCCAGCGCCCAAACGCAAGCATCCGCCCGATCCGGCGAGCGCCCCGGCCCCGCATAACCGCCCCCCACCTGCAACCCGCAAAGCTGGTCCTCAAGGCTGTCGAACACCCCCGCATGCACCACGCGCCCGCGCTCATAGGCGATCGCGACCGGCTCCGCGCGCCGCGCCTTGCCGACGCTCGCATGCACCGGCACCACCGGCAGCGTCAGTTCGGCCTGGCGCAGCGTATTTTCGACCATCTCGCCGCCCATATTGCTCTCGGCCACCACCCGGTCGGCGCCCCAGCGCGCCGCCGCCGCGGCGACCGCCTGCGCCCACACGCCCGGCGGCGCCCGCTCGACGCTCGCATCCTCGACCACCGCCAGCCGCCCGTCGCGCAGCAGCGCCGCGACGACGATCCCGCACGCATCGCCATGCGCCGTTGCCGGCGGATCGACCCCGATCACCACGCGCGCCGGCTTGCCGATGTCGTCGGCAGCAACGCGGCATCGCTCGACCAGCCCCCGCGTCCACAGCGCGCCCTCGACATCCTCCAGCATCTCGCCATCCAGTTCCTGTCGCCCCAATCGGCTGCCGCCATAGCTTTCGAGCATCGCGGCAACGAAGCTCGCGGGCAGCCAATCATTGTCGCGCGACCGTCCCAGCGTCAGCGCCAGTCCCGGCGCCGCCAGCACGCGGCGCATCACCGCGTTCACGCGCGGCGTGGTCGTCACCAGCACGCGCGGACTGTCGCCGAGCCGCAGCCCCATCCTCAGATTGTCCCATGCCGCCTCGCCGCGCCGCCACTTCGCCAGTTCGTCGCACCACGCGAAATGATGTTCGGGGCCGCGCAACTCCTCGCCCGCCTCGGCCGAATAGAGCGTCGCCACCGCGCCGCTCGCAAAGGACAGCTCGCGCCGCGAGGCGACCCAGCGCACGGGTTCATGCTCGCGCGCCACCGCGATCAATCCGCTCGGCCCCTCGATCATCACGCGCTGGCCGTCTGCGACGGTCGCCGCGACCAGCGCTATCCGCGCATCGGGATAGCGCCGGGCCGTCTCGCTGACCCACTCGGCTCCCGCCCGCGTCTTGCCAAAGCCGCGCCCCGCCTGGATCAGCCATATCCGCCAATCGCCCGGCGGATCGCGCTGACCGTCATTCTCGAATCCGAACCACCGCTTGGTATATTCGACCGTCTGCGCCTTGCTAAGCCCGCGGAGCACCCGCCGCCGGTCGCTTTCATCCAGCGCAAGGATGCGCGTCAAAACATCGTCGGACTGCGCGCGCAGCGCATCCGCGTCCGCCATCATGCTGTCCGGTTCCCGTCCTCGCCGCCCAGCCGCGCCTCGCGCCGGGCGCGCTGGCGTTCGACCATCGCGATCCGCTTGAGCAGCACCGCATCGGTCTCTTCCTGCGTCGCCACGTGGCACAGGCGCCGCTGGTGCGCGCGCCCCTGCTGCACGCTCCGCCGATGCAGGTTGATCACGTCGATCGCCTGCGCGATGGTCATCTTTTCGATCGGCTCCGCGCGTTCGTCGAGTTCGAGTTCGCCCAGAACCTCCAACGCGCGGCGCAGCAGCGCCATCTCCAGTCGCTCGTACCCGAGTTCCAGCGCCGACTGCCACTGCCGTGCAAATTCGGCGTCGCGGCGCCTGAGGGAATAGGCCCCGCGCTCGCCCATCCCGGCCGCCTTGTGCGCTCGGCCGACGTTACAACTATGCGCAAGCTCGGTCAGGAAGGCAGCACGCCGAGCCTTGGTCCAACCCAAAGGCTTGGCCTTGCGACGCTGCGCAGGCCCCACCTGATTGGCCGCAATCTCGTCATCCGTTTCTTCCATCGCCCATCTCCAAAAGCAATCGGGCCGGATCACCCCTCCGCATTGGAAGAGGCACCGGCCCGACTCGCAATTCTTCATGATGTGACACTTGTGCCATATCAGCGTGACAATGTCAATACAAAATAACCTATTTGGTTCTTTTTGATAAACCGGCTTGTCGCGTCCGGCTTGCGTACCGCAACCGCAGCCTCTACATCGGCCCCTCAACCGGAGATTTTCGTCATGGATCAATACCTGCCCGCAACGCCCCGCCTTGCCGCCAGGAAAGTCCATGTCCATGCCCGCCATCACAATCTCCAATCTCAGCTGGTCCACGCCTGACGGCCGCGCCGTCCTTTCGGGCCTCGATCTCAATTTCCAGTCCGAACGCGCCGGCATCGTCGGGCGCAACGGCGTCGGCAAATCGACGCTGCTGCGCCTGCTGACCGGCGAACTGACACCCGCATCGGGCAGCATCGCGGTCGACGGCAGCATCGCGATGCTCCGCCAGACGGTGCAGGTCGCGCCGGACGAGACGATCGCCGATCTGTTCGGCGCGCGGGGCGCGCTCGCGCTGCTCCGCAAGGCCGAGGCCGGCGACGCCAGCGTCGACGAAATCGGCGACGCCGACTGGACGCTCGAAGCGCGGATCGATGAGGCGCTCGCGGGGGTCGGCCTGCCACTTCCCGCCGACACCCCGCTCGCGCAGCTCTCGGGCGGCCAGCGCACACGCGCCGCGCTCGCCGGCGCGATGTTCGCCGCGCCCGATTTCTTGCTCCTCGACGAGCCCACCAACAATCTCGACCGCGCGGGCCGCGACGCCGTGCGCGACCTGCTCGCCCGCTGGCGGGGCGGCGCGATCGTCGTCAGCCACGACCGCGAATTGCTCGAGGAAATGGACGCGATCGTCGAGCTGACCAGCCTTGGCGGCACGCGCTACGGCGGCGGCTGGAGCGCGTATCGCGCGCGCAAGGATATCGAGCAGGCGGCGGTCGAGGCCGAACTCGCGGGTGCCGAAAAGCGCGCCGATGCCGCGCAGCGGCAGGCGCAGGTGGCGACCGAAAAGCAGGACCGCCGCGACTCGCGCGGGCGCGCCAAGGCGGCGCGCGGCGACATGCCCCGGATCCTGATCGGCGGCCTCAAACGCCGCGCCGAGGAAACGCGCGCGGCGGGAAGCCGCCTCGCCGAACGCCAGCGCGGCGACGCCGAGGAGCGTCTCGCCGCAGCGCGCGCGAAGATCGAGGTAATCGATCCGCTGTCGGTCGGCCTGCCTTCGGCAGGTCTTCCCGCGTCGCGGACGGTGCTCGCCCTCGATCATGTCACGGCGGGCTATGCCGAAGGCCGGCCGGTGATCGAAAATCTGTCGCTAACCATCACCGGCCCCGAACGCGTCGCGATCACCGGCCCCAATGGCTCGGGCAAATCGACGCTGCTCGCGCTGGTCGCGGGCACGCTCGCGCCGTGGGCCGGCGACGTCCGCGTCGGTATTGCCTTCGCGCTGTTCGACCAGCGCGTCGGCCTGCTCGATCCCGCGCGCTCGATTGCCGACAATTTCCTCACCCTCAACCCGGGCACCACGAACAATCAGTGCCGCGCCGCGCTTGCCCGTTTTCGTTTCCGCGCCGACGCCGCCGACCAGGTCGTCGGCACGCTTAGCGGCGGGCAGATGCTCCGCGCCGGGCTTGCCTGCGTCCTCGGCGCGCCGCAGCCGCCGCAGCTTCTGATCCTCGACGAACCCGGCAACCATCTCGATATCGACTCGCTGACCGCGATCGAAACCGGCCTCGCCGCCTATGTTGGCGCGCTGCTCGTCGTCAGCCACGACGCGGCGTTTCTGGACGCTATCGGGATCACGCGAACAATCGACCTCGGGATGGCCGAACGCCGATAGCCCGGCAGGCGCGCCGGCGGCCGATGGCAAGAAGGGCTCCGCCTCGCGGCAGAACCCTTCCGTCCTCTTGAATATGGCTACGCAAGAGGAACCCCCTCGGCCATCCTGGGTCGCGAGTCTGGCGTCAGTGCGCCGATGATTAACGATCCCGCGCGGCTTCACCCGCAACATAGGTTAACCCCGCCGGACTAAATTACTCGCCCGGCACCCGTGCATTTTTTGCGGCGGTGCGCCGTGTTTCGGCGCGTCCGCTAACCTTCTTTTAACCGGCGAACTCCAACAACCGGCTATGCCTATTTACGGACATTTTCTGCCATCGGCGCCCGGCGCCGACAAACGTATCGACGCGCGCCGCAAACTCAGCCTTCTCGCGTCGGGCTTGCGGCATGACGGCACCGACATCGAGGTGCAGATCCACAATATCTCGGGAACGGGGCTACTCCTCGAAAGCGACGTCAAACTGGTGGCCGGCGACCGCATCGAAATCGAGCTTCCGCACGCCGGCGACATCACCGCGAAGGTCATCTGGGCCAGCGGGCGGCTTTTCGGATGCCAGTTCGAAGGCCCGGTATCGCCCGCCACGCTGAGCGCGGTCGAACTCAAGAGCGCCATCGACGCACCGCCCGCTATCGAGCCGGCGCCCACCGCCCACGGCGATCAGGTGGAACCGGTGATCGACGAAGCCGCGCCCGAGGGACTGCATGGGGTGCAGGAGATACAGGCGCTGATCGACTACCGCCGCGAACAGATAGCGCGCGACCTCGGCATCGGCGTCGAGCGCGTCCGGATCGTCGTCGAATTCTAGAGCCCTGACCCTAGCTCGCCAGTACCCGCGCGATCAGCCGCTCTTCCTTCGCAATCCACGGCGCCATGCTCGGCCGCGACAAGATAGCCTCGCTCCACGCCGCGATCTTCGGATGCGCGGCGGGATCGATGCCCGCGCCGCAGTGGCGGAAGTTCATCAGCGGCGACGCAACCGCCAGGTCGGCGAGCGTCAGCCGGTCTCCGACAAGAAAGCCCGACGCAGGGATCGCACTTTCCAGATAGGCGAGCAGCTTGGGCAATTCCTCGCCCTCGGCCAACGCCGCGGCGGCCAGGTCGCCCTCGCGCCCCAGGAACTTCGGCGCGACGATACGGTTGAAGAACATCTTGCCGCTGCATGCCGCGAACACCGTATCGCCGAATTCCTCCCACCAGATCACGCGCCCGCGCTCCTGCGGGTCGGCGGGGATCAGCACCGGTTCGGGGTATTTCGCCTCGATATATTGGATGATCGCGCTCGAATCGGCGAGCAGGAAGCCGTCGTCATCCATCGCGGGCATCTTTCCCAGCGGCGAGGCGGCGCGGAACCCCGGATCGGGATCGCCGATCCCGACACCCTTCAGCTCGAATTCGATTCCTTTTTCGCCCAGAAAGCCCAGCAATTTGCGGACGAACGGCGACACCAGCGAGCCATAGACAATCATCCTGCTTCTCCCTTTATTTCGCACCAGCATAGGCGAAAGGTTGCGCCTCGCAACCCGTCTGGCCCTGCCGTATCGGCACGAAATTAACTTGCCATCGACTGTCCGCCGTGAAACATCCGGCGACAGAGGGGGGCGCTGCCGCGGCAGCCATCGGCAGGACAATCATCATGCGCCCTTCGTCATGGGCAGATCGGCTGTTGGCGCTGCTGGTCCGGTTCGTCGGGCTGGTGATTCTGCTGGCGACCATCGTCGCGGCGAGCGCCAGTTTCCTCTATAATCAGGCCGAAGAAGCCGATCAGGCCGAGCGTGTCGCGGCACAGTTCAACATGCGGCTCCGCGACCATGTCGCCATCCTCGAAGGGGTACGCGCGCTCTACCAGTCCGACGCCGCAGCCAGCGGCCCCGGCATTCGCTCCTATCTCGCCGCGCTCCAGCCACAGGTCCAGGCACCGGGGATGGAGGGCATCGGCATCGCGGCTGCGATGCGTGCGGGCGACCCTGCGGGGGTCGAGGCGCGGCTCCGGGAAAATTATGGCCAGGACATCAAGGTGTGGGGCACGACCGACCAGCCGGTCGGCTTCGCAGTCGCGCTGGTCGAACCCTATACGCCGCGCCGCCACGTTGCGCTCGGTTTCGATATGTATGGCGAACCGGTGCGCCGCGAAGCGATGCGCCGCGCCTGGCAGACCGGCCGCCCCGCCGCGAGCGGAATCGTCCAACTCGCGCAGGAACGCGCTGCGAAGGTCAAACAACCCGGATTTCTTATCTATCTTCCCGTCTATGCCCGGGGAAGGGCGGGCGAAGCCGCCGCCGGCACGGTCGCGACCGCGCCGGGCGTTCGGCCGATCGAGGCGTTCATCTACGCCCCCTTTCGTGTGAACGACATGATGAAGGCCGTGCTCGGGCCGCAGCTCGGCCAGATCAACGGCCTCGAAATCCGCGCGGGCGACGGCCCGTCGGCGCCGGTCATCTTCCGCCATGGCAAAATGGGTTGGGACGCGCAGGAACAGGTGCTGCGCATCGCCGACCGGCAATGGACAATGCGCATCTCCTACGGCCGCCTGCTCGAACGCCTCGGCCGCCCGCTCGGCATCTTTCTGTTCGGCCTCGCGCTGGCCTTGCTCGCGACGCAGCTTCACCGCGTCCAGCAGCGCCGTGTGGGCGAGGCGCGGGCGCTTGCCGAGGAAAAGGCGCGCCACGCCGAGGACCGCGAACTGATGATCGGCGAGATGGCGCACCGGATGAAGAACGCCTTCGCCCGCATCGGCGCGCTCGCGCGCATCACGCTCCGCGAATCGACCTCGCTCGAGGAGTTTGAAAACAAGTTTGACGGGCGCATGCGGGCGCTGTCGGACGCCAAGCAGATGCTCGTCACCGGCGCGGTCGACAGCGTCGAGCTCGGCCAGATCGTCCGCCGCGAACTCGAACTCGCGGGGGTATCCGCCGAACAGCTCGCCGCCATCGCTGGCCCCGAGGTTCGTTTGGGCGACGAAGGCGCGCAGGCGATCTCGCTCGCGCTCCACGAATTCGTCACCAACAGCATCAAATATGGCGCACTCGCGGGCAAGGGCCGCCTTGCGGTCGGCTGGCACCGCGACGGCAGCGACATCGAACTCGACTGGTCGGAAACCGGCCTCGCCGAAACCCCGCATATCGAAAGCGAAAGCTTCGGCACCCGCTTCATCCGTTCGATGATCGAACGCCAGCTCAAGGGCAGCTGGACACGCACCGCGGTTGACAACAGTCTCGCCATCGTCATTCGCTGGCCCGACAATGGCACTGCAACCTGACGACCGCTGGCACATCTGGATCGACCGCGGGGGCACTTTCACCGATGTCGTCGCACGCAGCCCTGCGGGCGCGGTCGTCACCACCAAATATCTGAGCGAAGACCCCGCACGCCCGGGCGACGCGGCAGTCAATGCGATCCGCGACCTCACCGGCGCAGGCAGCGGCGCGCTGCCCCCGCTCGCGATCCGCATGGGCAGCACGGTCGCGACGAACGCGCTCCTCGAACGCAAGGGCGAGCCGACCCTGCTGGCGATTACGCGAGGGTTCGGCGATGCGCTGACGATCGGTTATCAGGACCGCCCCGAGCTGTTCGCGCGCAAACTCGACCGCACCCCGCCACCGCACGCCGCGGTCGCCGAGATCGCCGAGCGCATCGGACCCGATGGCGAAGTCCTGACGCCGCTCGATGAAAACGCCGCCCGCGTATCGCTGCAAGCCGCCCGCGACGACGGCCTTACCAGCATCGCGATCGTCCTCATGCACGGCTATCGCTATCCCGCGCACGAACAGCGCCTCGCAGAGATCGCACGCGAAATCGGCTTCACCCAAATCTCGACCAGCCACGATGTCAGCGCGCTGATCAAGCTCGTCGGCCGCGGCGACACGACGCTCGCCGACGCCTATCTCTCGCCGGTGCTCCGCCACTATGTCGACCAGTTCGTCGCGCAATTGGGCGACGGCATCGACCCGCAATTCATGAAAAGCTCGGGCGGCCTCGCCTCGGCCGCGGCTTTCCACGGCCGCGACGCGATCCTCTCCGGCCCTGCCGGTGGCATCGTCGGCATGGTCGGCAGCGCCGCGCCCTTGGGCAAGGACCGCCTCATCGGCTTCGACATGGGCGGCACGTCGACCGACGTCAGCCATTATGCCGGCCGCCTCGAGCGCGACAATGAAACCATCGTCGCGGGCACGCGCATCCGCGCCCCGATGCTGCGCATCCACACCGTGGCAGCAGGCGGGGGTTCGATCTGCCGCTGGGACGGCGCACGTCTGCTCGTCGGCCCCGAAAGCGCCGGCGCCAACCCCGGCCCCGCCGCCTATGGCCGCGGCGGGCCGCTCACCGTCACCGACTGCAACGTCCTGCTCGGCAAGATCCAGCCCGATCATTTCCCTAAGCTCTTCGGCCCGAACGGCGACCAGCCGCTCGACCGCGCCGTGGTTGTGGAAAAATTCGCCGCCATGGCGGCCGAGGTCGGAAACATCACCCCCGAAGCTCTCGCCGAAGGTCTGCTCGCCATCGCGGTCCAGCAGATGGCGAATGCGATCAAGCGCATCACCATCGCGCGCGGCCATGACCTGACCCAAGGCTACAGCCTTGTCGGCTTCGGCGGTGCCGCAGGGCAGCATGTCTGCCTCGTCGCCGACGCGCTCGGCGTCGACGAAATCCTGCTTCACCCACTCGCCGGGGTGCTTTCGGCCTATGGCATGGGCCTCGCGCGCCCCTCGGCGATCCGCGAACGCACGCTCGGCCTCAAGCTCGACGAAGACTGCGCCGAAGCCCTCGCCGCCGTCGAAGCCGAACTCTCCCAGCAAGCGCGCACCGACATTGCCCCCGACGCCCAAACGGCCCGTGAAACCCTGCTCTTCGTCCGCCTCGCCGACAGCGACAATGCGATCGAAATCCCGCTCGCAGCGCCCGCCGACGTCGCGCAGGCCTTCGCCGCCGCCTTCCGCCAACGCTTCGGCTACGCGCCGCACAATAACCTCGTCGTCGACCGCATCCGCGTCGAGCTGACCGAGGCCGGCGACGCCCCCGCCGCGCTGCCCCCGCCCGCCGGGTCAGCCGAAACCGCCCCCGAAACCATCACCGCCTGGCTCGCTGGCGCCCCGCACACCGTCCCGCTCCATCAGCGCGGCGCGCTCGCCCCCGGCCGTACCGTCGCCGGCCCCGCGATCATCATCGATCCGCTCTCGACCACCATCGTCGAACCCGGCTGGCGCGCCGAGGTCCAGAGTGAGGGCACCTTGCTTCTCGCCCGTTCCCGTGCCGCCGAAACGCATGCCGCCACAACCGACGACCTCACGCAACCTGACCCCATCCGCCTCGAAATCTTCAACAGCCTGTTCATGGCGATCGCCGAGGAAATGGGCGGCGCGCTCCAGCACAGCGCCTCGTCGATCAACATCCGCGAGCGGCTCGACTTCTCCTGCGCGATCTTCGACGGCGACGGCCGCCTCGTCGCCAACGCCCCGCACATGCCGGTGCACCTCGGCTCGATGGGCGAAAGCGTCCGCACGATCCTGCGCCAGCGCACCAACGACGGTCGCGGTATCCGGCGCGGCGACGCCTACGCCCTCAACGCTCCTTACGACGGCGGCACACACCTCCCCGACATCACCGTCATCATGCCGGTGTTTGTGGAGGGAGACACGCCCAGCTTTTTCGTTGCCGCGCGCGGCCACCACGCCGACCTCGGCGGCATCGCGCCCGGATCGATGCCCCCCGACAGCCGCAGCATCGCCGACGAGGGCATCCTCTTCGACAATGTCCTGATCGTCGACGACGGCAACTTCCTCGACGACACCGTCCACGCGCACCTGCAGAGCAGCGACTGGCCTGCACGCAACCCCGCGCTCAACATCGCCGACCTCAAGGCACAGGTCGCCGCCTGCCAGCGCGGCGCCAGCGCGCTCGCCGATCTCAGCGCCGCGCACGGCGCGGCCACCGTCGCCGCCTATATGGCGCACGGCCAACGCCAGGCCGAGGCCGCGGTCCGCCAGCTCATCGCGCGCCTCGAAGACGGCACCTTCACCTACGCAATGGACAATGGCGCCAAGGTCGCCGTCGCGGTGAAGGTCGACCGCGGCGCCCGCCACGTCACCATCGACTTCACCGGCTCGTCGGCGACGCTCCCCGACAATTTCAACGCGCCGACGCCCGTCGTCCGCGCCGCCGTGCTTTACGTCCTGCGCACGATGCTCGACGACCCGATCCCGATGAACGAAGGCTGCCTCGCGCCCGTCACGCTGATCGTGCCCGAAGACTCGATGCTCTCCCCGCGCTACCCCGCCGCCGTGGTTGCGGGGAATGTCGAGACGAGCCAGGTCATCACCGACGCGCTCTTCATTGCCTTTGGCGCGATGGCCGGCGCGCAGGGCACAATGAACAATTTCACCTTCGGGAACGACGCCCACCAATATTATGAGACGATCGCCGGCGGCTCGGGCGCGGGTCCGGGCTTCGACGGCTCCTCCGTGATCCAGACGCATATGACCAACAGCCGGATGACCGATCCCGAAGTGATGGAAACGCGCTTCCCCGTGATCGTCGAGGAGTTTTCGATCCGCCAAGGCTCGGGCGGTGCGGGGCAATGGACCGGCGGCGACGGCGCCACCCGCCGCATCCGCTTCCGCGAAGCAATGGCCGCGAACATCCTCGCGAACCGGCGCCAGATCGCCCCCGCAGGCCTCGCAGGCGGCAGCGATGCCGCACCCGGCCGCAACTGGGTCGAACGCGCCGACGGCCGCGTCGAAATGCTCGCCGCCACCGGCAGCGCCGACCTCGCCGCGGGCGACGCCTTCGTGATCGAAACGCCCGGCGGCGGCGGTTACGGGAAAGTTGAAGGGGAATAGATGCGAGTCCTGATCGGCCATCCCCAAAGCTTCGTCATTCCCGCGAAAGCGGGAACCCAGTGCGGGCTCAGCCGACGCAAGCTCTGGGTCCCCGCTTTCGCGGGGATGACGAGAGAGGGGGAAGTTGCATGCTCGTCCTGATCGGCATCCTCATCATCATCGCGGGCTTCCTGCTCCGCTTCAATCCGCTCCTCGTCATCATGGCCTCGGCGCTCGCGACCGGGCTCGCCGCGGGGCTCGACGTCGCCGCGATCATCGCCGCCTTTGGCAAGGCGTTCAACGACACGCGCTACGTCTCGATCATCTGGATCGTCCTCCCCGTCATCGGCCTGCTCGAAGCCTACGGCCTGCAACAACATGCCCGCAGCCTGATCGACCGGATGAAGGGCGCAACGCTCGGCCGCCTGCTCACCGGCTATCTCCTGCTCCGTCAGGCGATGGCCGCCGTCGGTCTCACCTCGGTCGCGGGCCATGCACAGACCGTCCGCCCGCTCGTCGCCCCAATGGCCGAAGCCGCCGCAGAAGCACGCAACGACGCGCTCACCGAAGACCAGCGCGAGGAAGTGAAAGCCTTTTCGGCCGCGACCGACAATATCGGCCTCTTCTTTGGTGAGGATATCTTCCTCGCGATCGGTTCGATCCTGCTGATGAAGGGCGTGCTCGAAGGCTATGGCTATCAGATCGAGCCTTTGCACTTCTCGCTCTGGGCGATCCCGACCGCTATTGCCGCCTTCATCATCCACGGCCTCCGCCTCCGCCGCCTCGAAAAGCGGATGATGAAACAGGGGGCCGGCGCATGATCACGCTCGGCTTCGTCTATGTCCTCGCGGGCCTGACCTTCGCGCTTTTTGCGGTCCTCGGCCTTCTCGACCGCACCAACCCCAA
>JAESGS010000727.1_pt1 | contig 16689 bp, 18 predicted proteins | sample 9269761 | NCBI WGS metagenome assembly JAESGS01 (sample SAMN15741799, study PRJNA653493) | algae metagenome | isolation source: Cyanosarcina radialis HA8281-LM2 and co-occurring heterotrophs from damp... | place: USA: Makauwahi cave, Hawaii | collected 2011-01-06 | reverse complement strand
AACGACCGGCAATCGAAGCCGATCATGGACGGGCTGATCCAGGCGCTGCAGTCCCTGCCCCATCTCGCCCGCCGGTCGATTACCTTTGACCGTGGCACCGAATTCAGCGAATGGCCGTATCTCCAGGCTGGCATCGGAACGCAGACATGGTTCTGCGACCCGCAGTCGCCGTGGCAGAAAGGCACGGTTGAGAACACCAATCGCCGTGCTCGCAAATGGCTTTCGAGAGAGGTGGATCCTCTATCGATCACCGACGGTGACCTGAAGGACATTTGCGATCGGCTTAACTCGACGCCCCGAAAGTGCCTCGGCTATCGAACGCCCGCGGAAGTCTTCCGCAAGAAACTGCTCGCGCAAATGCGACGTGTCGGCTAGCGTTGCACGCGCAAGTCGCAGTTCGCCGTGAACTCACACCGGGCGGATTCCATTTTCAAATGCAACGGAGACAAACCGCGCCCTCGTCACCCCCTGGCTCTTAAGCGGCCCCAAACGCGGCACGCTCTTCCATATAGGCATGTGGATGGGTTTGTCTTTCATCATCGTCTTTCGCCAGGCTTCCTGCTCGGCATTGATAAGCGCCAGTTCCCAAACACAGGCAATGACCGGTCTCCTTGCAGCATCCATCGGCTCAGAGGCCGAATAGAGCTTCCGATAGTTGTGCTGACACAGAACCGAACCTTGTATCCACCAGTGAGCAGAGATGGAGATCCCGAGGCTGCCGGGATGGATGATGACAAAGCCGAGGCCATTGCTATCGCCCTCAGCCGCCACGCGCGGAATCACGTCCTGTCGGACGAATGACCGAGCCAGCGTCACCATCGCGTCATCGACGCGTTTGCCATCGGCTGCAAGGCCATAGGCTTTGATCTTGAGACCGCCGATGTTCCAGTCGCCCAGGATGGAAACATCACGTGGGCGGTAAATCTCGATCGTTCCGGCATTCATCGGCGCGCTCCCATCGATACATCCCCGCCACCTTCGGTGGTGACATTCAGGGAAAAACAACGAACTGCCAAGGGGTAGTCGCGTCGCGTGGAGAAGCTCAACCGGGCAACCTACCCCAGCTCCGCGCCCGTCAGTTCCTTGACCAAGCGTTCCGCCGGACCAAAATCGGTCATCACCATCCCGGCGGTCTGGAACCCCAAGGACCGTTAGAAGGAAGCGGCATATCCTCCGGATGTCACCCACAAGTGAGCACGCCGGCATTGGACGCATGTCGCTCCGCTTCCCCTAGGAGCAGCTTGCCGATGCCCCGCCGTCATGCGCTCGGGTCGACAAAAATGGCGTCCAGTTCTGCAGATGCGCTGGATATGGGCAGCACGGTGCAGAACCCGATGACCTCTTCGTTCAGTTCGGCGACCAGCGAATGTGTGACGTGTTCCGCGGCAATCCCGAACACATGCGGGTTGTCGAGAAGTTGGCGATGTTGATTGGTACTGGTTGCCTGGCGAAGTGTCGATCGCATGGCTGGCTCCATTGGGCGAGCCTGAAGGGTTGGAAGGCTCCGCATAGCTGAGATCGTGCATGCTCAGCGGGCACTCGACGCGCCCCCTACCCGCATTAGGTGCCATGATCGCCTTGACAAAAAAAATTGTCAAGGCGATCATGTCCGCATGCTCGATCTCGACGTCATAGATGCGCCGGCCGCGGCCGCGCTTGCCTTGGAGCCGATCAAGGCCCGTTTGCTGGCGGAACTTGCCGCGCCCGCATCGGCCGCCGCGCTGGCTGTGCGGGTGGGCCTGACGCGCCAGAAGGTCAACTACCATCTGCGTGCGCTCGAAGAGCACAAACTGATAGAACCGGCAGAGCAACGCCGCTGGGGCGGGCTGACCGAACGCCTGATGGTCGCAACCGCCGCATCCTACGTGGTTTCGCCGGCGGCGCTGGGGCCGATCGCCGCCGATCCCGGGCGGAGCAACGATCGCCTGTCTGCGAGCTATCTGGTCGCACTGGCGGCCCGCATGGTCCGTGAGGTCGGCGGACTGCTGCGCAGCGCCCGCGCGCAGGACAAGCGGCTGGCGACGCTGTCGATCGACACCGTCATCAATTTTCGTTCGCCCGCGGAGCGCGCCGCCTTTACCGCCGATCTCGCCCAGGCGGTGAGCACGCTTGCCGCGCGGTACCACGACGCAGGCGCGCCGGACGCCCGGCCGCACCGGCTCATCATCGCCTCCTACCCTGCGCCAAGCGACGAGGGCGCAGCCAACGGCGAACCCGACGACACCAACTCCTGAAAGGATATCCCATGCCGATCAAGAAGGATGGCAGCAGAAAGCGCTGGGTTGAAATGGAACTGATCGTGCCCGGCTCGCCCGAACAGGTCTGGCGGGCGATCGCAACCGGCAGCGGCAACAATGCCTGGTTCGCCAAGACGGAAATCGATGAACGCGTCGGAGGCAAGATCGCCTTCGACTTCGGTCCGAACGGCAGTTCGACCGGCGAGGTGACGCATTGGGAGCCGCCTGCCCGTTTTGCCTATGTGGAACGCGAGTGGAGCGAGGGCGCGCCGCCGGTCGCAACCGAAATCACCGTCACGGCGCGTTCCGGCGACCGCTGCGTGCTGCGCATGGTGCACTCGCTGTTCACATCGAGTGACGACTGGGACGACCAGTTGGAAGGCTTCGAGGGCGGATGGCCGGCGTTCTTCGAGATCCTGAAGATCTATCTCACACATTTCGCCGGCGAGGAGGCGGTCAGCAGCTTCGCCATGGTTTCAACTGGGGAACCGCAGGCAAGTGTCTGGGAACGCCTGACCGAAGCGCTGGGACTTGTCGGCGCCAATGTCGGCGAGGAGCGCAGTACGCCACCACGGCCCGAACGCCTTGCCGGCATCGTCGAACGGGTGCAGCAGGACACCAAGCAACGCTATCTGCTGCTGCGCTTGAAGGAGCCCGGCGCCGGCATCGCGCTCATCGGAAGCTATTCGACCGGCGAAGGCACCAATGCCAGCATCGCGCTCTATCACTATGGCGACGGTGCCAAGGCGCGCGCGAAGGACAGCGAGTCGAAATGGCAGGAATGGATGGCGACAACGTTCAACTAGATCGCCCCGCGGAGACGGTCGGCGCTCCGTCCGTTTACAAATTGGCAGCGGGCGCTTCGCTGCCGCCGGCCCCATGTACGCCGTTTCGCAGACATCACCAATTTATGATATCTGAGATCTGACTTTCATATAGACAGACAACATATTGAATTAGCGGGATTTACACAGACAGATCTGTGCAACGATCTGAAGCTGCCACTCAAGCTCCTGTTTCCAAAAGCCGCGGCTGTCCTATGGTCTTTCGTTGCGGCTATGGAGATCGGCGATGTTCAGGAGCTTTGCGATTGCCCTCGGTATGGTGGCACAACTGGCAGCCGTGACTGCCGCTTGCGCGGAGGAACCGGTTGATACGGCGCGGACGATCATACGGGAACAGATCACTGCCTTTCTGCAGGATGATGCGGAGACTGCCTACTCCTTCGCTTCACCCGCGATCCGCGGCAAGTTTCCCGACAAGGCAAGCTTTTTCGAGATGGTGAAGCGCGGCTACCAGCCCGTCTACAGGCCCGGCAACTTTGCTTTCGGCCGATCGAAGGTGGTTGGCGACCAGGTGCTGCAGGAAGTTCTGATCTCGGCGCCAGACGGCAAGGACTGGACCGCAGTCTACGAACTCGTGAAGCAGCCGGATGGCAGCTACAAGATCAACGGCGTTATGATTTTGCAGTCGGCGTCGGGACCGGCCATCTGAGACCCGGTCCGCTGGTGGCCATCAGACTGGCGGAAGGTCCCCTCGCCGCCAGGTTTCCTGCGTTTCGGCCATGAAGTCGGCGAAGCGACCTTCTTCGATCGCCAGGCGAATTCCGGCCATCAGCTCCTGATAGTAGGCCAGATTGTTCCAGCTGAGCAGCATGCCGCCGAGCGATTCGTTCGAGCGGATCAGATGGTGCAAATAGGCACGCGAATAGTCGCGCGTCGCCGGGCAAGACGATTGCTCGTCGAGCGGGCGCATGTCTTCGGCGTGGCGGGCATTGCGCAGGTTGATGCGGCCGTGGCGCGTAAACGCCAGGCCGTGGCGCCCCGAGCGGGTCGGCATCACGCAATCGAACATGTCGATGCCCTCGGCGACCGACCGCAGGATGTCGTCTGGCGTACCGACGCCCATCAGGTAACGGGGCTTGTCCACCGGCATGATCGGGCAGGTAATGTCGAGCATGCGCAGCATCACCTCCTGCGGCTCGCCGACGGCGAGACCACCCACCGCATAGCCCTTGAGGTCGAGGCCCTTCAGCGCTTCAGCCGAGCGCTCGCGCAGCTTCGGGATATCGCCGCCCTGCACGATGCCGAACATCGCCTTGCCCGGCTGGTCGCCAAAGGCCACCTTGCAGCGCTCGGCCCACCGCAGTGACATTTCCATCGCGCGCTCGATTTCCTTCGGTTCGGCCGGCAGCGCCACGCATTCGTCGAGCTGCATCTGGATATCGCTGTCGAGAAGCCCCTGAATCTCGATCGAGCGCTCCGGCGACATATGGAAAAGCGCGCCGTCGACGTGGCTCTTGAAGGTGACGCCCTGCTCGTCGAGCTTGCGAAGGCCCGCCAGCGACATGACCTGGAAGCCGCCGCTATCGGTCAGGATCGGGCCCTGCCAACGGATCAGGCCATGCAGGCCGCCGAGCCGCGCAACGCGTTCGGCGCCTGGGCGCAGCATCAGGTGATAGGTGTTGCCGAGAATGATGTCGGCGCCGAGATCCTTCACCTGGTCGAGATACATCGCCTTGACCGTGCCGACGGTGCCGACGGGCATGAAGGCCGGCGTGCGGATCGTGCCGCGCGGCATGGACACTTCGCCGCGACGGGCCTTGCCGTCGGTCTTGTGTAGCTTGAACTGGAAGGTCTCGGTCATTTAGTCTTTCCGGAAAAGCAGGCTGGCGTCGCCATAGGAATAGAAGCGGTAGCCGGTTTCGATCGCATGCGCGTAAGCCGCGCGCATCGTGTCCAGGCCGCAGAAGGCCGAAACCAGCATGAACAGCGTCGATTTCGGCAGATGGAAATTGGTCATCAGCATGTCCACCGCGCGGAAGCGGTAGCCGGGCTGGATGAAGATACCGGTCGGACCGGACCAGGACTTGACGGTGCCGTCTTCCGACGTGGCGCTTTCGATCAACCGCAGCGAGGTCGTGCCGACGCAGACGATGCGCCCGCCCCTCGCCTTGACGGCATTGAGCCTCTCGGCGGTCCGGGTATCGACGTGGCCGATCTCCTGGTGCATCACGTGGTCATCGGTATCATCAGCCTTGACCGGCAGGAACGTGCCCGCGCCCACATGCAGCGTCACGAAGTGGCGTTCGATGCCGGCCTCGTCGAGCTTGGCGAAAAGACGGTCGGTGAAATGCAGACCGGCGGTCGGCGCCGCAACGGCGCCCTCCTCTCGGGCATACATGGTCTGGTAGTCGGCGCGGTCCTGCGCATCCTCGGCGCGCTTGGAGGCGATGTAAGGCGGCAAGGGAATGTGGCCGACCGCCATGATCGCCTCGTCAAGCGAGGGACCCGAGAGATCGAAGCGCAGCGTCACTTCGCCAGCATCGCCCTTTTCCTCGACTGTCGCGTCGAGCGTTCCGAGAAGGCAGCTTGAGCCGCCATGACCGAAAGCAATGCGATCTCCGATCTTCAGGCGCCTGGCCGGGCGGGCGAAGGCTTTCCAGCGGTCCGGAGCGACGCGCATGTGCAACGTGAGCGAAACTGGCGTCGTGACGTCTTCGCCACGGTGGCGGATACCTTCCAGCTGCGCCGGGATCACCTTGGTGTCGTTGAACACCAGTGCGTCGCCTGCCCTCAGGTACGACGGCAGGTCGAGCACCCCATGATCCGAGAGAACCTCGGAGGAATCGGGACGCACGACGAGCATACGGGCGCTGTCGCGCGGGCTTGCGGGCCGAAGCGCAATCGAGGTTTCCGGGAGGTCGAAGTCGAACAGGTCTACGCGCATTGTTATCTTCAGACAAAAGCAAACCCGCCCCGGCGCAGTTGGCGACCGGGGCGGGTTCGTGCATTAGCGCAAATCAGGCGTCTGCGGCAACCCGCATCGTGAGGATCGTATCGGGATCGCGCACCGGCTCGCCACGCTTGATCTTGTCGATGTTGTCCATGCCTTCAATGACCTGACCCCAGACAGAGTACTGCTTGTTGAGCCACGGCGCATCGGTGAAGCAGATGAAGAACTGCGAGTTGGCCGAGTTCGGCATCTGGCTGCGGGCCATCGAGCACGTGCCGCGAACGTGGCTGACGTTCGAGAATTCGGCCTTCAGGTCCGGCTTGGAGGAGCCGCCCATGCCCGCGCGCGCCGGGTTGAAGTGCTCGCCGCCGGTCTTGCCGTACTGCACGTCGCCGGTCTGGGCCATGAAGTCCTCGATCACGCGGTGGAATACCACGCCGTCATAGGCGCCTTCGCGAGCCAGTTCCTTGATGCGGGCGACGTGCCCCGGAGCGACGTCGGGCAGAAGCTCGATGACGACTTTGCCCTTGGTGGTCTCCAGGATGATCGTGTTTTCCGGATCCTTGATCTCGGCCATGGGTTTTCTCCTTCTGTTGATTTTACTTGCCGACCTTGACGCTGATCATGCGGTCGGGATCGGTGACGGAGCCGTTGTTGGCGTCGTCGCCGAGCTTGATCTTGTCGACGTTCTCCATGCCGGAGACGACCTTGCCGACGACCGTGTACTGGCCGTTGAGGAAGTCGCCCGGGGCGAACATGATGAAGAACTGCGAGTTGGCGCTGTTCGGGTCCTGCGAGCGGGCCATGCCGACCGTGCCGCGTTCAAACGGGACGTCGGAGAACTCGGCCGGGACGTCCGGACGCGACGAACCGCCGGTGCCGGCAGCCTGCGGCTGGTAGCCGTTTTCCATGTCGCCATACTGCACGTCGCCAGTCTGGGCCATGAAGCCCTTGATCACGCGGTGGAAAGCGACGTTGTCGTATTCACCGGCGGCAGCCAGCGCCTTGATCTGCTCGACATGCTTCGGCGCGATGTCGGGGCGCAGCTCAACGACGACCGGGCCGTCCTTGAGCGTGATCGTCAGGAAGTTGTCTGCCGATTGTGCAAGCGCCGTTCCCGTAAAGGAAGCAAGCGCCATGGCGCCGGCGAAAGCGAGGTGGAGGATTTTCATGATTTCTCCCTGCGTGGTGAATTTGGTGCCGCCCGTCAAGGGCGGCGTTTGGCCTGCAGTGCTTCGTAAACGGACTTGGGCACGAAGGCACTGACGTCGCCGCCCATGGCCGCGATCTGGCGGACCAATGTGGCCGTAATGGGCCGTGATGCCGTGCCTGCCGGCAAGAACAAGGTCTGGATATCCGGCGCCATCTGCCGGTTCATCCCGGCCATCTGCATCTCGTAGTCGAGGTCGGTGCCGTCGCGAAGGCCGCGCACAAGCAGCTTTGCGCCGCGCTCGCGCGCCGCATCGACGACCAGATTGTCAAAGGCGACGACATCGATGTCGCCTGCCCTGTCCGGCAGAAATTCCTGGAGCGAGCGGCGGATGAGCTCGGCGCGTTCGTCGAAGGAGAAGAGCGGTGCTTTGCCGGGGTGGATGCCGATTGCGACGATGACTTTCGCCGCCACGTTCAACGCCTGCACGAGCACATCGAGATGCCCGTTCGTCATCGGATCGAAGGAGCCGGGATAAAATGCCGTGGTCATCGCACCTGTTTCCGTTTGGTGAAGCCTTTTGTCACGGACGGCGACGGATCGCAAGAGTTGTACAGCGCTTGGCCCTGTTCCCTGGGAAACAGCGGGACAGAAAGAATGAATGCTAGATGAATGCCATGTTCAACGGTGCTTCACAGCAAAGATGTTAAGTGTAGTGCCAGTAACAACGGAACTTTTTTGAACGTACCGCCGTTTAGGATGCGAAAGGATTACGGCTATGGGACTTGCTCTGTTTTCGATGGCGATGTTTTTCGCGATGATCTTTGCGACGATACATGGACTGCGCAACGAGTCCCGTGACCGGCGCGAGCGCTACGCGACCCAGAAGATCTTCCGTTGATGGAGGGCACTATGGCCACCCTATTCATGATCGCGGCAGCGGTCATCAGTCTCGTATTCTTGATCGACTTTGCCCGGACGATACGCGACCTCCAGCGCGATCGCCAGGGTTCGGAACGGCTCGACGGCTTCAACGTCTAGCAGTTCCAAAGCTTCGTAAACGAAGCGTGGTAGTAAGCGGCCGTCGTTCCCTTCCCCTGAGGCGACCGCCATTGTAAGCCGGACGGCATCCCCTGCCCGTCCGGCTTTTTCTTTGCTCTACTTCGCCCTAGTCAGGCTGCCTTGGCGGCAACCTTCGCCGTGATCTCGCCGAGCATCCGGAAGAAGCGCCAGTTCAACAGCACCGCCGCGGCTGCAAGCCCGAGAACGAAGCCGAACCACACGCCGATCCCGCCGAAATTGAAGGGAAAGGCAAAGAGCCAGGCGCAGACGAAACCGATCGGCCAGTATGAAACCATCGCCAGCAGCATCGGCACCTTGGTGTCCTTCAGGCCGCGCAGCATGCCGGCGGCGATCGCCTGCATGCCATCGACGAGTTGAAACGCACCGGCAATCACAATGAGCGGAGCCGCGAAGGCAAGCACCGCCGCAGCGTCCGGACGGGCTGTGTCGAGATAAAGGGCGGCCAGTTGGCTCGGGAAGAATGCGAAGATGGCGCTGCCGACCATGGCAAAGCCGGCGCCGAGCACGAGCGAAGCGATCGCGGCGCGCCGAACGCCCAGGAGGTCACCGCGGCCATAGGCAAGCCCGACCCGCACCGTGGCGGCCTGCGCAAGCCCGAGCGGGATCATGAAGGCCATCGAGGCGAATTGCAGCGCGATGCCATGCGCCGCAAGCTCGACCGTGCCGATCGTGCCCATCAGTAGCGAGGCGACGGTGAAGAGGCTGACCTCGGCAAGGATCGTCAGCGAAATCGGAATTCCGAGAAAAACGACTTCGCGGAAAGCGACCCAGTCGGGCCGCCAGAAGCGGACGAAGAGTTCGTACTGGTTGAGTTCCGGCTTGCTCTTGATGTAGCCGATCGTCAGCGCCGCGCCGAGCACGGCAACGCCAAGTGCCGCGACCGCTGCACCGAAGATGCCGAGCTTCGGGAAGCCGAAGTGACCGAAGATCAGCACATAACAGAGCGCGGCATTGAGCACGAGCGTCGCCAGCGTGACATAGAGAATGATCCCTGCCCTCTCCAGGCCACTCAGGAAGGCCCTCAGCACCATGAATATGAGGCCGGGGAAGATCGCCCATTGCGCGATGCGGACATATTCTCCTGCAAGGGCTGCGACCTTGGGCTGCTGGCCGGCAAATAGCAGGATCGGCTCGGCCATCCAGAGGATCGGCGCGGTCAATAGGCCGTAAAGCATCACCACCCACATGCCCATGCGCACTGAGCGGCGCACCGAAACCTTGTCGCCGCGACCGACAGCCTGTGCCGCCATGGGCACCACCGCATTGGCAAATCCGTTGCCGAAAACATAAACGGTGAAATACATCTGGGTGGCGAGGATGATCGCCGCGAGCTCGGTGGCGCCGAGCTTGCCGACCATCAGGACGTCCGTCGTGTTGATGGCAAGCTGCGCAAGCTGCGCACCGATGAACGGCACGCCCAGATAGAAGCTCGCGCGATAGTGCGTCCGCCAGGAATTGTCGCTCGTCAACGGTATCGGGCTCGCATTCGCGGTCAGCATGGCAGATTCCTGGCAGTCAAAGCGGCCCCGGGCCGCAACCGAAGATCGGGGGGAGGAATCCGGAAATAGAATACCGTCGGGCAAAGAGCCAGCCGCAAGGGCGAAGTTGCTCAAACTTTCATCGATAGATCACGGAAATTGATCAATTTCCGTGCAGTCGCGGCCGCTCCATCGCCTCTGGCTCTTCAGGCGCTGCGGTGTCGGCCGGCCCGACATTCTCCGCGCCTTGCGGTCCGACCGCCCTGCTTCTCGGTATCTTCAGGAAGAACACGATAAGCGCACCGACGAGGAAGCAACTGGCGAGGGCATAAGGCGCGCCGGCAAAGGCGACCGGCGCGGCAGGGCTGGTGAAATAGCCGAAGGCCTGGGTGAAGATCAGCGGACCGATGATCGTCGTGATGCTGCCGATACTGGTCAGCGCCCCCTGAAGCTCCCCTTGTGCCGACGGCGGCACGTGGGCCGCGGCGATACTGCGCAGCGGTGGATCGGCGAGACTTTCGAGCGCGGTCGCGATGATCACTGCATAGATCATCCACCCCTGCCAGGCGGCGGCATAGCCGATGGCTCCGAGCGTGGTGAAGGTCAGGCCGAGCACGGCCGTGCGCCACTCCCCAAGCCGCGGCACCACGCGCGGCAGGATGACGGCCATGACGAAGGCACCGCCGATACCGAAGATCCCGAGCGAAAGTCCGATCTGCCCCTCGCTCCAACCGTAGCGGTAGCTGGAGACGAAGGACCAGACGGCCGGGTAGACGGAATGGGCGAGCCAGAACAGGAAGAACACGAGCCCTACCCAGCCGATGCCGGGGTAATTGCGCATCTGCTTGAGCGCGCCGAGCGGGTTGGCACGTTTCCATTCGAACCGGCGGCGGTTGGCGCTGTCGAGCGTCTCCGGCAGCAGGAATACGCCAAGGATGAAATTGACGAAGGAAAGCGCCGCCGCGCCGTAGAACGGGACCCGGGGCCCAAGTTCGCCGAGCAGACCGCCAACCACCGGTCCGAGCGCGAAGCCGGTACCAAAGGCAATGCCGATCAGCCCGAAATTCTTGGCGCGGTTGCCATCGTGGCTGATGTCGGCAATGTAGGCCGACGCCGTGCCGAAGCTCGCGCCGCTGATGCCGGCGAGCACACGGCCGATAAACAGCATCCAGTAGCTGGTGGCGAGCGCGCAGATGAGATTGTCGAGCGCGAAGGTGAAGACCGATGCGAGCAGAACAGGACGACGGCCGAATCGGTCGCTGAGGTTGCCGATCAGCGGCGCAAAGAGAAACTGCATCGCCGCATAGACGAGCAGCAGCCATCCACCGTCGATCGCCGCCTCGCTGACACTGGCGCCGGTCAATTCCTCGAGATAGGCCGGCAGCACCGGTACGATGATCGCGATGCCGATGATATCGAGAAACAGGATGAGGAAGACGAGGAACAGGCCGCGTCGCACAAATCTCTCGTCGCGCATGCGATCCCTCCCGGCGGCCTGCCCCGGGAAAAGAGACAGAACGTGAACAACGTTACCAATTTAGGTGTAACGGATCATTTCGAACGAAACAATCCGTGAACGTCTCAAATTATCTGATGGGACTATCGCAATGGTTGATAGGTCGGGCGGCTTACAGCCCATGCCTCAGCGGTGGTCCCGCCGCTGTTCGCGCTTCAGGAAGTCCACGAAGGCACGCAACGCCGCCGGCATATGCTTCCGGCTTGCATAATAGAGAAGCGGACCGGAGAAGCTCGTCGTCCACGCCTCAAGGATGAGCACCAGGCGCCCTGCGGCGACCGCCGGCGCGATGAACTCCTCGAAGGTCCGGATCACGCCAAGGCCGTCGATGGCCGCCCCGAGTTCGAGATCGATCGTATTGGCGGTGACGACAGCTGGCGGCGCGATCGTCAGCGCCGCCTCGCCCTCGCCGAATTCCCAGGGAAGCGAAAAACCGCTGGCGAAGCGGTGGCGAATGCAGGCGTGTTCAAGCAGGTCGCGCGGATGGCCGGGAACGCCGTGCCTTGCGAGGTATTCTGGTGCCGCGGCCGTGAGATAACTCTGGCGGCTCGGCCCGATCGGGATGGCAATCATGTCGCGCTCGACGCGTTCCTCGTAGCGGACGCCGGCATCGAAGCCAGCGGCGAGGACATCAACGAAACCGTCCTCCGCCGTCACCTCCAGGGAAATCGCCGGGTGCTCGCGCAAGAAGCGGCCGATGATCGGCGGTAGAATTTCGCGCGCGACGATAGTCGGGACGTTCAGCTTTAGCGTTCCCGCCGGACTGTCGCGCATCTCGTTGACCTGATCGAGCGCGCCGGCAATCTCGCCGAGGGCCGGCGTCAATCGATCGAGCAGCCGTGTGCCCGCCTCCGTCAGGGTGACACTGCGGGTCGTGCGGTTGAGCAGGCGCACCTGCAGCTTCGCTTCGAGGCGGCGAAGCGCTTCGCTCAGCGCCGACGCGGAAACGCCGCGCTTCTTCGCAGCCGCGCGGAAGCTGCGCGCCGCGGCAACTACGGTGAAGGCATCGAGATCGGCAAGCGGCAAGTCGTCCATTGTGCGGATTTTCGTACAAGTCGTTCGGTTGAGATCGGATTATCGCACGGCGTCGAACGAAGTAAACAGGACACCGGGCAAACGGCCGGCTGGTTTTCGGCCTTGTCGAAGGAGAACGAAGATGGAATACGTTTCACTCGGAAAGACCGGTCCCTCGGTCTCGGCGCTGGGCCTTGGTTGCATGGGCATGTCCGGCATGTACGGCCCGGCGGACCGGGCCGAAAGCATCGCCACGATCCATGCCGCGCTGGAAGCCGGCATCACGCTGCTCGACACCGGCGATTTCTATGGCATGGGTCACAACGAGATGCTGATCGGCGAGGCGCTGAAAGGTGGCAAGCGCGACAAGGCGCTGCTGAGCGTGAAGTTCGGCGCCCTGCGCGATGCCGCCGGCAACTGGTCCGGCTACGATTGCCGGCCCAAGGCCATCCGCAATTTTCTCGCCTACACGCTGCAGCGGCTCGGCGTCGACCATATCGACATCTACCGCCCCGCCCGGCTCGACCCGGATGTACCGATTGAGGACACCATTGGCGCAATCGCAGATCTGGTGAAGGCGGGTTACGTCAGGCATGTTGGCCTCTCTGAAGTCGGGTCAGAAACCATCCGGCGTGCGGCGGCCGTGCATCCGATCGTCGACCTGCAGATCGAGTATTCGCTGATTTCGCGCGGCATCGAGGACGAGATCCTGCCAACCTGCCGCGAACTCGGTATCGGCATTACCGCCTACGGGGTCCTTTCACGCGGGCTGATCAGCGGTCATTGGCAGAAAGGTGCGGCCGGCAAGGGCGACTTCCGCTCCATGAGCCCGCGGTTTCAGGAGGGTAACATCGACCGGAACCTGGCCCTCGTCGAGGCTTTGAGACGGATCGCCGAAAGCAAGGGCGTGTCTGTGGCGCAGATCGCGATCGCCTGGGTCGCGGCCAAGGGCAAGGACATCGTACCGCTCGTCGGCGCGCGTCGGCGCGATCGACTGGCAGAGGCCCTGGCGTCGCGCGACGTTCATCTCAGCGCAGACGATCTGGCGGTGATGGAACAGGCAGTGCCGAAGAATGCGGCAGCCGGCGCGCGGTATCCAGAAGCCCAGCTCGCCCACATGGACAGCGAACGTTAAGTCACAAACGAAAGGGCCGGCAGACAAACCGGCCCTTTCGAAAGATCCTGGTTCAAAGAAGTCAGGCCGCACCCGAGAAGGTATCGCAGGCCGTCATCTTGCCGCTGTCGAAGCCGCGCTTGAACCAGCGCATGCGCTGTTCGGACGTGCCATGGTTGAAGCTTTCCGGAACGACATAGCCTTGCATGCGCTTTTGCAGCGTGTCGTCGCCGATCTGGGTGGCGGCGTTCAGCGCCTCTTCAAGGTCGCCCTGTTCGAGCAGGCCTTTCTGCTGGGTGTATTTGCCCCAGACACCGGCGAAGCAATCGGCCTGCAGCTCGACGCGCACCGACATCTGGTTGGCTTCGGTCTCGCTCATCGACTGGCGCATCTGGTTGAACTTCGGCAGAACGCCGATCAGGTTCTGGACATGGTGGCCGACCTCATGCGCGACGACATAGGCCTGGGCAAAATCGCCCGCCGCATCGAACTTCTGTGCGAGTTCGTCGAAGAAGCTCATGTCGAGATAGAGCTTGTGGTCGCCCGGGCAGTAGAACGGCCCGGATGCGGCAGAAGCGAAGCCGCAGGCCGAGCGCACCTGGCCACGGAAGAGCACCATCTTCGGTTCTTCATACTGCTGGCCGTTCGCCTGGAAGATGCCGTGCCAGGTGTCTTCAGTCTCGGCGAGCACCGTCGCCATGAACTGCTTCATTTCCTCTTCCTGAGCGGTTCCCTGTGGCGCCGGCGAGCCATCGCTCTGCTCGAAGCCTGGCATCTGCACTTGGCCGCCGCCGCCTTCCAGCATCTGCAGCATGTCGATGCCCATGGCCTTGAGGATGAAATAGAGCACGACGAGGAAGATAATCGTACCGAAGCTCATGCCGCCACCGGCGCGCCGCATGCCGCCGCCGCCGGTCGGCATGCGAAAGCCGCCACCGCGCCCGAACGGATTTCCGCCTCCGGGGCTCGCGCCGCGCTGGTCTTCAATATTGTCGGATTGGCGGCGGCCCTTCCATTCCATGATCTGTCCTCCCCGGCCTCTGAAAGGCGTTGTCGGTCTGCTCTTTTATAAGACGGCCCTAACGTCGTTGTAAAACGCAATCGCGCCCCTTAAGTTCGCGATCTCACCAAACTTTTTGACAAGGCGGACACTTCGCCAAGGCGCTGCCGGCAGCCGGGCCGTTGGCCCGACCAGCCGCCCTCTCTTGAACGGCCGCGTTCGCCTTGACGCAAACCTGCTTTGCGGCTCCTATGCCCATGCGGACAGGGCGAGGAGGCAGGGCGATGAAGGCATTGCGGCTCGAAGGCATCGGTCAGCTGCGGGTCGCAGACGTGCCAAAGCCCCTACCCGGCCCGGACGATCTGCTGGTGCGGGTCGAAGCCTGCGGCATCTGCGGCACGGACAGGCATCTGCTGCACGGCGAATTCCCCTCCAGCCCGCCGGTCACGCTCGGCCACGAATTCTGCGGCATCGTCGAGGCGATAGGTAGCGATGTCTCCGATATCGCCGTCGGCGCGAGAATCACCGGCGATCCCAACATCGCCTGTGGTACCTGTCCGCAATGTAGCGCCGGGCGCATCAATCTCTGCCGCAATCTCCGGGCGATCGGCATCCATCGTGACGGTGGCTTTGCAGAATACGTGGTTATGCCCCGCAAGCAGGCCCATGAAATACCACTGAGCCTCGACCCCGTTCATGGCGCCTTCTGCGAGCCGCTCGCCTGCTGCCTGCATGGCGTGGATATGGCGGGCATCCGCGCCGGCTCCTCCGTCGTCGTTCTCGGCGGCGGCGTGATCGGCCTTCTGGTCGTGCAACTCGTCCGGCTCGCCGGCGCAACGACGGTCATTCTATCGACGCGACAGGCGGCCAAGCGCCGTCTTGCCGAAGAGATCGGCGCGACGGCGACGGTCGATCCTTCCTCTGCTGATATCATCGAACAGATCGCCGGTGACACCGGGCTCTTTCCCGGCGGGGTCGATGTCGTCATCGAATGCGCCGGCGTTGCCGAAACCGTCGTGCAGTCGACTCGCCTTGCCAGGGCCGGTGGCACCGTCGTGATCCTCGGCGTCATGCCGAAGGGCGAGACCGTGGAAATCGAACCGTTCGACATTCTCTTTCGCGAACTGCGGGTGCTCGGATCCTTCATCAACCCCTTCGTCCACCGCCGCGCAGCAGACCTCGTCGCCTCAGGCGCCATCGAGATCGACAAGTTGATTTCGCGGCGGGTGACGCTCGGCGAAGCAGCCGACGTCATTGCGCATCCGCCGGCAGCCGGAGAGGTCAAGGTTCTCGTCATCCCCGGCCGCGCCTGACATTCGCGGTGCTGTTTCGCCGCGCGCAAAGCGCGCTGCATGGCCGGAGGTGCGCAAATATGGCTGGTTCCTGTCGATTCCGGAATTTTCGGGGTTTCGCTTGCAGAAACATTTGCCTATAAGCCGCTTCTAGCCTGAAAAGACCCATCAATGCGTGCCCGGCCGGTGACCTCCCACCTCGGCCGGTTTTTCGCGCAGCTAGAAACGGATGATCGACCATGCCGAAGCGCCAAGATATCAAGTCCATTCTTATCATCGGCGCCGGGCCGATCGTTATCGGTCAGGCTTGCGAATTCGACTATTCCGGCACCCAGGCCTGTAAGGCGCTGAAGGAGGAAGGCTACCGCGTCATCCTCGTCAACTCCAACCCGGCGACGATCATGACCGACCCGGGTCTGGCGGACGCGACCTACGTCGAGCCCATCACCCCTGAAGTCGTTGCCAAGATCATCGCCAAGGAGCGGCCGGACGCGCTGCTGCCGACCATGGGTGGCCAGACCGCGCTCAACACAGCGCTGTCGCTGCGCCGCATGGGCGTTCTCGACCGCTACAATGTCGAGATGATCGGTGCCAAGCCGGACGCCATCGACAAGGCCGAAGACCGCGCCCTCTTCCGCGAAGCCATGGCGAAGATCGGGCTGGAAACGCCGAAGTCACGCCTGGCGAATGCCACCGACATCAAGGACCATGACCGCAAGACGCACGAGGCCGAGCGCGCCGAACTGAAGAGCCGGCTTTCCGGCGCCGAGCTCGACAAGGCGCTCGATGACCTCGAGAACCAGTGGAACCTTGGCGAAGGTGACCGCAAGCAGCGCTACATGAACCACGCGATGGCGATTGCCGCGCAGGCGCTCGACGATGTCGGCCTGCCCGCCATCATCCGTCCGTCGTTTACGCTCGGCGGTACCGGTGGCGGCATTGCCTATAACCGCACAGAATTCTTCGACATCGTCGGCAGCGGCCTCGATGCGTCGCCGACCACCGAAGTGCTGATCGAAGAATCGGTGCTCGGCTGGAAGGAGTACGAGATGGAAGTGGTCCGCGACACG
>JAESGS010000726.1_pt1 | contig 16737 bp, 16 predicted proteins | sample 9269761 | NCBI WGS metagenome assembly JAESGS01 (sample SAMN15741799, study PRJNA653493) | algae metagenome | isolation source: Cyanosarcina radialis HA8281-LM2 and co-occurring heterotrophs from damp... | place: USA: Makauwahi cave, Hawaii | collected 2011-01-06 | reverse complement strand
CTCGAAACGCGCCGAGGGCGGGATCTGATCCTCACTGCCGAGCCGCGCAACCGCTCGTTCCGTTCGTGTCGAGCGAAGTCGAGACACCCGTCGACATAGCGCTCGGCCCGATGGGCATCTCGACTTCGCTCGATGCGAACGGGTTTAGGTCGCCAGGGTCAGTGCCCCATTATCCATTTGCCCCGCGCTCGCGCGCCGCTATGCACCCCGCATGACCCAAGCCGCTTTTCCCGACCTGCGCCTGCGCCGCACCCGCCGCACCGGCTGGAGCCGCGCGATGGTGCGCGAGACGCACCTCTCGCCCTCGAACCTCATCTGGCCGCTCTTCGTCGCCGACGGATCGGGCGCCGAGGAACCGATATCGAGCCTGCCCGGCGTATCGCGCTGGTCGGTCGACCTGCTTGTCGAGCGCGCGAAGGAAGCGGTCGCTGCGGGCATCCCGTGCCTCGCTCTCTTTCCCTATACGCAGCCCGACCGGCGCAGCGCCGATGGCGGCGAGGCGCTCAACCCCGATAATCTCATGTGCCGTGCCACCGCCGCGATCAAGCAGGCGCTCGGCGACGATATCGGCATCCTCACCGACGTCGCGCTCGATCCCTATACCAGCCACGGGCAGGACGGGCTGATCGACGATGCGGGCTATGTGCTCAACGACGAAACGGTCGAGGTGCTGGTGGGGCAGGCGCTCAACCAGGCACGCGCCGGCGCCGACATCATCGCGCCCAGCGACATGATGGACGGCCGCATCGGCGCGATCCGGCAGGCGCTGGAGGCCGAGGGGTTCGGCCATGTCCAGATCATGAGCTATGCCGCCAAATATGCGTCGGCCTTCTACGGTCCGTTCCGCGACGCGGTCGGCTCGCGCGGGCTGCTCAAGGGCGATAAGAAGACGTACCAGATGGACCCCGCGAACAGCGAGGAAGCGCTGCGCGAGGTTGCACAGGACCTCGCCGAGGGCGCCGACAGCGTGATGGTGAAGCCCGGGCTGCCCTATCTCGACATCGTCCGCGCGGTGAAGGACAATTTCGCCGTGCCCGTTTACGCGTACCAGGTGTCGGGCGAATATGCGATGATCGAGGCGGCGGCGGCGGCCGGCGCGGGTGACCGCGACGCGCTCGTCCTCGAAACCCTGCTCGCCTTCCGCCGTGCGGGCGCGTCGGGGGTTTTGAGCTATCACGCGCTCCATGCCGCACGGCTCCTCGGCGCCTGACACTATGATCGCTGCCGCATCGCCGCGCCGCTGGCTGTTCGTGCTGACGATCCTCGTCGGCAGCTTCCTGCTTTTCCTTGTCCAGCCGATGGTCGCGCGGATGGTGCTGCCCAAATTGGGTGGCGCGCCCGCCGTGTGGAACAGCGCGATGCTCGTCTATCAGGCGCTGCTGCTCGGCGGTTACGCCTATGCGCACTGGTTGGGTCGCTTCCCCGTGCGGCGGCAGGCGACGATCCATCTCGCGCTCTTCCTGGTCGCGGCGCTGTGGCTTCCGATCGGCATCGCGCAAATCGGGGCGCCGGGGCCGGGGCAGGAGGCGCTGTGGGTGCCCTTGCTGCTGCTCGCCTCGATCGGCCCCGTCTTCTTCGTTGTCTCGGCGCAGGCGCCGTTGATGCAGCGATGGTTCGCCGCCGACGCCCGCGCGGGCGATCCCTATTATCTCTATGCCGCCTCGAACCTCGGCAGCTTTGCGGGCCTCATCAGCTATCCGGCGCTCGTCGAGCCGACGCTGCCGCTCGCGGCGCAGAGTTGGGGATGGACCGCGGGCTATGCGCTGCTCGTCCTGCTCGTCGCCGGGGCGGCCGCGGCACGCTGGCATGGCGGCGCCGAAGCCCATGCGGCGGTCAGCGACGAACCGCGCCCGAGCTTGCGCCGCCAGCTCCACTGGCTGCTGATCGCGGCGGTGCCGTCGGGGCTGATGCTGTCGACGACGACGCACCTCACCACCGACATCGTCGCGATGCCTTTGCTCTGGGTGCTCCCGCTCGGCCTCTATCTCCTGAGCTTCGTGATCGCCTTCTCCACGATGGAGCGGCCGACGCAGATCGTCACGCTGATTGCGCCCGTCGTGCTGCTCGCCGTTGGCGGGCTCGGGCTGCTGAGCTCGGGCGGCGGGTCGATGATGGTTGCGCTCGCCAGCCTCGCGATGCTCTTCGTCGTCGCGACCGCGCTCCACGGCTACCTCTATCACCTCCGCCCGGGCGCGCAGCATCTGACGCTCTTCTACCTCATCATGTCGGCGGGCGGCGTGCTCGGCGGGTTGTTCGCCGCGCTGTTCGCGCCGCTGATCTTCGACTGGGTCTATGAGCATCCGATCCTGATCCTCGCCGCCGGGCTGCTGCTGCCGCTCCCCGCGCTTTTCCCGTGGAACAAGTGGCTTGGGCTCGAGGCCAAGACCGCGCGCGCCGTCGCGCTGGTGCTGGTCGTGGTTGCCGCTTTTGGCGCCTGGCATATGGTCGGCGACTGGACCGGGCGGCTCGACAGCGCGACGACGTCGTGGGGTATCGCGATCTTTGTCATCGGCATGCTCGTCATCGGCTGGCGCTGGGCCTATGTGCCCGTGCTTGCACTGCTGATGATCGGTGTCGGCGGCTGGGACACGATCCAGGAAAGCTTTACGGGCGCGCGCGTGCGCAGCTATTTCGGCGTCTACACCGTCACCGACTATCCCCAGTCGAACCAGCGCCGCCTCGCGCACGGGACGACGCTCCACGGGCTCCAGCGCACCGACGCCGCGCACCGGCGCGATCCGACGACCTATTATGGCCATCAGTCGGGGGTCGGACTGACGCTCGACAAGGCCGGCGCGCTCGCCGGGCCGAATGCGTCGATCGGCATCGTCGGGCTCGGCGCCGGCACGCTCGCTTGCTATCGCAAGCCCGGCCAGCACTGGACGATCTTCGAGATCGATCCGGTGATGGTCGACATCGCGCGCGACCCGTCCAAATTCACCTTCCTCACCGATTGCGCCGGCGACACACCGATCGTTATCGGCGATGCGCGGCTTCAGCTCGCCAACCAGCCTGCGGGCCGCTTCGACGTCATCGTCATCGACGCCTTTTCGTCCGACGCGATCCCGTTGCACCTGCTGACCAAGGAAGCGATCGGCATCTATGCGCGCGCCATGAAGCCCGACGGCATATTGCTCATCCATATCTCGAACCGCTTCTTCGATCTCGAGCCGGTGCTGGCGGCAGAGGCGAAGGCGCGCGGCTGGACGAGCGCGATCCGCATGGACCCGGGCCCGATCGGCGACGAATATGGCGACCTGACCGGGTCGAACTGGGTCGCGCTGACCGCGACGCCAGAGCGGATGCTGCAATTGACCGGCGGGATCAGGCCGCGCAAGGATTCGCGCGACCTCGACGCGTGGGTGTCGCTCGACGCGCGCCCCGGCTTCGAACGATGGACCGACGATTATGCGTCGACGCTGCCGGTCCTGATCTGGAAAAATATCATCGGAGGCCGCGACGAATGACCTATAGCGACGTGAGCATCATCAGCGTCAATGGCAAGACGCCGCAGATCGACCCCAGCGCCTTCATCGCGCCGGGCTGCCGTATCATCGGCGACGTGACGATCGGGCCCGACGTGAGCATCTGGTATAATTGCGTGCTGCGCGCCGACGTCAGCCGCATCGTCGTCGGCGCCCGCTCGAACATCCAGGACGGCAGCGTCGTCCATTGCGACGGCCCGATGCCGCACCGTCCCGACGGTTTCCCGACGATCATCGGCGAGGATGTGCTGATCGGCCATATGGCGATGGTGCACGGCTGCACGCTCGCGGACCGGGCGTTCGTTGGCCTCAAGGCAACGGTGATGAACGGGTGCCGCATCGGCAGCGACGCGATGCTCGCGGCGGGTGCATTGCTCACCGAGAACAAGGAAATCCCGGACCGCGAACTGTGGGCAGGATCGCCCGCGCGGCGCGTGCGCGAGATCGACGATGCACAGGCGGCGGGCATGCAGATGGGCGTCGCGCATTATGTGATGAACGGCCGCATGCACAAGGCGGCGATCGAGGGGTAAGCTGATATCCCCTCCCGCTTGCCGGAGGGGCAGCGAGGCTTGCGAGCTTGCTCGCTAGCCGTAGCGGGGTGGGGGCATTCGCACCGTTGCTGGCCCACCCCCAGCCCCTCCCGCAAGCGGGAGGGGAGAACGAGTCTTAGCTGAAGTTCACCATCGCATAGAGCATCGGGATCGACAGCAGGGTGTTGGTCCGCGAAAAGATCATCGCGGTCTTCGCGGCCTTCGCCTTCGTCGCATCGTCGGCTTCGACGATGCCCAGCGCCTTCTTCTGGTTCGGCCAGATCACGAACCAGACGTTGAACGCCATGATCAGGCCCAGCCACATGCCGACGCCGATCAGGCGATAGTCCGGCGGCCCCGCCTGCAGTGTGAGCGCGGGGGCCAGATATCCCGCATGGCCCGCGATCGCGAGGCCCAGCAGGACGGTGATCAGCGCCGCCCAGCGGAACCAGAACAGCGCGGCGGGTGCGATATGCTTGCCGACGGCAGGTTTCAGTTCGGCCGGGATCTTCGGCATCGTCGGAATCTGGACGAAGTTGAAATAGTAAAGCAGCCCGATCCACAGCACACCGAAGAAGGTGTGCAGCCAGCGCATGATCGCGTTGCCCGCGGCAACCCCATCCTCAAAATTCTGGCCGTTGAGGCACAACATCAGGATGATCGCGAGCACCAGCCCGGTGCCCAGCACGGCGTGCAGATTTCCGAAAAATTTGTCCATTGCAGTTCCCCCTGTTTATCGCGGCGCCGCGTGCGACCCGGAGCCGGTGACGCAGCTATGCCAGCACAGCGAGGAAATGCATCAATTTTTGTCGGCGGCGGCCTGTTCGGGGACGGCAAGGCCGTTCTTCAGCATCACGGGAACCTGGCTGAAGGTGAAGAGGAAGGAGAGCGCGGTGACGCCCCAGACCTTGATCGTCAGCCACAGGTCGAAACTCATCTGCTTCGCCTGGATCATCTCGTACATGACATGGTTGGCGATGCCGAGCGCGGCAAAGAAGATCCCCCAGTTGCGCGAGAGGAGCAGCCAGCCGCGGTCCGTGAGCCCTTCGAGCGCCGACTGCAGCAGATATTTGAGCATCGGCTTCTTGAACCAGTAGCCGCCGAGCAGCAGCACGGCAAAGCTGGCGTAGATGATCGTCGGCTTCATCACGATGAAACGTTCGTCGTGGAACCAGATGGTGAGCGCGCCAAAACCGAGCACGAGGATGCTCGACATCCACAGCATCGGCGAAATCTTGCCGAGCTTCCATTTCGACACGATCATCGCGATGACGATCGCGACCATGAACGCCACGGTGCCCTTGATCGCCGCGGTCGTCGCGGCAAACGCGCCTTCGCCGCCGGAGGAGAATTTATAGGCGAGGAAAAAGACGAGCAAAGGCCCAAAATCGATCACGAAATTGAGCATGCCATGCTTGGCGGGCGGTGGCGCCGGGACCGCCTCGGGGCCCGTCGGGAGCTGGTCGCTCATCTGATATTTCCTGCAATAATAGCTGCGATCTCGTCCGCATCGAACGGGCGAAGGTCGTCGATGGTTTCACCGATGCCGATCGCGTGGATCGGAAGCCCATGGCGTTCGGCCGCCGAAACGAGGACGCCGCCGCGCGCGGTGCCGTCGAGCTTGGTCATCACAAGGCCCGTTACGCCCGCGACTTCGCGGAACACGTCGATCTGCGACAGTGCATTCTGCCCCGTCGTCGCATCGAGCACCAGCACGACGTCGTGCGGCGCGGCGGGGTTGAGGCGGCCAAGCACGCGCTTGATCTTGGCGAGCTCGTCCATCAGTTCGCGCTTGTTCTGGAGGCGGCCGGCGGTGTCGACGATCAGCACGTCGATCCCCGTCGCGGTCGCCTGCTTCACCGCGTCGAACACGATGCCGGCGCTGTCGCCGCCCTCGGGACCCGCCATGATCGGGACGCCGAGGCGCTCGGCCCAGACCTTCAATTGCCCGATCGCGGCGGCGCGGAAGGTGTCGCCCGCGACGAGCATCACGCCATAATCCTGTTCCTGGAACAGATGCGCGAGCTTGGCGATGGTGGTGGTCTTGCCTGACCCGTTGACCCCGATGACAAGGATGACCTGCGGGCGCGGAAAGGCGTCGATGTCGAGCGGTTCGGCGACCGGGCGCAGCACCGCGGCGATTTCCTCGGCGACGATTTTGCGCAGTTCCTCGGTGCCGTTCGCGGCGATGTCGCGGCGTTCGGCGAGGCGGCTGCGGATGCGGTCGGCCATCGCGGGGCCAAGGTCGGCGGTGATCAGCGCCTCCTCGATCCGGTCGAGATCATCCTCGTCGAGCCGCGCCTTGCCGGTCAGTCCGGCGAGATTCTCGCCGAGCCGTTCGGAGGTACGGCGAAATCCGCCGAGCAGCCTTTCACTCCAGCTTTTGCCGGTCATGCGGCGATGTCCTTTGCTTGCGTATGGGTGGCGATCATGCGGTCGCCGTCGCGCGCACCGAGGCGCACGTCAATGATGGTACCGGGCGCCGCGGGTGCGGTGAGCGTCACGGCGGCGAAATTCTCGGCATGGCCGCTGACGCCGTCGCGCTCGACGAGCATCGATGCGGTGCAGCCGACCTGTGTGCCCAGCCAGTCCTGCCGCCGCCGCGCATTGGCGTCGCGCAGCGTTGCTGCGCGCTCGCGCGCGATGCCGCGTCCGACCTGCGGCATCCGCGCGGCGGGGGTGCCGGCGCGCGGGCTGTACGGAAAGATATGGCCGAAGATGATGTCGCAATCGTCGATCAGCGCCAGCGAGTTCGCGAACATCGCCGCATCCTCGGTCGGAAAGCCCGCGATCAGGTCGGCGCCGATCGCGATGTCGGGACGCGCGGCCTTCAAGCGCTCGATCAATGCGACGGCGTCGGCGCGGCGATGGCGACGCTTCATCCGCGTCAGCACCATATCGTCGCCCGCCTGTAGCGACAGATGGACATGCGGCATCACGCGTTTTTCTTGCGTGAGCAAGGCGAAGAGCGCGTCGTCGATCCGGTTCGGGTCGAGCGACGACAGGCGGAGGCGTTCGACCGGCAGCTCCAGCAATGCCTCGACCAGCGCGGCCAGTGTCGAGCCGCTGTCGTCGCCATAGCTCGCAAGATCGACCCCGGTCAGGATGATCTCGCGCTGCCCACGATCCAGCGCGGTTTGTGCGGACGCGACCACCGCATCGACGCCCGCCGATCGCGCCGTCCCGCGCGCCAGCACCGTCGCGCAAAAGGTGCAGCTGTGCGAGCAACCGGTCTGGACGCCAAGGAAGGCGCGCGCATGATCGGCGCCGGAGAGGGCGGGGGAGTAAGGTCGAACGCTGGCCTCGGCTGCCGCGCCGCTATAACTCTGCGCAAGCCCCTTCGCGTCATTGGACACCACCCGCGCGCCCATCGCGGCAAAGGTCTCGCGCTCGAGTTCCGCCGCGCATCCGGTGACCACGACCTCGGCGCCCGGCCGCTCGCGCAGCGCGCGCCGCACCGCCTGCCGCGCCTGCCGCACCGCTTCGTCGGTCACCGCGCAGCTGTTGAAGACAATGGTGTCGTGAGCGCCCGCAGCCTTGACGGCCGCACGAACCCCTTCGCCCTCGGCGATGTTCAGCCGGCAACCGAAATTGACGACCTCTTGCCGGTCGACGAGGGAGGCGCTCATCCGAATTGCGCCCAGTCGGTCTCGCCCTCGTAAACGCGCGTCGCGGCGCCGCTCATCACGATCGGTTCGCCGGGCGCCCAGCGGATGACGAGGTCGCCGCCGGGCAGCGACACCGTCACCGGCGACTGGACCAGCCCCGCGCGGATCGCCGCGACCGCAGTCGCGCACGCGCCGGTGCCGCACGCCTGCGTCAGGCCCACGCCGCGTTCCCAGACGCGCAGTTGCAGTTGGTTCTCGCCGTCGAGGCTTGCGACATTGACGTTGACGCGCTCGGGGAAAAGTGGGTCGGTCTCGATCCGCGGGCCCAGTTCGTCGAGCGCGACCGCATCGGCCTCGGGCACGAAAAAGACGATATGCGGGTTGCCGACATTGACCCCGGCGCCATGCTCCAGCTCGTCCCACGCGACGGGCATGTCGCGCGTGTCCATCGGCATCGCGAGCGGGATATGCTCCCAGTCGAATTCGGGCTCGCCCAGCACGACCTCGGCGCCGCCGTCGGCCGGTGTAACGCGCAGCATCCCGCCCAGCGTCTCGATCACCGCGGGCTTGCCGATCAGCGTCGCGACGCAGCGCGTCGCATTGCCGCACGCCTCGACCTCGCCGCCGTCGGCGTTGAAGATGCGCATCTTCACGTCGGCGCTATTTGACGGTTCGAGCAGGATCAGCTGGTCGCACCCGATGCCGTGGCGCCGGTCGGCGATTGCATGCGCGCGCGCCGGCGTCATCTCGACGCTGTGATCGCGCGCATCGATCACGACAAAGTCGTTGCCGAGGCCATGCATCTTGGTGAAGCGGTCTGCCATAGTCCGCGCATGTAAGGGGGCGCGGGCGCGAAGTCTAGCGATGCGGCGGTGTCAGGCCGTCTTGCGTAGCGGCGCGTCTTCGCCGACATCGGGGCCGGCGGGCGCCACCATCGGCGCGCGCAGCAGGCCGCGCTCGGCGAGAAGCCGGTCGGTGTCGGCCGCCGATGCGGCGCGGCCGAAATACCAGCCCTGTCCCTTCGAACAGCCGAGCCGCGTCAGCTCGATCGCGGTCGCCTCGTCCTCGACGCCCTCGGCGGTGATCGGCATCGCCAGGCTTTCGCCCAGCCGCACGATCGCGACCACGATCGCCTGCGCATCGGCGCTGCCGCGCATCGCGGCGACAAAGCTGCGGTCGATCTTGATCCGGTCGAAGGGCAGCGCGCGCAGGTGCGACAGCGAGCTGTAGCCGGTGCCGAAATCGTCGAGGCTCAAGGACACGCCCTGATTCTTGAGGCTGGTGACGATCGAGCGCACTAGCGGCAGATTTTCGAACAGCGAGCTTTCGGTAATCTCGACCTCGAGCTGCGCCGCCGGGAATCCGACTTCGACGAGCAGCTTGGTGAGCTTCTGGCTGAACCACGGATCTTTCAACTGCTGTGGCGAAATGTTGACCGCGAGCATGATCGACGGATCCCAGCGCTTGGCGATTTCCATCGCCTCGCGGATCACCTGCAGCGACAATTCGCCGATCAAGCCGCTTTCCTCGGCGACCGGGATGAAGCGTTCGGGCGGGATCATGCCATATTCGGGTGATTCCCAGCGCATCAGCATTTCAAAGCCGATCAGGCGCCCGCTCGCGATGTCGACCTGCGGTTCGAAATGCGGGACGAACTCGCCGCGCGGCATGCCGTCGCGGATGCCGGTTTCGATCTGGTTGCGCACCTGCACGGCCATCTCCATCCCCTGTTCGAACCAGCAGAAGCGGTTCCGGCCCTCGTCCTTGCAATGATACATTGCTATGTCGGCCTGGCGGACCATCGTTTCCATCGTCATGCTGGCGTCGTTGGCGAGCGAGATGCCGAGCGAGGCGCCGATGCGGATTTGCTGCGCGTCATGCGTGATATTATTGTCGAGCGCCGCGACGAGTTCGGCCGCCAGCGCGTCGATGTCGGCGCGCGCTGCAGGCTCGAACACCAGCATCGCGACAAATTCGTCGCCGCCGAGCCGCGCCTTGGTGGCATTGGGCGGCAGCACGGCGGAGATGCGTTCGGCGGCGACCTGCAACACGCGGTCGCCCGCGGCGTGGCCGTGAATGTCGTTGACGGTCTTGAAATGGTCGAGATCGAGCAGGAACAGTGCGACCTGGCGCTTTTCGGCGATCGCGGTCGCGATCTGCCGCTGCCCCGTCGCGAGCAGCGCCCGGCGATTGAGGAAGCCCGTCAGCGGGTCGGTGTCGGCCAGATAGCGCGCGCGCTGTTCGGCCTCGGTCCGCTCGAGGATTTCGCGGTTGAGATCCTTGTAGCGGCGCCAGCCGAAGAGAATGAGTGCGACATTGAGGATGAGCGCAGTCGCCAGCGCGCGGTCGGGGCCGCCGCCGATGCCTATCAGCGCGCGCACGGCCGCCTGCATCACATTGCTGCCCGTCCCCACGAACAGCAGGATCGCGGCGACAACAATGCCCCCGGCTATGATGTCGCGTTTGGCGCCCTCGCTGCGGTCGAATTGCTTCGGCGTCGCTGTCATATGAATTTGTCCCACCCTCGCGGGCTTTATGAGAGAAAGCGGTGAAATTTGGGTTAAGTGCGTCGCCGCCGCGCCGTTCGCGCGCAGGGGACGGCCCGCCGCTTGCTTTCGGCGGGGGTTTTGCGTAAAGGCCGCCGCGTCCGCGCGCATTTTGCGTTCGGGCATATCGACATCCGCGACGGAAAGTCTGTCCACGGATACCGCTGGTTGGCGAGGTTTCGCTCACCGGCGTGTTTTGCGTTGCGGGCGTTGTAGGCAAGGATTTTGGCTGTGTTCGATAGTCTGAGCAATCGGCTTGGCGATGTTTTCGGGAAGCTCCGCGGCCGCGGCGCGCTGACCGAGGCGGACGTGCGCGCCGCGATGCGCGAAGTGCGAATCGCCTTGCTCGAGGCCGACGTCGCGCTGCCGGTCGTGCGCAGTTTCGTCGACCAGGTCACCGAACTCGCGATCGGCCAGAATGTCCTGCGCTCGGTCACCCCGGGGCAGCAGGTCGTCAAGATCGTCAGCGACGCGCTGACCGAGATGCTCGGCTCCGAAACCGCCGAGCTCGACCTTGCCGTTACCCCGCCCGCCGTCATCATGATGGTCGGTCTTCAGGGGTCGGGTAAGACCACCACGACCGCCAAGATCGCGAAGCGGCTGAAGGACAAGGAGCGCAAGAAGGTGCTGATGGCGTCGCTCGACGTCAATCGCCCCGCCGCGCAGGAACAGCTTGCCGTCCTCGGCACCCAGATCGACGTCGCGACGCTCCCGATCGTCGCGGGGCAGCAGCCGGTCGAAATCGCGCAGCGCGCCATGCAGGCCGCAAAGCTGCAGGGCTATGACGTCCTGATGCTCGACACCGCGGGCCGCCTCCATGTCGACCAGCAGCTGATGGACGAGATGCAGGCGGTGTCGCGTACCGCGAACCCCGCCGAAACCTTGCTCGTCGTCGACAGCCTGACGGGTCAGGACGCGGTGCAGGTCGCGCAGCGCTTCACCGACCAGGTGCCGCTCACCGGCGTCGTGCTCACGCGCATGGACGGCGACGCGCGCGGCGGCGCGGCGCTCTCGATGCGCGCCGTCACCGGCAAGCCGATCAAATTCGCGGGTACGGGTGAAAAGCTCGACGGGCTCGAACTCTTCCAGCCCTCGCGCATCGCGGGCCGCATCCTCGGCATGGGCGACGTCGTCAGCCTCGTCGAACGTGCTGCCGAAACGATCCAGGCCGAAGAGGCCGAGGCGATGGCGGCGAAGATGGCCAAGGGCCAGTTCGACCTCAACGACCTCCGCACGCAATTGAATCAGATGCGCCGCATGGGCGGCCTCGGCGCGCTCGCGGGCATGATTCCGGGCATCAAGAAGGCGCAGGCGCAGATGGCCGCGGGCGCCGCCGACGACAAGATGCTCATCCACTTCGACGCGATCATGGGTTCGATGACCCCGAAAGAGCGCGCGAAGCCTGAAATCCTGACCGCGAAGCGCAAGATCCGCATCGCCAACGGCTCGGGCACCACCGTGCAGCAGGTCAACAAGGTGCTGAAGATGCACCAAGAAATGGCCAGCGCGATGAAGAAAATCCGCAAGATGGGCGGGCTCAAGGGCCTCGGCGCGCTGTTCGGCAAGGGCGGCGGCATTCCCGGAATGGGCGGTATGGGCGGCGGCGGCGGCCTCCCCGGTCTTGGTGGAGGCGGATCGATCCCGCCCGAACTCGCCAATCTGATGAATAAAAAGAAGTAATTACACCCGAATTTGAACATTAAACCCTGAAGGAAAATATCATGGCAACCTCCATTCGCCTCGCACGCGGCGGTTCGAAAAAGCGTCCTTATTACAAGATCGTCGTCGCCGACTCGCGCAGCCCGCGCGACGGCCGCTTTATCGAGCGTATCGGCAGCTACAACCCGCTGCTCGCCAAGGACAATCCCGAGCGCGTGAAGCTCGACGCCGATCGTGCGAAGCACTGGGTTTCGGTTGGTGCGCAGCCGACCGACCGCGTCGCCCGCTTCCTCGACGCCGCGGGCGTCCTTGAGCGCGCCGCGCGCAACAACCCGAACAAGGGCGTCCCCGGCGAAAAGGCCAAGGAACGCGCCGAAGAAAAGGCCCAGAAGCTGGCTGACGCCGAAGAAGCCGCAGCAGCCGCTGCCGCCGCTCCGGCCCCGGAACCCGAAGCTGCTGAAGAAGCCGCTCCCGAAGTGGCGGCCGAAGAAGCTGCCGCTCCCGAAGCCGCTGAATCGGATTCGACCGGTTCGGTGAAGAGCGAAGAAACCGCTGAAGCCGTTGCCGAAGCCGTCGCCGACGAAGCCCCGGCCGACGCGACCGCCGACGACGCAACCGCGATCGCCGAAGAAGTCGCCGAAGGCGGCCCGGTTGCTCCCGAAGCCGAAGAAAAGGCCGAAGGCTAAGCCTTTATGAACGCCGATCGTCCCGTCACCCTCGCCGCCGTCGCCGGCGCGCACGGGGTGCGGGGCGAGGTGCGCCTCAAGCTGTTCGGTGAAGGCGCGGAGGCTCTCCGCGCCTTTTCCGTTTTTGACGCGGGCGACCGCAAGCTCACCCTCAAATCTGTGCGCCCTGCCAATCAGGGCGCGGTCGCGACCTTCGCCGAAATCACCGACCGCAGTGCTGCCGAGGCCTTGCGCGGCACCGTGCTCACCGTCCCGCGCTCGGCGCTGCCGCCGCTGGGGGAGGGCGAATATTATCACCACGACCTGCTCGGCCTGCCGTGCGTGTCGACCGACGGCACGGCAATCGGCCATGTCGCCGCAGTCGAGAATTTTGGCGCGGGCGACATCCTCGAAATCGAAAAGCCCGACCGAAAGCGCTTCATGGTCCCGATGACCGACAAGGCCGTTCCCGAATGGGGCGAGCAGGTTGTGATTTCGCGCGACTATATCGAATGAACCGGATCGCCGTTCTTTCCGATATCCACGGCAATCTCCCCGCGCTCGAGGCGTGCGTCGACGATGCAAAGCAGCGTGGGTGCACCACATTCATCAATCTGGGCGATATCCTGTCGGGGCCGTTATGGCCGGTCGAAACCGCCGCCTATCTGCGCCCGCTCGAATGGCCCACGATCGCCGGCAACCATGAGCGCCAGCTGCTTACGCAGACGCGCGATCAAATGGGCGATTCGGACCGTTTTGCCGACGCTGCGATCGGCGAGAGCGAACGTGCGTGGCTCCGGACGCTGCCGCCGGTGCTCGCGTGGCGGCCCGACATCTATCTGTGCCACGGGACGCCCCACAGCGATCTCGACTATATGCTCCACGACGTGGACGAAGCGGGAGTGAGCGATACGCCGGCCGACGCTGTCGCCGCGCGCGTGGCCGGCCGCAGCGAACGGCTCATCCTGTGCGGTCATACGCACGTTCCGCTCCAGGTGAAGCTGTCCGACGGGCGCACGGTTGCCAATCCGGGCAGCGTCGGGCTGCCCGCCTATGACTGGGACCGGCCGCACTATCATGTGATGGAAACCGGATCGCCCGCGGCGCGCTATGCCGTGGTCGACGGCGACACGCTCCATGTCGATCTGGTCGCCGTCGCTTATGACCATGAGGCGGCCGCGCGCAAGGCGGAGGTCGAAGGGCGAAGCGATTGGGCGATCGCGCTGCGCACCGGCCGCGCCCGATAGCGATGTTGCGACGATAGGGCGCAAATGATAGCTCCATGACATCCTGAAGGGGGATTTCATGCGCTTGAAAACCGGTCTTTTCCTCGCCCTGCTTTTGGCTCCACTTTCTGCGCCGGCGCAGGAGGTCGCCCCGAAAACCCTCGACCAACTCGCTCCTGAAATCGACGCGCTCTTCGCCAAATTCCAGGCCGAGCAGCATGTGCCCGGCGTCGTCTATGGCGTCGTCAAGGACGGCAAGCTTGCCTATGTGAAGGGCGTCGGCGTCCAGAATATCGTCGACAAAAGCGCCGTCACACCCGACAGCCTGTTCCGCATCGCCTCGATGACCAAGGCGTTCACCGCGCTGTCGATCCTGAAACTGCGCGACGACGGCAAGCTCCGCCTCGACGACCTCGCCGAGCAATATGTGCCCGAAATGAAGGGCTGGACCTATCCGACGAAAGACAGCCCGCGCATACGGATCAGGGACCTGCTCCAGCATGTCGGCGGCTTCGTCACCGACGATCCATGGGGCGACCGGCAGCAAATACTGCCGCAGGACGATTTCACCAAGATGATCGCAGCGGGCGTGCCGTTCAGCCGCGTGCCGCAGAGTAGCCACGAATATTCGAACTTCGGTTACGCGCTGCTTGGCCGCATCGTCGCCAACGCCTCGGGCATGCCATACACGGCCTATGTCCAGAAAACGATCCTGACCCCGCTCGGCATGACGAGCAGCGGCTTCGACGCGCCGAAAGCACCGAAGGCGCGCTACGCGCTCGGCTATCGCTGGGAAAATGAGAAGTGGACCGCCGAGCCCGAGATGGTCGACGGCGCGTTCAACAGCATGGGCGGGCTGCAAGTCAGTGCGAACGACTATGCGAGATGGGTCGCTTTTCTGCTCTCTGCCTGGCCCGCTCGCGACGATGCCGACACCGGCCCCGTCAAACGGTCGACGGTGCGCGAGATCGCGCAGGGCTCGAACTTCGTATCGGTAACGAACCGCATCGGCGCGAGCGGGGCCACGGCGTGCAAGCAGGCGGGCGCCTATGGCATGGGCTGGCGCGTCGCGCAGGATTGCGACCTCGGCCTGACGCTCGCGCATGGCGGTGGCTATCCGGGCTATGGCAGCCATGTGATGCTGATGCCCGACCATGGCGTCGGGGTCTTCGCGCTGTCGAACCGGACCTACGCTGGACCGTCAGGGCCCGCATGGGACACGGCGGTCGCGATGGACAAGGCGGGGCTGCTCGAAACGCGCACCATCCCGGTGTCGCCTGCCGTAGCGGAGGCTTATGCGGCGGCAAGGGCGGCTTATGCCGCGGGCGACCTTGGCCCGCTGCGGGGCAAGCTCGCGATGAACTTCTTGCTCGATCGCTCGGCCGACAACTGGAAAGTCGAATTTGCGAAATTGAAGGCCGAGGTCGGGGCATGCCCCACCGACGAACCGCTGGCACCGATGGGCGCAATGTCGACCGCCTTCCGCCTCAATTGCGAGAAGGGCAAACTCGACGGGCAATTGCTGCTCGCGCCGACTGCTCCGGTGACGATCCAGGCGCTGCGCCTGCGCGTCGCGCCGCGCGAGGCGAACTGACGTCGACGGGGTGGGGTCTTTAGCAAGGGACGACCCCACCCCGTTTTCGCCCTGGACCTTCGAGAGGGGAGGGCAGGGTTTCTTATCGTGCCCGGCGCGGGCGCACGCCGCAGCGTGCGGCGACGCGGGTAAAGGCGCTGTCCTCGCCGGGCGCGCTCGGCAGCGCGATCCACTCGCCGAGGCGCCGGAAGGGGGTCGCGAGCCAGTGGAGGCCGCGGGCGATATCGGCGCTGAAATGATCATGACCGTCATTCCAAACGCGCATGAACTGCTCGTCTTTCATCGTTCATCTCCTTTCGCTTGATGAACAGAATATGCACCGCCCCGCGCCCCTCGGCCAACAAAAGGCGTAGACCATAGTATAAGTGGAGCTTATAAGGTCGTATGTCCCGCCTGCCGCCCCTCGCTGCCGTGCGCACCTTCGAAGCCGCCGGACGTTTGCAGAATTTCTCGCGCGCCGCCGAGGAACTGGGGCTGACGCAGGCGGCGGTGAGTTATCAAATCCGCCAATTGGAGGACCGGCTCGGCCGCGCGCTCTTCGTGCGCGAGAAAGGGCGTGTGCGCCTCTCCGAAACGGGGCAGCGGTTGCTCCCCGCGATCAGCAATGCCTTTGCGACGATGGGCGACGCCTTCGCCGCGCTCGGCAGCGACGAGGCCGACGTGCTCACGATCAATGCCGCGACCAGCTTCGGCGGCACCTGGCTCAGCGCGCGCATCGGCAGCTTCCAGCTCCAATATCCCGAACTCGCGGTGCGCATGGCGATGAGCAACGATCTCGTCGATTTCGACGCGTCGAACGTCGACGTCGCGATCCGCATCGGCAAGGGCGTGTGGCCGGGGCTGCGCAGCGATTTCCTGATGCGCCAATATCTCGCGCCGATCGCTTCGCCGAGCTTTCTCGAGGAACATGAAATACGCGAGCCTGCCGACTTGCTGCGCGTCCAGCGCCTCGCGCCGAACGACAGCTGGTGGGCCGACTGGTTCGCCCTCGCTGGGGTCGAAACCCCGCCGGTACCCTCGCGGCGCGGGATCGAACTCGACAGCCAGCTTCAGGAGGCAAGCGCGGTGCAGGCGGGGTTCGGCGTTGCGATGATGACCCCGCTCTACTGGCAGGGCGAACTCGCGAGCGGGCGCATGGTCCAGCCTTTTGATACATTCTATGTGTCGAAGGGATCCGGCATGTGGCTCGTCCACCGCGAAAACCGCGTCGGGGTGCGCAAGATCGAACGCTTCCGCAAATGGCTACACGCCGAAATCGAGAAAGATCGCCACCTGCTCCCCGACGCAGTATGGGAGCTGCTGTGAGCGGATTATTCCACTTGGAAAGCGAAAAGGCGTCGTAAGGTAATTATGTATTGGTTGATTGCCTTTCCAGTCATCGGCTCCGTCTGTGGAGTGATCGCTGGCGCGCTTGCGTATGA
>JAESGS010000717.1_pt1 | contig 17054 bp, 12 predicted proteins | sample 9269761 | NCBI WGS metagenome assembly JAESGS01 (sample SAMN15741799, study PRJNA653493) | algae metagenome | isolation source: Cyanosarcina radialis HA8281-LM2 and co-occurring heterotrophs from damp... | place: USA: Makauwahi cave, Hawaii | collected 2011-01-06 | reverse complement strand
CCCTAACCCTCCCCCCCAAGGGGGGAGGGAATAAATCCAAAACCGACCCGGCCCCGTACTCCGGACCAACCCGCCCGATCTCCCGCGAACGACGAGGGTTCCTCGTGGCCGACCCCGACGGCGAAATCCTGTACGGCGACCTGACGTTCTACCACACGCACCCGGCGCACGTCGCGGCCGTCGCCGGGCTGCGGGGCCTGCCCGTGCCGCCGGTCGAGACGTGCCGGGTGCTGGAGGTCGGCTGCGGGACCGGGTTCAACCTGCTCGCCATGAGCCGGTCGCTGCCGAACGCCCGGTTCGTCGGCGTCGATCTCTCGGAACCGCAGGTCGCGCACGGCCGGGCGATGGCCGCGAAGGTCGGCGCGACGAACATCGAGCTGCGGGCCGGCGGGCTGGAATCGCTCGACGACTCGCTCGGCGAGTTCGACTACGTCATCGCGCACGGCGTCTTCTCGTGGGTCCCGCCGGACGTGCGGGCGGCGCTGTTGACCCTGTACCGCCGCCGGCTCGCGCCGCACGGCGTCGGGTACGTCAGCTTCAACACGTACCCCGGCTGGCACTTCCGCGGGATGCTCCGCGACATCATGCTGCTGTTCCTCCCGCCCGACGCCCCGCCCCGCGAGCAACTCCGCGTCGTCAAGGAGCGGACGCGGCAGTTCCTCGCCGGCCTGCCGGACCCGGACGTGGCCTCCGCCCGCATCCTGAAGGCCGAGTTCGAGCGGGCCGACAAGTCCGCGGACTACTACGTCCTCGGCGAGTTCCTCACGCCGCACAACCGGCCGATGCTGTTCACCGAGTTCGCGGCGCTGCTCGCCGACCACGGGCTGCGGTTCCTGGCCGAGTCGCGGTTCGGCACGAACTCGTTCGCGCAACTCGGCGACGACCGCCGGGCGCTGGAAGCGGCCGACGACGACCTGGTCCGGTGCGAGCAGTACCTGGACCACCGGGTCCACGGGTACTTCCGCGAGTCGCTGATCGTCCCGGCGGGGGCGGAGCCGTCGAAGGAGGTGGACGCGGGCGTGGTGTTGACGTTCTCGGTCCACGCCGGGGTCGAGCCGGTCGGGCCGCCCGGCGACCCGGACGCGACGGAGTTCGACGCGGTCCGCCGCGGCGACGAGGCGTTGGAGGTCCGCGACCCGCTGTACCGCCGCGTCCTCCGGCGGCTGTGGGCCGCGGATTCGCCGCTCGTCCCGGCGGCGGCGTTCCGGCCGGACGTAGTCGCCGTCGTCGGGTTCGACGTGGGCGACGCGGCCATCCTGCCGCTGTTGGCGAAGGTGCTGGTGAAGGGGTTCAGCGAGGAGCTGTGGCTGTTCGCGGCCGCGCCGCCGGCGTTCGCGGCGACGCCGGGCGACCGGCCGACGGCCTGCCCCCTCGCGCGGCTGACGGCGGGCGAGACCGTGACGAACCGGCTGCACCGCCCGGTCCCGCTGACGCCGGACGAGCGGGCCGTGTTGACGCGGCTCGACGGTCGCACGACCCGCGGCGAGATCGGGGCGGACGCGGTTATCGCGAAGTTGGCGAAGGCCGCGCTGTTGGAGGGTTAGTAAACTCCCGACCCTGGGACCGCGGGCGTCCCGCCCGCCACGGCCCCAGCCGCGTGAGGCGGGTCCCCGATACTGGGAAGGTGGGCGGGCGGGACGCCCGCGGTCCCAGGGGTTTGAAACCGACTAGTAACACGTCTCATGGTCGGTTCATTCCCGTTTACTATTTCATCAGGGTCCGGTCCCCTTCCAGGAGTTTTCGCATGTCCTCCCACATCGTCCCCGTGTCCCGGCGGTTGTTCCTCGGCTCGGCCGCCCTCGGCGGGCTGTCCCTGTTCACCCCCGGCGTGTTCGCCGAGGAACTGACCCGCACGCCGAAGCAGACGGAAGGCCCGTTCTATCCGAACAAGTTGCCGCTCGACACCGACAACGACCTGATCGTCGTGAACGACGGCCTCACCCCGGCCGTCGGCGAGGTCACGCACCTGACCGGCAAGGTGCTGGACGCGAAGGGGAACCCGCTCAAGAACGCGCTCGTGGAGATTTGGCAGTGCGACGCGAATGGCGTCTACCTGCACACCCGCGACAGCGACGGGAAGAAGGACCAACAGGACAAACACTTCCAGGGGTTCGGCCGGTTCCTGACCGGCTCGACCGGGGAGTACTACTTCCGGACGATCAAGCCGGTCGAGTACCCCGGCCGCGCGCCGCACATCCACGTCAAGGTCAAGCAGGGGAAGAAGGAGTTGCTGGTGACGCAGTTGTACGCGAAGGACCAGAAGGCGCGGAACGAGAAGGACGGCATCTACATGGGGATCAAGGACGTGAAGGCCCGCGCGTCGGTGACGGCGGACTTCGCGAAGGTGAAGGACTCGAAGGTCGGCGAGCTGATGGCGAACTTCGTGATCGTCCTCGGCGCGACGCCGGCGGGGTGATTACAGGCCGAAGAGTTTCTTGACGGGGACGGCGAAGCCGGGCAGCACGTCGGGGACGACGAGGGCGTCCCCGTTGTCGAAGATTTGTTGCAGCTCGTCCTTGCGGTAGACGGATGCCGTCGCCGACTCGGGGTCGAGTACGACGACGGCGAGGACGCCGGCCTGGAGGTACTCACCGACCTTGATGAAGATTTTCGACCAGTCGTTCGACGGCGACATCACTTCGACGGCCAGTTCGGGCACGATGTCGGAGAGGCCCTTCGGTGCCCGCCCCTTCGGCATCCGCGAGAAGCTGACGAACAGCACGTCCGGCCCGCGAACGCAGTCCGGGTTTCGTCGGGTAAGGACGAATGTGTCGTTCGAGCAGACGCGGCCGAGGTCGTTGTCGATCACAAAGTTACCGATCTCACACGCGATACTTGCACAAAGTTCCCCGTGGCGCACGGACGGCACAGTATCCACCCAGACGACAATACCGTCTACCAACTCGGCGTGATGATCCTCGTGCTTGGCGAAGAACTCTTCGGCCGTAAGGAGGCGTGGAACTGGGGTCGCGTTCATGGAAAGGAAGATAGCAACGGGCGTAAGTGCTTCGCCAGAGCAGTTCCCCGCTACTTCACCGCCAGCACCGCGTCGATCGGCGCGCTAGTGCGGCAGCCCGTCACCTCCGCGAACCCGGCGGCCTTTAGCAACTGCTCGTACTCGCCGAGCGTCCGCTCGCGGCCCTCGGTACACGTCAGCATGTTCAGGTCCTGCATCGACGCCCAACTCGGCCCGGCCTTGTCGTCGTGGAGCATCTTTTCTGCGATCAAGAGGCCGCCGCCGGGCGGCAGCGCGGCGTGGACCTTCTTCAAGAGCGTCGCGCACTTCTCGGCCGTCCAGTCGTGCAGGATGCGGCCGAGGGCGTACAGGTCCGCCGGCGGCAGGGCGTTCTCGAAGAAGTCCCCGGTGACGACCTGAATGCGGTCCTTCACCGGTGAGCGGCCGACGACCTCGTTCGCCACCGGCACGGCGGCCGGCAGGTCGAAGACGACGCCCCGCAGCTGCGGCCACCGCTGGCACAGCGCGATGGTCAGGTGGCCGGTCGCGCCGCCGAGGTCGGCGACGGTCCGGAACCGCGACAGGTCGAAGGCGTTCGCGACGTGCGGCGAACTGAGGACGCCGAACCCGTGCATGCCCATCAGGAACTCGCGCTTGCGGGCGTCCGTCTGGAAGAAGTTGTTGAAGATCGGCCCGTCCGTGCCGTAGGTCTGCTTCCACCGGTGCGTGCCCTCCCGCACCGCGTCCTCGAGGTTCGCCCAGAGCTTCCAGATCACGTCGTTCGAGTACCGGATGTACCCGGTCATCTGCATCGGGCTGCTGGACACGAGATAAGCGTCCGCGGCCGGGGTGTTCGCGTACCGGTCGCCGTCGCGGGTCAATAGGCCGAGGCCGACGAGCGCGTTCAAGAGTCGGGTCAGCGTGTCGGCGTCGGCCTTGATGATACTCGCGAGATCATTCGCGGCCTTCGGCCCGGCGGCGAGGGCGTCGAAGACGCCGAGCGAGACGCCGGCGAACATCGCCTTCGACCGGCGGAACGCTTCGATGTAGTCGAGGACGCGGCTCGCGTCCGGCGGGGTGAGGTCGGTGGCCATGCGTGACGTTCCCGGTGGATCAAGGGTCGAGACGAGTTTATTTAGCCGCCGGCTTGCCGGCGGGGTTGGGGAGTCGCTAACCCCGCCGGCAAGCCGGCGGCTATATACGGTTGGGTCCACGGGCGACCGGGAGAGGTCAGGACGGCTTCGCGGCCTCTTCCCACAGCAGGTCGCGGCAGCCGAAGTAGAGGTCGGAGCCGCGGAAGTCGTGGACGCCGGGCCGCTCGTTCGGCTGCAGCGACCACGAGTCGAGCGTCACGAAGAACTGCGACTGGAAGTACCCGAAGTGCGCGTCCGGGACGCGGCCGATGACGCCGCCGGGCCGCTTCTGGAACCGCAGCTCCTCGACGGCGACGAGCCGCAGCTTCAGGCGGACCGGCTTCGGCTCGTCGCTCAGGTTCTTGATCGTCGGCGTCACCCGCATCAACAGCTCGATGTCGAGTTGCCCCTTGCGGTACGCCTGCTTGACGCGGAGCAGCCGCGCCCCGGCGAACTTGTACCGCCGGGAGAAGGTCGGCAGGTCTTGCGGGATGAGGGTGTTCATAGCAATTCCGTGGAACCCGGAGCGGTAGCGACGGGGTGTGAGAGCTGATCCGACACCCCGTCGCTACCGCTCCGGGTTCCACATCTCACACGTAGGAATCGAACACGCGGACCTTCGCCCACGTCGCCTTGTTCTCGGCGATGAACACGTTGTGCGTCGCGTCGTCCTGGTAGGCGTCGTGGGCGGCCTTGCTCTCGAACACGAGGTGCAGGCCCACGTCCCAGTCCTGATCGTTCACCTCGCGGGCCAACTCCTTGCACAGCGGCCCGGCGGCGAAGAACACGATGCCGGGCTGCACGTTCAGGTACTTCCGGCACGCGGCGACGAGCGCGTCCACGGTCGCCGGCGTGGATTCCTTCAGCTTGAAGAAGACGTTGTGGGCGAGGCGCAGGGAGGCCATCGAAAGTTCTCCGGTTACACGTCGGGGATGTCTAAGTCGTCGGTCGGGTCGGCCGCGGCTTTCGGCAACGGCGGCGGGATCGTCACGTTCGCGAACACGTCTTCTAGCTGCTGCACCACGCCAAGTAGGGACGCGGCCGCCATCTCGTAGTTGGTGTGCGGGGAGAACGCCCGGAAGTTGTCGCGGAAGTAGTGCGCCGCCCGGCGGACCTTCCCGACCTTCCCCTTCAGCCGCCGCAGGTACTCCGGCACATCGCCCCGCTGGAACGCGGGTTCCACGGCCCGGATCGTGTCGTACAGCGTCCGCGGCACGTCGAGCATCTCCGGGCTGTCTTGAATCTCGTCCGCGTGCTTCAGAAACGTCCGCACCATCCAGGCGTGCGCGAGGATCGTGGTCAGCCGCGCGACCGCCTCGTCCGGCGTCACGACCCGGCCTCCGTCGGTTGCGTCACCGGCGGCTTCGGGGCCGGCGGCTTCGCGGCCTCGGCCGCCTCCTTCGAGTACAGCACGAGGAACGTCCCGGCCGCGACGAGCAGGATGCCGACCGGCAGGTGCCACGACGGGACGGTGAACCCGAAGTGGAACGGGTCGCCGGGTTGCGGGTGCCACACGAGGCTGAGCAGCGTGTTGATGAGCGGGGCGAGGCAGAAGATCATGGGGGCGATGTAAATCCGGTACGTCGCGAGGTTGGCCAGTTGCTCGGCCTTCGCCTGATCGACGGCCGCCTTGCTCGCGAAGATGACGGCGATCGCCCCGACCGCGCCCATCACCCCGGCCAGGCTGCTGAACACGAGGCCGGTCGATTTCCACGTCGGCGTGGCGTCGTCGCGGGTGGACATCATGGCGAGCGGGATCAGGACGGCCATGACGAAGTACGCCCCGCCGACGCACAGGATGGACGCCAGCCGCCCGCCGAGCGGGGCCTTCGGGTTCCCGAGTTCCTGCCCGCCGTAGAAGATGATGGGAACGTAAGTTCCCCACGCCAGCCCGGCCACGATCACGTACACCCACCACGGCTGATTCGTCATCGGCGTCGTCCCTTCGCGGTTCGCGTCTCGAAGGGATAGTGTAGCGGCGGGCCGGTGCTTTCAACCGCGACGGCCGGTGCGCAAAAAAATCACCCGCCGGTTGCCCGGCGGGTGACTGCGAGTCTAACCCGGTTGCGAGTTAGACCAGTGCTTCGTGCTCCGACACTTCCGGGAGGGACACCCAAATCGCGTCCTCGACCGCGACCCGCACCTGCTCGACGGACGGCAATCGGCCGCCGTTCTTGTACACGACGAGCCGGTGATCGACTTCCACGTCGAATTCGCTGTACCGGCCGTCCGCGACGACCGCGTCCACGCCGTCCTCGCGGAGGGCTTCCACGACGTGGTCCGTGTGGTCCAAAATCGTCCAGGTGACCGGGCACCGGTAGATGACAACGGAGTGCATGGCCGACCCTCCAAGTATCGAAAAACCTACCCAAGTGCCGGGATTATCGGCCCGGCGGCCGGTTGGTCAGTAGGTGAAAGTTGAAGTCGCAATCAACGTGCCAGACGGCGAAAAAAGTGCCGGCCGCGCCCGCCGGGGCGAGCCGGAAGGTGTGCGCGGCCGGGTGGTGGCCAGAATCAGGTCAGGGTGTTCAAAATGAACCGGAGCGGGATCGCGGCCCACGCCGGCTTCCAGGTGAGGAAGTAGTCCACCTCGAGCAGCGCCTTCTCCAGCATGAGCAGCCCGAGGTTCAACTCCGTCCCGTGCGGCGTCGTCGGAAGCAGGGCCGGCACGCCCGGCGTCGCCAGGTAGCCCGCCACGAACTCCCGCTCGGCCACGTTCACCCATGCGTCGGCCCACGGCTCCAGCGTGTGAACGTCCTCCGGCCGGATGACGCCCAGCGACTGGTCGCGGGGGTCGTCGGCCCGGTACAGGACCATCCGCGCGGCCCGCTCGAACGACCGGAACATGGACGCCAGGTCCCGCAGCGGCGACCGCTTGATCCGCCGGTCGCTGATCGGCCGGCCGCTGTCCCCCTCGAAGTCGATGAGCACGAAGTCGCCGCCGGTGAACAGCAACTGGTCCAGGTGGTAGTCGCCGTGCGTGCGGATGCGCTGGCCGTCGATGGCCGGGTCCAGGCACGCGCGGAACCGGTCGAGCAACTGTTCCCGCGCCGCGAGGAACCGCTCGGCCAACTCCCGCACGTCCTCCGGCAGGGCGGGCCGGGCCTGTTCGAGGCGGATCGCCACGAACGCCGTCACGTTCCGCATCGTCTGGTAGACGGACCGGCGGTAGGTCTTCGAGAAGGGCTCCGGGGCGAACGCCGGGTTGCCCGTCGGCGCGCCGACGGCGGCGTGGATCGCGGCCGTCGTCCGGCCGAGCTGCCCGGCCCAGTGCCGGAACGCGCCCATGAGTTCGAGCAGTTGCCCGGCCCCGTCCTCGACGACCGGGTCCAACCGGGGCCGCACCGGCGGCAGCGGGTGCCGCTGCTCCTGCGACAGCGCCGCGACCCGCTCGTAGAAGAGGCTGAGTTGGTCGAGCGCGAGCTGCCACGCCGTCCCCTGGTTCGGGACGTACTGGTGCAGGACGGCCAGCGTCGCCGGCTCCGCGCCGGGCCGCCGCCACTCGATGTGCCCGGCCAGCGGCGCGACCGGCGGGTGCGCGTTCGCCAGGTGCTGGGAGATTTCCAGGTCCGGGTTGATCCCGTCCTCGATCCGGCGGAACGACTTGAACATGAGCCGCCGGCCGAACCGCACGGACAGGTTGTTCCGGTCGCTGAACGTCACGGCCGGGGCGTCCTCCCGCTCTTCTGGCTCGAACAGGTCCTCCGCATCCGCGTCCCGCTTGCACCGGACGCTGCCGCCGCCGGGGACGGGCAGGACGCGGTTGTTCCGCATCGCGGCGACCACCGCCGCCGAGTAGTCGGCCAGCGCCAGCGCGTCGATCAGCCGGCCCGGCCGCGGGCCGCGGACGGCCGCCACCGTCATCTGCTCGGCCGGCCGTAACAGCACGTCCTCCGCGTCGTCGGGCAGGAACGTGACCGGCAGGAAGATCGTTTCCGGCACGCCGCTGCGGAACTCGACCTTCACGATCAACAGCCGCACGTCCCGCTCGCCGAGCTTCATCGGGAACGATTGCAGGAGGCGGCAGGCGGTGATGACCGCCTTCGCGCCGCCGGGCTGCCGGGACTGGAGGAACTCCGGCAGGACGCGCTCCAGGTCGTCCTGGGCGGTCGCGTCGGTCAGTTCCGTCCAGGCGTCCTTCACCTTCACCGTCGGGACCGTCGGCGGCTCGGCCGCGGCCGCCGCCGCCCGCTTCGTCAGCGCGAACCAGTAGAACCCGTGCGGGCCGAGCGTCAGCGGGTACGGCCGGTCCGTCACCGGCGGGAACCGGGTGCCGCCGAACAACTCCTGCGGCTCCAGCCCGGCCGCGTCCCGCAGGTCGAGTTCGACGTGCTGCACGAACCGCGACAGGTTCACCACGACCAGGATGACTTCCTCCTCGAACAGCCGGGCGAACGCCAGCACCTTCGCGTTGTCGCACTTCAGGAACTCGACACTGCCCCTTCCGAACGCCCGGAACCGCTTCCGCAGGGCGATCAGCCGCTTCGTCCACCAGAGCAGGGAGCTGGGGTTGTTCTGCTGGCCCTCGACGTTGAGCGCCTCGTAGTGGTACTCCGGGTCGATGATGATCGGCAGGTAGAGCCGCTGCGGGTTGGCCCGGCTGAACCCGGCGTTCCGGTCGGCGCTCCACTGCATCGGCGTGCGGACGCCGTTGCGGTCGCCGAGGTAGATGTTGTCCCCCATGCCGATCTCGTCGCCGTAGTAGACGACCGGCGTGCCGGGCAGGCTGAAGAGCAGGGCGTTCATCAGCTCGATCCGGCGACGGTCGTTCCGCAAGAGCGGCGCGAGCCGGTGGCGGATGCCGAGGAACAGCTTCGCCTGCCGGTCGGTCGTGTACGCCCGCCACATGTAGTCCCGCTCCTCGTCCGTCACCATCGCGAGCGTCATCTCGTCGTGGTTCCGCAGGAACAGGCACCACTGGGCCGCGTCCGGGATCGGCGGCGTCTGGGCGAACATGTCCGTGATCGGGAACCGGTCCTCCTGGTGGACGGCCATGAACAGCCGCGGCATGAGCGGGAAGTGGAACGCCATCTGGCACTCGTCGCCGTCGCCGAAGTACGCGACCATGTCCTCCGGCCAGGCGTTCGCCTCGCCGAGGAACATGCGGTTCGGGAACCGCTCATCGACGTGCTTCCGCAGCGCCTTCAGGAACGCGTGCGTCTCCGGCAGGTGCTCGCAGGACGTGCCCTCCCGCTCGTACAGGAACGGCACGGCGTCGAGCCGCATCCCGTCCACGCCGAGGCCGAGCCAGAAGTCCACGACCGGGAAGATGGCGTCCCACACGGCCGGGTGGTCGTAGTTCAGGTCCGGCTGGTGGCTGTAGAACCGGTGCCAGTAGTACTGGTGCGCGACCGGGTCCCACGCCCAGTTCGAGTGCTCGAACTCCGGGAACATGATCGGCACGCCGGGGTATTTGTCCGGGGTGTCGCTCCAGACGTAGAAGTTCCGCTCGTGGCTCCCCTTCGGCGCGCGGCGCGCCCGTTGGAACCACGGGTGCTGGTCGGACGTGTGGTTGATGACCAGCTCGGTGATGACCCGCATGTCCCGGCGGTGGGCCTCGGCGAGGAACGTCTTGAAGTCGTCGAGCGTGCCGTACTGCGGGTTGACGGTCATGTAGTCGGCGATGTCGTACCCGTCGTCCTTCAGCGGCGACGGGTAGAACGGCAACAGCCAGACTGCGGTGACGCCGAGGTCCTGGAGGTAGTCGAGCTTCTGGGTGAGGCCGGGGAAGTCGCCGAGGCCGTCGCCGTCGCTGTCGTGGAACGCGCGGACGTGCAGTTCGTAGATGACGGCGTCCTTGTACCAGAGCGGATCATCGAACATCGGCGACCGGGGGTGTGGGGGCTGTCATTTTGCATTTTTCATTGGTCATTTTGAATTGGTTCAAAATTCTAATGGACCGAACCAATTCAAAATGACCAATGAAAAATGCAAAGTTAGGACTCGGACTGCACGAGGCAACGCGCGACCTCGGCGACGCTCCATGCCTGGGCGACGCACGCCCGCGGGGCGAACGGCGGGTCGGCGTCGAACACCTCGCTGATGCTGCCGACGCACGCCTCCGACAGGTGGCTCTCGAACCCGGCGAGCAACGGGCGGGCGTCGCCCTTGTGAACCTTCTTCCAGGCGTCGATGTACGGCCCGATCAGCCAGCCCCAGACCGTCCCCTGGTGGTAGGCCGCGTCCCGCGCCCGCAGGTCGCCGTAGTACTTCGACTTGTAGTCCGGGTGGCCCGCCGCGAGCGACCGGAGGCCGACCGGCGTGAGCAGCTTCTTCTCCACTACGTCCAGCACCGCCGCCCACCGGCTCGGGTGCAAGACCGGGTACGGCAGCGAGATCGCGAACACCTGGTTCGGCCGGCACGCCGGGTCGTGGCCGCCCTCGCCGTCGATCACGTCGAACAGGCAGCCGGTTGCCGGGTTCCAAAAGCGCTCGTTGAACGAGGAATGCGTCCGGGCCGCTAGCCTCTCGATCCGCGCCACCTCCGGGTCGTTCTCCTCCCGCAGCCACCCGGCGAGCACGGAGAGCGCGTTGAACCAGAGGGCATTGATCTCGACCGCCTTGCCCCGCCGCGGCGTGACGACCCAGTCGCCGACCTTCGCGTCCATCCAAGTGAGTTGATAGCCCTCCGCTCCCTGCGTCAGCAGGTCGTCGTTCGGATCGACGCGGATGCCGAAGTCGCAGCCCGCCTCATGCTGGGAAACGATGTTCCTCAAAATCGGCAACAGCGTGCGCAACGTGTCGCGGTCGTCGGTGGCGGCCACGTACCGGCTGAGGGCGTGGAAGAACCAGAGCGTCGCGTCGGCCGTGTGGTACACGCCCTTGTTCTCGCCGTCCGGGAAGTAGTTCGGGATCAGGCCGTTGCGGACGTGGGCGGCGAACGTCCGTAGGATCGACCGCGCCTCCGCGTGCCGGCCGGTCACGAGCGTCAGCCCTTCCAGGCTAATCATCGTGTCCCGGCCCCAGTCGGTGAACCAGTGGTAGCCCGCGATCACGGTGCGGGCCTCGTCCCCGGCGGCCTGCGCGCGGGCGATGTCCTCGTTCCGGCCGGCCGGGGTGATGACGAACTGGTCCGCGGCGAGGACGAGTTCCGCCCCGAAGCCGGACCGCAACGCCGGGTTCGCCTGCGCGACGAGCCGCTTCCGCCGCTCGATCTCGGACGCGAGCACCTGGTCCGCCGGGATCGCGAGGAACCGGTCCCACGGCTCCGTGGACGCACTCAGCGTGACGGTCTCGCCCGCCAGCAGGTTGACGCGGAACTGGCCGGGGCTGTAGAGCGTGCCGACGCCCTCGTACCCGCGGTTCTCCTCGACGCGGAACATCACGTCCGGGACGAGCACGCCGTCGAGCGTCAGGGCCGCGCCGTCGCCGTCGAGCTTCAGCCGTAGTTTCGGGACGTGCTCGCCCTCGCCGCCGATCTCGTACCGGCCCTCGGTCGCCGTCAGCGTGTACGGCCCGTTCATCGTCGTGCTGACGGGCGCGTCGTAGTCGCGGAAGTGGACCGACGGCCGCAGCTTCAACCGGACCGGGCCGGGGCCGGACACGATCCGGTACATCAGGTGGACGGTGTTGTGGCGGTACGGCATGAACAGCCGCTTCTCGATGACGTGCCCCTTCGCCTCGTACCGCCAGACCGGGAGGCCGGCTTCGAGGCGGAACTCCTTGAGCATGTCGGCCCCGTGAACGTCCAGCGCGCCGCCGACCCGCTCGACGCCGCCGACCTTCTCGACCGTCCAGTCGGCGAACCGGAACGTCTCGGTCAGGTGGTTGAACATCATCAGCCGGCCGAGCGGGGCGGGGTGCGCGGCCGTCAGCAGCCCGTGGTAGCGGCGGGTGGCCGCCCCGCAGAGCGTGCCGCAGGCGAACCCGCCGAGGCCGTTGGTGACGAGCCACTCACGGTCGAGCAGCCGCGACAGGTCGAGGCCGGAGATGAGGCGGGTGGGAAGTTCGGGGTGGGGGTCGTTCATCGTGACGATTCCGAAGGGACGGGTCGGAGGACGGTCGCGGACTCGCCGGGCAGCCGCCACCCGGCGTCCGGCGTGTCCGGCAGGTAGACGCCGGACCCGCCGTACTCCGGCGCGTCCGTCGAGAGGGCGACCTCCCAGGCGTGGCCGACGGGCGGCGCGAGCAGCGGCTCCGGGCAGGTGGTCAGCGGCAACTCGCGGTCCAGGTTCACGACGAGCAGCCGGTCCCGGCCGTCCGGCTGGAAGTACCGCAGGGCGAACGCCCGCGGGCCGAGGACGGCCCCGTCCAGGCCCCGCGGCCGCTGCGCCCGGAACGCCGGGTCGGTCCGCCGCAGGGCGAGCAGGTCCTTCGTCAGCCGGTACGCCGCGGCGTTCGTTTCCCGCTCGCGGAAGTCGAGCTTGCACTTCCGGAACGTCTCCTCGGAAATCGGCGACGCGAACCGGGCCTGCATGTCGGGGTCCTTCAGGCTCTCGAACTGCTCGAGGAACTCGGCCCGCCCGGCGACGATCTTCTCGCCGAGTTCCGGGACGTGGTTCGCGAAGAACAGGAACGGCGACGAGGCCGCGAACTCCTGCCCCTGGAACAGCATCGGCGTCCCCGGCAGCAGCAGCGTCAGCGCGTGCAGGGCGCGGTACCGGCCGGGGCTGGTCCGCTGGTGGACCCGCAGGCCGAGGGCCGAGTTCGCGACCTGGTCGTGGTTCTCCAGGAAGTTGATGAACGCCGCGGGCGGCAGGTCGAGGCCCGGCCGGCCCCGCCGCTGCTCCTGCCACGAATACCACTGGCCCTGGTAGAGGTAGCCGTACTTCGCGGCCGACACGAACTCCTGCGGGTCGCCGCGGTAGTCCTTGTAGTACGCCTCCCGTCGGCCGGTGAGGGCGACGAGCGCGGAATGGTGGTAGTCGTCGTTCCACAGCGCGTCGAGGCCGTACCCGCCGCGGTCGAGCGGCCGGCACAACTCGGAGTGCTGCACCTCGTTCTCGTTGACGACGATCGTGGCCCGCCCCTTCGCAGCTTTCCTTACCGCGCGGCCGATGTCCGCGAGGATGTGCTCGTTCGGCGGGGCGTCGTCGTAGACGTTCTGCGTCGCATCGAGCCGCAGGCCGTCCAGGTGGAACTCGTCGATCCAGTACGCCGCGTTCGCGACGAAGTATTCCCGGACCGGGCCGCTGTTCGGGCCGTCGAAGTTGATGGCCGCGCCCCAGTCGGTCTTGTGCCGGTCGGTGAAGTAGTCCTTCGCGAACTGGCCGAGGTAGTTCCCGTCCGGGCCGAGGTGGTTGTAGACCACGTCGAGAATCACGCCGAGGCCGAGGGCGTGGGCCGCGTCCACGAAGCGGCGGAAATCATCGGGCGACCCGTACAGCCGCGTCGGGGCGAACGGGTTGACGCCGTCGTAGCCCCAGCCGAAGTTCCCGCAGAAGTCGTTGACCGGCATCACTTCGAGACAGGTGATGCCCGCGTCGGCCAACTCCTTCAACTGTTCCTGGGCCGCCGCCCACGTCCCCGCCGGCGTGAACGTGCCGACGTGCAGCTCGTACAGCACCTGGCCTTCGAGTTTGACGCCCTTCCAGTTGGAATCGGTCCAGCGGAATTCGAACGGATCGACGACCTCCGACGATCCGTGAGGCCCCTCGGGTTGGAACCGCGACATCGGGTCCGGGAACGGCCCGTCGCCGTCGAGGCCGAACCGATAGCGGGTTCCGGCCGGGGCGCGGGGGACTAGTAATGAGAAGTAGCCATTCCCTTCCGCCCCCATCGCCAGGGTTCGATCATCGAAATGAAGGGTAACGGCCTTGCGGTCCGGTGCCCACACCCGGAAGTGGGTCGCGGCGTCGGCGGTGAGTTCGGCCCCGATCGGGTAGCGGCGAGCGTGGTTCATGGCGGCGTCTTCCGAAGCAAATCGCGTGCCCCGGCCGGCTTCGGCACGGCAGTTGTATCTCTGGGTCTCACCAACGAAATGGGGTTCCCGTGATCGACGACCTTGTCCGGCGGGCGACAACGGCGGCCGCGGCCCGCCCGCGGCCGGAGGCCACGTACCGGTTGCAGTTCCACGCCGGGTTCACGTTCCGGGACGCCGCCGCCCTCGCCCCGTACCTCCGCGACCTCGGCGTGACGCACGTTTATTCGTCCCCGTACATGAGGGCAAGGCAGGGCAGCACCCACGGGTACGACATCGTAGACCACCGGGCGCTGAACCCGGAGATCGGCAGCCCCGAGGACTACGAGGCGTTCGTCGCCGCGCTACACGAGCACGGCCTGCGGCAAATCCTCGACATCGTGCCGAACCACATGGGGGTGGCGACGAACGACAACCCGTGGTGGACGGACGTGCTGGAGAACGGCCCGGCGTCGCGGTTCGCGGAGCACTTCGACATCGCGTGGCTGGCCCCGGCCCGGCCGGAGCACCAGAACCGCGTCCTGCTCCCGGTCCTCGGCGCGACCTACGGCGAGACGCTAGAGGCCGGCCAGCTGCGTGTGCTGTTCGACGGCGGCGCGTTCTGGGTCGGGTACCACGACCGCCGGTTCCCGCTCGCGCCCCGCAGTTACGCCGCCATCCTGGACTTCGACCTCGACGCGTTGAAGGAGCAACTCGGCCCGGAACACGCCGCGGTCCTGGAGTACCAGAGCATTCTCACCGCCATCGGCCACCTGCCGGACCGCACGGAGACCGACCCGGCGAAGGTGGCCGAGCGGCAGCGGGAGAAGGAGATCGTCAAGCGGCGGCTGGCCGACCTCACGGCGAACACGCCGGAGGTGCTGGCGTTTGTCGAACGGAACGTCGCCGCCATCAACGGCGACCCGGCCGACCCGCGGAGCTTCGACCGACTGGACGAGCTGCTGCAACGTCAGTGTTACCGGCTCGCGTTCTGGCAGGTCGCCAGCGACGAGATCAACTACCGCCGGTTCTTCGACATCAACGACCTCGCCGCCCTCAGCATCGAGCGGCCGGAGGTGTTCGACGCCGCCCACGACCTCGTGTTCCGGCTGCTGACCGAAGGCAAGATCGACGGCGTGCGGATCGACCACCCGGACGGCCTGTTCGACCCGAAGCAGTACTTCCGCCGGTTGCAAAAGAGCTACCTCTGCCACCTCGCGCGGCAGGGGTTCGACGGCGACTGGAAGGCGGTCGCGGACGAGGTGGGGCAGGGGATCGACGCGGTCCTCGACGGCGGCGGGAAGCCGCTGTACGCCGTCGCGGAGAAAATCCTCGGCGCGACCGAGCCGCTGCCGGACGACTGGCCGGTCCACGGCACGAGCGGGTACGAGTTCCTGAACGTGGTGAACGGCCTGTTCGTGGACCGCACGGCCGAGGCCGCGTTCTCGCAACTGTACCGCGAGTGGACGGACGAGTCGGTCCGGTTCAAGGAGATGGTCTACCGGTGCAAGCGGCTTATCCTTCAGACGGCCCTGGCCAGCGAACTGCACACCCTCGCCCGGCAGCTCGACCGGCTGGCGCAGAAGGGGCGGCGGTCGCGGGACTTCACCCTCAACAGCCTCCGGGACGCGCTGCGGGAGGTGATCGCCAGCTTCCCGGTCTACCGGTCGTACATCGCGGACGCCGTCCACGACACCGACCGCGCCATGATCGGCCTCGCCGTCCGTCGGGCCACGACCCGCAACCCGCTCACCGGCCGGCCCCTGTTCGACTTCATCCGCCGGATGCTGTTGCTGGAATATCCCGACGGCGCGACCGACGACGACAAGGCGGAGCAGCGGCGGTTCGTCGGAAAGTTCCAGCAGGTGACCAGCCCGGTCATGGCGAAGGGGCTGGAGGACACGCTGTTCTACCGGTTCAACCGGCTCGTCTCGCTGAACGAGGTCGGCGGCGACCCCGGCCGGTTCGGCACGTCCGTCGAGGCGTTCCACCGGTTCAACGCGGACCGCGCGGCGAAGTGGCCGCACGCGCTGTCGCCGCTGTCCACGCACGACACGAAGCGGAGCGAGGACGTGCGGGCGCGGCTGAACGTGCTGACGGAACTGCCGGACGAGTGGGGCCGGGCCGTGCGGCAGTGGGCGGCGCTGAACGCCCGGCACAAGCAGACGTTCGAGGACGGCCCGGCCCCGGACCCGAACGAGGAGTACCTCCTGTACCAAACGCTCGTCGGCGCATGGCCGCTGGAACCGTGTTCGGATTCCGAGTACGCGGCGTTCGTGGCGCGCATCCAGGCTTACGCCTTCAAGGCGCTGCACGAGGCGAAGGTGCGGTCGAGCTGGGTGAACCCGAACACCGAGTACGACGCGGCCGTGAAGGAGTTTATCGCGAAGGTGCTGGACCGCGACGGGAACGCCGAGTTCCTCGCCGAGTTCCGGCCGTTCCAGGAGAAGGTCGCCCGCTTCGGGTTGGTGAACTCGCTCGCACAGACGCTCCTGAAGCTGACCGCCCCTGGCGCGCCGGACACGTACCAGGGGACGGAGCTGTGGGACTTCAGCCTCGTGGACCCGGACAACCGCCGGCCGGTGGACTACGACTGTCGCCGGAAGCTGCTCGCCGAGGTCCAGGCCGCCAACGCCCGCGACTTGACCGGGAACATGGCGGACGGCCGGATCAAGCTGTTCGTCACGCACCGGGCGCTGGTCGCGCGGCGGGACAACCCCGGATTGTTCTCCGAAGGTGAATATCAACCGCTGGTCGCCGAAGGAAGTGCGGCGGATCACGTCGTCGCGTTCGCCCGCGTCCGCGGCGGCCGGGCGGCGGTCGTCGTCGTCCCGCGGCTGACGGCCCGCCTCGACGAGGGTTGGGGTGACACCCGATTGTCAGTCCCGCCCGGCAACTGGCGGTGTGCCTTCACCGGCGCGACGCGGGCGTTCACCGACAACGTTCCGGTTGCCGAGCCGTTTGCCGATTTCCCCGTCGTGCTTTGGTTGCGCGACCCGTAGTAGACTTTCCAGGCTGAATGGGTGGGTGGCCGGGGTTCGTGGTTTTGTTCCCTCCCCCCTTGGGGGGGAGGGTTAGGGAGGGGGGTGAGTTCCCTTCCTCCGGGGCAATCGCGTCTGAGGCGTGT
>JAESGS010000714.1_pt1 | contig 17207 bp, 11 predicted proteins | sample 9269761 | NCBI WGS metagenome assembly JAESGS01 (sample SAMN15741799, study PRJNA653493) | algae metagenome | isolation source: Cyanosarcina radialis HA8281-LM2 and co-occurring heterotrophs from damp... | place: USA: Makauwahi cave, Hawaii | collected 2011-01-06 | reverse complement strand
GAATGTTAAAACCCGATTTTTGATAACAAGTAAAAACCGTAACATATGGTAAATTCAACAGTGTATCTAGGTGAAAATCCATTTTGAAATCGTGGTAAAATGTAGCTTAAGCTACATTTTACCACGCAATGTCCGAAGAGCCGGCAACCCTAGCAAAATATCAGGAACTTCTGTTCCACCTATAGCGGGTATAATTAATTCTTCACCATCTAGAAAAACTGTACCAACATAGACATTAAAACTGGCTTCTCCTGCTGCTGTTAGCATTTCTCTTTCTTTGACATACGACCATCCTAAACTTGCAATATCTTGGTTATCCATTGCTAGCCAATCGGTAAAACCAGTATCTAGCAAGGCATTAATCGTTATTACAGAACCGTCAGCAGCAATTAGATCGATCTCAAAATATAGCTTTCCTTCCTCGTCAAAATAACCTTGAATCATATTCTGCCGCAAGTTCCCGTTTCATTGAGGCGCATAGCCATAATTCTGGCAGTGGGGTGTTGACTGCGGGCTTTTTGAAAGCTAACTTCTTCATCGGAATCGATAAAATAGTCTCCGCTTGCTGGCTCAATATGGATGAACCAGTTATGATACTGGGGCAATAATTTGGGGTAGACTTGGTGAAAAATTTGCCGACAAAGCTCAGAAAATTCTCGATCTTCAGCTTGTCGTTGGGCGATCTCTGCTTGAGAAAGACGTGGGCGATCGGGAAATAGACGACTACCAATCGGCACTCTTCTATGAGTTTTTTGGCTCATCTTCACAACTCCAATTAAGCGATCGCTACTTAATTTTACCTCATCAAATTGTGTAGATGATAATTTCTCATCAACGTTTTGCTCCCCTCTCCTTGCAGAAGAGGGGCTGGGGGTGAGGTTTCACGAATTCCCCGATACGGTTAAAGTAGAATCAGCCGATCGCCCAAACTCTTCTGGTGCGTATTGCAAATGCGCTTCCGCACCCGGCCAGTAGAATGTACCTGGAGTAACGGAACGTACCAAATAGTGCAAGTTGTAAATTCCAGGTTCCAATCGATCGCCATATGCCACAATACGATCGCGATAGATATTCTTCACTTTCAACCAGAAATCGTCTTGCCGTTCTTGAGTTGGCGGTACGCCAGTTGCTTGCAAGCTAGCATCGACGGCTTCTAATCCAGCCGGAAGCGGATCGGTAATTATTAAGTTATCGATCGGGCGATCGGCGATAATTTCTAAACCGATATCAAATACTTGTCCGGGTTCGAGATTTAAGGCTTCATTAGAAGTAGATAAACCGGATTTCGAGAGTGGTTTTTCTTGGTTAACCCGGCTAATTTCTCGGATTACTCGCAAGCCGTTGAATCTTCCCGGTTGATTTCCTGGCAAGCGGTAGCGATAGCTAACTAAATAGTGCAAATTTCCTTTACCGGATTTTTGCAAAACTAAGTCGTTGCGCCCGCGAGGTAATTGAGCAATTGGTGTTTTAATATCCAAACTAGGAGATTTATTACCTTCAAATTTAGCTTCGCCCAATTTCTTGCCAGCTAGTTGGACTTTTGCCACAAAATTAGGCGGCGTAGGTTGCAACTCGCTGTATTCAACTAAAGCCGTGAGTGCTTCGGCGTTGTCGTAAGTATTTTGCCAAGTGCCATCGCGTCGTAGTGCCAGCAAACCTTTTAATAAGCGATCGATTACTTCTGGTTTGGCTTTTTGAGCGACGAACAAACGCAATGCTTGAGATTGAGCGGTAGCAGGCGAACTAATCCAGCTAGCCTCGCGAATATTCAACTTAGCTGTACGTCCGGTTTCATACACGTTTTCTCGGAATTGCTTCGCTAATTCTTGCGATTCTTTTTCCCATTCGGAGAATTGAGATAGGTAACGAGCAAGTTTGATTTGGGTGACGACATCAAATCCATTTCGCTGTTGGTAGATATCTGAGAGGAAGTCATTGCGCTTTTCTCCCAATTCGGCTAATCCGATTAAAGATTGCAAGCGCAGTTCGTTTTTACAACGTGCATCTTTGCAATAATCGTATTGTCCGGGATTGAGCAAAACTTTCTTCAAGTAAGCTCTCAAATTCCCTACCATATCATCATTCACTACATCGGGGAAGGCTTGACGCGCTTGGTTCAAAGGTGTAGCCGCATAAGCAGAAACCCAAGGATCGGATTGATTTGCACCTGGATAAGAGGCAAAACCGCCATCTGGTTTTTGCAATTTCTGCAAAGTTTGGAGAGATTTAGTTGCTTGTTGGCTGGGTTTGAATTCAGCGAAACTCTGACCGTATTTTTGCGATAGAGTTTGGAGGTTAGAGGCGATCGCTAATTGACTGGCTGCGGGTTCTGAAAATGGCAACTGTTCCTCTTCTAACGCTTCTCTTGCTGGCGCTTTAATCTCTGGTATCAGCGTGCTAGCTACGGAAACATCCAAGCCTCCCATGTCGGGGATGACATCTTTAGCGACGTTCACAGGGATTTTCACCCCATTGTTACTAACACCCGACTCAACAACTTGTTCGGTAATCTCATAGGGTTTCACCTCCAAAGGTAATTCAAACGCATCACCAGTGCCATTGAGGTAGGTAGCAAAGCGAACTTGCGCCTTACCCGCACTCCCCGCCACCATGGGGAAGCGATAAGCTTGCGTACCCAATGCAGATTCAGTTCGCTGGTTGCCAGAGTTGTTATCTAACTTCAGAGAACCAGTAACAGCACCGTTAATGTTTATGTTGCCGCTACCGCCAGTGTTGTTGGTGACAGATAATCCGGCTTGGAAGCGATCGCCTGGACGCACGAATTGCGGCAAAATGGGATTGGTAATTAGGGGTTTGGTGGAAACAAACGTGGTTTCGGCATTGCCAAACCGGAAGTTACCATCGGTGGCTACCGCCATCACCCGCCAAGTGGTTAAGTCGTCGGGGAGTTTGAATTTCAACGTCGCTTTCCCGCTGGCATCCGTCAGTACCGAACCGTTGTAATAAGCTAAAGGTTGAAAATTCTTGCGAATGCGAGTATTCGCCGCCGCCGCCGAATAGCCGCCGCCGTAACCCCAACCTTTCGGCAATGGCGAAGATTGCGGTTTTAAGACTACATTGGGGCGATTATCGCTGAAACGGGTAGAAATTAGCTGTTCGGCATATACCGTATCGACTAAATCTGGAGGACGGTAGCCGCTGAGTTGCAGCACCGCTTCGTTGACAACCATTACCGTCACTTGTCCCTGTACGGGGGAACCTTGGCTGTCTTTGAGTTCTAGTTGTACGGTTTGTTCCGTGGCTGGTTGCACTGACTCCGCATCCGATTTGACTTGAACTTTTAAATATTTATCTTCCAAGTTGACTTTAAAGGGAGCAAAGCCAATTTTTACCAAGTTTTCCAACCCGCTAGTATCGATCTGAGATAAAGGTTTACCTTGCCGAACTAATACAGCCTCTACCGCCGCATTTGGCAGCATTTCGGGCGTGACTTGAAATTGAATTTGCGGGGCACCACCTTTAACTTTAGTCACCTGTTTGAAGATGGTATTGTTGCGGATAACGGCAAAATACAACTCGCCTTCAGGATAAGGAGATTGCAATAAAGCGGTAGCAGTTTCCCCTGGTTTGTAGCTTTCTTTATCTAGTCTGATTTCCAACCGCTGGCGATCTTCAGGATCGGCAAGCCAATCTACGGCATTATTTCCCGTTGCCCAAATTTGGGTATCTGTAGCAGTTAATTCGTCTCTACTATCAACAAAATTAGCCCGAAGGCGATAAGAACCAGATTCCGCAGGTGTCAGCGAAACAGATTGCGGAGTCCTACCAGATGTCACCTCAACTTGCCCGACATTTTTATATTCCACCTGATATTTAGCTGTCGAACCGCCTTCTACCAACTGGGCCACGCTGCTGTATTTCATTGCTTGCAGTTCGACGCGCACCCGTTGCCCTTCTAATACTTTACCCGTGCGATCGCTCACTACAACTTGAATAGGAAATGGTTTGCCCGCATCAGCGACAAAATTACTTTGCAAACCGATGAATTTATCGCTCGGCAATGCGACAAATTGTTGCGAGTTTGACACCGCCAAATTAGAAACATCTTTAACTTGCACGTCTACTCGATAAGTCATCGGATAGGGCAAATCTTTGGCAACTTTAAATGTTTGACTGCCCTTACCTGTAGCATCCAAAACTTGCTGCGATTGCAACACATCGCTGGGAACGTTCGGACTTTCTTCTGGGTAAAACCATTGTCTGCCGAATTCAAATTTATCCCAACCTTTAGGAATAAAACTGGTTGGCTGACGAGTAACGTAATAAGTTGCTTTCCCCCCTTCTACTGGAGAACCAAATAGATAATTGCTAGTCGCTTTGGCTTCAACTTTGTCATCAATGACAGCGAATTCGCGATCGAGTGCCAAATCTACTTTAAAATTAGGCGGTTTGAACTCAGCCACGCGAAACTCGCCAGAAATTTCATTGCCATTTTCAGCTTTGGCTTGGATGCTATAGTAACCCAATGGTTGATTGTTTTTGAAAGGTAATTCTAGAGAAAACGTACCAAATTGATTGGTGTTTTTAGTACCTAAATCGGTTTCTTTCCCATCTGGAGTTAACAGCTTGACTTTGTAACTAGTATTTTTATCCTGCTTCAAAGTGCCATCTTGCAGGTAGTAAGCCATACCCGTAAAAGCTGCTTTTTCTCCTGGTTGATAGAGTTGTCTGTCTGAGAAAATCGTTCCTCTCGATGCGGGTTTGCCGTTATCCCAACCCGTATCGATGCCATAACCATAAGCACCGCTATAAGCATCCGTCCGAGCAAATGCCCAATCTCGGTTTTCGCGGGCAATTACTAATAATTTCGGACCTTCTTCAGTGAAAGCAGAGTTAGAGTTAAGACAAGATTGTAAATCGCGATCGCTCAAAATCAGCATCCCAGCCTTATCCGTTTTTCCAGAGGCGCAGGGTACGGGTTGAGTTCGAGACTTTGCCCCTAATTTCGATTCGTAAACCTCTACTGAAGCATTCGCAGGGGAACCATCGGCAAGATGATGGACTCGAATCGTTCCTGACTTAGGAAACCACTGAGAAAATACGCCCAAATTAGTCAGTTGCACCATGCCGTAGAAAGTTGGTTCTCGCCATTGCTGCTTGTTATTTTCTTGATAGCTATTAGTTCGCGCTTGCACACCATAAGCAAGCATTCCAGTAGCAGCGTTAATTTTCTGCCGAATTGGTACAGTAACGTCTTTATATTGATTTTTCTTCGCCGATATGCGAAAACTTTCCCAATCAGCCGCATCTGGCAGATAATTTTGTCCGCCAGCAGAATCGGTATAAACTAAATCGGTTGGTTCGACAACTTTGTAAGCGGCTTTATACTTCGATTCTGGCAGGTTAACCGTAGAAATATTTAACTGTATATTATTACCAGATGGAAAAATATTCAGATCTGAAGGTACCCAAAGATCGCCAGATACATCGCCAGTTTGATACGGCAAATTGACCGACTGACCTAAAGTTTGACCGAATTTATCTTTCAGGTTAGAATTGATAGTAATTGTATAATTAGTTGCTGGATCTAAAGCATAAGGATTTAATTCGATCGAATTACTTTCACCATCAGTTCGGACCAACTTAATTTTAGTTTTAGGTGCAGGATTAACAGTAATATTTTCGATCGCTGAATCTGCTAGAACAGGATTATTGAATTGCAATTGCGGACTGCCTTTAACAAACCGACCATAAGCTCCAGCACCACTTGGTTTTCCGTAAAATTCGATATTCTTAAACGCCAAGGGTGAATAGGTCGATACTTGACTAGAAACAGCCGTCTCTGTAGGTAGATTGCCGCGAGATGGTCGCAATCCAGGAGAGAATTCTAAACGGTAATTGGTGGCTTTTTCTAAAGATTGTCGGGGCGCGATCGCATATTCCCAATTCCGCACCGAAGGATCGAATTGCTCTTGAGGTCTTTCGCCCGATTCTGGCTTTTCCTCTTCGATTAAAGATACCTTAAGTGAGATACCTTTGTCTTGACCTTGTGGAATTAGCTGTAAATGCTCTTGGAGTGAATTCAAATCTAATTCGACATTAGAAGTAAACTTGAGTTTAGGTTTGAGATCGATCGCCTGAGAACTATAGTATTCCTGGTTAGTGGCAGGTAAATTAGTAAGTTTAATCGGTTCGGTATTGAAAGTCCAAGCCAGATCGCTATTCAAGCGGTGATTTTTTAAATCGGTTAAACCAGATTTGAGAGTTACCCTGACGCGCGTAGCTTTTGGCAAAGCCTTATCGGCTTGAAATCCTACCATTCTCGGAGTCAAAAACCGAAATTGTCCCGGTAGAGGCGGGATAACTTCAAAGCGTTGCAATAGTTGCTGTTGATTTGGGCTATCGAGACTTTCAACCGGAATTAAAGGTTCTTTAAACCGGATCAGAATTTGCGCCAAGGGGTCGGCTACTCCTGTAGGACCGATCTGCTCGATCCAGTCAGGTAATTTCGGGTTGCTAAGTTGAGAAACTGCGGGTAGCTGCTCGTTACTAGAAATTTTAAATAACCCACATCCTGCAATTCCAAATACGAGTACCAGCAGTATTACAAACCGCAGGAAAGTTTTAGCGATCGCGATCATATTTTTGTCAAAGTAGTTCAGAATAAAGAAGTTCGGAAGTTCAGAATATCTTGCAGATGAAGATTCTCCCCCGATCTGAGAGAGGTTTAGAATGGAAGAGTTCAGGATTTCAGGCAAGTTCTAAGTTCTTTTTTTCGCCCGAACTTTTTAACTTCTAAACTTCTGCATTCTTTTTATTCGATCGGCAGTCGGTACTCATCTTATGTCATAGCTTAGATCGAACAGCTTTGTAAGTATTTTCTTAATAATTATTAATATGCGATCGCCCCCTTTCAAAACCTTACAGGACAACAGCAGGAGGAGCAAAGGTTAAGCGATCGCAACCGCACCTAATATATAGCCTTACTGAATGACTTGCGATCTAGCCGTCCCGGCTGTCCCAGTGGGCAAGCTGGAAGCCTACCCCTGAAGTATACTTCTGAACTCCTTAAATTTGCACTTCATCAGCAAAACTCGCCCAACGAGCGAATTGAAAATCTCCAGCGATCGATCCCCACACTAGTTCGTCGGTTTCTGGATCGAAGCCGCGATCGAGGCTAGTTAAATTGTTAGCATTTACCTCAAAACTGTTATCTAAATAAGTAGTTTTGTTATTGCGAACGACGATGCAATTTTTTCCCGGTTGAATGGTGCCTCGGAAACTATGGCCCGTCCAGTCAACGAACATATCGCAACCGGGCATTTTCTCTAGATCTGCATCGGTGACAGTTTTGAGAATTTCGAGATTTCGAGAACCACCACTAAATTTCTCTGCTTCCTTCAGGTTGTAATTTTCTAAGATAATGCGATCGTCCACCACGATAAATTTCAAAACTCGCGTGCGGTAGGGTCGATCGAGCATGAAATCATAGGCTTGTTCGAGAAACAAACTGTTGCCAGACAACTGTTCTAAAGGGACGGGGCGCATACAAACCCGAATATGGGCATATAAAGGCGGATTGTCAAACGCTTGTTGCTGGTTGCTGAAGTCACCAGCCATCCAGCGCAATAAAGTGGCGATATCGGTTGAATGAGTCATCGGAATTATGAATTATGAATGATGAAAACCTGCTTGTAATTGCGAATTGCGAATTGGTAATTGCTCTGACGTTTCTTAGCTTTGAAGGTTAAGCTAATCACAATATAGATCGCTTATGGCACCATGAATCCTCAAGAACGAATGCTGTTGTCCTTGACAGGACTTTCAGTGGGAGACGCGCAGCGTCATTCAACGAGCAGCAGACATCTCTGGTACTTACCCCGCCAGTATAGTGGCAGAAAAATTGGGTTCGGGCTACAGAGTTTCGGCTCAAGATACAGTACCGTTCGTGCTGTGGTGCGTTGCCCACCATCTGGAAGACTATCAGGATGCTTTTTGGACGACGGTTAGCGGTTTAGGAGATATGGATACAACTTGCGCGATCGCTGGTGGTATTGTTGCCCTCTCGGCTCGGCGCTCTGGAATTCCCGCTGCTTGGCTCGAATCGCGAGAACCGTTGCCAGAAGGTTTTCTCCCAAAATAGGGTTTAATACAAAGTCCAGTTTTATAAGGGACTCGCGGCTTAATACCATACCGGGTGTTTGGCTACGTTTTCGAGCAGTCAATCCCTTCGCTGGTATTTTATATCTACGCAAATCCCATTAACCCCGTCCAGCCCTCACCCTAAATCCCTCTCCCGTGGGAGAGGGACTTTGACTTTAACCACTCTTAATCACTCTTGTTGCTCTTGCTCCTTCACCCTTCTTTTTTCTTATTCTTGCTCCCTCTCCTGTGGGAGAGGGCTGGGGTGAGGGCGGGTTTGATTTGATGTTAATGGTATGTAGCAAAAAATGGTGTGGGTTATCGGTTGCCGTTTACTCTTCGCCTAAATAGGCTTTGCGAATGGTTTCGTCAGATTGCAATTCGGCGGCTGTTCCTGCGATAACGACTTGGCCAGTTTGCATGACGTAACCTCGATGAGCGACTTTCAAAGCCATCCGAGCGTTTTGTTCTACTAATAAAACTGTGGTGCCTTGCTCGTTGATTTCTCGCACGATTTCAAAAATTTGACTCACTAACTTTGGCGCTAAACCCATACTCGGTTCGTCTAACAGCAGCAAGCGGGGCCGTGCCATTAAAGCGCGAGCGATCGCTAACATCTGTTGTTCCCCGCCGCTGAGAGTTCCCCCTTTTTGACCGATGCGTTCTCGCAAACGGGGAAAAAAGTCCAACACCCGTTCGATATCTGACTTAATCCCCAGCGCATCGCGGCGGCAGAAGGCACCCATTTCTAAATTTTCTAACACTGTCATCTTCGGGAAGATTAACCGACCTTCAGGACTTTGGGAAATCCCAAAGCCGACGATCTTCTCAGGCGATAGCGATTCAATCGGTTTACCGTTAAAGAAAATTTTGCCTTCGCGAGGTCGCAGCAATCCCTGAATCGTGCGGAGAGTAGTAGTTTTTCCTGCCCCATTACTACCGATTAAAGTACAAATCTCTCCCTCTTTGACCTCTAGCGATACTCCTTTGAGAGCTTCGATATTACCGTAGTAAGTATGAATGTTTTTGACTTCAAGCACGTTAGTTAATAGTTAACGGTAAGAGGAAAAATTAAATTCCAGGTGGATTTTTGCCAGTATTATCGAACCAACAACGATCGACAACGAACAGCTATCTCCGATAATATCAACATTGCAATCGAGATCGTATTATCCCTTAATTTCAAGTCTTTGTGACTCACCACCTGCCGATCGCTTTCGAGCGCCTCCAAGAGATTGCCAACGTTGAGGTTTGGCCGGAACGCCAGCCGCTTCCCTATGAGGTGTCGATTAAACTGAAGTTAACCAAACATGAAGTATCCCCATGCCAAATCCATTTCCTCGAATGAATCCCTACCTGGAACATCCGGCATTATGGTCGGGAATTCATCATCGGCTGATTACAGCGATCGCCAATAGTCTTGCCCCTCAAATTCAGCCCAAATATATCGTCGCGATACTCGCTGACGCGAACGCTAGCGCGAACGAAGAACGGGTGTATGAAATCGAAGGCGAACAATCGATCTTAGTCGGCGTTCCCGATGTCGCCATTCAAAAAACTCAAGCAGCTACGCCTAACCTGACTTCAAACACTGCCGTTGCTCCACCGCCCCTGGAAGTCATAATTCCGCTGCTGGAACCCCTAACTGAAGGGTATTTAGAAATTCGGGCAGTGGAGACAGGAGCAGTAATTACCGCGGTCGAAGTCCTCTCTCCCAAAAACAAGCAATCTGCGGCTGGGCGGATACAATACACCGCGAAACGCCAAGCCGTATTTAGCAGTTCGACGCATTTTGTAGAAATCGATCTGCTCCGCAGTGGCGAACCGATGCCTATTCTGGGTTGTGCTATGGCAAGCCACTACCGAATTTTAGTCAGCCGCAGCGGAACTCGACCGAAGGCGGCACTGTATGCCTTTAATGTTGGCGATCGCATTCCGACTGTCCCCATCCCGCTGCAATCGGACGATATCGAACCACTCCTAGATTTACAATCGCTTTTAAACGAAATTTACGACCAAGGCGGGTATGGCTTCAGGATCGATTACCAACGTGCCCCTGAATCCGCTGCATCCAATATCGATCTCGACTGGCTCGATCGGGTGTTGCGCGATCGAGGATTCAGGTAATCGATAATCTAATTGTTGAGTTGCAGGGCAATCGTTTGCCTCATTGTGTCAACCAGAACTAGAGGGTTTCAACGATGGCAACAGTTGAAAAAATTACAGCAATCGAAGAATTTGGAGAAACCGATCGGCGTAATCTTGACTAATACGCTCTTGTTCTAGACGTTTTTGTTGAAGCGCCAAACGATCGTATAAGGTTTGTTCTTCAGCGGTCAGATGGGGTAAAGTTTCAGCGATCGCCGTGGGATTGGAAACTGCAAATTCCTGAAAGGCTTCAAATGTTTTAACATCCATCATAAAGGATATCGTTTGAGGAAAATAAGCTCGCAATTGAGAAAGTATTTTAAATCCATCGACATCTAAATCACCCCAATAGAAAATATGACAAGATGATAGCCAGGTGACAGACTTTAAGGCTTGAATGGCATAACCGCTACCAAATATGGCAAAGCTATCTTCTAAAAGGGGAAGAGTGAGAAAATTTATTAAATTTTCAGTGATGAAGCAGCGATGTGCTTTCAGATTTAATTGTCTAAACTCAGATAATGGTATGCTGATGTCAGTAGCTGGAAAACTATATTTAAACTTTAATTCTGGATCTAAAAATCTGAGTCTGATAAGAGGTTCGCGATATTTCAAAGAAAACCGCTTTTCAAATATATATTCCTTTTCGCCCTCTACTGGCACGAGATATTCAATTGGTAGAATTGCCTCTAAAAGACTGCGGAGAATTTTCTGATTCTGTTCGATAAATTTGGTGTGAACTTGAATGGGTAACTCTCGAATATAAAGATTGGGCTTGGGATGTCGCTGAAAGTATTGACAAACTTTGAGTAATTCATGCCAGCGATCGCTATACTCAATAATTTTTAAAGGGTGATGGCAAAGCCAAGAGTTCAATTCAGGAACTTTTGTCCGAATCATTTCTATATCCAATTTAAATTGTGTGACTTCTTTTTGCTTTTTAATTAGTTTTAGATAATCTGCTTCTGTCTCGATACTAATCCGCTTAGGTAAAGATTGCGAACCATATTTTTGAGTTCTTATGTTTGCCAATTCAAGAGTGTAACCATAACCCAACTTTTCTTTCGATAGCTCGATTAACTGGGCAACAGTTTCCCGTAAAGTAAGATAGTCTTTGGGAAGAGTACCAACTGGAAGTTCGATCGGGAAAAAGTTATCTCCTGTAATAACTGAAATTAAGAAATGGAGATAACGTTGTTCTGATTTTTGTTGAATTTGAGCGGGATCGATCGCCATCTTAACTACCCAAGTGACAATTGGCGTTTTTGCCGATATTCTTCGATAGAAATGGAGGCAATACTAGAGCAATTTCCTTCAGGCGTATTAGCAATATAATGGAGACTAGAAATGTAAGGTTCAATGACATTTATTTTATCTTTCGGAGTAACAACTAAAAGTTGCAGGTTCAAGTTTTTGAATAGTTCCATTGCATAACGAGCATTACCGTCGTCCGATTTACTAAATGCTTCGTCTATGACAACAAATCTAAACGACTTATGTTTTACCGGATCTTGGTTTAAACCAAATTGATAGGCGATCGCTGATGCCAGAATTGTATAAGCTAGTTTGACTTTTTGCCCGCCAGACTTACCAGAAGAGTCAGTATGGTGTTCTTTCTCGGAATTGTCCGATCGATAGCGTTCGCTTACCGAGAAGTCTAGCCAATTGCGAACATCTGTAACTAAGCTCATCCATCGTTCTTGAGATTTGAATCGTTCGATTAAACGAGTTTGGATATTTTGAAACCTTTCTTCATTATCTTCAACGCTGTAACGAGCGACATTACCCAAACAAACCTTCAAATCCTCCTTAAAATCTCGAATTTCACGGTTACGACTTGGATCGCAGCAGAGTTTGATATAAGTTGAGTCGGTGTAATCAATTTGTTGTAGAGATTCATTAAGTTCGTCAATCGCTTCCTGAATTTCTTCCTCTTGTTTTTCTAAAGCACTTTTGAACATTGAAATTGCCATAATGACCTTTTCGTTCATCAATTGCTTAAAGCGTTGTTCGTGCCGAGGTAGATCGTCTTGCTCGATTTGGGTCTTTAACTTCAAGTATTCATCCAAATAATCGAGTGATGTTCCTAACTCCGATACTGTTTCAGAAAAAGCATTCTTAAAATTCAGCATCCGCATATTAAGCGCACTGACAGATTCGTTCTGCTGTTTTTCTTGTTTGCGAAGCTGTTCTTGCAAGTAACCTCGTAAGTCAATTTCATCTCGATCGATTGTTTCCAAAGTTAGGGAATATTGCCTCAGTTTCCCTTTCATGCGCTTTTCAAAGGCTTCTATTTCTGAAACTTCAACCGATCGCAATTTTTCCTCGCACTGACTTTGTTCGCGTTGGCAGTGACGTTGCCGATCTTCAAGGGTTTGAATTCCTCGAATCGCTCGTTCCCTTTGCTGTTCTGTCTGAGTAATTTCTTGATGGGTTTCTTTAAGTTGTACCTCTAGTTGCTTCAGCCGATCGGAACTGGCTTCTAATTGCTGCTTTTGCTTTTGAAGTTCGAGACGATCGAGTTCTACCGATCGCCAATCGATTTCAGAGAAATCAGCAAATTTCATCAAATCTCGCAGCCAGGATTTCTGAGTATCTCGTTGTTGGCGCTGGCGATCTAGCGATTGAACTTGTTTGTCTGCTTGTGTGAGTTTTTGGTTTACTTGCTGCAACTCTGTCTCTAAAGCTTTAATTTTGCTAGCGTTATTCCAACCCAAAATGTACTTGCTGCGATCGCCTATTTTAGAGCCATCGTCTTTTTCGTGCCGATCTAGATCGTGTTTAATTAATCCAGTGCGAGTAAGGGCGCGAGTTTCATGTTGGAAATGTTCTATAGTATCGCAGCAAACATAATTAAAATTTCGCCCTAACCGCTCTCGCAACCATTGAGAGAATATCTCATTTTCTTGCTTAATTTCTACTCGGTAAGGAACCTGTTTGGGATCGAGGGCGCGTTGAGTTGGGTTAGGCGCACTTGAATTAACGCGGTAATAAACCAAACGTCCTCGCAGATCGGTTCGATTCACATACGCATTAACGGCTTGATAATGGGCTTCAGGAACGAGAACGCACAAACCAAAGTTTCTCAGCAAACGTTCGATCGCTCCTTCCCATTCCTGCGCTTCTCGACGAACCTGAAGCAGTTCTCCAATAAAAGGAAGATCGGTGTCATCTAAATTTAGAGCATAGGCAAGGCGATCGCGAATGTCGAGATTGGTTTTAGGAATTTGGCTTCTGCGACTGCGAAGTGAGGTTAACTCGTCATCTAGTTTCTGATGTTGTTTTTGCAGGTCGGCATACAGCAGCTTTTGCTCGTCTCTTTGTGTCTCTAATGTTTGTAATGCTGCATCGATTTCTTGCTTCAGTGTTTCCCCTTTGGTTCTAGCAGCATAGAATGTATTGCTATCGTTATATAGGGAAATATCTAATAATTTAGCCAGGCGATCGTATGCTTCTGCCTGTTTCTTTTTACTGTTTACCTCTTTCTGGCATTGTTCTATCTCTTTTTTTAGTTCCTGTAGGCGTTGCCCAACACTATCTTGTTTGATGGCAAAGTCTAAATCCTTCTCTTTTTGACGCAGATCGGCTAGCTGGCGATCGCTTTCAGTTCGCTGATGTTGGGCTTGAGCTAGCTGTTGCTCGATCGTTTGTAGTTCTTGAAGCAACAGATTAAGTTTCTTACTGGCAAAAAAGGCTGGAACAACGGATTGAAATTGCTGTAGATTAGTAACTTCATTTTTGAGTTTGGTATATTTTTCTGCTTCTTCTGTCAGCGGAAGCAATGCTTCCAACTGCTTGCGCGCCTTTTGAATAGCCGTATGAGAAATAGTGAGATTTTCGTAGCTTTCTTGCAACTCGCGGATCTTCGTTTGCACGTCTGCCTTTTCCAGCATATGATTGCGAACGAAGTCGTTTAAGCCACCTATTTCTTTGATACTGACAGTTTGATTGAACAGATCTAATGCTTTTTCTGATTGCAGGCCAAACCGCTTGCGAAATTGCTGGCTGTATTTCACAAACTCGTCAAATATTTCAACCCCCATCGCTTTCAAATGTTTCTTCAGTTCGGCAATGCGCGTGGAGCGAGCAAAATGGGTAGCGATCGTCAATTCAGTATCGGCGATCGCAAAAAACTTGCGCGTAGAACCATCTTCCATCCATAACACCTGTGCCAGAGTTACATCTTGCTGGCTGATGCGATCTCTAAAGTAAGCTAACAGAACGGAAAGCGTGCCTTTTTCTCGGAGCAATTTAGGTTTTGAGCCATAAGATTCTTCCGCGCGGGTGCGGCCGTATGCCCCCTGCACGTAGCTTTTTTCGTCCCGTTCTTTCTTGCCAGAGGTGCTAGAAGCTTGGTTATAGTTACGGCGTTTATTAGGAACTAATAACGTCAGCAAACCATCCACCAGAGTTGATTTTCCCGAACCATTAGCCCCAGTAAGTAAAGCGATCTCTCCTTGCAAATCTAGCACCCAAGGGTGCTGGTCGAACGTCCCCCAGTTCAGCACTTCAAAACGTTGTAGGCGAAAGCCCGCCACGGCACCATGGGAATCGTCAATCTGTTCGATGGGCAGGAGAATCTGCATAACCTTCTAACTTTTGCTTTAAGAGTTCGAGCATATCGGCATCAATTTTGGCTTTAAGAATGGAGCGCACTTCGTAATTTTCATCCTGCCCGGATAGGCGCTTGAGAAATCCGAATTCTACTGTCTGTTTCACCAGTCCATCCACCTCTCGCCGAAATCTTTCCTCATTGTTCCCTTCTGGTAGGTATGGTTGTAACAAATCTCGAATTTTTTCTATACTCAACACCAACCGTCCGGTGACATCGCTGGCATCAAACTGTCGCCATTGCTCCCGCAGTAAAACGCATAAAACAGTAACTTTAAAACTCAATTGACGACGAACGGTTAAGCGGGGTAATGGTTCTGCGCGATCGTCTGGATCGGGTTCGGGTTGTTCTAGGTAAGCAAATCCTTCTGTTTCGTAATTCTGGACTTGCAAGCCAATCTTGCCAAAGTATTCCTCGATCGGAGTCAAGTAACTTTGCAACTGCTGCCAATGAGGATCGTCGCTGTAGATCGCTCCTTGTAGCAGCTTGAGAATAACTGGCGCATAGGTTAGTGGTGGCTGAGATGGCATGGTTTATGCAGTCAGCGGCGGAAGGTAATCTTGGGAAGTTTTAGCTGAAGCTGTGTCTCTGGTTTCAAACCAGAGATCGTAATTGAGTCAATTGTACTGGTATCGATCGAATGACGAGAATATTTGGTAGCGATCGTCAAATAAGCAACAATTTCTGGTAGTCCCTGAGTCACCGGGTAAAGTTGAATCAAATCTGTCAGAGAAACGATCGAGCATTGTTCTAGAATTCGGGCAATCCGCCGTGCTAACAAGTCTTCATCTACATAAAACTGTTGGTAGAGTTCGGCAATTTCCTCATCCAACGAAACATCTGACAAGTCAACAAAATCCAGGGCAAAAGTTGGCACTTCTGACTCTTCTAGCGGGTGTAATGGGCGTTCTAGCACCAGATGAACGCTTGGTTCTCCTTCTAACGTCCAGAAATCTCGCTCTACAGCAGGATCTCGCGCTGCTTCCAAGGCCAGACGTTGCACCTCGACGATTAGATCGGCAACTCGGCGATTTTCCTGGAGGTTGCGTTCGTCCAACATCTGACGCAATTTTTCGGTCAGTCGGTGATTGGATTGAACGATATATTCTCCAGCATCGAGCAAACTACGCTCGATCCGGCGAAGTAGATTATACTCCTGGGTTAACGATCGCAGTTCTTCTAGGTGGTAAACGGCTTGAATCATCGACTTTAGCTCCTGCCGCTTACTCTCTGACATCAGAAAATTCCAGAAGGCATAGAAACTTTTCCCTTGATCTGACTCTTTCAACTCTTGGTCTGCATCCAATACCCGACCGAGTACCATCCCTTTACGACTATCTTTCTCAAGCTGGGCTGCCTGAACTTTACGAGTTAAATTCCGAAAGTTTTGTTCGATCTCTCGAAAATCGGCAATTAATTGACGGGTTAATCGATCTGCCAGTAGAAATCGCTCTTGCAATTGCGTCTGGTTATAACGCTCGACTGCTCCCGTTTGACGAATCCGATCGATCTCTTGCTGAAGGCGATCGCGATCTTGTTCTAACTGGGCAATTCGCGTTTCGATATCGGTCGTACTACAGTCTTGAATTTCTTTCAACAAGGCAAAGATTTGCAAAAAACGAGATTCAGTACCGACAAACTCATCGCGTTTTTGCAGGTCTTCTAAAGTCGCGATCGCTTTCTCTGCTGCTGGGGTTAGAGCAAATACTGGATCGTCACTATTGTCAAACGTTTTTGTCAACAATCGGTCGTCGCACCACTCGCCGAGATACTCTTTGGGCGATCGGGGATACGAATCTTCTGGAGAGACTTCTTGCAAAAATTCCAGATAGTCACCCAACTTGTTTTCTAGTTCTATTTGAGGAATTGAAACCTGTTGATTTGTCTTAAATTGTTGATGTAAAAAACTCAAAATTAAAGCAGCGTTTCGGCTTCGTAACAGCCTTAGAGTGGCAGAGTTTTCTAATTCATGCTTAATTTGTTCGTATTCCATAACACTTCGCCAGCGATCGCCTCTACTGCTAGCCGATCTAGTCTTGCAGGGTTTTTACCTCTAAAGATATCCGTCGCGCGATCGCGCGACCAGGGTTCCAACTATAACAGGACTTACGCAGCTACACCATTGATGATGGTGGTACGTTACGCTCCGCTTTAGCACCGCCATGGAGCAGGATACATACCCACACCCTACATTTAGATGGTTAGATAAGTCCTATATAATATCATTTGGATAAAATAATGCTACAGATAAAGAGGGAGTAATTAAGTAGGTAAAGCCGATGTCAGGAGTTCTAAAAATAGAGATTAAAGAATCAGAAGCTGAGTTGCTGGAACTGTTGAAATC
>JAESGS010000272.1_pt1 | contig 17214 bp, 11 predicted proteins | sample 9269761 | NCBI WGS metagenome assembly JAESGS01 (sample SAMN15741799, study PRJNA653493) | algae metagenome | isolation source: Cyanosarcina radialis HA8281-LM2 and co-occurring heterotrophs from damp... | place: USA: Makauwahi cave, Hawaii | collected 2011-01-06 | reverse complement strand
GTGCCTACCAAATCGATAAAAAGGGGTCGTTGATGCGACCCCTTTTTTGTTGCTCGTCATTCGTGGCGGCAAAAAACTTCCGAGAATTCCGCGCGGATGTTGTCTGTGGTTGCTTGTCAGGGTTCAGGCTTTCTGAAAGCATCCGCACTCTTTACTTCCAGTGACTCTGGTTCGGTTCTGGTTGGCCCTTGGGGCTCCTGCCATCGTTCGGCAGGTATACCGCCGGATCGCTTCCTGGCTCATCCCAACCCACGTGACCTTTGGTAGGGGTCACCACTAGGAGAGGAGGCGCCATGCCCATCATTACTCTTCCCGACGGCAGTCAGCGTTCGTTCGATCATCCGGTTTCCGTGCTGGAGGTCGCCCAGTCCATTGGTGCGGGCCTGGCCAAGGCCACCCTGGCCGGTAAGGTCAATGGTCGCCAGGTCGATGCTTGCGACCTGATCGAGGCTGACGCGACCCTGCAGATCATCACGCCGAAGGACGAAGAGGGGCTGGAGATCATCCGCCACTCCTGCGCTCACCTGGTTGGGCATGCGGTCAAGCAGCTCTATCCGAACGCCAAGATGGTGATCGGTCCGGTCATCGATGAAGGCTTCTATTACGACATTGCCATTGACCGTCCCTTCACCCCGGAAGACATGGCGGCCATCGAAAAGCGTATGGCTGAGCTGATCGACAAGGACTACGACGTCATCAAGAAGATGACGCCGCGTGCCGAGGTCGTCGAGCTGTTCAGGGCGCGCGGCGAGGAATACAAGCTGCGCCTGATCGACGATATGCCGGACGAGCAGGCCATGGGGCTGTACTTCCATGAGGAGTACGTCGACATGTGCCGCGGTCCGCACGTACCCAACACCCGTTTCCTCAAGGCGTTCAAGCTGACCCGTATTTCCGGTGCCTACTGGCGCGGCGATTCGAAGAACGAGCAGTTGCAGCGCATCTATGGCACCGCCTGGGCGGACAAGAAGCAGCTGGCGGCCTATATCCAGCGCATCGAAGAAGCCGAGAAGCGCGATCACCGCAAGATCGGCAAGCGCCTGGACCTGTTCCATACCCAGGAAGAAGCGCCGGGCATGGTGTTCTGGCATCCCAATGGCTGGACCCTGTACCAGGTGCTCGAGCAGTACATGCGTCAGGTGCAGCGCGAGCACGGTTACCTGGAGATCAAGACGCCGCAGGTGGTCGATCGCAGCCTGTGGGAGAAGTCCGGGCACTGGGCCAACTACGCCGAGAACATGTTTACCACCGAATCGGAAAGCCGCGATTACGCGATCAAGCCGATGAACTGCCCGTGCCACGTACAGGTATTCAATCAGGGGCTGAAAAGCTATCGCGAGCTGCCGATGCGCCTGGCCGAGTTCGGTGCCTGCCACCGCAACGAGCCGTCCGGTGCGCTGCACGGCATCATGCGCGTGCGCGGCTTCACTCAGGACGACGCGCACATCTTCTGCACCGAAGAGCAGATGCAGACCGAATCCGCCGACTTCATCAAGCTGACCCAGGCGGTCTACGCCGACTTCGGCTTCACCGACATCCAGCTCAAGCTGTCCACTCGTCCGGAAAAGCGCGTGGGTTCCGACGAGCTGTGGGATCGCGCCGAGGCGGCCCTGGCGGCGGCGCTCGACAGTGCTGGGCTGGCCTATGACCTGCAGCCGGGCGAGGGCGCCTTCTACGGGCCGAAGATCGAGTTCTCGCTGAAGGATTGCCTGGGTCGTGTGTGGCAGTGCGGTACTCTGCAGTTGGACTTCAATCTGCCGGTGCGCCTGGGCGCGGAGTACGTTTCCGAGGACAACAACCGCAAGCATCCGGTCATGCTGCACCGGGCGATCCTTGGTTCCTTCGAGCGCTTCATCGGCATCCTCATCGAGCACTACGAAGGGGCGTTCCCGGCCTGGCTGGCGCCGACCCAGGCGGTGATCATGAATATCACCGACAAGCAGGCCGATTTTGCCCGCGAAGCAGAGAAAACTCTCAACCAAAGCGGTTTTCGTGCCAAGGCTGACTTGAGAAACGAAAAGATCGGCTTTAAAATCCGCGAGCATACCTTGCTCAAGGTTCCCTATCTCTTGGTTATTGGAGATCGGGAGGTTGAGACACGATCCGTTGCTGTGCGCACCCGTGAAGGCGTCGATCTGGGCTCCATGCCCCTCGAGCAGTTCGCCGCGCAATTGCAGCAAGCGGTTTCCCGGCGTGGTCGCCAAGATTCGGAGTAATAACTATTAAGCGTGAAATGAGACAGGATAAGCGGGCCGCTCCCAAGGCGCCGATCAACGAGAACATCACCGCACGTGAGGTTCGCCTGATTGGTGCGGACGGCGAGCAGGTTGGTATTGTTTCGATTGATGAGGCATTGCGCGTGGCTGAAGAAGCCAAGCTGGATCTGGTAGAGATCTCCGCTGACGCAGTCCCGCCGGTTTGCCGCATCATGGACTACGGCAAGCACCTGTTCGAAAAGAAAAAGCAGGCTGCTATTGCGAAGAAGAATCAGCACCAGCAACAGATCAAAGAGATCAAGTTTCGTCCAGGGACGGAAGAAGGGGATTACCAGGTAAAACTACGCAACCTGGTACGTTTCCTTGAAGATGGGGACAAGGCCAAGGTATCGCTACGATTCCGCGGCCGTGAGATGGCCCACCAGGAACTGGGCATGGAGCTGTTGAAGCGGGTCGAAGCCGACCTCGCCGAACTCGGCACCGTTGAACAGCATCCTAAGCTGGAAGGACGCCAGCTGATGATGGTCATCGCTCCCAAGAAGCGTAAATAACCTCCCGGGCACTGGCAGGCCTGATGGTTATCAGTTGTTAATGAATGCGGAGTACCAAACATGCCAAAGATGAAAACCAAGAGCGGCGCTGCAAAGCGCTTCCTGAAGACTGCTTCGGGCTTCAAGCACAAGCACGCTTTCAAGAGCCACATCCTGACCAAGATGTCCACCAAACGTAAGCGTCAGCTGCGCGGCAGCTCGCTGATCGGCCCGTCGGACAAAGCTAAAGTCGAGCGCATGCTGCGCGTTCGTTAATCGGTCAAGATATTTAGAGGTAATTACTCATGGCTCGTGTTAAGCGTGGCGTTATCGCTCGTGCTCGTCACAAAAAAATCCTGAAGCTCGCCAAGGGCTACTACGGTGCGCGTTCGCGCGTGTTCCGCGTCGCCAAGCAGGCGGTGATCAAGGCAGGCCAATACGCCTACCGCGACCGTCGTCAGCGCAAGCGTCAGTTCCGTGCTCTGTGGATCGCCCGTATCAACGCCGGTGCTCGCGTCAACGGTCTGTCCTACAGCCGTCTGATCGCTGGCCTGAAAAAGGCGTCGATCGAAATCGACCGTAAGGTCCTGGCCGATCTGGCAGTGAACGAAAAAGCGGCGTTTGCTGCGATTGTCGAGAAAGCTAAGGCCGTTCTGGCTTAAGTCCCCCGACAATCACCGGGCTTGCCCGGTGGCAACGTCAAAGATAGGGGAAGAGCCTTCAAGCTCTTCCCCTATTTCGTATCTGGAGTCCGTACATGGAAAACCTGGATGCATTGGTCTCGCAAGCGCTAGAGGCCGTGCAAAACACCGCAGACGTCAACACCCTGGAACAACTCCGGGTTCAGTATCTCGGCAAGAAGGGCGAGCTGACCGCCCTGATGCAGACCCTGGGCAAGCTGTCGGCCGAGGAGCGTCCGCAGGCTGGCGCCCTGATCAACGCCGCCAAGAACCAGGTTCAGGACGCCCTGAACGCCCGCAAATCCGTGCTTGAGCAGGCCCTGCTCGCCGAGAAGCTGGCGTCCGAGCGCATCGACGTGACCCTGCCGGGCCGCGGCCAGGCTTCTGGCGGCCTGCACCCGGTCACCCGTACCCTCGAGCGTGTCGAGCAGTTCTTCACCCATATCGGCTACAACGTCGCCGAGGGCCCGGAAGTCGAAGACGATTACCACAACTTCGAAGCCCTCAACATCCCCGGCCACCATCCGGCGCGGGCGATGCACGACACCTTCTATTTCAACGCCAACATGCTGCTGCGCACCCACACCTCGCCGGTGCAGGTGCGCACCATGGAGTCGCAGCAGCCGCCGATCCGCATCGTCTGCCCCGGCCGCGTCTATCGCTGCGACTCCGATATCACCCACTCGCCGATGTTCCACCAGGTCGAAGGCCTGCTGGTCGACGAGGGCATCAGCTTCGCCGACCTCAAGGGCACCATCGAGGAGTTCCTCCGGGTGTTCTTCGAGAAGCCGCTGGGCGTGCGTTTCCGTCCGTCCTTCTTCCCCTTCACCGAGCCCTCGGCCGAAGTCGACATGCAGTGCGTGATGTGCTCGGGCAAGGGCTGTCGCGTGTGCAAGCAGACCGGCTGGCTGGAAGTGATGGGCTGCGGCATGGTGCATCCGGACGTGCTGCGCATGAGCGGCATCGATCCGGAGAAATACTCCGGCTTCGCCTTCGGCATGGGCGTCGAGCGCCTGGCCATGCTGCGTTATGGCGTCAATGACTTGCGCCTGTTCTTCGATAACGACCTGCGGTTTCTGGCGCAATTTCGCTAGTACCGCCTTCGTCATCGAATTCGTTTAAGGAGAACAGACAGTATGAAATTCAGTGAACAGTGGCTGCGCAGCTGGGTGAACCCGGACGTCTCGCGCGACGAGCTGGTGGCCCGCCTGTCCATGGTCGGCCTGGAAGTGGACGCGGTGATCCCGGTCGCCGGCCAGTTCAGCGGCGTGGTGGTGGGCGAGATCCTCAGCGCCGAGCAGCACCCGGACGCCGACAAGCTGCGTGTGTGCCAGGTCAGCAACGGCAGCGCCAACTTCCAGGTGGTTTGCGGTGCGCCCAACGCCCGTGCCGGCATCAAGATTCCCTTCGCCATGATCGGCGCCGAACTGCCGGGCGACTTCAAGATCAAGCAAGCCAAGCTGCGCGGCGTGGAGTCCCAGGGCATGCTCTGCTCGGCCTCCGAACTGCAGATCAGCGACGACAACAGCGGCCTGATGGAGCTGGCGGCGGATGCTCCGGTCGGCCAGGACATTCGCGCCTACCTGGGCCTGGACGATGCCAGCATCGAAATCGGCCTGACCCCCAACCGCGGCGACTGCCTGTCGCTGGCCGGCTTGGCACGCGAAGTCGGCGCCATCTACGCCGCCCCGGTAACAGCAGTCTCCGTCACCCCGGTCGCCGCTGCCCATGACGAAGTGCGTCCGGTTGAAGTGCTGGCGCCCAAGGCCTGCCCGCGCTACCTGGGTCGTGTCATTCGCAACGTTGAACTGTCCAAGCCGACCCCGCTGTGGATGGTCGAGCGCCTGCGCCGTTCCGACATCCGCAGCATCGACGCCGCCGTCGACATCACCAACTACGTGATGCTCGAGCTTGGCCAGCCGATGCACGCCTTCGACCTCGCCGAGATCAACGGCGGCATTCGCGTACGTATGGCGGAAGAGGGCGAGAAGCTGGTCCTGCTGGATGGCCAGGAAGTCAGCCTGCGCGCCGACACCCTGGTGATCGCCGACCACGAGCGCGCCCTGGCCATTGCCGGCGTGATGGGCGGCGAGCACAGCGGTGTGAGCGGCAAGACCCGCGATCTGTTCCTCGAGAGCGCCTTCTTCGACAACATCGCCGTGGCCGGCAAGGCGCGCTCCTATGGCCTGCACACCGATTCCTCGCATCGCTTCGAGCGCGGCGTCGACTCGCAGCTGGCGCGCAGCGCCATGGAGCGCGCCACTGCGCTGCTGCTGGAGATCGTCGGCGGGGACGCCGGCCCGATCATCGAAGTGGCCAGTGCGGCCGACCTGCCAAACGTCGCGCCGATCACTCTGCGCGCCGAGCGCATCAGCCAGATGCTTGGCCTGGACATGGATGGCGCCGAAGTCGAGCGCCTGCTCAGCGCGCTGGGCCTGGGCGTGACCGCCGAGGGTGCCGGCCAGTGGCAAGTCAGCGTGCCGAGCCACCGCTTCGATATCAGCCTGGAAGTGGACCTGATCGAAGAGCTGGGTCGTCTGTACGGCTACAATCGCCTGCCGGTGCGTTACCCGCAGGCGCGCCTGGCCCCGCAGGCCAAGGCCGAAGCCCGTGCCGAGCTGCCGGCCCTGCGTCGCCTGCTGGTGGCACGCGGTTACCAGGAAGCCATCACCTACAGCTTCATCGATCCCAAGCTGTTCGAGCTGTTCAACCCAGGCGTCGTCCCGCTGCAACTGGCCAACCCGATCTCCGCCGACATGGCCGCCATGCGCTCCTCGCTGTGGCCGGGCCTGGTCAAGGCGCTGGAGCACAACCTCAATCGCCAGCAGTCGCGCGTGCGTCTGTTCGAGAGCGGCCTGCGTTTCGTCGGCCAGCTCGAAGGCCTCAAGCAGGAAACCATGCTGGGCGGCGTGATCAGCGGCAGCCGTCTGCCGGAAGGCTGGGCCAATAGCCGCGAGAGTGTGGACTTCTACGATCTGAAGGCCGATGTCGAGGCGCTGCTGGGCTGTGCCGGCGCTGCCGATGCCTTCGCCTTCGTGCCGGGCGAGCATCCGGCACTGCACCCGGGTCAGACCGCGCGTATCGAGCGGGAGGGGCGTCTGGTTGGTTTCATCGGTGCCCTGCATCCGGAGCTGGCCAAGACCCTCGGTCTGGATCAGCCGGTGTTCCTCTTCGAGCTGCTGCTGGCCGAAGTGGCAGTCGGGCGCATGCCGGTGTTCAGCGAGCTGTCGCGCTTCCCCGAAGTACGCCGCGACCTGGCACTGCTGGTCGATCGCGAACAGCCGGCCGAGGCCGTGCTCGCCGCCATTCGCGAGGCGGCGGGCGAGTGGCTGACAGACCTCAAGCTATTTGACGTCTATCACGGTAAAGGCATTGATCCGCTTAGAAAAAGCCTGGCAGTCGGCTTGACCTGGCAGCATCCATCGCGCACTCTTAATGACGATGAGGTGAGTACTACTACGCAAAATATCCTCACCTGCCTCGAACAAAGGTTCAACGCCACGTTAAGGAAGTAGCGTATGGGGGCTCTGACGAAAGCTGAAATGGCGGAACGTCTGTACGAAGAGCTCGGCCTGAACAAACGGGAAGCCAAGGAGCTGGTGGAGCTGTTTTTTGAAGAGATCCGCCAGGCTCTGGAGCTGAACGAACAGGTCAAGCTTTCCGGGTTCGGTAACTTCGACTTGCGCGACAAGCGCCAGCGACCCGGCCGCAACCCGAAAACAGGAGAGGAGATCCCGATCACGGCTCGCCGTGTGGTCACCTTTCGTCCAGGGCAAAAACTGAAGGCCAGGGTCGAGGCATATGCTGGAACCAAGTCATAACGACGAGCTACCGGCGATACCCGGCAAGCGCTACTTCACCATCGGCGAAGTCAGCGAGCTCTGCGCGGTCAAGCCCCATGTCCTGCGTTATTGGGAACAGGAGTTTCCACAACTCAATCCGGTCAAGCGGCGGGGTAACCGCCGTTACTACCAGCGCCAGGACGTGCTGATGATCCGGCAGATTCGCGCGTTGCTCTACGATCAGGGCTTCACCATCGGCGGGGCGCGTCAGCGCCTCTCCGGCGACGAGGCCAAGGACGACACCACCCAGTATCGTCAGCTGATCAAGCAGATGATCGTCGAGCTCGAGGACGTGTTGCACGTCCTGCGGAAATAGGGCAAAAGAAAAAGTTGCCTTAATTCAAAAGCTTAATGTATAGTTCTTCCCGCTTTCGGTAACACGTAAGCATCGTCGGGGCGTAGCGCAGCCCGGTAGCGCACTTGCATGGGGTGCAAGGGGTCGAGTGTTCGAATCACTCCGTCCCGACCAAAAATCCCTACATTAGAGCCTGGTCAGTGATGACCAGGCTTTTTTGTGTCTGCGAATTCTTTCATCCGCCTCAATACTGTCGGTGCCGATCTGCGGGGCTCGGTAACCAATCCCCCGCAACTGCATCGTGCAATGCCAGTTCCCCGCCAGTTGGCGATGCTTGAAATGGCCAAACGTTCTCGACGCACCTGGTCGCCAATTACTGGCAAACTTGCCCATCGTTATTTGCAAGGAGCCAGTCGATGCCCGTCAGTCCGGAGCTGTCCCCCGGTCTTATCGTGATCCACGGCAACCATCTGGAAGAGTTGCGCGCGTTGGCGGTGCAGTGGATGCGTCGTTATCCGCTGCGGCCGCTGGAGAACGAGGTGCTGCTGGTGCAGAGCAACGGCATCGCCCAGTGGCTCAAACTGGCGCTGGCCGAGCGCGACGGTTGCGGTATCGCCGCGGCGTTGGACGTGGATCTACCGGCGCGTTTTCTCTGGCAGGCCTACCGCGGCGTGTTGGGCAAGGATGCGATTCCGTCGCAGTCGCCGCTGGACAAGGCGCCGCTGACCTGGCGTCTGATGCGCCTGTTGCCGGCGTTGCTGGCGGACGACGCCTTTGCCCCGTTGCGGCGTTTTCTCGCCGACGACGGCGACCTGCGCAAGCGCCACCAGTTGGCCGAGCGCCTGGCGGATCTGTTCGACCAGTACCAGGTCTATCGCGCCGACTGGCTGGCGGACTGGGCGGCGGGGCACGATCGCCTGCGCACCTCGCGTGGTGGTGAGCGCTTGCTGGACGAGGCCTCGCGCTGGCAGCCGGCCTTGTGGCGGGCATTGCTGGCGGATGTCGGCGCGGAGCACCTGGCGGACAGCCGCGCTGGCGTGCATCCGCGCTTCGTCGCGCGTCTGGCTGAGCTGGACGCTCCGCCGCCCGGTCTGCCGCGGCGGATCACGGTGTTCGGTATCTCCTCGCTGCCGGCCCAGGTGCTGGAGGCGCTGGCGGCCATGGCGCGCTTCAGCCAGGTCATGCTCTACGTGCACAACCCCTGTCAGCACCACTGGGGCGATATCGTCGAGGACAAGGACCTGCTGCGCCACGAGTACCGTCGCCAGCAGCGCAAGGGCAGGCCGGGCGCGCAGATCGGTCTGTTCGAACAGGAGGACATGCACCAGCACGGGCAGCCGCTGCTGGCAGCCTGGGGCAAACAGGGGCGCGACTATATCAACCTGCTGGATCAGTACGACGAGCCGCAGCGTTATCGCGAGCAGTTCGACCGTATCGACCTGTTCAGCCCGGCCAGTGAGGACAGCCTGCTCGGCCAACTCCAGAATGACATCCTCGACCTGCGCCCGCTGGCGGAAACACGCAGCACCTGGCCTCCCGTCGACCCCGCCAAAGATCGTTCGCTGCGCTTTCATATCGCCCACAGCGCTCAGCGCGAGGTGGAGGTGCTGCATGACCAACTGCTCGCCTGTTTCAGCGAAGACGCCATGCTGCGGCCGCGCGACATCATCGTCATGGTGCCCGACGTCAACGCCTACGCACCGCATATCCAGGCCGTGTTCGGCCAGTTCGCCAGCGACGATCCGCGCTTCATTCCCTTCACCCTGGCCGACCAGGGGCTGCGCGGCAAGGAACCGATGGTCATCGCGCTGGAACACCTGTTGCGCCTGCCGGACAGCCGCTTTAGCGTCAGCGAGATTCTCGATCTGCTGGATGTCGCCGCGCTGCGTCAGCGCTTCGCCATCGCCGAGGAGCAGCTGCCCACCCTGCGCCGCTGGCTGGAAGGCGCCGGTGTGCGCTGGGGGCTGGACGCGAGCCAGCGGCAGGCGCTCGGCCTGGGCGAGAATCTGGAGCAGAACACCTGGCGCTTCGGCCTGCGGCGCATGCTGCTGGGCTACGCGGTGGGTACGGGCGACGCCTTCGCCGGCATCGAGCCGTACGACGAGATCGGCGGGCTCGATGCCGCGCTGATCGGTCCTGTGACGCGGCTGCTGGAAAGCCTCGACCGGCACCTGCAGCAACTGCGCCAGCCGGCTACACCTGTGCGGTGGCGCGAACGCCTGCGCGGTTTGCTCGACGACTTCTTTCAGCCGCAGAACGACCGTGAAGAGGTGCTGACGACCCAGCTGCTCGATGCGCTGGATGCCTGGCTGGAGCTGTGCGAGGCGGCGACGCTGGAAGAGGCGCTGACCCTGCCGGTGGTGCGCGAAGCCTGGCTCGGCGATCTCGATCAGGGCCGCCTCAGCCAGCGATTTCTTGCCGGCGCGGTGAACTTCTGCACCCTGATGCCGATGCGCGCCATTCCCTTCCGTCACGTCTGCCTGCTCGGCATGAACGACGGCGACTACCCGCGCAGCCAGGCGCCGCTGGACTTCGACCTGATGGCCGGCGACTACCGCCCCGGCGACCGCTCGCGTCGCGAGGACGACCGCTACCTGCTGCTGGAGGCGCTGCTGGCGGCGCGCGAGCGCCTCTATATCAGCTGGGTGGGCCGCAGCATACGCGACAACAGCGAGCGCCCGCCGTCGGTGCTGGTCGGCCAGTTGCGCGACCACCTCGGCGCAGCCTGGAGCTTGGTTGGCGGCGGCGACCTGCTGTCTGCGCTGACCACCGAACACCCGCTGCAGCCCTTCAGTCGTCGCTACTTCGGCGCCGAGCCGGGGCTGTTCAGCTACGTCCACGAATGGGCCGCGCTGCATGGCCAGGCCGCGTCCGCCGTGGCCCAGGGGGCGTTGCCGGCCTGGGAGGATGGCCAGCAGATCGGCCCCGAACTGTTGCAGAGTTTCCTCCGTGATCCGGTGAAGTGCTTCTTCACCCGCCGCCTCAAGGTGTTCCTCGATGAAGAGGAGCAGGCCCGGCTGGACAGCGAACCCTTCGCCCTCGACGCGCTGGAACGCTACCAGCTGCAGGAGCGTTTGCTGAAAGCCGCCGTGTTGACCCCGGACGGCGATGCCGAGGACGCCCTGCTGGCGGCCGCCGACCGCCTGCAGCGCAGCGGCGTGCTGCCGCTGGCCGGCTTCGGCGCGCAATACCGCGATGCCTTGCTGGCACCGTTGCCGGCGCAGCTGCAGCGTTATCAGGGGCTCTGCCTGTTGTGGCCGGAGCTGCTGGAGTCGCCGCAGCGACTGAGCTTCAGCGCCGCCGACGTGCAGCTGGACGGCTGGCTCGGCGGCCTGCGGCGCCAGGCCGACGGCAGCCTGGCGCGCCTCGAGCTGCTGCCCGGCGCCCTGGCCAAGGACAAGACCTGGAAGTGGCATCGCCTGCTGCGCCCCTATGTGCTGCACGTGATCGCCGCCGCTTGCGGCGCGCCCATCAGCACATTGTTGGTGGGCGAGGACCAGGCCCTGGCCTTCGAGCCGCTGCCAACCGAGCATGCGGCGCAGCTGCTCGCCGGCTGGCTGCAAGCCTGGAATGCCGGCATGCAGGCGCCGTTGCCGGTGGCGTTGAAGACGTCGCTGGCCTGGCTGCAGGAGGAGGACGACGACAAGGCCAGAGCCGTCTACGAGGGTGGCTACAACCTCAGCGGCGAAGTGGCCGGCAGCGCCAGCCTGGCGCGGCAGTTCCCCGACTACGCCGCGCTGACCGCCGATCGCCAGTTCCCGGTCTGGAGCGAGCGACTGTACCGGCCGCTGCTGCAAAGCCAGCCGATTGCCCTCGAGGAGGATAGGCCATGAGCCCGTCACGACGTCCCCTGGCCCTGAGCTTTCCGCTGCACGGCAGCCGCCTGATCGAGGCCAGCGCCGGTACCGGCAAGACCTTCACCATTTCCGCGCTCTACCTGCGCCTGATCCTCGGCCACGGCGGCGACGCGGCCTTCCGCGAGCCCTTGCTGCCGCCGCAGATCCTCGTGGTGACCTTCACCGATGCCGCCACCCGCGAGCTGCGCGACCGTATCCGCGCACGTCTGGTGCAGGCGGCGGCGCTGTTTCGCGGCGACGGCGAGGCCGATGCATTGCTGCACGAGCTGCGCGCGGACTTCCCCGCGGCCCAGTGGCCCGACTGCGCCCGCCGCCTGGAGTTGGCCGCACAGTGGATGGACGAGGCGGCCGTCTCCACCATCCATGGCTGGTGCCAGCGCATGCTGCGCGAGCATGCCTTCGACAGCGGCAGCCTGTTCAGCCAGACCCTGGAGACCGACCACAGCGAACTGCTCGCCGAAGTGGTGCGCGACTACTGGCGGCAGCACTGCTATCCGCTGCAGGGCGCGGCGCTGGCGTGGGCGGCGCGTCACTGGGGCTCGCCGGCCAACCTCGGCGCGCGGCTGCGACCGCTGCTGGGCGAGGAGGGTGCGTCCGGCGACCAACCGCTGGGCGAGCTGCTGGAGCGAGCCCTGGCCGATCGCCAGCGCGAACTGGAGGCCCTCAAGACGCCCTGGCGCACCTGGACCGACGAGTTGCAGGCGCTGCTGGATGCGGCCGTCGCCGCCAAGCAGGTGGATGCCCGCAAGATCCAGGCGCGCTACTACAATCCCTGGCTGAGCAAGCTGCGCGACTGGGCGAGCGGCGAGGAGGATCGCCTGGACCTCGGCACCGGCTTCAGCCGCTTGACCCCCGATGGCCTGGCCGAAGCCTGGAAGGGCGAGCCGCCGGTGCACCCCGCGCTGGAGGCCATGGCCGTGCTGCCCGAGCGCCTCGCCGCGCTCCGCGATCCGGCCGAAACCGCACTGCGCCATGCCGCCGCCTGGGTGCGCCAGCGTTTCGACCGGGAGAAGCGTCAGCGCGCGGAAATGGGCTTCGACGACATGCTCAGCCGTCTCGACGCCGCCCTGCAGGGCGACAACGGCCCGCGCCTGGCCGAGGTGATCCGTCGCCAGTTCCCGGTGGCGCTGATCGACGAATTCCAGGACACCGACCCGCTGCAGTACCGCATCTTCGACACCCTCTATCAGGTGGAGATCAATCGCGACGACTGCGGCCTGTTCATGATCGGCGACCCCAAGCAGGCCATCTATTCCTTCCGCGGTGCCGACATCCACACCTACCTGCGCGCCCGGCGTGCCACCGCCGGGCGCCACTACAACCTGGAGACGAACTTCCGCTCCAGTGAGGACATGGTGGCGGCGGTGAACGGCGTATTTTTGCGCGCCGAACAGCGCGAGGGCGGGGAGGGGGCCTTCCTGCTGCGCGACGATCTGCCATTTATCGACGTGAGCGCGCAGGGACGCAAGGAGACCTGGACGCTGGACGGCCAGGCGCAACCGGCGCTGAGCCTCTGGCACCTGGCGAGCGACGAGCCGCTGGCCAAGGGCGCCTACCTCGACGCCCTGGCCGGCGCCAGTGCCGGCGAGATCGTGCGCCTGCTGGATCTGGGCCAGCAGGGCCGCGCCGGCTTCAGCGGGGAGGATGGGCTGGTCGCGCTGCGCCCCAGCGATATCGCCGTGCTGGTGCGCGACTTCAACGAGGCCCAGGCCATCCGTGGCGAGCTGGCCGCCCGCGGCGTGCGCAGCGTCTACCTGTCGGACAAGGATTCAGTGTTCGCCGCCCAGGAGGCCCGCGACCTGCTGCTGTGGCTGCGTGCCTGCGCCGAACCGGACCAGGACCGTCCGCTGCGCGCGGCCCTGGCCAGCGCCACCCTGGGCCTGGCGCTGGACGAACTGGAGCGGCTCAATCTCGACGAGCGCATCTGGGAGCGCCGGGTCCTGCAGTTTCGCGACTATCGCCAGCGCTGGCAGCGGCAGGGCGTGCTGCCGATGCTGCGCCAGTTGCTGCAGGACTTCGCCCTGCCGCAGCGGCTGATGGGCCGCGAGGACGGCGAACGGGTGCTGACCAATCTGCTGCATCTGGCCGAGTTGCTGCAGCAGGCCGCCGCCGAGCTGGACGGCGAGCTGGCGTTGATCCGCCACCTGGGCGAGCTGCTGGCCGGCGACAGCCAGGCCGCCGAGGAGCAGGTGCTGCGCCTGGAAAGCGACGAGGCGCTGGTGCGGGTGGTGACCATCCACAAATCCAAGGGCCTGGAATACCCCCTGGTGTTCCTGCCCTTTATCTGCGCCTTCCGCCCGCTGGACGACAAGCAGCCGCTGCAGGTGCATGACGGCCAGCGCCGGCGCCTGGTGCTCAAGGCCGACGAGGACACCCTGGCGCGCGCCGAGCGCGAGCGGCTGGGCGAGGACCTGCGCCTGCTCTACGTGGCCCTGACCCGCGCGCGCCATGGCTGCTGGCTGGGCGTGGCGGACCTGAAGATCGGCAATGGCAGGAAATCGCGGCTGCACGAGTCCGCCCTCGGCTACCTGCTGGGCGGCGGCGTGCCGCTGGCCGCTAGTGCGGCTCTTGCCGGCTGGCTAGCGCCATTCGCAGACGCGCCGCGCAGCGTGCTGGCCCCGGTGCCGCAAGCCGGCGAGCAGCGCTATCGGGCACAGGACGACGAACAGTTCGTGCCCCGTTGGCGCACCCCGGCGCGGCGCGCCGCCGAGCACTGGTGGATCGCCTCCTATAGCGCCCTGCGCCTCGACGAGGACGCGCCGGCGAGGGTCAACCGCTACGAGGACGCCGCACCGGACAGCCCGGCCATGCAGAACGCCAGCGACGACGAAAGCTCGGAACTGGCCCTGCCGCCGCTGCCGGCCTCGGCCCAGGGGCTGCACCGCTTTCCCCGTGGCCCCAATCCCGGCACCTTCCTCCACGGCCTGCTGGAAATGGCGGCGCAGGAGGGCTTCGCCCAGCTCGCCGCCGATCCCCTCGCGCTGCGCGAGGCGCTGGCGCGGCGTTGCCAGCGGCGCGGCCTGGAAAGCTGGATCGACCCGCTGCAGCAATGGCTGCAAGGGTTGCTGCTGCAGCCGCTGCCGCTTGGCGACGGCGAGGCGGTCTGCCTGGCCGAGCTGTCGCAGTACCAGGCGGAGCTGGAGTTCTGGTTCGAGGTGCGGGCTGTCGACGTGCGCCGCCTGGACGAGTTGGTGCAGCGCTGCGAGCTGCCCGGCATCGCCCGGCAACCGCTGCGCGCGGACACCCTGAACGGCATGTTCAAGGGCTTTATCGATCTGGTGTTCGAGCACCAGGGGCGCTACTACGTGGCCGACTACAAGTCCAACTGGCTGGGCGCCGACGATGGCGCCTACACCCGCGATGCCATGGCCGCGGCCATGGCCAGCCACCGCTACGACCTGCAGTACGTGCTCTACGTGCTGGCCCTGCACCGACAGCTGCGTCTGCGCCTGGCGGATTACGATTACGACCGCCACCTGGGCGGCGCGCTCTATCTGTTCCTCCGTGCACCGGGATCGGGTATCTACCTGGCGCGACCGCCGCGTGAACTGATCGAGCAGCTCGATGCACTGTTTATGGGTGAAGCCGAGGAGGCCGTGGCATGAGTCCGACCCTGTCGCCGGCGCTGCGCGAGCGCGCCGAACTCTTCGTCCTGCTGGCCGCCTGGAGCGAGCGCGGCTGGCTACGGGAATTGGACCGCGCCCTGGCGCAGTTCCTCGCTGAGCTGGACCCGGATGCCTCGCCGCTGCTGATCCTCGGCGCGGCCCTGGCCAGTCATCAACTCGGTCAGGGGCATGTCTGTCTGGATCTGGCGGCGACCCTGGCCAACCCAGACTTCACCCTGTCCTTGCCGCCGGAAGGCGAGGATGCCGAGACCGCGACGCTGCTGCCATCCCAGGTATTGGCGGGGCTCGAACTGGAGCAGTGGCTGGCGGCCTGCGCCGGCAGTTCGCTGCTGGAGGACCCAGGCGCGCCGCTGGTGTTGGCCGGTTCCTGCCTCTATATGCGGCGTTACTGGGACTACGAGCGCCGCGTGGCGAGCAATATCGCTCAGCGCCTACAAGCAGGCTCCGCGGCGCCGGCCGATCTCTCGGCGCGTCTGGCCACGCTGTTCCCCGAGCCCCTGATCCTGGCTGGCGAGCGCCTGACCGACTGGCAGAAGCTGGCCTGTGCGCTGGCAGCTCAGGGGCGCTTCACCCTGATCACCGGCGGCCCCGGTACCGGCAAGACCACCACCGTGGTGCGCCTGCTGGCGTTGCTGCAGGAGGCGGCGATGGCCGCCGGGGCACCGCTGCGTCTGAGTCTGGCGGCGCCCACAGGCAAGGCGGCGGCGCGTCTTACCGAGTCCATCGGCGGGCAGGTGGCCTCGCTGCCGGTGGCGGACGCCGTGCGGCAGCAGATTCCCAGTACGGTGACCACGCTGCATCGTCTGCTAGGCAGTCGCCCGGACAGCCGCCACTTCCGCCACGACGCCGGTAACCCGTTGCCGCTGGATGTGCTGGTGGTGGACGAGGCGTCGATGATCGACCTGGAGATGATGGCGAGCCTGCTGGACGCCCTGCCGGCTCATGCGCGGTTGATCCTGCTGGGTGACAAGGATCAGCTCGCCTCGGTGGAGGCCGGGGCGGTGCTGGGCGATTTGTGTCGGGATGCGGAGGCCGGTGGCTACAGCGCCGCGACCCGCGCCTGGCTGGAGGTGCAGACCGGCGAGCGGATGGTCGATCCGGCGCTGGTGCCCGGCGAGCAGGCGCTGGCTCAGCATATCGTCATGCTGCGCCACTCGCGGCGTTTCGCCGGCGCCTCCGGCATAGGTCGCCTGGCCCGTGCGGTGAACCAGGCCGATGCCCAGGCCGCTCGCGCTACCCTGGCGGCCGGCAGCGACGACTTGCATGTGCTGTGTCTTGCCGGCGAGCAGGACCGTGCCCTGGAGCGCTTGCTGCTGGAGGGGCTGGTGGACGGCGAACGCCGAGCCCAGGGCTATGCCTATTACCTGCAGGTGATGCAAACGGAGCGTCCGGCGCCGGACGCCGATATCCAGGCCTGGGATGGTTGGGCGGGCAGGGTGCTGGCGGCCTTCGATCAGTTCCAGTTGCTTTGCGCGGTACGCAAGGGGCCTTGGGGCGTCGAAACGCTGAACCAGCGCATCGCCCAGGCGCTGCAACGTCGTGGGCTGCTGGAGCAGGAGCATGGCTGGTACGAAGGGCGACCGGTGCTGGTGACACGCAACGATTACAGCCTGGGGTTGATGAACGGCGATATAGGTATCGCCCTGCGCCTGCCCGAGCCGCCGGAGTTCCCTGGTGCGCCGCTGCGCCAGGTGCTGCGTGTGGTGTTTCCGCGCAACGACGGCAGCGGTGCGTTGCGTCATATCCTGCCGAGCCGGTTGAGCGCGGTGGAGACGGTGTTCGCCATGACAGTGCACAAGTCCCAGGGCTCGGAGTTCGCCCACTGTGCGCTGATCCTCCCGGACAGCCTCAACCCTGTTCTGACCAAGGAACTGGTGTACACCGGCATCACCCGGGCGCGGCATTGGTTCAGCCTGGTGGAGACCCGCGCCGGCATCTTCGAGCAGGCGGTGCTGCGGCGGGTCGAGCGTCGCAGCGGTCTGCGCGAGGCCCTGGAGAGCTGAGGGCGAAATTCTTTTCAGAAAGGTGTTGACGTGCCTTTCTCAGGCGGTAGAATGCGCGCCACTTCAGTGCTGAAGCTCTTCTAAAACCTCTTGTTAATCAATAGGTTGGGTTTAAAAGAGGGGTTGCAAAGCTGAATCTGGCGTGTAGAATGCGCGCCGGTCGAC
>JAESGS010000710.1_pt1 | contig 17271 bp, 12 predicted proteins | sample 9269761 | NCBI WGS metagenome assembly JAESGS01 (sample SAMN15741799, study PRJNA653493) | algae metagenome | isolation source: Cyanosarcina radialis HA8281-LM2 and co-occurring heterotrophs from damp... | place: USA: Makauwahi cave, Hawaii | collected 2011-01-06 | reverse complement strand
ATTTTGCCGCAAAATGACTCCCGACCCCTTTTCCCGCCACTACCCCGGATATCGCACGACGATCGTGCGGTTGACCGCCGGGCGTTCGAGCGTCACCGTCGTGTCGTCCGGCCACGTCACCTGGACCGCTTCCACCCGGTCGGCCGTGCCCAGCCCGAAGTGCGCGACCGGCTCCATCTGACAGCGAAACCCGCTGCCGCCGCAGATCGTCCGCAGCTGCGTGCGGCCCGCCGTCAGCCGCACGACCGCGCCGCGGGCCGCGGCCCCGAACCGCGTCAGCGGCCGCACCCGCAGCCAGTTGTTCCCCGCGTCCGGCCACTTGAACAGCCGCACCGCTTCCGTGGTCGTCAGCACCAGCTCCAACCGCCCGTCCTGGTCCACGTCCGCGACGGCCGCCCCGGCCCCCGCGCCGTCGGCCAGCGCCCCACCGTCGGCCAGCGACCACACGTCGTCCTCCGAACGGCGGAAGAAGCGCGGCGACTCGGCCCCGTTCACGAACAGCAACTCCTCCCACCCGTCGTTGTCGAAGTCGGCCGCGACGACGGTTCGCACGTCGCTCGGCAGGGCCATCGCCGGCGTCGCGACATTCCGGTACGTGCCGTCCGGCCGCCGCGCGAACAGCCGGTGCGGGCCGTCGCGGTTGCAGACGACCAACCCGCCGTCGAGCGGGACGCCGCCGCGCCCGTGCTCGTGGCAGTCGCGGAGGCCGTGTTCCGCCGCGACTTCGAGGAACGTGCCCATGCCGGTGTTGCGGAACAGCAGGTTCGCGCCGAGTTCGTTGACGCAGTACAGGTCCGGGCGGTCGGACGCGAGCGGGGCGACGACGGTTCCGCCGCCGAGGACGGGGACGGCGATGCCGAGCGGCACGGCGAGGTCGGTGACGGCGTCCGACGGGCCGAGTTCGTACAGCCGCAGCGGGCGGCCGTGGTTCGTGACGGCGAACCCGTACCGGCCGTGGCCGCGGCGGTCGAGGGCGGCGACGGCCCGCGTCGCGTGCGGGTTCCGGGCGTGGCGGTGGGCCGGCCGGTCGAACAGATCGACCCACCGGCCGTCCGGCTGGCAGTCGAACAGCCGGTCGGTCGCCGGGCCGTCGTTGACGAGGTAGAGTTCTTCCCGGCCATCGCCGTCGAAGTCGGCGGCCACGCACCCGAGCGTCTCGTGGGCGTGGTCGGCGAGCGCCGGCGGGGCCGTGTCGCGGAACGCGGTGCCGACCCACTTGAGGACGCGGTTCGGCCCGGCGGAGGAGATGAAGAGTTCGTCGATTCCGTCGCCGTCGAGGTCCGCGACCGTCACGCCCGCGAACGGCGTGGGCGGGCGAGCCGGGAGGGCGTGGGAGCAGTCGAGGAACATGTCGCCGCCGACGGGGTGCGCGAGAATCCGTTCGGGGTCTCCGGTCCGCCTCCGTGGTCGTGCCCGCACTCCATGATTACACCTACGACGCGAATGCGCAAGTGGGAGGGGATGTTATTAACCGTCAATTCAAGGAGATTTCGTGAAGTCGGGGCGGCGCTCCGGCAGCTCCCGCGCCGCGAGCGCGTCCGCGTACCGGCCCATCGGCAGTACGTCGAAGTTGCGGGTCAGCCCGTCGAGCACCTCGGCCGCGAGGTCGAGCTTCCACCCGGCCGGGCGGTCCATCGCGGGGAAAAAACTCAGGTCCGAATCGTCGTCCGCGCCCAGGAAATCCAGCGGGTGCAGGAGAATCGACGGCTCCACGTTCGCCCGCCGGCAGAACGCCATCGCGGTGCGGAAGTAATTCCGCGCCGCGAACCGCGAAAAACGTCCGAGGTAGAGCAGGTAGCTCAGGTGGATCGGAACCTTCGCCAGCGGCATCGTCGTGACCGGGATTTCCAGGATCGGGCCGAGCCGCGTCCGCCACCGGTACGGCTTCAGCGGCCGGCGGCCGTCCGCGAGCGTGCCGAACAGCTTCGCCCGCTGCCTCTTCTCGGCCGGCGACAGCTTCGCCGTCATGAAGTAGTACGCCCGCGCCACCGGGCCGAGGTACGTCGGAAACGTCGAGGCGTCGAACCGGTAGCCGCGCTCGATCAGCACTTCGAGGACCGTTTCCGAGACGCTGTAGCCGGGGCCGCGGAAGCCGGTCGGCCGCACGCCGGTCGCGCTCTCAATCGCGTCCTCGGTGCGGGCGAGTTCGTCGTGAATCTGGGTGCGAGAATACAGGTGCAGCCACGGCTCGTGGTGGAACGAGTGGTTCCCGACCTCGTGCCCGGCGGCCGTGATCGACCGCAACACGTCGCGGTGGTGGTTGAGCACCGCGTCCTGGCCGACGACGAACCACGTGATCGTCAGGCCGTGGTCGGCGAGCAGCTTCAGCACCCGCGGGACCACGACGCCGAGGTACGACGGGAGTTTGTCCCACCCGGCGTCGCCGTGCGTCTTCAGGTACGACCACTTGTTGTCGAGGTCCAGCGACAGCGACGCGAGCGGCTTCCCGGCCGGCCGAATCATCGCGGCGTCTCCGCGAGCAGCTCCGCCGTCGCGCGGTCGGCCAGTTGCAGCGTCTCGTTCACGTTCAGCGTGCCGTTGACGATGTGCGCCGAGTTCACGACCGACAGGCCCGGCACGCTCGTCCGCATCGGCGGCAGGTTAGCCGAGTAGTCGAGCGTCGAAATCGCCAGCACGTTCCGCACGCGGGAGACGCGGAACGCCAGCACGTCGTCCGGCGAGAAGTGCGGGTACATTTTTGCGAGCGCGTCGAGGAAGGAGTCGCGGATCTTCTGGTCCGGTTGCTCGAACAGCGGGTCGTCCGGGGCCACGTACTTCGGCAGGTAGACGAGGTGGCGGCCGCCGAATTCCGCGGGATCGACGAGCGCGGTCATCTCGATCACGGCCGTGAACGGGGCCGGGTCGGTGATGTTCGTCACGTAGTAGTGCGCGAGCGGCTTCTTCAGCAGGACCGACGCGCAGACGATCCCCTGGTAGCGGAGGCCGAGCAGTTTCGCGCGTTCGTCGTCGCTCAAGCCGGGGCAAATCTTCGCCGCGACCGGTGCGGCCGCCGTCACGACGACGCGGTCGAACTCCTCGCTCGTGCCGTCCTCGTACTCGACCTCCAGGCCGAACCCGTCGCCGACGATCTGCGACACGCGGGCGTACTCGCGGACCGTCACGCCGCTCGCCTGCAACAGGTACGCGAAGTGTTCCAGGATTCGCGCGTACCCGCCGCGGACGTAGCCGAACATCTCCTTCTTGAGGCCGGTCCGCCGGGCCGCGTACATGCGGGCGATGATCGCCCAGATGAACGCGGCCGAGGCGTGCCGGTAGTTCTCGCCGAGCTTCGCCCGGAGCAGCGGCAGCCAGATTTTCTCCGTCGTGCGGCGGCCGGACCACCGGCGGAGCCAATCGACGACGGGGATTTTCTCCAGCCCCTTCCAGTCGCGAATCCGCGACGCGCGGAGGATCGTCGCCGCCAGTCGAAACTTGTTCAGCAACCCGAGCGGCGGGAACTTGAGGAACTCCACCGCGTTCGACATGGAGTAGAGCTTGCCGTCGGTGTAGAAGCCGGTCTTCGTCTCGACCCACCGCAGCTCGTCCGTCAAGCCGAGGGTGCCGATCAGTTCCCGCAGCCGAGTGTCGGACAGGAGGATGACGTGGTAGTGCCGGTCCCAGGCGACGTCGCCGAGCTGCCAGGCGTCGGCGAGGCCGCCGAGGTGCGGGGCGGCCTCGATGAGCGTGACGGCGTGCCCGGCGGCTTGCAGTTGCCGGGCGAGTTCCATCCCGAGGAGGCCGCCGCCGACGACCGCCCACCGGCCGCCGGCGGGAGCGGCAGTGAAGGGGGCGACGGGTAGCGGGTTCGTGTTCAACCGATCTCCTCGATGTCGATGCCGTCGCGCCGGTAGGCGCGGCCGCACGCCGGGCAGGGGAGCCGTTCCGGCGTCGCCGTCGGCTCGGTGAACCGCGCGAGCAGTTGCCCGCACCGGCAGACCGCGCCGGCCGTCCGGGCCGGGTTGCCCACGACCAGGTGGAAGTCCGGGACCGATTTCGTCACGACCGACCCCATGCCGACCATCGCGAACCGGCCGACGGTCAGGTCGTTGCCGATGACGCACCCGGCCCCGATGGTCGCGCCCTCGCGAACGAGCGTCGGCAGCGTGTGCTCGTCCGGCTCGGACGGCCGCAGGTGCTTCAGGTCCGGCGTCGTCGCCCGCGGGAACCGGTCATTGGTGAAGATCGTTCCCGCGCTGACCATTACGCCGTCCTCGATGGTGACGGCCGTGCAGACGTAGACGAAGCTGTTGATCTTCACGCGATGGCCGATGCGGACGCCGTAGGCGATGTACGTCTTCTCGCCGACGACGCACTCGTCGCCGAGGGTCGTGTCGCGGCGGATATGGACGTTGTCCCAGACGGCCGTGCCCGCGCCGAGGGTCACGCCCGGCTCGATGATCGCGGTGGGGTGGATGCCGGGGGCGGTCATACCATCGCCGGGTGGCGGAGCAGGGTCCAGTCCGGCCGCTCGAGCGACCGGTACGCGGCGTCGATGGCGGCCACGTTCGCCACCGCGTCCTCGACGGTGATGACGAGCGGCTCGCCGTCCCGCAGGTGACGGGCGAAGTTGCCGAGGTTGTCCCGGAACGCCTGCACCTTGTCGTACCCGCCGCCGAAGACGACCCAGTCCTTGCCGGTCAGCTTGTACTTCGACTCCTTCCAGCCGACGCGGATCGTGCCGAGCAAGCCGTGGACCTCGATGTAGCTCTCGCGTTCCTTGTTGACGCTCCAGGACAGGTCGATCGTCCCCATGACGCCGGCGACGGACCGGACGAACACCTGCGCGGTGTCCTCGACCGGCAGCGGCTGGAACCGCCGGCCCTCGACGGCGTGGACCTCGGCGAGCGTGCCGAGGAAGAACCGGGTCAGGTCGAGGGAGTGCGCGCCGTTGTCGATCAGCACGCCGCCGCCGCTGACGGCCGGGTCGCCGTTCCACCGGTTCGTCATGTCCACGCGGGACGTGAATGCGTTCTCGAACAGCACGACCTCGCCGATCAGCCCGTCGTCGATGAACGCGCGGGCCTTGTTCACGTCGGCCACGTACCGGAACTTCGACGCCATCGTCAGCACGCGGCCGGCCTTCCGCGCGGCGGCGGCCATGCGGCCGGCGCTCTCGGCGTCGGTCGTGAACGGCTTCTCGCACAGGACGTGCCGGCCGAGGGCGAGCAACTTCAGGACGACCGGCTCGTGCGTGACCGGCGGCGTCGCGACGAGCGTGGCGTCGAAGTCCACAACGCCGCGGGCGGCGTCGAGCGAGGCGAACGCTCGCGCGTCCGGGACGAGGGCGGCGACCTTCTGCGCCGCCTCCGGCCGCACGTCGATGACGGCGACGAGGGCCGCGTCCGGGTGGTCGCGGAACGCCTGGGCGTAGGTCTGGGCGATGCCGCCGGCCCCGATGAGCGCGAATCGAATCTTGGGCTTCATGGTGGGCTTCCAATAGTAGTAGGCACACTCCGTGTGCCGTTTGCTGTCGGTCGCAGCGGCCCGCACGAACTCCCCGCGGCGGGGAGGAGACGGCACACGGAGTGTGCCTACTACTATGTCCGCGACCGCTCCGCGCACTCGCGGACGGCGGACGCGATGTAGTCCAGGTGCTCGGCCGTGTACCTCTCCGACCACGGCAGCACGAGCACGCCGTCCAGCGCCGCGAACGTGCCGGGGAACTTCTCGGCCGCGTAATCGACCGCCCCCGGCCGGGCCAGCGTGAACGGCCACCGGCTGTTGCCGAACGTCCGCTGTTCCGCGAACACCGCACACCGGAACGCCGGCTTCTGGATGTACCGCGGGGCGCTCGCGATGCCACGTTCCTTCAACAGCGCCGCCAGTCCGGGCGCGCCACCGGCGATCACCCGCCCGTCCACGCGGAGGCAGTACTTCCAAAACGTGTGGACCGCCCGGTCGTCCTGCCACGGCGTCTCGATCCCGTCGATGTCGGCCAGCTTCGTCGAAAGGTACGCGGCCGAATCGACGCGGCTCTGCACGACGGCGGGCAGCTTCTTCAGTTGCGCGACCGCGACGGCCCCTTGCAGCTCGCTCATCCGGCCGTTGAGGGCGATGAAGTAATGGTCCGGCTGCGGGTCGCCGTAGCCCCACGCCTTGTTCACGAACAGGTACGCCCGCCGGGCCAGGGCCGCGTCGTTCGCCACGACGATCCCGCCTTCCCCCGTGGTGATGTGCTTGCCCTGTTGCAGGCTGAAGCAGCCGAGCGCGCCGAACGTTCCGACCGGCTTCCCTTCCCACGTCGCGCCGAACGCCTGGGCGCAGTCCTCGATCACCGGCAGCCCGCGTTCGTTCGCGACGGCCATGATGCCGGTCATGTCGCACGGGTTGCCGAACAGGTGCGTGACGACGACCGCCTTCGTCTTCGGGCCGATCGCGGCTTCGATACTCTCGGCGGTGACGTTGCACGTCCTCGGGTCCACGTCCACGAAGACGGGGATCGCCCCTTGATAGAGGATCGGCGTCAACGCCCCCATGTCCGTGATGGACGTGGTGACGATCTCGTCGCCGGGTTCCGGGTCGATGGCGGAAATCGCGGCGTGGATCGCCGTCGAGCCGGAACTGGCCGCAACCGCGTGCGCCGCCCCAACGCTGGCGGCAAACTCCTTCTCCAGCGTCTTGACGAAGTTCCCCTTCGTGCTGGTCAGCGTGCCGGTGCGGATGACCTCCGACAACAGGGCAATCTCCTCCTCGCCGAGCGTGCGGCCGGTAGCGTCCTGGTCGGACGGCAAGGGGAGCGGCGGGCCGGGGCGGTGGCTCATCGTCTCACACAAAGGAAGGAAGCTCGCCGGCCGTGAAGGGGAACACGGGGCCGGCGGGTGGGCGGGAAGGGGTCATTCTATCCCTCAACGGCCGACCGGGACCGGCGGGGGCGGCCGGTCCTGCATCGCCGGGGCGACCCTGGCGGCGACCGGCGGCGCGGTCGGCCCGCGGTCGGCCGGGGCGGTTCGCCCCCGCAGCCGGTCCCACGCGAACTGCCGCATCAGCCGCAGGTGGCCGAAGATCGTGCGGACCGTCTTCATCTTCGACCGGCCGAGCATCCGGAGGCTCAACGCGGCCGGGTGCTCGACGATCGTACTACCGCCGTGGTCGAGCCGGCCGAGCAGCTCGACGACGCCGAGGAAGTTGCCGTGCTTCATCGGTACGTCCACCACCCGCGACCGGCGGTAGACGCGGAAGCAACTCGTGTACGTGTACAGCTTGTTGTGGAACACCCGGCGGTACACGGCGCTCGCCCCCTTCGACAGGACCAACCGCCACCGCGGGACGTTCCGCACCTCGCCGGCCGGGTGGTACGGCGACGCCGTCACCAGGTCCACGCCCGCCGTCAGCTTCGGGATCATGTTCAACAGTTCGTGCGGGTCGTAGGTGCAGTCCGCGTCCATCGAGCAGACGATTTCCCCGTCCGCGGCCCGAAGGCCGGTCATGATCGCGGCCGCCACGCCCAGGTTCGTCTCGTGCGCCAGCACCGTCACGTCCGGCCACGCGTCGAACGTAGAACGAACGACTTCGAGCGTCTTGTCCCGGCTCGCGTCGTTGACGAGCAGGAATCGCGGGTCGTAGTTCTCCTTGCGGAACGCCCGGCGGACCTCGCGGAGCGTGTTCGCCAGGAACGGGATCACCGGCTCCTCGTTGTACAGCGGCACGACGATGCCGACCGGCGTGCGGTTGGTCCGCATCCCGTCCGACGAGAGCGAACTCAAGTCGCCGGGCGGCGGCGTCGGGTTCGCCGTGAGAACCGACGGCTCCAGCCTCAGCCCGAGGTGCGCCGCGGCCGTGTCGAACCGGAACAGTTTAAGGTACTCGGACACCTTGTCCCGCATCCGGTCGAGGTTGCGGTAGTGGCGGACGCGGGTGAGGAAGCCGGTCGCCTCGAACCGCGGCTGGTCGGGGTCGAGTTCCCACGTGTGGAAGTACATGACGAACGGCGCGTCGGTCCGCGACTCCCACCCGCGGACGGCCCGGCGGACGAGGAACGGCGGGAGCTGCCGCAGCCAGTTCCCGCCGCCGATCGGCACGTCCACGCCGAGGACGCGGGCCGACGCGATCGGCAGCTCCGCGATCGGCCCGGCCTTCGTCCGTTCCTGGTGGACGAACCGCCGCCGCGGTTCGGCCGAGTAGGTGCGGAGGATCGGTCCCACGCTGGAGTCGTAGGCGTACCCTTCCTCGGCGAGCACGTCGAGCGCCCACAGGTCGGCCGGGCGGAACCACCCCTCGGCGGTGCGGTAACCGAGTACCCTCTGGCCGCACGCCCGCTCGATGGCCAGGCGGCCGCGGCGGAGGTCGTCGCGGAACTCCAGCGGCGTCAGGTCGCGGACGTTCCGCCATGCGTACCCGCGGCTGGCGACCTCGTGCCCCCGCCCGGCGACCTGTCGGACGAGGCCGGGCAGCGCCTCCGCGACGCGGCCGAGGACGAAGAACGTGGCCTTCGCGCCGTGCTCGTCGAGCAGGTCGAGGGCGAGTTTCGTTTGATGGACGATCCGGGATTCGTACCGCTGCCACTGGTCGGCGCGGACGAACTTCTGGAACGCACCGACCTGGAAGTAGTCTTCGAGGTTGATGGTCAAGACGTGGCGTCGGCGGTCGGGGGCGGTCACCATTCGGGCGGATTCGGTGTCATGATCGCGGCGCGGAAGGCGGCCGCAATCTGGGCATGTTACTCGACCGACTGTTGCCGGAAACGTAGTTTCCGTTCGGCGGAAAGCAACTTCCGAGCCGTGTAAATAAACGGGAATACGGCGGGCGGCGGAACCGCGGAGGTGCGGAGAAACCCGGCAGGTTCGTCGGCCGTGGCGAACCGGGACTGATCGTACAAACTATCGGGCGCGTCGGACGGTTAACGTCCGTTCGGCGTGGCAAGATTCGGGTCGGCCGGGAACGGCGAGCGTCGGGGCGTAAGCCCGACGTGGCTTCCCGCGTCCAGGGCCGCGAACGTGTTGGCACGCGCCGCTTGCCTAGCGGCCAGCCACGTCGGGCTTACGCCCCGACGCTCGCCGTTGCGAGTCGTTACTCCTTCTCCTTCTTGCCGAGTGCGGCGATGAGCTTCAACGCCTTGCCCTTGATCGTTGCGTTCAGAGACAGCTTCTCGCCGGCCGTGACGAGCACCTTGAACGTGTCGTTCCCCCGAACCTTGACGTCGCCGAACGTCTCTCGAACGAGCGCGTCGGACTGCTCCCCCTTCGTCTTCGAGTCGCCGAGCAGGGTAACCCATGCCACGCTCAACTCGACCGCCAGGATCGGCGACGGGGCGGGCGTCGCCCGGGCCAACTTCTTCGCCGCCGTCGCGTCCCCGCCGAACCCGACGACGAACAGGTCGTCCGCCGTCGTCAGCCAGACGCTCTTGTCCTTGCCGAACAGCTTCTCGACCTTCTCGTCCGCCGGCGGGACGATCTCGTGCAGCGCGGCCGCCCCGACCTTCTCCACGTCGAACTTGACCTTCGCTTTATCCTCGGGGATGAACGGGGCGAACTCCTTCGCCAGGGCCTCGATCTGCTTGCCGGACGTGGTGCGGACGGCCGCGAGGACCTCGTGCTTGCCGGCCGACCCGCTGAGCGAGAGGCCGAACTGGAGCGTGCCGGCCTTCAGCGTCGGCTCGACGGCGTCGAAGAACTTCTTCGCCGCGTCGCGGTCGTTATCCTTCGCTTTCTCCAGCGCGTCGCCGACGGCGAGGTCGATCACGTCGGAATACTTTTTCATCAGCGATTCGGGAATTTGCAGGTTCGCGGCGACGGACAGGATCGCGTTCTTCCCGGCGGCCAACGGCGCGACGGCGGCCCGCTTCGCGACGGACGCGAACAGCGACTTCAGGTCCGACCCGTCCTTCGCGGTCAGCGAGAAGTCGAGGCCGATGTCGTCGGCCTTCGGGTCGATGTTCAGGCTGAGGCTGGCCGTCTTGCCGTCGGTGAACAGGCTGGTGACGCCGGCGAACGTCGCGTCGATGGCCAGCGCCTTCGCCTTCTCCTCGGCCGGCGTCTTCGCCGGCTTCGCCTTCTCGTCCGCGAGCTTCAGTTCCATCTGGCCGAGGACCGTCTTCCGCACGTCGGCCGGGATGCGGTCGAGGTTCACGGAGAGGGTGAGGACGGACGTTTGCTCCTTCGCGAAGAGGTCCTTCGGGTCGAGGAGCGTATCCGCGTCCAGTGTCGCCTTGTTGTGGACGGTGACGCAGACGTACCCCTTGTGGAACTTGAAGTAGACTTTCGGCGGCACGTTCGGCACGGTGACGGAGTAGATGTCGCCGTCGCCCTTCTCCGGGCCGAGGTTCAGCTTGCCGGTGAGGAGGTTGAGGAACGCCTTCTCGTCCCCGACGGGGACGAGGACGACCATCGGGCTGTCGATGACGTTCGGCGTCATCGTGGCGTAGAACCCGATCGGCTTCGTGATGTCGATCCCCTCGATGACGCCCTTCTTGCCGGCCATCGCCTCGACGAACTTCGCACCCTGCTCCGCCTGTTCGCCCTGCCCGGCGAGGTCGCCGAGGTACTGGGCGAGCGGGAGGAGGTCTTTGATGGCCTTAATTTTCAGCTCGACGGTCGGCTCGGCGGCCGCGGCGGGTGGGGCGGCGAACAGGGCGGCCGCGAATAGGAGAAGCAGCTTCCGCATCGGCGTGGTCCTCGGGTGGGTTCGGGTGTCAGGGATGATACCCCGGCCGGCGTAGGCGGGTGTCAAGTTTTCATACGGGCCGCCACCATATAAAGACCGCTACTACTACCGAGACGGCGCAATGAGTCAGAAGACCTGGGGCGGGCGGTTCGACGGCAGCACGGACGCCCGCGTGGAAGCGTTCACCGAGTCGATCTCGTTCGACAAGCGGCTCTACCGCCACGACATCCGCGGCAGCCAGGCCCACGCCCGGATGCTCGCCGAGGTCGGCCTGCTCACACCGGCGGAAGCGGACCAAATCTCGACCGCCCTCGACGAGATCGGCGAGGCCATCGAAGCCGGGAAGATGGAGTACTCCATCTCGCTGGAAGACATTCACACGCACATCGAGCGGGCGCTCATCGCGAAGCTCGGCGACGTGGGCCGGAAGCTGCACACGGCCCGCAGCCGGAACGACCAGATCGTCACGGACGTGAAGCTCTGGGTCCGCGACGCCATCGACGACCTCGACGGGCTGTTGAAGGACCTGCAAAAAGCGTTCGTCGATTCCGCCGACCGCGAGCGGGATATGGTCATCCCCGGCTACACGCACCTGCAACGGGCACAGCCGGTGCTGGCGGCGCACTACTTCCTCGCCTACGCGGAGAAGTTCCAGCGGGACCGCGAGCGGCTGGCCGACGGGCGGAAGCGGGTGAACGTGCTGCCGCTGGGGGCCGCCGCCCTCGCCGGAACATCGCTCCCCATCGACCGCGAGTCCGTCCGGCAGAAACTCGGGTTCGACTCCGTCGCCCGCAACAGCCTCGACGTGTCGAGCGACCGCGACTTCCTCATCGAGTTCGTGTTCGACCTGTCGCTGATCGCCACGCACCTGAGCGGGTGGGCCGAGGAGTGGGTCATCTGGAGTACGACGGAGTTCAACTTCCTCGACCTGCCGGACGCGTTCTGCACCGGGTCGAGCATCATGCCGCACAAGAAGAACCCGGACGTGCTGGAACTGACCCGCGGCAAGTCGGCCCGCGTCATCGGCTGCCTGCAGCAACTGTTCGTGCTGCTGAAGGGCTTGCCGCTCGCGTACAACCGCGACCTGCAGGAGGACAAGACGGCCCTGTTCGACGCGTTCGACACGGTCGCCGGGATGCTGGCGGTCGCGGCCCCGCTGGTGGCGCAGACGAAGCTGCGGCGGGACGCGATCGCGGCGCGGATCGAGGAAGGCTTCCTGGACGCGACGACGTTGATGGAGTTCTTCATCGCGAAGGGCGTGCCGATGCGGTCGGCGCACGAGGCGGTCGGGAAGCTGGTCCGCCGGTGCGAGCAGGACCGCTGCCGCCTCGCCGACCTGCCGTCGGCCGCGTTCGAGGAGGCGTGCCCCGGCATCGGCTCGTCGATCCGCGACGTGCTCGGCGTGGCGAACGCGCTGGCGTCGTTCAAGAGCTACGGCTCGACGGCCCCGGCCGAGGTCGAGCGGCAGTTGCGGGGCTGGCGGGAGCGGCTCATGTGATCCAAAGGTCGCTGCAGGTCTGCTCGTAACTCTGTTCCAAGTTCAGCGGCACCACCTGATGGGCGTCGAGCCAGATCGGGAGGGTCGGCAATGGCTGCCCGACGTGAAGACCGTGCGACCATGCCTCGAAGATCGCCCGCCTCTTCCGCTTCGCCGTCCGGCACGAGGCGGCGTAGGTATGCGGCGGCGGGTCGCCGAGCGTCTGATCGGCGTGACCGATCAGTTCCAGCAAGTCGAGGTACAGGTTAAAGTGCCGAGGCGTCACGAGGTCCACGATGCTCACGGCCACGCCCTTCTGAAGAAGCGCGGCACACTTCGCTACGAACACGGCCCGGTGTTCCGGCCGGTCCTTGTTCGCGGGGCTGACGAGTTCGATGGCCGCGACGAGTTGCTTGCCGCGCTCGGCGTCGTAGATGCGGACTTCGTACTCGTATTGGTCGGGCAAGTTCGTCGCAACGGCGACACTCGGTTCCGCTGGGGCCCAAGTCGCGACGGCATCTCCTCCGGCGGCGTCGCCGGTTCCGGCAACCGGCAATGGGTCGTCGGTCTCGAACGCTCCGATGTCAATCTCGACCATCGCGCCGAGATGCACCCGTGGTTCGGCGATGAATCCGGCAGGCAGTTGTTTCCGCAACTGTTGGACGATGACCGCGGGCCACTGCGCGTGGAAACCTTCCCAACTGCTTCGCAAGCTCACCGGCGGGCGAAAGTGATCGCGTAGCGGCATGACCGAACCCTCCCGGCCGACATTCTACCCGCTTCCCGCCGGGTCGTGTTCCACCGGGGGCGGCTTCGACTACAAAAACAGCATTGGATCAATCCCCCACGTAGGCCCCACCCATGGACCATTTCGCATACCGCAATCGCTCCCTGTACTGCGAGGACGTGCCCGTCGCCGAACTCGCGCACGAGTACGGCACGCCGCTGTACGTCTACAGCGAGGCCACCCTCGTCCACCACCTCACGCAAATCCAGACGGCGTTCGCCGAGGCGAAGCCGATCATTTGCTACAGCGTCAAGGCGAACGGCAACCTCAGCATCGCCCGCCTGATGGGCCAGCACGGGGCCGGGTTCGACGTGACCTCCGGCGGCGAGTTCTACCGCGCCCTCAAGGCCGGGCCGACGGGGGCGAAGATCGTCTTCGCCGGCGTCGGCAAGGCGGACGCGGAAATCCAGTTCGCGCTCGAGAACGGCGTCTACCTGTTCGACGTGGAGAGCGAGCAGGAGCTGCACGCCATCGGCCGCGTCGCGGAGCGGATGGGCGTCGTCGCGAACGTCGCCCTGCGGGTGAACCCGGACCTGCCGCCGAAGACGCACGTTAAAACCGACACGTCCGTCAAGGGCGTCAAGTTCGGCCTCGACATCGAGACCGTCCTCGACGTGGCGAAGGGCGTCGTCGGGCACAAGCACCTCGTCGTCGCCGGGCTGCACATGCACCTCGGGTCGCCGATCCTGTCCGCCGAGCCGTACAAGCAGGGGTGCGAGAAGGGCGTCAAGCTCATCGCGGAACTGCGCAAACAAGGGCACGCCCTCACCGTTCTGAACATGGGCGGCGGGTTCGGCATCCACTACCGCAAGCAAGAGGCGTTGCCGGCGAGCGAGTTCGCGAAGGTCATCCTCCCTGCCGTGAAGGAAACCGGCTGCCAGCTCGTGCTCGAACCGGGCCGGTTCATCGTCGGGAACGCCGGGATCCTCGTGTCCAGCGTCGTGTTCACGAAGGAGACCGGCGGCAAGCGGTACGTCATCCAGGACGCCGCGATGAACGACCTGATCCGGCCGACGCTCTACGACTCGTTCCACCGCATTTGGCCGGTCACGCCGAAGGACGCCGTCCCGGAACGGCCGGACGATTTCGAGGCGGACATTCCGGGTACAATGAAGCAGGACGTGGTCGGCCCGGTGTGCGAGTCCGGCGACTTCCTCGCGAAGAACCGGAACCTGCCGGAGTTGCACCGCGGCGACCTGCTCGCCGTGTTCAGCGCCGGGGCCTACGGCATGGCAATGTCGTCGAACTACAACGCCCGGTGCCGCGCGGCCGAAGTTCTCGTTACAGGCCATACACATCGCCTCATCCGTCGTCGGGAAACCTACGCGGACCTGGTGGCCGCCGAAGTCGATTGCTTAAAGTAAGGCCCGCGCGCACAATGCACGAATACCCCCGGCGGCCGCCCGCGCCGGGGCGACTGCGCACCCAGACCGGCCCCCGGAGGATTCCCCAGTGCGACTTCGCGTCCCCCTCTTCGCACTCGCCCTGGTCCTGGGAGCCGCGGGCCTCGCCACCGCCCAGGAGGCCCCGAAGAAGCCGATCGACGTGTTCCGCGCCGCCCGCGACTACCTCCAGGCCGGCAGCCTGGAGCTGGCCGCCGAGACGTTCAAGGACTTCCTCAACCTGAAGCCGACCGACCAGGACTACCTGGACGTGGAAGCGAAGTACGGCGCGAATGCGTTCCAGAACCTGCGGAACGTCCCCCGGTGGCTGCCGGACGCGAAGAAGGACGCCGAGTTCAAGAAGACGGTCATCGAGGGGATCATCGAGGGGTCGCTGAAGGCGAACGAGAAGCTGACCCGCAACCCGGCCCGCCTCCTGCGGCTGGTACAGAACCTCGGCGAGTCGCGGGAGGAGCGGGACTTTGCCATCGCCGAGTTGAACCGCGCCGGCGACGCCGTCGTGCCGGTGCTGGTCGAGAACCTCCGCGTCAACACCTCGCCGGAGTACCGGGCCGGGGCGCTCACCGCCGTGACGCGGCTGAACGCCGAGGTCGTGCCGGGCCTCGTCGTCGCGACGGAGAACGTGCCGGAAGAGTTGAAGGTCGGCCTCATCAAGTCGCTCGCCGGCCGGTCGGACGTGACGGCCCTCACCGGCAAGGCCGACACGAACTTCATGCCGTACCTGTGGTACCTCGCCGCGTCGGACCAGGCCGGCGGCCTCCGGGACACCGCGATTCAGACGCTCCGCGACCTCACCGGCGACCGCAGCGACCGCCTTCAGGCGGACGTGGAATTGGTGAAGTACGCCACGCCGATGTACGAGCGGAAGGGGAGCTTCGCCGCCTACGACCGGGTGAAGAACCGGGTCAAGCTGTGGGTCTGGGACGCGGCCGCGCGGAACGTCAAGCCGGTCGAGCTGACGCCGACGCAGGCCGAGGAGCAGACGGGCCTGAAGTACCTGAAGTGGGCCATCGAGCGGCGGCCGGGGTCGGAACCGGCCCAGGAACTGTTCCTCTCGCTGGCCACGGAGCGGGCCGTCGAGCGGGCGAGTTTCGGCGACCTCGCGAAGGCCGACCCGAACGTCTCGCAACTGCTCGCGTCCGCCCCGGCGGGGATGCTCATCAACCTCCTCGATTCCGCCCTCGCCGAGAACAAGACGGCCCTCGCCTACGGGCTGACGCAAGCCCTCGGCAACCGGGCGGAGACGGCCGCGGCCATTCCCCGAAAGGTCGAGGGCGGCGGTGAGAAGAAGCCGGCCCCGCTCGTGAAGGCGCTCAACTACTCCGACCCGCGGGTGCAACTCGCGGCCGCCGCGGCGCTGTTGAAGATGCCGCAGGTCGAGCACGGGGCGAACGCCCGGATCGTGGACGTGCTGAAGCGGGCGGCCGGGGGCGACGGGGCCGCCGGCGGGATGGGCAAGGCCCTGATCGCGGACCCGCTCGCCGCCCGCGGCGACCAGGTCGCCACCATGCTCCGGGGCGTCGGCTACCAGTCCGAAGTCTTCGGGACGGGCCGCGAGCTGTTCAAGCGGATCAACCGGTCGTCCGACTTCGACCTCATCCTCGTGGACCGGCACGTCGTCGAGCCGACGTTGCAGGACGTGCTGGCGCAACTGGCGGCGAACACCAACGCCGGCCGGCGGCCGATCCTCGTCGTCGCGTCGCCGGACAACGTCGTCGCCCCGAGCGTCGAGACGCAACTGCTCCGGCTGGCCGTGCTGGTGGCCGTGACCGAGACGACGGAGATGGTCGTCCCGCCCCCCTACGAGGTGGACCGGCGGAAGACGCGGGAGGAGAACGAGGACCTCCGGAAGCTGAACGTCCGCGACCGGGACGACCGGCTGATGCGGATCTATGAGGGCCGGCTGGCCCGGATGCGGCGGATCGTGACGGCCGCGAACCTCGGCACGTCGATCGCGCTGGAAACCCGCCTCGGCCTGCGGCTGCCGCAGTTGGCCCTGGCCGCGCTGCTCGCCGAGTACCAGCCGACGGCCGAGTTCGCGCCGACGCCGTTCCGCGACCTGCGGAACTACACGCAACTGCTCCGCCGCCAGCCGGAGCTGGACAAGGCCCTCGAAGGCGCGCCGACCGCCGACCTGATCCGGCTGATCGCGCAACTGGAGACGGCCCTGACGCCGGAGATGCGGAAGACGTTCGACGCGGTCCTGATGCGGATCGACGCGGACGCGTTGAACCTGCCGCGGACGCCGAGCATCGACCCGGTGACGGAGGCGGTGCTGAAGCGGGCCGTGAGCGGGTACAAGGGCGTTTCGGTGATCGCCGAGCCGTTCGCCGTCGGGTCGGTGGAGGGGAGCGTGCGGTACGGCCTCGCCTACGACGTGCAGGCCGCCGTCGCCGACCCGGCCCAGCGGCCGCGGGACGCGACGGAGCGGAACGCGTCCACGAAGCTGGCCCTCGACTGGCTGCGGCGGTTGGCCGTCGGCGAGCAGACCGGATTCGACCTGACGCCCGCCGTGCCGGCGTTGCGGCAGGCGTTGTCGAACGACGAGTACGCGGAGATCGCGATCGAGGCCCTGAGTCGCATCCCGGTCGCGGGGGCGCAGCAGGACCTCGCCCGCGTGGCGGCGACGACGGCCCGCGCGGCGGCGGTCCGCGGCAAGGCGGCGGACGCGGCCGTCCGCCACGTCCAGGCGAACGGCAAGATGACGAACGCGGAGGTGGATCAACTCGTCGCGACGGCCCTGGCCGGCGAGGCGAACCCGGAGTTGAAGTCGAAGCTGGCCGTGCTGAGCGCGGCGCTGACCGGGAAGCCGGGCGACCTGGTGAACCGCATCAAGGGGTACACGGTCCCGACGGCCGCCCCCACCCCGCCGAAAGCGGCGACGCCGCCGGTGCCGAACGAGGCCAAGCCGCCGGTCGAGAACAAGCAGTAACAAGCGAAACGCGGCGAGCCGAGCGGCGTAAGCCGCCGGGTGAGGGACGCTCACCCGGCGGCTTACGCCGCTC
>JAESGS010000709.1_pt1 | contig 17276 bp, 14 predicted proteins | sample 9269761 | NCBI WGS metagenome assembly JAESGS01 (sample SAMN15741799, study PRJNA653493) | algae metagenome | isolation source: Cyanosarcina radialis HA8281-LM2 and co-occurring heterotrophs from damp... | place: USA: Makauwahi cave, Hawaii | collected 2011-01-06 | reverse complement strand
TGGGGGTTGGCGCCCCCCGGGCGGCCCCCCCGGGGGGTTCCCCAACCCCACCCCCCCGGCCACCCCAGTAAACGGCCACACTCATCCCGGCGCTCGCCCCAACCCCTTCAGGTCTTCGGCCAGCATCCGGTCGATCAGTTCCGTTACCCCGAACCCCCGCGCCCCGGCCGTCACGAGGTCGGCCCGGTCCTTGACCGCGGGCAGGGCGTTCCCCACCGCCACGGCGCACCCGCACATCGACAGGAAGGCGTGGTCGTTCTCCGCGTCGCCGACGCCGACCACCCGCTCCAACGGAATCCCCAGGTCGCCGACGGCCGGGACGAGGCCGGTCGCCTTCGTCACCCCGGACGGCAGGGCCATGACCGACCCCTTGTTGAAGCTGAGGTGGTACTCCAGCCCGAGGTCGCGGATCGCCGCCAGCATCGCGTGCTCGTGCGGCACGACCGTCGCCACGATGGTCCGACCGACCGAGAAGGGCACGCCCCGCTCGGTCAGAGCGCCGAGGAACCGGGGCGGCGGCGGCTCCGTCAGGACGCGGATGTTTTTCGTGGCCGGGTCGTAGACGATCGCCCCGTTCTCCGCGACGACGCGGTCGAACCGGGTCAGCTCCGGGAAGATGTTCAGCAGGTCGTCAAACTCGCGGCCGGTGACCAGGATCAATTTCCGGCCGGCGGCCCGCAGCCGCTCCATCGCCGCGAGCGTCGGCCCGTCCACCACGCCGTCGTGGGCGATCGTGCCGTCGTAGTCCGTCGCCAGCGCCTGATACCGCATCGCGTCCCCCGTTAGCGCACCACCCGCCACGTCCGCACCGGCTCGTCGCGCTCCTTGTGAACCTCGACCCACTCGTCCCACAGCCGGAACCCACCGGTGAAGGCGTCCTGGTTCCCGCCGCGGCGGCACTTCGGCGGCAGTTGTTCCAGCTTCTCGACGTTCCCGCCCCCGAGCAGAATTTCGTCCACCCGGAACGCGGCCAGCAGCTCCTCGGCGATTTCCGTCAGTGTCGCCGCCCACGTCTCGAACCCGTACTTCTCCAGCCCGGCCTTGCCGAGCCGGTCGAAGAACAGCTCGCCCGGCCCGTACCGCAGGCCGCCGAGTTCCAGCGGGATGACCACCCGCTCCGTGACGAGCGCCGACCCCAGCCCGGTGCCGAGGCCGAGGAACAGCATCCGCCCCTGCTCGTACCCGCCGAGGGCCTGCATGGCCGCGTCGTTGACCACCCGCGTCGGCTTGCCGAACGCCTTCTCGTAGTCGAACCCGACCCACCCGTTGCCGAGGTTGCCGGGTTCGGCCTCCGGGCCGTGCGGCCCGATGACGCACGGCAGCCCGACGGAGACCACGTCGTACGCCCAGCCCTTCGTCTCCTTGCGGACGTGGCCGACCATCTTCGCGGGGGTGAGGTCCGGCCCGGACTCGAACGCCACCGGTTCCTGCACGTCCGAGGCCAACATCTTCACCTTCGACCCGCCGACGTCCACGACGAGGACTTTCATGGGAGATTTCCGGGGGAAGTGAGGCAGCCCCCTTGTTGTAGTGCAACTTTAGGGCCGAAGTGAGACGTAGCGATTTGTGGAACCCGGAGCGGTAGCGACGGGGTGTGGTACCACACCCCGTCGCTACCGCGCGGGGTCCCAAAACTTTAAAAAGCGGCGGGCGGCGCGATCGCGCCGCCCGCTACGGTTGAATCGCACGTCGTCTTAATCCCGGTCCGGCTTCAATTCGCCGACCGGTTTGCCGTCCTTCATCCCGAAGACGCGGACCGTTCCCGTGAAGTCGCCGACGAACGCCCGCGCGCCGTCGTGGGCGAACGCCGCCTGCGTCGGCACGTCCGGGAAGCCCTCGAACTTCGCCACCTGGCTGCCGTCCGCCCGCCAGACGCGGGCGCTGTTGTCCCGGCCGCACGTCAACAGCGTCCCGGTGCGGCCGTAGTCCACCGACAGCACGCCGGGCAGCTTGTACCGCGAGGAACTCGTCGCCTTGCCGTCCGGCTGGGCGTTGATCGAGCGGGTGGGGAACCCGTCCTCCGCGTACCAGAGGATGAGCTTGCCGTCCTCGCTGACGGACGCGAGCATCTGCGAGTCGGCCCGCCAACTCAGGTCCGTCACGGCGTCCTTGTGGTCCCCTAACGTGAACATGCCGCCGCCGGTCTCGGCCTCCCAGACGTAGGCCCCGCCGTTGCGGTCGCCACTGGCCAGCATCGTCCCGTCCGGGCTGAACTCGATCGCCGTCACCCAGTCGGTGTGCTTCTTAATCTTGTGCTTGAGTTCGCCGGTCGCCACGTCGTAAATCTTGACGAGCTTGCCCGGCCCGCCGAGGGCGACGAGCTTGTGGTTCGGGCTAACGTCCGCGGCGAGGACGCTGTCCGCCTCGTCCCCGACCTCGGTGACCCGCTTCCCGGTGACAACGTCCCACAGCACGACCTTCCCGGCGCTCGCCCCGCGGCCGCCGGCGGCGAGCAGCCACTTCCCGTTGCGGCTGAACTTCAGGACGTGCGGGATCCGCTCCGGGAACGGCAGCGTGCCGACCGGCTTGAGCGTGTCCGTGTTGTAGAGCAGTACCCGCTCGTGCCCGGCGACGGCCAAGAGCGGTGCCCACGGGCTGGCGGCCATCGCCGTCACCGGGTGCGGCCGGGCCGTCCGCGGCAGGGAGACGCTGGCCCAGTTCGCGGGCATCGGCGGCGGGCCGCTCGGCTTCGCCTGCGAGACGGCGACCGGGTCCACGTCCACCTTCCGGGACGCGGCCTTCGCCGCGCCCGCGGCCGTCTCCGGCGCGCCCTGCTCGATCCACTTCTTGATGACGGCGAGGTCCGCGTCCGGGATCTTCTTCGCCTTCGGCGGCATCTTCGGCTCGACCTCGTGGTTGGTCACGCGGTAGAGCAGGCTCTGGGCCGGGTTGCCGGGCTTGACCGCCTCGCCGCTCGACCCGCCGGCGATCACGGCCTGGTACGTGGTGATGTCGAAGTCGGACGACGCCTTGTCCGCGTTGTGGCAGTTCAGGCAGTGCTTCTGGAGGATCGGCCGGACGTGGTCTTTGTACGTGACGGCGTCCGCCTTCGGGGCTTGCGCCGTCGCGAGGCCGGGGAGCAGCAGGAGGAGGGCGAAGGAGTGTCGAAGCATGTCGAGGTTTCCAAGAATGGCCCGCAGATGACGCGGACTTCGACGCAGATGAAGAGGATAAATCATCTTCTGGTTTTCATCTTCTTCATCTGCGTCGAAGTCCGCGTCATCTGCGGGCCAATGTCTTTCAATGGTTGAACGTGAACTCGGTGGAGTTGAACAGGCTCCACAGGATGTCGCCGTAGACCGTCACGGCGGCGTTCGTCTCGTACCGCTCGGCCGTCGCCTTCATGTTGTCGCTCATGTTCTTGATCAGCTTCTCGGCCGCGGCCAGTTCCCGGCTGCCCTTCGGCAACTTCGCCGCGTCGGCCTTCGCCTGCTTCAGCCGCTCCTGCTGGCGGGCGTACTGCGGGTCCTGGCCGGCTTGCAGGCTCACGATCTCTTGCACCCGCTTCGGGTCGCCGACCTCGCGCTTCACGATGTCCAGCAGCCGCTTCGTCTCGCTCTCGTTCGGCTTCCGGCAGAGCGTGCGGACGTACAGCTCCTCGATCACCTCCTCCGGCGTCTTCTTCTTCGCGAGCATCCCGGCGATGAGCTTGCTCTGTGCGATCTTGCCCGTGAGCGTGTCGCCGTTGACGAGGTGCAGGGCCTGCGACAGGTTCGCCTCCTTGTTCACCTCGCACGAGCACGGCGTCTCCCGCGGGGCGCGGCCGAACGTCGTCAGGAAGTACGTGGACACCTCGCCGGAGTGGATTTGCACCGCCCGCGTGCCCGGCGGCGAGAGCGGGAACCGGTCCTCCGTTCCGGTGATGCGGGTGATCGCGTCGAGCAGCACCTCGGCCCGTAGCCGGCGGACGTAGCTGTGCGAGAAGTAAATCTCGTCCAGCTCATTCGTCGGGTTCGTCGAGACGGACAGTTGGTACGTCCGCGAGTTGCAGATGTCTTTCACCAGCTTCTTCATGTCGAACTTGTACGCGGTCAGTTTCTTGCCCAATTCTTCGAGCAGTTCCTTGTTGCTCGGCGGGTTGCTGATGCGAACGTCGTCCACCGGGTCGATGATCCCGCGGCCGAAGAAGTGCGCCCAGATCGTGTTCGCCATCGTCTCGCGGAACGCGGCGTTGTCCGGGGCCGTCAGCCACGCGGCCAGCGCCTTCCGCGGGTCCTGGCCGTCCACCGCCGGGGCGTCGCCGCCGAGGAACTTCGGCTTCATCCGCCGGCCGTCCACCGGGTGCGCGACGGTGTTGTTGCCGTTGTTGTTCGTCACCAGCACCTCGCGGCCCTCGACGCCGCGCTTGAGATTGACGCCGGCGAAGAACGCGGTGAACCCGTAGTAGTCGTCCATCGTCCACCGGTCGAACGGGTGGTTGTGGCACTGGGCGCACTGGATGCGGGTCCCCAGGAACACCTGCGCGATGTCCTCGGCCGTCTTCTCCGGCGTGATGCGGTCCGACGACGTGTACAGGTTGGCCGTCGGCTGCTTGAAGTTGCTGCCGGTCCCGACGAGCAGGTCCGCGACGAACTCGTTCAGCGGTCGGTTCTGCTGCATCTGTTCCTTCACCCACTGGGCGTAGGTGAACATCGCCTTCGCGTCGCGGCCGTACTGCGGCACTTGATTATTCGCCCGGATACGGAGCGCCTCGCCCCACCGCATCGTCCACATGTCCGCGAACTCCGGTCGGGCGATCAGCGCGTCGATCAGCTTCGCCCGCTTGTCCGCGGCCTTGTCCTTGAGGAACGCGTCGAACTCCTCTCGCGTCGGCGGCAGGCCGACGAGGTCCAGGTAGACGCGGCGGAGGAACGCCTCGTCCGTGCAGAGGTCGGACGGGGCGACGTGCAGCTTCTTGAGCTTGTCGAAGACGAGCGTGTCGATGTAGTTCGCTTCCGGCGGGTTCGGCCAGGTGAACTGGTCGTCGGTCGGGAGGACGATGACCTCCGCGCCGACGGTGAACTTGCTGAACCGGGCGAACACGAACGCCCCGCCGCGGCCGCCGCCCTTGACGACGCCGTCCTTGTCGATGGCGGCGACGGCCTCGTTGTTCGTCATGTACAGCGCCAGCCGCGTCACGTCCCGCACGGACCCGTCCGAGTACTTCGCCAACACCACCGTCTTCTGCGTCCGGTCGCGGCCGGGGAACACGACCTTCGCCGGCAGCAGTTCGATGCCGACCGGGACGGGGGTGTCGTTGCCGTCGTCCGGCGCGCCGGCCTTCAGCCAGGAGAGGAGCGTGCGGTAGTCGTCGTGCGTCTCGTCGAAGAGCTTGCCGCCGGTGTGCGGCACGGCGTTGGTGGTCTTCTCCAGCAGCAGGCTCTTATCCGGCGCGGCGAGGTCCACCCGGCGGCCGACGACGGCCCGCGTGAGCCGGTAGTAGTCGCCGGCCGGGTCGTACCCGAACAGCGAGAGCATGAACCCGTCCTTGCCGCGGGCCGCGCCGTGGCAGCTGCCGTTGTTGCACCCGTGCTTCATGAACACCGGCATCACGTCCAGCCGGAAGCTGACCGGCCGCGACTGCGCCGCGTTCGTGACGACGACCTCGGCCTCGGCCGTCAGGCCGTCCGCCTCGACGCGGAGCTTCGTCGTGCCATCCTTCGCCGGGGCGAGTTTCGCGCCGCTGACGGTGGCGACGGCGTCCGCGAGGGAGAGTTTCGCGGCGGCCGTCACGTCCTTCGTCAGCCCCTGCGCATCGACGTGCTGCACGACGACGCTGACGCGGTCGTCCTTGCCGTTGAGCGCGACCTTCGCGGGGAAGACTTTGAGCGACGGTGGCGAGTCGGCTCGCGCGACCCCGGCGGCGAGGACAACCAACACGAGTGCGAAGAAGCGATCACGCATCGTTAACTCTCGGGAAGAATGGCCCGCTGATGACGCAGATGGGAGCGCAGATGAAAACCGGATAAGACCGAAGAATGATCTTGGTACTGATCCTCTTCATCTGCGTCGAAGTCTGCGTCATCTGCGGGCCATGTATTACTTGCTGGGCTTCACGCCGCGCTCGGCGTCCACCCGGATCGTGCCGCTGCCGCTGAGCTGGCGGACGGTCTGGCCGTTCTCGATCACCGTCAGGTCCATCGCCACGCCCTGGTAGTTCCCGACCAGCGCCTCGGTCGTCGCCCGCAGCGTGAAGCTCACCTCCTTGTCCGCGGCCGTGATCTCCTTCGTCGGCTCGACGAGTTCGACCCCCCGCGGCAGTCGGGCGAGCGTCACCGTCGCCTTGCCGTCGAACTTCTGCAGGTGGTTGAGCTTCAGCGTCAGCGTCGTCGTCTTGCCCCGCTCGACGGACGCCCGCGGGACGCGGGCCTCGACGTGCGGCTCGGCCACGGACACGGTGAACATCTTGGACGCCACGTAAGTGCGGTCGGTGTCGTCGTTGCGGCGGACGCGGCCGCTGCCGCCGGCGACGGCCGTGAGCGTGAGCGAATGCTTCCCGGCCGCGGCGTTGCGGGCCGCGCCGAGCAGGTACGCGCCCTCGGCCTTGCCGGCCGGGACGGTCACCGGCGTGCCGGTGTTCAGGCCGCTCGGCCGCCAGTCCATCATGACCGTGACCGACCCGTCGAAGCCGGGTTGCCGCACCACCTTGAACTTCACCAGCATCTCGCCGTTCTGCACGAGCGACGACTTCGGCTCCTCGACCTCGACGGCGAACGGGGCCGGGTCGGTCACCGCGAGGGCGAGCTTGTCCACGACCGCGTGCAGGTAGTAGTCGTTGTTGCCGTAGCCGTTCATCATGATCGTCTGCCGGTAGCCGCTGGCGAACGCCGCGTCGCCCTTGACCGGCCGGAGGGCGAGGTCGATGAGGACCGCCTGCGGCTTCGCGTCCGCCGCCGCCTCGAACACGACCGGCACGCGGGTCATGCCCGGCGACAGCTTCGGGGCCGTCATCGTCACGCCCGCCGGCAGGTTCAGGGCGACGAGTTCGAGTTCGCCGTTGTACGGGCGGCTGGTGGCGAACGCCCCGACCTGCGAGGTCCACCGGTTGCCGGGGGCGAGGACAACCGCCTGCCGCAGCTGCGGGGCGTTCTGGTTCTCGGCCTCCGGCGAGAGGTACGTGTGGATCGCGTTCGCCTCCGGGGCCGCCTCGACGCGGTAGACGAAGTCCGGGCCGCCGTCGCCCCGCTCGTCCTCGACGCCGAGGACGTACTCGCCGTCGGCCGGGGCGGTGAACTCCAACACCGGGTCGTGCGTGTCGCGGTTCAGGCCGTTCGCCGGGGCGTAGCCGAGCTGGTTCGGCCGGGAGTCGGTGGCCCGCAGCGTGCCGCCCTTGCCGGACAGCGGCTTCACCCAGATGACCGGGTCGCACGCGGAGCCGAGGGCGTTCGCCAGGGCGTGGAAGCGGAACTGCTCGCCCTTCTTGGCGCGGAAGACGAACGTGTCCACGTCGCCGGGCTTCCCAATGATGCCGTTGAATGCGGCGGGCAGGCTGGCGACGGCGGATGAACTCGGCGTGTCATTTGGCTCGGCTTCGAGGACGTTGGGGAACGGCGAGAGGCGGAGCCGATTCGGCGTCGGGGCGGAGACGCCGTCACTGACGACGGCGAAGTCGAAGTTGCCGGCCGCGGCCGGGAGCTTCACGGCCTGCGACCACTGGCCCCGCGGGTCGCCGAGGACTTCGACCTTCACCTCGGTCCCCGCTTGGCCGCCGGCCGGGTAGAGGGCGGTCGGCCGGGCGAACGTGCCGACGTGCAGCCGGTACTGCTCGTTCGCCCCGTTGTACATGCTGTGCCGGACCTCAACGAAGTGCGGCCCGTCCTTCTTCGCCAGTACGGACACCACCGGGTCTTGCACGAACAGCGGGGAGTCGTCCGCGGCGGCGAGCTTCGTCCCGTCGGCGTCGTAGATGGCGACGTGCAGGTCCGGCACGCCCCGCTCGACGCCGAGGCGGGCGGCCTCGATTTCCGCCGACACGCGCTCGCCACGCTTCACTTCAATTTTGAACACGTCCACGTCCGTCGGCTCGTTGATCCGGCCGAACACGGTCGTGTTCGCCGGCACGCTCTTGGCCGATTCCCGCTTGTCGTTGCGGAACGCTTGCGACTCGTCCTCGTCCACCGTCGGGAAGGGTCCGACGAAGAACCGGTGGTACTCGGTCAGCCCGGTGGCGGTCCGCAGCCGCAGGCCGTGCGCCCCGAGGGCGGCGTCCGCGGCTACCTTCAGCTTCAGCCGCACCCGCGTGCCGGGGTCGGCCGGGACGGGGCGGCCGTTCGGGTTCACGGTCGTCTCGACCTTTTCAATCGCTTCGACGGCGATGCCGGGTTCGTAGAAGAGGACTTCTTTCGGGTCGTCGAGGTGACGGCCGGCAAGTTCGACGGTGACGGCCGCGCCGCGTTGCCCGCCGGGCGGCGTCAGGCGCGTGACCCGCGGCGTCCCGGCAACGGCGGGGACGGCCAGCAACACGAGGGCGAGAAGGGACAGGCGCATCGCGGGACGCTCCGGGCGAGAGATATATAGCCGCCGGCTTGCCGGCGGGTTTTCAGAAAACCCGCCGGCAAGCCGGCGGCTATATAGAAGGCGGGAACAGGCGACGGCTTAACCCAGCAGCCCCTTCACGACCTCGCCGCCGTCGATGATCTCGATCGGCCGGCCGCCGGGGGCCATCAGTTCCTTATCCGCGTTGATGCCGAGTTGGTGGTACACCGTCGTCAGCACGTCCTCCACCCGCACCGGGTTCTCCTCCGGCTCGCTGGCGGTCGAGTTCGACGAGCCGTAGACTTGGCCCCGCTTGAACCCGCCGCCGGCCACGGCCAGCGAGAACACCCGCGGGAAGTGGTCGCGGCCGGCCGACGCGTTGATCTTCGGCGTCCGCCCGAACTCGCTCGTCACCAGCACGACGGTGCTGTCGAGTAGCCCGCGGTCGTCCAGGTCCCGGATCAACCCGGCGAGCGCCTGGTCCAGGCCGGGGGCCTGCCGCCGCATCGCGTTCTCGATCCCGGCGTGCATGTCCCAGCCGCCGTAGGAGACGGTCACGAACCGCACGCCCGCCTCGACCAACCGCCGGGCGAGCAGGAACCGGCCGGCAGCGTCGCCGCTGCCGTACTTCGCGCGGGTGGCGGCCGTTTCCTTGTTGATGTCGAACGCGGCCCGCGCCTCCGGCGAAGAGATCATCGCGTAGGCCCGGCGGTAGAACTCGTCCATCGCGCCCAGGGCCTCGGCCTTGCCGGCCTGGTAGCGGAAGTGGTCGTCCACGACGTTCCGCATCTCGCGGCGGGCGGTGAACCGGCGGTCGTCCACGCCCGGCGGCAGGCTCAGGTCGCGGACCTGGTAGCTGCCGCGGGCCGGGTCGGTGCCGAGGCCGAACGGCCCGAACTGCGAGCCGAGGTAGCCGGTCCCGCCGTACTCGTTGGCGTTCGGCACGGCCACGTAGGGCGGCAGGTCCTTCCGCGGGCCGAACTCGTGCGACACGACCGCCCCAAGGGCCGGGTGCTCGATCGCCGGACTCTTGCGGTAGCCGGTGAACATCGTGTAGCTGGCCCGGCCGTGGTCGGCCTCCTTCCCGGCGATCGACCGCACGATCGTCATCTTGTCCGCGACCTGGGCGACGCCCTTGAAGTTCTCGTTCAGCACGACGCCCGGCAACTTCGTCTTCGCGACGTTGAACGGCCCGCGGTACTCCAGCGGGGCGTCCGGCTTCGGGTCCCAGCTCTCTTGGTGGGCCATGCCGCCGGGCAGCACGATCTGGATGACGCTCTTCGCGACGCCTTCCTTGCTGACGTAGTTCTTCTGCTCGCCGCGGGCCTGGAGGGCGAAGAAGTCGCCGAGCGTCAGGCCGAGGGAGCCGACGACGCCGACGCGGATGAACTCGCGGCGGGCCGCGCTCTGCGGAGTGGTGGAAGGCATGGCCGAGCACCTTTCGGATGGCGGGATGGAATCGGCGGGAGGGTCGTCGCGGCGGGCACGCCCGAACTCGTTCGCGGCGTGTGGTTTAAGTATAGCATGGTCCGCCCGCCGCCGGAAAGCAAGCGGAAAGCGGGGACACGAGATTTAGAACCCGCGACCCCGCCGAAGGTTCCGGGGAGCGGAGCAAGATTTCTGCCTTGTAGGGCGGGTCAAGGCTTTGCGCCGACCCGCCGGGGACACGGCAACCGTGCGGGGGAATTGTCGATGTACGGGGGCGTCGCGGCGGGTCGGCGCAAAGCCTTGACTCGCCCTACAAAAATCACTCCTTCACCGTCTCCAGCGCCGGCAGGTCCAGCGCCGGTAGCGACGCCGGCGGGTTCAGGGTCGCGCGGCGGGCCTGCGACGGGCCGCCGAGGTGCTGGTCGAAGAACGCCACGAGCCTCGCGTGGTAGGCGTCGCCGGCGACGTGCAGGGCCATGTTGTGCTTCGCCCCGTCCACCAGCCACAGTTCCTTCGCCTTCACCCGCTTCGCCTGCGACAAGAGCGTCTCGGCCATCTCCGGCTTGATGTACGTGTCGCCGCCGCCGTGGACGCACAGCCACGGCTGCTTCATCCGCCGGACCGCCTTCTCGACGCTCACGAACGCGACGTGCCGCTTCTTCTCCACGTCGCCCAGCGCGGCGACGGCCAGCCCGCCGTAGAACCAGTCCGGGATGTTGCGGCGGACCCACTCCCGCCGCTTGATGTAGATGCTCACCCACTTGCGGATGAACGGGACCATCGTGGTGTACGTGCCGAACGCCCCGTCGGTCGCCACGCACCGGACCAGCCGGTCTTCGGACGCGAGCAGCAGGCCGAGGCTGCCGCCCTTGCTGACGCCGAAGACGCCGACGCCGAACGGGTCCGCGTCCGGCCGGTAGTGCAGGTACTTCAGCGCCGCCCGCGCGTCCGCGAGGTCGCGGTCGGTCACCCACTGCAGCGGTTCGTAGTTCGCGTCCTTGTCGCTGTCCCCCTGGTTGCGGGGTTCGTAGGCGAACACGTCGTACCCGGCGGCGACCAGCTTCTCGCAGTAGGTTTGCGCCGACCAGCGGTCGGAGCCGAACTCGAGGCCGAAGAGGATGACGCCCTTGCGGTCGTCGGTCGATGTCTTGAGGTAGCAACCGCGGAGGGTGCGGCCGTCGCCGGTGGTGATCCGAACGTCCTCGGCCGCGTCCGTTTTCTCCCCGCGGGGGATGATGAACAGCGGCTTCTCTTCAAAGATGCGCGTGATGACGTGGACGTAGTTCCAGCGGTAATAGAGGTAACAACCCAGGATGAAGAAACCCGTGATCGGCACCGGGCCGAACACGAAGATCAACACGAGGTACATCCAGTCGGGCACCGGTCCAATCTCCGCGAGGAAAAAACGTCTCAGAATCGGCTGGCGATCAGCGTGATGTTCTGACCGCCGAAGCCGAAGCTGTTGGACAACACGTGCCGGATGCCGCCCTTCTCGCGGGCGACGTTCGGCACGTAGTCTAGGTCGCACTTCGGGTCCGGCGTTTCGTAGTTGATCGTGGGAGGGATTACGTTCCTCAGCATCGCCTGGATGCTGAGGATCAACTCGACCGCGCCGCCGGCGGCGATCAAATGACCCAGCATACTCTTACTTGAACTTACGGGTATCTTATAAGCCTTCTCGCCAAAGGCACCCTTCAGGGCGGCGGTTTCGCACTCGTCGTTGGCGGCCGTGCTCGTGCCGTGGGCGTTGACGTACCCGATGTCGTCGGCCGTCAGCCCGGCGTCCTTGAGGGCGTCCTTCATCGCCTTCACCGCGCCGCGGCCCTCCGGGTGCGGGTCGGTCATGCGGTAGGCGTCGCCGGTCGTGCCGTAGCCGGTCAGTTCGGCGTAAATCCTGGCACCCCGCTTCCTGGCGTGCTCCAGGTCCTCCAGGACGACCATGCCCGCCCCCTCACCCAGGACGAACCCGTCGCGGTCGAGGTCGAACGGCCGGCTCGCCTTCTTCGGGGCGTCGTTGCGGGTGGACAGCGCGGTCAGCCGGTTGAACCCGGTCACGCCGAGCGGGTGGATCATGCTGTGCGCGCCGCCGGCGAGCATGACCTCGGCGTCGCCGTGGCGGATGAACGCGGTCGCCTCGCCGATGGCCTGGGCGCTGGCGGCGCAGGCCGTCAGGCAGGTGAAGTTCGGGCCGCACAGGTCGAACTCTTCGGCGAGGTGGCCGGCGGTCGTGTGCATCTCGAACTCGGCCTCGCGGCGGCCGTCGAACAGCCCCATCGCCGTGGAGCTGAACTGCGCGGCGTTCACGCGGAACCCGTTCTCGTCGGAGGCGCGGCCGACGCTGTCGATGAGGCTGTAGAAGTCTTCGGCCCCCTCGCCGCTGCCGAGGTAGACGCCCATCCGCGTCCGGTCGAGGCCGGTCAGCAGGCCGGCGTCTTCGAGCGCCTGCTTCGCGGCGACGAGGCCGAATTTCGTGTTCTCTCCGGCCTTCGCGTAGTTGTCTGCGGTCTTGGGGAGCCACCGCTTCAGGTCGAAGTCCTTGACCTCGGACGCGAACTTCGTCGGGAACGTGCGGGCGTCGAACCGGGTGATGTAGTCGATGCCGCACTCGCCCTCGAGGGCGGCGGCGAAGGTTTTCTCGGCCGAGTGGCCGATCGGGGTGATCGACCCGATGCCGGTGATGACGACGCGACGACGCATGAATTCCTCGAACTGGCCCGGCCCCCCCGCCAAAGGGAAGCCTACTTGCTACCAATCAACTGCCACCCGAACCGCTCCCGGAAGTCCGCCACACACTCCGGGCACACCCACCGATACCGGTCCGGCGTGGCGAACCCGGCGTGTAGGGCGTCGGGCGACTCCGGCCCGGCGAACATCGCCCAACAGAACTCGCAGTGGTCGTGGTCCCAACCGGGCCGCGGCGAGCGCCACTCCGCCCACTCCAACGACGCCCCGGTGAGGTAACGCTCCTGACCAGTCAGTCGCCAGTCGTCGGCCTCCGGCATCGTAACGCCCTCCGCCGAACCGACCGTCACGACGACCGCGCACGGCCATCTTGTAGGGCGGGTCAAGGCTCTGCGCCGACCCGCCGTCGGTCCCAGTCACCCCCGGCGGGTCGGCGCAGAGCCTTGACCCGCCCTACGAGAACTTCTTCACCACCATCACCGCACACTGGCCCAGGTCGGTGTAATTGATCTTCACCGCATACGGCTTCGTCACCGGCCGCGGCGCACCCGTGTGAACCGCAATCGGACAGTCCTCAGACGCTTTCGCGTGGTTCACGGTTCCCGGCAGTTCGCCGTGCTTCAACGCCAGAACGCTCGCCGCCAGCTCGATTGCGCCGGACGCGGCCCCGGTGTTCCCGATTTGCCCCTTGATCGCGTACACCGGGACGGCCGTGCCGAACACGTCGCGGATCGCCCGCGCCTCGAATGCGTCCAACTCCGGCGAGCCGAGGCCGTGGGCGTTCACATGGTCCACGTCCGCAGGCGTGATGCCGGCTTCCTTCATGGCGTTGCGGATTACGGCGGCCAGCACCGGGCCGCGCCGGCCGCGGTCGAACCCGCTGGCAAAGCCGGCAAGTTCGCCGAGGATGGTCGCACCCCGCTTCCGGGCGTGGGCCAGGTCTTCGAGGCCGAACATCACCGCCGCCTCGCCGATGGCCGTGCCGTCGCGGTCCTTGTCGAACGGGCGGACGGCCGTGGCGGGGGTATCGTTCTTCCGCGTGAACGGGTTGAACAGGTTGTTCCGGGTGAAGCTGAGCGGGTTGATCTTCGAGTCGCACCCGCCGACGAGGAAGTAGTCCGCCGCGTCGCGCTGGAGCAGGCGGTACGCTTCCCCGATGGCGAGCGAGCTGGCCGCGTCCCCGGCCGTGATGGTGTTGTTCGGCCCCTGCGAGTCGAAGAAGATCGAGACGTGGCAGGCCGGCATGTTGGGCAGGTACTTGAGCATCCAGAGGGGGGTGATCTTCTCGACCCCCTCGTGCCCCCACTTGGCCATGTCGATGGCCCGCGGCGTGCCGGTGATCGTGTGCTTGGCGGCGGCGGCGAGGTCTTCCAACTCGCTGGCGACCATGACGCAGCCGAACTCGATGCCGAACCGGAACGGGTCGATGCTCCCCTTCGGCGGTCCGCCGGCCGTCGCGAGCTGCCCGGCGCAGAGGCCCATCTGGACCGTCTTCGCCATGTTCTTCAGCGACTTGCGGCCGTCCTTGTTACTGGCCGGGATGTACTTCTTGGCGTCGAACGGCTCCGGCAGTTCCCCGGCGACGCGGCACGGCAGCGGGGACGGGTCGAAGGCTTTGATGGCGCGGACGCCGGGAGTGCCGGCGCGGAGGTTGGCCCAGAACGTGTCCGGCGTGTCGCCGATCGGGGAGATAACGCCGAGGCTCGTGAAGACGGCCCGGCGGTGCGAAGCAGGCATGTCAGGGTGCAAACTCACGGGTGTCAGGGTCAGGCGAACGGCACGGCGTCAGCGTGCCGGTGTTGCTCCCGGCGGCCGCCACCGGCACGCTGACGCCGTGCCGTTCGCCTACGCCTTCTCGTCCCGAACCTCCGGTTCGGGATGCGACGCCGCAAACGTCTCGTTTGCGGCGAGCAGGCGGCTGCAACCGCCCGTGCCCGCAAACCAGAGGTTTGCGGCGAGGCGTCCCGAACCGGAGGTTCGGGACGAGGAGTTTAAGCCTTCTGCCCGTCGCCGAGCGCCGTCCGCTGGGCGAGGCCGAGTAGGTACTTCAACTCGCCGCTGAAGACGAAGTTGTGGTCGCCGAACAGTTGGGCCGACCGGTTCTGGTCCAGGTGGGCGAAGAAAATCTCCGCCTCCGCGATCAGGTCGTCGCCGCTCGTCACCCGGCCCTTCACCACGGCCCCTTCCGGCCGCAGGTCGAGCACGTCGGTTGTGTACGTCAACTGCTCGCCGGGGACGGCCTCGCGGTGGAACTTCGCGTTCGGGACCTTCGCGAGGACGACCTTCTCCTGGAAGTTGTTCGCCTCGCCGACGAGGATGCCGCCGGTCTGGGCCAGCCCCTCGAGGATCAGCGGGGCGGGCATCACCGGGTAGCCGGGGAAGTGCTCGCCGAAGTGGTCCTCGGCGTGGCTGAGGCTCTTCACCGCCGTGGCCGTCTTCTTCGACTCGAAGTTCGTGAACCGGTCGATCCAAATCCAGCGCATGGTGCTCTCCCCGCGGACGTTCGTCCGCGGGCTTTCGGGTCAAACCCCTAGCTTGCTTTTCAAGTAGCGGACGATCAGGTTCACGGTGAACAGGTCGCCCATCTTGTCGAGCTTCGGGTCGGCGGCGAACTTGTCCAGCTCGGCCGGGTCCGCGAACGGCATCTTGTCCCGCAACTCGGCCAGGCCCTTGTCCGTGATCTTGCCGCCGGCCACCAGCGACGGGTCGCCCTGGAAGATCGACTCCGGGAAGAGTTCGCCCCGCGGAATCTTGATCCCGAACTCGCGCTCCAACCGGAACACGATGTCCAGGAAGTCGATCGACTCCGCGCCGAGGTCGGCTTGCAACCGCGAGGACGGCGTGACCTCGTCGTCGTCGCGGTTGAGCGCGTCCACGAGCGTGGCCTTGACCTTCTGGAAGATGTCGTCTTGCGTCATGTCGTAAACCTCAACCCGTCACCGCGCCGAGGCTCAGGCCGCCGTCGACGGTGATGACTTGTCCGGTGATGTACGCGGCCCCTGGCCCGGCCAGGAACGCCACCACGTTCGCGATGTCGTCCGGCTGCCCCAGGCGGCGCAACGGAACCAACTTCTTCTCGATGAAATCGCCCGCCTTGGACCGCACCGCCTCGCTCATGTCCGTGGCGATGAAGCCGGGGGCGACGGCGTTCACCGTCACGTTCCGGCTGCCGAGTTCCACGGCCAGAGCTTTCGTGAACGAGTTCACCGCCCCCTTGCTGGCGGCGTAGTTCGTCTGCCCCTGGTTGACGTGCTCGGCGGCCACGCTGGACACGTTGATGATCCGCCCGGCGCGTTGCTTCAGGGCCATCTGGCTGGCGACGGCCTTGCAGAAGGCGAACGTGCCGTTCAGGTTCGTGTTCAGCACCGTGTTCCAGGCGTCGGCCTCCATGCGGATGAACAGGCCGTCGCGGATGACGCCGGCGTTATTCACCAGGATATCGACGCGGCCCCAGTCCGCTAGGACGGCGGCGACGACCTTCTCGGCCGCGGCCGGGTCGGACACGTCCGCCTGGATCGCCTTGCCGTTGGCCCCGAGTTCCTTTTCGAGCGCCTCGGCCGCGTCCTTCGCGCCGCGGTAGACGAAGGCGACTTTCGCGCCATCGCCCGCGAGCTTCTGGACGATCGCCTTGCCGATGCCCCGGCTGCCGCCGGTGACGAGGGCCACTTGGTCCTTCAACTGCATTCTGTCTCCCCGCGATCCGACTTACTGTGCCTTCGCGTACAACTCGCCGGTCAAGAGCGACCACCGCTCCCGCCAGTGCGTCCGCAGCTTCGCGTCGGCGGCGACCCCGGCCGGGCCGCGGTCGGCCAGCGAGTAGCCCTTCAAAATAAACTGCGCCGACACCGTCTGCTCGCCGGCGTCGTTCCCGCCCTTGCCCTGGAATACCGCCAGGTCGCCGTCGATCTTTTTCAAATCGACCGCGACCGTCATCCAGTGGCCGGGCTGCATGAACGTGCCGTACTTGACGTTCCGCACTTCCCGGAGGACCGTGACCGAGTGCTTGTAGTCGCTGGACGCCCGCCACAGCCACGCGGCTGCTTCCACCAGGCACTCCAGCATGAGCACGCCGGGCATGACCGGGAACCGGGGGAAGTGGTCCGCGAGGTACTCTTCCCCCAGGGCCAGGAACTTCGCCGCGCGGAGGGACTTGCCCGATTCGCAGTGGTCTATTCGGTCGATCAACTGGAACCGCATCAGTGCAAACCCTACGCCCGGCCGGACCCGAAAATTTCGCCCCGATAAAGGCTGAAAGTCTATTCATTCGTCCGGTTTCGACAACCCCGGCCGGCGAGTCCGAGGCCGTCCCACACGCTCTATCCTGTTGAACGGCGTCAGCCGCCGCAACCGATAAAGGCGGCGGAATCACCGGGAGGGTGGCGGTTCGCGTCGTCCTGACGGGGTTGGCGCGGATGTGATTTTTGCGCCGCCAGGTGGGAAACCGGCCCGGCCGGTTGCCGCGCGGCGGGGGCCGGGCTAAGATGCCCGTCTATCGAATTTTCGGCGCGGGTCACGGAGACACGACATGGCGGGGCGACGACGGGGAACCGGGCGGCGGAAGGTCGGGCGGAAGAAGCGCCGGATGCGGGCCAAGATCCGCCACCGCAAGTAACCGCGCGTCGGCGAGTGGAAAAGGGGTCGGGAGTCTTTTCGCCGCGAAAAGACTCCCGACCCCGTTTTACACACGCCGACCGGGTCACAACGTCCGGCCG